>Ga0164308_10000141_pt1 | contig 37392 bp, 23 predicted proteins | sample Whisoiple_246_MG_FD_109983 | JGI IMG/M metagenome (GOLD analysis project Ga0164308, IMG submission 109983) | Soil microbial communities amended with fresh organic matter from upstate New York, USA - Whitman soil sample_246_MG | ecosystem: Environmental > Terrestrial > Soil > Unclassified >... | reverse complement strand
TTCATCGAGCTCGAGCAGCAGCTCGGTGTTGGCGATGCGAGCCGCCTCGGCTCCCGACGCCAAATGTTTGAGCCCGCGCAGCAACGAGCCGAGATTGGCTTCGGTTCGCTGCGCGTTGTCGAGCGCCACTTCCATGCGCTGCACGCCGTGCTCGAGACCGAGGGGGAGACCGAGAGGGAGATCGACGTCGGAAGCGTGACCGGGAGGGAGATCTGCGCCGAACGGCGCCGCAGGCTCGGACTCGCACCCTAAACGGGCCGGCGGAATGCCACTTTCGAGCTGCGTATCGAGAGTGACGCGCAGGGGCCTGGAGGCCGGAACCGTCTCCAGCCCCTCGCCCTTCGACAAAGGGTCAAAATGCGATTCTGGGCTACTGGGGGCCATTGTGGGTGCTTGTCGGCCGGTGTCGTCCAGGGGGCAAGCACTTCTTCGCTGCTCCCGGCGAGTCGTTCGGTTCCAACCAGAGCCACATTTCGCCGGTATTTCCGCGTGCTCCGCTCGCCCGGAAAAGACGCCGCGTGCCTCGCAGGGGCCGAGCAAACGGAAAACCTGCGGGCTGGCCCGCTCCGCGCTAGAACCGCGTGATGACTCGCCCTCCGCTGCTGTCCGGCCTCCCTGTGCTGATCTTGGGGGTTGGTTTGTCGTTGTCGGGCGCCGCCGTCGCGCACGCACCGTCCCAGGGTGGGACTGCTGCGCCGGCCGCGTCCATCTCCCCCGAAGATGACTACGGCGAAGACATTCAGGGCAACGTACCCGGCGCGAGCGCGATCGAGGGGCGACTGATGGCGCCCTGCTGCTGGACTCAAACGATCGATATTCACGACTCGCCCATCGCGCTCAGCATGCGTCATGAGATCAGACGCCGACTCCGCAACGGGGAGCAGCCGGAAGCGATTCAAGCCTCGTTCGTCGATCGCTACGGTTCGAAGATCATGGCGGTGCAAGAGGGCAGCCAGCTGAAGAACGTGTTCATCGGGCTATCCGTGGTGATGGGTGGCGCGGGCGTGGCTGCCGCGATGATGATCAGCCGTTGGCGCAAACAGAGCGCCGCCAAAGACGCTGCCAAGCCAGGCAAGGAAGCCCTCGAGCCGAAGCGTGATCAGTGGGACGAGAAGCTCGACGCTGAGCTGAAGGACCTGGACAAGGACTGAGCGTCACCGCTAAGCGCGACGCACGGGTTTCTTCGTGCTTCGTGCCGCGCCTGGCTTGCTCGCGGCCTTCTTGGCCGGAGTCGCGGCCGCAGGCCGACCATCGGCGGGTCCACCGTCCAAGCTGCGGAACATCAACACCGCGGCTTCTGCAGCCTTCTTCGCGCGCTCGGTCTCCCCTCGCATTTCCATCAAGAAGCGACTCGGAATTTGCGCGCGCGGCTTGCCCCACTTCATGCGCTCTTTGCAGAAGGTCAGGGTGAGCGTGTCCTGGGCGCGAGTCACCCCGACGTAGGCCAAGCGGCGCTCTTCATCGATACTCTTACCGTCGACGATTGAGCGTTGATGGGGCATCAAGCCCTCCTCCATGCCCACCAAATACACGTGCGGGAATTCCAGTCCCTTGGCGCTGTGTAAAGTCATCAACGTGACGGCATGGCGTTCCCGCTTGTCGTCGTCCTTTTGATCTTCGCGGCCCGCGAGGGCGGCCTCTTCCAAGAAGCCCTGAAGCGTCGCGCCCTCGGTGCGTTGCTCGTACAAAGCGATCGAATTCAGGAATTCGGCAATCGAGTTCAGGCGCGCTTCGATGTCTCCTGGCGTCTTGTATACGCGGTCGAGCTCGGCGCGATAGTTGACGGTCTTGAGCATCTCCTGGGCGAACTCGAACAGTGAGCCGCTGCCGAGCTTGCTGCGAAACTGCTCGATCAGCGCGCGAAACGCGTCCACACGATCGCCTGCGGTATGCGGAATATCGCCGTTGGCGGAGGCTTGCGGCAAGATCTCCCACAGCGGTTTGCCTTCTACGACCGCCACTTGCATCAATACTTCGATCGTTCCCGCGCCGATGCCGCGAGCAGGCGTGTTGATCACCCGCAGCAAAGAGACTTCGTCGGCCGGGTTGGCGATCACGCGCAAGTACGCGAGCACGTCACGCACCTCTTTGCGGTCGTAGAACGACATACCACCGACCAACACATAGGGGATTTGCGCTCGACGCAGCTCGAGCTCGAACGCGCGCGGCTGTTCGTTGGTGCGAAAAAGAATCGCGACGTCGCTGGGACGCCACTTCAGCGACTCGTCGACGCCATCCATACGCTGGCGAATTTCGGCGATGACACCTTCGGCTTCCAGCGTCTCGTTTTCCATGCGCAGCATGCGCGGCGGCAACCCGCCGTCCCTGAACGGCCGCAAGATCTTCTGGTGGCGCGAGCTGTTGTGGGCAATCAGGGTATTGGCTGCCTCCAAGATCGGCGCTTTGGAGCGGTAGTTGTCCTCGAGCCGCACCACCTTGGCATCCGGCCAATCCTTCTGAAAGTTGAGGATGTGCGAGACGTCCGCCCCGCGCCAACCGTAGATGGATTGATCGTCATCCCCCACCACGCACAGGTTCCGATGACGGTCGGCCAGCGACTTGACGATGCGATACTGCGGGCCGTTCGTATCCTGGTACTCGTCGATCAACAGATGATCGAAACGCGTGGCCTCCGCGAAGCGCGCCTCCGGATGTTTGTCGAAAAGCTCTTCAGTCGACAAGAGCAAGTCGTCGAAGTCCATCGAGCCGCAGGCGCGAAGCTGGGTTTGGTAGCGTGCGTACGCGGCGGCAGCCAGCTGCTCACGGTCACCTTGAGCGATAGCCTCGGCGCCGGCAGGGCGGATGCCTTGGCTCTTCCAGCCGCTGATCAAGTGCAGCAAGTCGCCCGGTCGCAGCTTGTCCGCGCTGACCCGAATGTCACGCAGGGCGCCGCGCGCCAAAGTTTCTTGGTCGCTGCGATCGTAAATCGCAAATTCTTTGGGGTAGCCGAGGCGATCGGCGTGGCGCCGTAGAATACGCACGCACAGCGCGTGGAAGGTGGAAATCTCGGGGGGCTGGACCCCGCGTTGTCGTTTCCCGAGCAAGTGCTGGGCGCGCTCTTTCATCTCCTTGGCGGCTTTGTTAGTGAAGGTGACCGCCAAGATGCGGTCCTGCACGATGCCGCGTCGGATGAGCTCTGCGATCCGGTAGGTGATCACGCGGGTCTTACCCGTGCCGGCGCCGGCCAACACGAGCAGCGGTCCGGATAGAGTCATCACCGCGCTGTGCTGCGCTGGGTTCAGGTCGGGGCGACTCACGCTCTCTCCCATATGAGCGGATGGGGCGCCGGATCAAGCTTGACGACTGAGAAAATTCCGTGCTTGGGGAGGACAGTGATGCTTTACACGGAATCGTTCGGCAATGAGCAGAGCCCCGGGATCATTTTTTGCCACGGCTTCGGGGGTAGCGCGCGGAACTTCCGCCTGCAGGCGAAGCTGCTCCAAGCAGAGTTTCGGGTCACGCTGTTCGATCTGCGCGGTCACGCCCGCAGCCCCGCGCCCGAGGGCGCCGAGTCGTATCGAATCGAGGCACTGCTATCGGACCTCGACCAGCTGGTGCAAGCTCAACGCACTCCGCTGATCTTGGCCGGGCTGAGCTTGGGGGCCAAGCTCTCGCTCGACTACGCCTTGCTCCACCCCGAGCGCGTTCGCGCTTTGGTGCTAGCTGCCTATCCGACGTCGGGTGACGTGGAAAAGCGGCGGGCCTGGGCGCTCGGCTTCGCGGCTGCAATCGAAGAGCGCGGGTTGGACGAGGCGGGCTCGGAGTTCGTCTGGGGCGAGCGCTCTCGCTTTGATCCCAAGGGTGCCCGGTTGATTCGACAAGGGTTGCTGGAGCATTCTCCACAAGCGCTGGCGCACCTTCAACGCGAGCTGCTCGCAGCTTCACCCTCCCCCCAGCGCATCGCACCGCAGCTGCGCGAGCTCGACATCCCGACGTGCTTGATTGCCGGCACGGACGATCCAGAAAGCCTGGGCCCGTGCCGGGAGCTCGCACAGCTATTGCCCCGCGCCGAACTGCACGAGCTGGAGAACGCCGGTCACGTGGTCAATCTCACCCGGCCGACCTTGTTCAACCAAATCTTGCTCGACTTTTTGGCCCGACTGCCGCAGGGCCAATGAGCACTGGTCAATGCGCCGCGATGATCTGGGTGATGTAAATCGCACCGAAGACGATGCTCAGCACGGTGCCGATGGCAAACCCGACCACAGTGATGATCTTGCCCCATTTGAGCTTGTTTTCACCGTCACTGAGGTTGCCTTGTTCGGCGGCCTGCATGGCCATGAAGCACAGCACGCCGCCAATCACACCAAAACAACTGCCGCAAAAGAAGAAGCTCACCGCGGAGATGATCAGCCAGGTCTGAGCTTTCTTCTTGAGCTCGGCATTTTGCGGATTGCCCGGAGGACCGAACCCAGAGCCGCCCGAGGGCTGGGGGTACGGGGCGCCGTAAGGTGCACCCGGCGGACCATAGCCACCGGGCGGACCTGCTGGCGGATAACCCGGAGGACCGTAGCCGGGGGGACCATAGCCGCCGGGACCACCGGGATTGCCGGGACCGCCGGGAGGACTCCCTGGAGGACCGTAGCCACCCGGACCTCCCGGAGGACCATACCCACCGGGACCACCGGGAGGGCCGTAACCGCCACCTTGAGCATGGAGGAGGTCATCTGCGCTCATCATCGTCGTTGCTCCATTTTCGCGATCGCTTGCGTCAACCGGCGAGAGTAGGACAAAAGCTCCCGTGCCGCTTCAACGGATTGAGTTTTGCCGCTATCTCGTGGTCGCGCTGCTCGGGTGCGAGCTTTCCGGGTGCGGCAAGCGCCATGCGGCCGACAACCCGGCCAAGCCGGAAGTCTATGTGCGGGGTGATCGCGTGGTGGCCGAGCAATCGGCGGCTCAGTTCTTCGAGGGCCGCGTGCTGGCCGTGGACGGCGAACGCCTGCGTCTGCAAGCTGTCGGCGGCAGTGATTCGCTGAGCGTCGTTGCGAGTGATGTCTATCGCTTGCCGCCTGCTGCGCATGAGCTGACCCCGAACATGCTCGCGGTTTGCGGCCACGGCGACGCTTGGCTGCCCTGTCGGCTCACGAAAGTTTCCGGTACCGTGCTCGAGGCACGCTCGGCCCATGGTGACTTCTTCGAATTGCCGCGCGAGCGGCTGCTCGTACCGTCCGCGCTCACCGAGCTGAACTTGAAGCGCTTCTTTGCGCGCAGCGAGTCGGAGCAGGCCTTCGCACATGCGGCGGAACGCGCCGGCGATCCGCGGCCAGAGCCCAGTTGGCGTCCTTCGCTACACGAGCGTCTATTGGTGAAGCTCGGCAAACAATGGTTCACCGGCTACGTACGAGCGATCGACGGCGACAGCGCCGAGCTCACACTCAACTCAGGCCAACGAAGTGCGACAGTACCGCTGTCTGCGCTGAGCGCCGAGCCTCCCTCGAGCTTCGTCAACGAGTTGCGCCGCGGCGACTTCGTTTTGCTTCGTCCCGAGAGCCTGGCGGAGCCCTGGGCGCGCATGCAAGTCCGCGCGCTGACCGACACCGAGCTGAAGCTCGGCGACGCGGGCGGGACCTTGAAATCAGCCACCGTTCGTGACGTCGTCCCGCTCAGACCGTGACCGTCTCGCGCCTCTCCTCGGCGATCGCGTCCAAGCCATTCACGGAGCGGGCGGGAAGTCGGAGGTTCCCGCCAGCCTACGAGTCGACTCAGCGATCCTGGTACCGGTTCAGATCGAAGATGCCAGCACGCTCGGGCTGCTCACGCAACGACTGAGCGTTGAACCAATCGGCGCTCTTCCAGAACGCCGGATTCGTGCGCCGAATCCCGAAGCGAGCGGTAAACCGCTCGTACTCGTCGCGATTCTGCATTCCTTCATAGCGAGCGACGAAGCGCTCCACCTCGGCGAGTGGCACGACGAAGAAGAATTCGGGATAAGAGCCCTCGAGCCAGGGTACTACCGTCTGTCGATCACCGCTCGCGTCGCGACGATCGCCGAGCTTGTGCTCCGAGAACATGGAGGAGACGTTGTCGTAGGACTTGTCGCTGAGCAGCGTATACGCGAGATCCGCTTCCGGGGCCCCGCCGAGTTCCACTCGAACGAAGGCCACCTCTGGCAGAAATTCCACGATTTTGCCGCGCATACGCGCAAGCTGGTTGATGGCCTGGTCCGCCCGCGCGACCGCGGCTCGCCGCGTTTCGGAGTCGCAGTCTTGCCCCAGACAAGGCCTTTGGATGTTTGGTTTCGATAGCGGACCGAGACGGGCAGCGACGTGCTGGTAGAGCTCCAGTTGAGGCTGCGCGGTTCGATAGCCGGTGACCAGATCCACATCCATCCACCAGGGCACGATGTCGGCCCCCTCACCCTCACGAATACCCTTGTACCAGCTGTCGTGAAGCGGCTTCCGGGATTTCGCCGGCATGTAGGCGAGCAGGTTGTCTTCCGCCTCCATGCGCAGCACGTCCATGTGCAATCGCGTCGTGAGTTGGTGGCCGAGATTGCCATAGACGTCGAAGCCGGACACGAGCAGGTAATGAATCCGTTCGAGCAACGGATAATCCAAGATCCAACTCGTCTGTGGAGGCTCGCCCACCAAGCCTTCGTCGATCGAAGCGCTATCGGAGTGGCGATACACGGTCAGCGCGGCGTTGGGGTTGGTCCCGCCGCCATTCCAAAGCAAGTCGAGCGCGCGATCCAGCGGCAATGGGAACGCCAGATGAGCCGCGCGGCGCCGCGCCTCGAGGTATCGGTTTTCCAGCTTCAAGTAGCGTCCGTAGCTGGTCACGAGGCGCAGGTTGTCTTCCATCTCGTTCGGCTGCGCCAGGAACTCGGAAAGCTGGTTGATGTAAGAACTGTTGGATGCGAGTGGCGAGTCGGGGTCGAAGAACAAGATCCAAAACCGGTCCTGGATCACGTTGAGCGCCACTTGCCCCCGGCAAACCGGCCCCTTGATGAAGCCCTCGATGAAGAAGCGGGCGTCCTGCAAGAGGAAGCGGTAGCGGGCTCGCAGCGGGAGCTCGCCAAAGACTCGAAAAGGATTCGAAGCGATCTCCGGCAGGTAACTCGGCAGGTTCGTGACCGTGTAGTCGGAGCCGAGAAACAGCTCGCGCAGCCAGGCCAAGCGCGCCGGAGACAGCTCGTACAGGAGGTGGTTTTTGGCGACCACGCTGCCCTGCTGTGGGCGCAATCGATAAAAGAAAGGACCGGCGGGATCGCCGTAGGGGCGCCGCGTCGCGATTGGTACGATGGGCTGCCCCGGCGGCGTTTTCGAGCGCAGGAGCTGAAGGAAGGTGCGTGGATCCTGGCCCTCCAAATGCAGATCCGCGAGGAAAAGATGTTCGAACACGTAGCGAGCAACCAGACGCTCCTTGGTGCTCGGACCGTTGAGAAACTGCTCCCAAGTCGCGATCTGCTCCAAAGCCGTCGGCTGGACCTCGGGCGGGAGCTGACGCGGCGCTCCCTGCGCCAGCCAGTGCACGAGCGTCCGGTATTGCTCGGGCTCGAGATTAGGCAGGGCAAAGGGCATGCCTTGATCCGGATGCTTGCTCGCGTAGTCGTCGAACTCGGCCAATGTCGGGCAAGTCGCTTTGCGGTCGAGGCCGAGGTCCACACCCGTCGGAATTCGGCCCGTGAGCGGCTGTGGATGCAGCTGCTTCAGCCTCAGCATTCGGTACAGGACCGAGCCGTCCAGACGCCCGTAGTTGTCTTTCGAGCCGCCCAAACCTTCGGCGAGTACTGGGTGAAAACCCTTTCCGCGCCACTCGGCGGTGGTGAGCGCGTCGATGAACAGCCGAGTAGGATCAGCGGCGCTGATCCTCGCGCCGTCGTAAACCACCTCTTTGCTGCCACCGCGATGAATGCCCTCGAACGAAGAGAGCTTGAGCTGGCACGGCGCGTCGTAGCAACCGTGGCAAACGACGCATCGGCTTTCCAAGATGGGCCGCACTTGCGACTCATAGTCGATTGGGATTTGCGGAACGGTGTCGAGCAGCTCGTAGTCGACTCGCAAGGGCATCGATAAAGTCGGGGCCCGAGAAGCCCCGCAGGCGGACATCACCAACAGCGCGCCGACGATCGGCAGGAACGAAGCCCACGACAAGCGCGCGCAGCGGATCAATGGGGCCATCAGCGCACGCAACCTACGACGAAACCTGGCGCGGGGTCTCGAGCAGCCCTGAGGAGAGCCAGGGGCGAAGCCAGAGCGCCGGCTTCAAAAACATGGATTTCCCAGATCCAGCGCTTGACCACTCCGGTCGCTGAGCCTAAAGTTTCACGAAGTTTTGAAACCTCAAAGAACAAGCTGATGTCGGGACCCTCGCCAGAGCCCGTTTCCCAGACCGAGCTAGAAGTCGCCGACACCATCGGACGGCTGATGGAGTTCTGGGGGTTCAAGCGGCCGATGGGGCGGCTGTGGACGTTGCTGTACCTTTCTCCTACTCCACTGGCCGCGGCGGAGCTGGGCGAGCAGCTCAAGATGAGCGCCGGGGCGGTCAGCATGACGCTCAACGAGCTGCTCAAGTGGGGCGCGGTCAAGAAGAGCTGGCGCCCAGGCGAGCGGCGGGATTTCTACGAGGCCGAGACCAGCATCGGCAAATTGGTGCAGCGCGTGCTGCGCGAGCGCGAGCTGGAGTTGGTGCGCCAGTTCGCTGAAGCTTTGAACAATGCCGAACAGGCACTGCCCGGCACCAGCGAGCCCGCCACGAGCGCCGCGCCCAACTTCAAACGAGAGCGCGTCCACGAGTTACAACGCTTGGCGCGACTCGGCGAAACCCTGCTGACTGCGCTGGTCGCCGGCAAAGTCGTCGACCCGACCCCCTTTCTGAAAGTGTACGGAGACCCATGACCGAACCTGTGACCGCCCTGGCTCCTGACGCGGGGGGCTCTGCTTTAGCGACACGCGACGGCTCAGGCGCGATGTTCGACGGCATCGCTGCCCGCTATGATCTGGTCAATCGCGTCATTTCTCTGGGCATCGATCAGAGCTGGCGACGGAAAACGGTACGCGCGCTGGAGCTCGGCGCCGGGCACCGCGTGCTCGATTTGGCGACAGGCACCGCCGATCTCGGCATCCAAGTGGCGCGCAGCGAGACCAGCGTGAGCGTGGTCGGCCTCGATCCCTCTTCGAAGATGCTGGATGTCGGACGCGAGAAGGTCGAGCGCGCGGGACTTTCCGCACGGGTCGAGCTGGTGCAAGGCGACGCCCAAGCCTTGCCCTTTGCCGACGCTTCCTTCAACTCCGTGTGCATCGCCTTCGGCATTCGCAACGTGCCGGACCGCGCGCAAGCGCTGCGAGAGATGTCACGAGTCACACGCGCCGGTGGCCGAATCGCCATCCTGGAGTTGTCCGAGCCGCGGGGCGGCTTACTGGGGGCGCTGGCGCGCTTTCACATCCACTCGGTGGTGCCGTATGTCGGGGCGCTGCTCTCTGGAGTGAAGGAGTACCAGTACCTGCAGCGTTCGATCGCAGCCTTTCCGCCGGCGGCCGAGTTCGCCGAACTGATGCAGAGCTCGAACCTGAAGGTTCTGGGTGTGCATCCACTGACCTTCGGGGTCTGCCACCTGTACGTCGCGGAGCCTCGAAGTCGGGCATGAGCGAGCAGTTCGCGATCGGAGCAGCGAGCACTCGCGTCGCTGACAACGCGTTCGACGCCCGTGACTTGATCGAGCGTATCGGGAGGGATCTGGCGCGTCTCGAGGCTGGCAGCGAATGGGTTGCACTCACTTGGCCGGTGCCTCGCGTCCCGAGCGAGCGCTTGCTAGCCGCCGAGAGCAGCGGAAGCGCGCTGCTCTGGGCGCCGCCCGCGGATGAGGAGGTGTGCGGCCTCGGAGCAGCCTTCACGCTGGAGGCACGCGGCGTCGATCGCTTTCGAAGCATTCAAGCGCAGGCCCAGCATGTCTGGGCAAAGCTCGACGCTAGCCGCTGCGACCCGGCCGCGCCCCGGCCGCGTTTTTTCGGTGGGCTCTCGTTTCAACCCGGCCAAGCGGAGGCTGGGCTGTGGCGCGGCTTCGGCGACGCCCGCTTCGTGTTGCCCGAGCTCACCTACCTCAAGAACAAGGCGGGCGCTTGGTTGCGCCTGGTCGTGCGCGGCGATGGCTGGGACAAGCCCGCGTTTCGCAGCGAGCTCGAGCCGCGCTTGGCGCGTGCGCTGCAGGCGCTCTTCACCCCGACACCGGCGCGCGAATCAGCGCGTGAGCTCAAGCGCGAAGAGCGCTCCGAGCCCGCGTTCGCCGAGCTGGTCACCGCCATTCAAGACGAAATCAAAAGTGGGCGCGCTCAGAAGATCGTGGCGGCGCGCCGCGTCAGCCTGACTTTGGATCGCGAACTTTTGCCGGAGGTCGTGCACGGCCGGCTGCGCGACGACGCGCCCGAGTCCACGCGCTTTGCCTTTCGGGTCGGGGGCACGACCTTCTTGGGGGCCACGCCCGAACAACTCGTACAAAAGCGCGGCATCGAGCTACGCACCGAAGCCGTCGCGGGCTCGGTCAGCGCGGACGATGCCGCCTCGGCCAAGCGGCTGTTGGAGAGCGACAAAGACATCCGCGAGCACGAGTTCGTGGTGAGCGAGATCTTGCGCTTACTCGCGCCGCTCACCAGCGAGCTGTCGACCGCGCCCGAACGGGAGGTGCACCGTTTGCGCACCGTGCTTCATCTGCGCACGCCGATCCAAGGCAAGCTGCGCGAGCCGAGCCACGTGCTCGATCTGGTCGAATGCCTGCACCCGACGCCCGCGGTGGGCGGCGTGCCGACGCGCGCGGCGATCGAGTTCATCACTCGCCACGAGCCCGATCAGCGAGGCTGGTACAGCGCACCTTTCGGTTGGTTCGACGAGCGTGGTGACGGACGCTTCGTCGTCGCCTTGCGCTGCGGCGTCGTAGCGGGAAAACACGCCGAGCTGTACGCCGGAGCCGGGGTCGTGTCGGACTCCAATGCGCCCAGCGAGTTCGCCGAAACGCGTTGGAAGCTAGCGGCGCTCTTGGGCGCGCTCGGAGTTTCTGCATGACACCGACGCTGCTGACCGAATGGTCGCGGCTGCTGCTCGGAACGCTAGCTCGCGCGGGCGTCGAAGACGTGGTGATCAGCCCCGGTTCGCGCTCGACACCATTCGTCTGGGCAGCGCTGAATGAGCCGAGGTTGCGCTGTCATTCGGTGTGGGACGAGCGAGTGGCGGCCTTTTTCGCGCTCGGCCAAGCGCGGGCCAGCGGACGCCCCAGCTTGCTTTTGTGCACCTCGGGCACAGCCGCGGCCAACTACTACCCTGCCTTGATCGAAGCCTCGCTCGCGCACGTGCCGGTGCTGGTGTTGACCGCGGACCGGCCTTTCGAACTCCAGCACGCCGGCGCGCCGCAAGCCATCGACCAAATCAAGCTGTTCGGTGATTCGGTGCGTGCGTTCTTCGAGCTGGGAGTTCCCGACGTCGCGCACGGTGCGCTTCAAGGGCTGGTGAGAAGCGTCACGCACGCGGTGCACGCGGCACAACACGGCAACCCCGGCCCGGTGCACTTGAACGCGCGCGCGCGCAAACCCCTCGAGCCGCAAAAAGCAGACGACCCGCTCGCGCTCGGCCTGCGCGAGAGCGTCGACACCTTGCTCGCGCGCGGCCCGACCGTAACTAGTCGCTCGGTGTCCAGCGCGGACGTGACGCGGCTTGCGCGGGCCTGTGTGGAGACGCCGCGCGGAGTGATCCTGGCCGGGCCCGAGCCAGCTCATCGCCCCGAAGCGGCGGACGCCGTGCTTCGGCTGGCCGAGCTCACCGGGTTTCCGCTGCTGTGTGAAGCCACCAGCCAATGCCGTTGGCGAGAAAAATTCGCTCCGGGCGCGCTGTGCATCGATGCCTTCGAGTGGCTGCTGCGCTCACCCGCCCTCCGGGCGCGGCTCGCGCCTGATTTGCTGATCAGCTTCGGCGGCACCCCCACCTCGGGCGGCTACGAGCGTTGGCTGAGCGCGGGTTTCAGTGGCCAGCGCTTCGTGATCGCCGAGCATGGCTTTCCCGATCCGCACGGCTTGGCCAATGAGCTGATCAGCGCCAGCACGGCCAGCGCCGCGAACGACACCGTTCGGCAGTTGCAACACGCGCGTCTGCAGCACGAAGCCGAACGCGAACGCTTTCGCCACGACTTTCGCGAAGCGAATCGTCAGGCTTGGGTCGCAGTGGAGCAGGAATTGGCTCGCCCCAGCGCTCGGTTGAGCGAGGCTTGCGCGGTGCGCGAGGTGCTGGAGCAGCTGCCCGAACCGTGCCAACTCGTGCTCGGAAACAGCTTGCCGATCCGAGAGGTGGACGCTTACGTTCCGAGCGGAGCGCGCGCCTTGCGCGTGCTGTGTCAGCGCGGCGCGAACGGCATCGACGGGCTGATCTCCGGCGCCGCGGGAGCTGCTAGCCTGCGCCCCGAACCGACCGTGCTGCTGCTGGGCGACGTGAGTTTCATGCATGACTTGGGCGGTCTGGCGGTCGGGCGTGAGGCCGCGGGAGCGCTGGTGATCGTGGTCATCGACAACGGCGGCGGCCGCATTTTCGAGCAACTGCCGATCTTCGCCGAGCTCACTCAGGACCCGGCAGCGAGTCGTTTTTGGCTAACTCCGCCGCGCGCGGAGCTGGGTCACGCGGCGCAGCTGTTCGGCTACCACTACCTCCAGCTTCACGAACGAGCGAGCATCGCTGGCGCGCTGCGTGAAGCAACCAGTCGCCCAGGGGTCAGCGTGTTGCAGATCGTGGTGGAAGGCAGCAGCGCGCGCGAGTCGGAGCAGCGCGTACGCGCCGCGTTGGAAGAGCTCGCCGGAGCTTCTGGGTGACTGCGCTGCTTGCGTTGCACGGCTTCACGGGCAGCCCGCAGAGCTGGGATTTCTTGTCTGCTCCGTCGAGCGAGCGCCGCTTCGTTCCTGCGCTGATCGGTCATCTTGGTTCAGACGCGGGCGCCGAGGTAGTCGCGTTCGAAGACGAAGTGGACCGCTTGGCGAAATTGAGCTCCGCGGCCGACGCGCTACACGTCGTCGGCTACTCATTGGGGGCGCGTTTGGCGCTCGCGCTCGCCGTGCGGCACCCGGCGCGCGTCTCGCGGTTGACGCTGATCAGCGGACATCCCGGCCTGGGCTCCGACAGCGAGCGCGTCGCGCGCCGCACCGCGGACGATCGCTGGTGCGAGTTGTTGCTCAATCGCGGTACGGCCGCGTTCGTGGATGCGTGGCAGGCCCTCCCTTTGTGGGCAACGCAAGTGCACCTCGATTCGGCGACCCGCAGCCGCAAGCGCACTGAAAGGCTGAGCCACGACGCGGCCGGACTCGCGCGCAGCTTGCGTGTCACCGGCTTGGCCCAAATGCCGAATTACCGCGCCCAACTGGCCGAGATTCGCGTTCCCGTAACGCTGATCGCCGGCGGCCTGGATGCGAAGTTTCGGGATCTAGCCGAACAGATGGCGAGAGCGATGACGCACGCCCAACTGAGCATCGTCGAAGGAGCCGGACACGACCTCTTGCTCGAACGTCCGGAGCGCATTAGCGAACTAATCGGAACAGGCAATCAGTCATGACCGCGACCACCCCTTCTGGCGTCAGCGTTCGCCCCGGCTCGCTCGGAGCGTGGCTGCTCGCTAGCCGACCGAAGACGCTGAGCGCAGCTGCCGTGCCGGTGCTGGTCGGGACCGCGTGCGCGTCCGCGCGGGGTGAAGTGAAATGGGGGCCTGCACTCGCCGCGCTGGCGGGCGCGCTACTGCTCCAGATCGGCGCCAACTTCGCCAACGACGTGTTCGATTTCGAGAAAGGCGCGGACACTGCCGAACGGCTCGGGCCGACTCGGGCCGTGCAAGCGGGGCTGCTCAGCGCGCGCAGCATGCGCCGAGGCATGTGGTTGGTGTTCGCGCTCGCCTTGCTGATCGGAGTTTACCTGACGCGCGTCTCAGGACCAGTGATCTTGTTGATTGGCTGCGCGTCGATCGCTTCAGCCATCGCTTACACCGGCGGTCCCTACCCGCTCGGCTATCACGGCCTCGGGGACGTGTTCGTGTTCATTTTTTTTGGTTTGGTCGCAGTCTGCGGCACCGCGCTGGTCGAACTCGGGAATGTACCCACCTTGGCTTGGGCGTGCGCGATTCCGGTGGGCGCGTTGGCGACCGCGATCCTCGTCGTCAACAACCTGCGTGATCGCGTCACCGATTTGGGTGCGGGCAAGCGCACTCTGGCAGTGCGCTATGGTCGCGCTTTCGCGCTCAACCAATATCGCGCACTGCTCGGCGTGAGCTACCTGACCCCGGTCGGTTTGTGGCTGACAGGCAGCACGGGCCCGGAGGTCATGCTCCCGTTGCTCTCGCTGCCGCTGGCGCTCAAGACCGAGCGTGCGGTGACGGCCACCGAGGGGCGCGCACTCAACCCGTTGTTGGCGGCCACGGCGAAGTTGCTGGCGGTGTTCGGGGTATTGTTCGCGCTCGGGCTGTGCTCGCGCGCGCTTCTGTCGCAATTCGGTGTGAGTCACCCGTGACCCTCACCGTGTCAGTGGTCTCCACTGCGCGGACTTGGGCTCGTCCGGCGCGCAACGCGCGCATGGAATGGTCGGAGCGGGCCAGCTGCATCATCACCCTGCAGAATGCACAGGGCGTTCGGGGTCGAGGCGAGGCCGCGCCGCTCCCCGGCTTTAGCCCGGACGACTTACGGGACTGTGAGCAAGCGCTCCTCGCTCTTGACGTGAGCGGGATCGCCGAACGGCTGGAGCCGACCCAGGACCTGATCGGTGAGCTTCGCCGAGCCAGCGCGCGAATCCCCCCGCAGCTCCCCGCCGCGCGCGCCGCGCTCGAGACGGCGCTGCTCGACCTCTGGGCACGCGCGGCTTTTCTGCCCGCCTGGGCACTGCTCGGCCCTGCTGCGCCAGTGCCAGCAGCGCGATCGGTCGCCGCCCTGATCTCGGGGCAACCCGAGGACGCCGTGGCTCAAGCCTTGGCTGCGCGCGCGCGCGGCATCGGCACGTTCAAGATCAAGATTGGACGCGCTGGCGCGCTCTCCCGAGAGCTGGCCGCGGTACGAGCTCTACGGGCAGCACTCGGACCGTCCGCGCGCCTACGTCTCGATGCCAACCAGAGCTTGAGTGCGGCCGAAGCCAGGGATTATTTGCCACGCTTCGCGAGTTGCGGACTCGAATTCATCGAAGAGCCCTGCGCTGCGCATGAACTCGCAGCGCTGCGCGATCTCGGTTTACCCTTGGCGTTGGACGAATCACTGGCGGCGGGCGCGCGCCCCATGCCGGGCGATCGAGCACTGATCTTGAAGCCGACCCTCTTGGCCGGCATCACGGGCTGTTTCGCGCTGGCCGAAGCGGCGCGAGCAGTCGGCGCGCAAGTGGTCGTGTCGCACGCGTTCGAAGGCCCCCTCGGACTCGCCCTCAGCGCAGCGCTCGCCCTGAGTATCGGCTCGCACACGTTCGCGCACGGGCTCGATCTGGCGGGAGCGAACATCGATCCGCAATGCCTGCCCTATTTTGCCCAAGGTGAAGTGCAGCCCTGGTCCGAACCGGGATTCGGCATCGAGGAGCTCGGATGAGTTTGTCGATCTTCGCAGCGGCTCAGGCGGCCCCACAGCGCGAGGGGCTGGTCTGCGACGGAGCTCGATTGACCTTCTCGGCCTTGGCGCAGCGGGTGCGGGCGCGCAGCGGACAATTTCGAGCGCTGGGCATTCGTCCGCTCCAGCCGCGCCCCGTGGCACTGGTGGTGGACGGCAGCCTGACAATGTTCGAGTGCCTGCACCTGTGTCTGGAACTCGGCGTGCCGATCCTGCCGCTGCACCCGCGACTGACCCGCGCCGAACGCGAGCATTTGCTCAGCGCAAGCTTGGCACACTGCGTGATCGACCCGAGCACCCTGGAGCCGGCGCCGCAAACGCCAGACAGGGGCTGGCACTTCGCGCTGGTGCCGGAAGAGCAGCCCCTGGCCTACGTACCGAGCTCGGGCTCCACCGGTCGCCCCAAGTTGGTCGAGTTGAGTCGCCGGGCGTTCCTGGCCCTGTGTCGCGCCGACTCCGAACGCGTGCCGCCTCGGCCCGACGATCGCGCGCTGCTTTGCCTGCCCTTGTCTCACGTGGGCGGCCTGTCGCTGGTCTTGCGAGCGCTCTCGCAACGGCGGTGCTGCGTGGCGTTTCGCGCGCACAGCGGCGGACTGTTGGCGTCGGCCTCTCAGCTCGCAGAATGTTTGATCGAGGAAAAGATCAGCTTGCTTTCGTTGGTCCCCGCCGTACTGGCGCGCCTCCTGCGTGAGGCGCCCGAGATCGCGACGCAAGCGCCGCTACGGGCAATTTTGTTGGGTGGGCAGGCCTGTTCGGCCGAGTTGTTCTCGGCGGCGCGAGAGCGCGCCTTCCCAGTACTGACGAGTTATGGGCTCACCGAAGCGTGTTCCCAAGTCAGCACCCTCGCCTTCCCTCCGCCTGTGATGCCGCCGTTGAAGCAGGGCGTGGTCGGAGTGGGTTTCCCGTTGCCAGGGGTCGAGATTCGGCTCGTAGACGGAGTGATCCAGGTCCGAGGCCCGAGCTTGTTCAGTGGCTATTTGGGCCAATCGCCGCCCTTCGAGAGCGACGGCTTCTTCAAGACCGGCGACCGCGGAGAATTCGATCCAGAACTCGGGCTGTTCGTTTTTGGGCGCGAGAGCGAGCTCATCATCAGCGGCGGCGAAAACGTCGATCCGAGCGAGGTCGAACATGCGCTGCTCGCTTGCGAAGGCGTCGAAGCAGCGCTCGTGTTCGGTGTGCCCGATCCGGAGTTCGGCGAACGCGTGGCCGCTGCGCTCGAGCTTCGCGCCGGAGCAACTTGGGATGAGCACGCTTCGTTCGCGGCTCTCGACCAACGGCTTGCTTCGTACAAGCAGCCCCGAGCCGTATGTTTCTTCGATGCGCTGCCGCGCTTGCCGTCGGGTAAGTTGGATCGCACCCAGATCCGCGGGCTCGCGGCCCAACGGCTGCGTCCCGTGATGCGCGGACCCCGCGCAAAAATCTGAGCCCCACCAGAAAAACCCGCTATCATACGAATCACGCATGGTTCCTGCCCCGCTCCGGTTCACCATCGCTCTTCTCCTCACCGCGGTCGTCGGCTGCGAGACGCGAACGCGGGATGTCGCTCCTGCATCGAACTCATCGGCCGCGCTCGCTGTGCCTGCCCCGGGCGCCTCTTCGGCATCCACCGGCAAAGCGTTTGGCGCGCCGATCAGCCCGGGCCCCGAGCAAGCGCTGACCGAGGTGCTGTCGAGCCCCGAGCGTTTTCGAGACCGGGTGGTCACGGTCGAGGGCCACGTCCGCGCCGCCTGCACGCGCCGCGGGTGTTGGATGGAGCTTGCCCCAGGCAGCGATCCCAAGCTTCCGGGCTGCCGCGTCACATTCAAGGATTACGGCTTCTTCGTGCCCACGGACTCGGCCGGTGCCCAAGCCAAAGTGCAAGGAACGCTGGGCGTGAACACATTGCCTGCGGAACGCGTCGCGCACCTCGAGAGTGAGGGTGGCCAGTTTCCCCGCAAGAAAGCGGACGGCAGTGTCGACGAGCTGCGCCTAGTCGCAACCGGCGTCGAACTCCGCCGATGACTGGCCGACTGGCCGGTTCAGCCCCGACACCGAGTGGGCCAGTCTGGTTCTGCGTTTCAGTGAAGTTGTGATACGCCGTTGGGTAATGCGTTTCCTGAGTCGTTTCGTGTGCGCGGCCTTGCTCCTGCTAGCGCTCCCCGCGGAAGCCAGCGAAACGCACGTGGTCGCCTCCGGACAGACGCTCGGTCGGATCGCCGATCGCTACAACGTCACCATCGCTGCGCTGTGTGAAGCCAACGGCTTGCAACGGCGTGCCCCGCTCAAAGTCGGCCTCAAGCTGCGCATTCCCGAGGGGAAAGATGCGGTGGTCGGCGAGGAGAGTGACGGCACGGATCCCAGCGAGAGCGCGAGCCCCTCAGTCGGAAGCGGCAGGGCCAAGGCCGGCGGCGACGAGAACGGGAGAGAGATCGACAAGAGCGACACATTGCTGCCCGGCGGCATGCATGTCGTCACCCCCCCGGGTGCTGCGCCCGCTTACTACTTCGAACCGACAGGGCCGGGCCGCCATAGCATGCGCCCGATCTTGGTTTATCTGCACGCGCGCGGTGGTCATCCGGAAAAGGATTGCCAGCGCTGGGCGCCGGTCGCGCGGCGGCTGGGCTGGCTCGTATGTCCCACGGGGCCGGCCGCATACGGTGACGGGCGTGCTTGGGACAACAATTGGCCATCCGCGCACACCGCGACCATGTCGGCCATCCAGGTCCTGCGTAAGAAGTACGGGCGCCGAGTGCAACTCTACGGCAACACCTTGATCGGCTTCAGCGAGGGCGCGTACGCAGCGATGAACGTCGGCGTGCGCGAACCACACGTGTTCAACCGCTGGCTCATTCTAGCCGCGACCGACCACTATTGGGGCGGTCCCGGGCTGGAAGCGCTGCAGACCGCGAAAGAGCGCGTACGCCGCGTATTTCTGATCACCGGTGAACACGACGGCGTGATCGACGGCACCCACCAGGTGGAAGACTGGCTCGCTCGCGCGGGCGTGGACACCCGCGTCGTGACGCCCGGTGACATGGGTCACGAACTCGCGCTCGATCGTAAGCCCGAGCTCTACCATCAGGCCCTCGCCTGGCTCGACCGCGGCGAGAGGAACAAGAAGAACCGCAAGACCAAGGGCGAACGCGGCGAACGCATCGCCGGCCAATAGCGCCTCTTCACGCGCGCTCGCCCTGGCGCGACGCGCGCTCGCCCTGGCGCGCGCAAGGCAACTAGAAGACGCGAGTGCCAGCCAAGCGCGTGCGCGTGGTGCGGGGCGCTCTCAATGCCAGGCGGCCGCTTGTTGAATCGGCTTCCCGGTCCGGTCATGCTCGGCAATCAGCGTGCGGGCGAGTACGTCGCAGTCCACACACGCCGGAAAGCGCGACTGGTGCTCGCAGATCAACTGCTTGGCGGTCGGAGGGCTCGCGCTGAATTCGGCCGGATCCAGGTGCCGGCCGCAGGCAATGCAGTGAATGTGCGCTTGCTGCGGCGCGCTCGGGCCGGGCGACTGATCTTTGCGTTCGCGTTTGGTGAGGCGCTTCTTTCGCTGCATGTTGGCGGCACTTAACTCAATCTTGGGACTGTCGGTCAAGCGTGTTCTGTTTACAGCTCGGCGAGCAACTGACGGGCTTGGGCGTGATCCGGGTTCTCGGCCAAGGCCTTGGCAAGGAGCAGCTTGGCCTTGCGCGAGTCGCCCGACTTGCGGGCTAGCACGGCCAGGTAATAGTTGGCGTCGGCCTTGGCGTCGGGGGGTGCGCCGTCAGTGCTACCCGGCGCGGCCGGCTTCATGATCGAAACGGCACGGAATGCTTTTTGGGCGACTTCGTCCTCGTCGATCTCCACGGCTAGTTGTCCGAGCCGCATCGCAAGCTCGCCGTTCTTCGGGTCCAGCTCGAAGGCCTTGCCCAATGCCGCCAACGCATCGGTGAGATAGCCCTCGTCCAAGTGGATCTGAGCCATCGTAAAGAAGATCCCGCCCAGGGCTTTGGTTCGGCGTCCCTTGTTGGCCTCCGCAATCGAGTTCAATAGCTGAAGCGCCTCCTCCGCGCGGTGGGCGCCGGCATACGCGCGCGCGAGGAGCACCACCACTTCCACGCTGTCCGGGTTGTCGCGGCGCGCCGACTCCAGCACCTCTACGGCCGCAGCGGGATCACCCTCCGGGGCCAAGAGCAGCGTGCCGACGCGCAGCAGCGCGTTCATCCGCAGCCCAGGATCGGGCTCATTGCTCGCGTCCTCGAGCAGCAGGTCCGCCAGCTCACGGCGAGCGCCGAGCGCGTCGTACACGGCGACGAGCCGCTGGCGGAGCTCCGGATGCAGATGATTTTCGGCGAGCGCGCGCTCCAGCGCCGTTCGACAATCCGCGAGCCTGCCCGCAAGTTCGCATGCTTCGCTGTAGCGCAGCGCGGTTTCGATCAGCGAGTCACCTTGCTCGACGTCGACCAAGCGCGCGAGCGTGTCGATCGCGCCCTCCAGATTGCCGGTGCGCGCTTCGAGCGAGGCCAAGCGTCGCAATGCGCCCAAGTCGTCGGGATTCGCGCGAACGAACTCCGCCAATCGCGCCCGCGCGCCGGACAGATCACCCGCGTCCTCGAACACCGCTACCAGGCGCAGAGTCAGCCGCGCCTCTTCGCTCGGCTCGGCGCGCACGATTGCGCGTTCAATCGCCTCGATCAGTTCCGACGCAAGGCTCGGATCGGCGCCATACGCTTGCTCGAGTGCGACTACGGCTTCGTTGTCCCGTCCTAGATCACCGAGCACCGTCGCGCGCTTGCGTTGCAATTCGACGCTATGTGGATCACTGCGCAGCAGATCGTCGAGCACCCCCAACGCCGCTTCCGGATTTTGGGCCGCGCGATGCGCTTCCATCAGCCGCTCGAGCAGTTCGCGCTCGTCGGGTCGATCACGCAGCGCTCGACTCAGAAGCTCCGCGACGCGACCGAATTCCAGGCGCTCCGAGAAGCGCACTACCAACAGATCACGCAAGGCGGAGTCGCGCGGGTTGGCTTCGAAACCTATGGCGAGCGCGCGCTCGGCACCTTCCGGATCGCCGAGCTCTTCGCGCATGGCCGAGAGCCTACGCGCGAGCGCGGCCGCCTGTTCTCCGTGCGTGGTGCGCAAGAGACCTTCCAGCGCATCCGAAATCGTGAGCGCGTCACCCGTCGCCTCGGCTAAGCGCAAAACGCTTTGCAACAACTCCTGTTGTGACGGTTCCCATTCCAGGGCTGAACGGCACACGTCGAGCGCCTCCGTGAGCCGGTTCTCACGCTCGAGATTGCTGACTAGACGCAGCGAAAGCTGCACGATTGCCGAAACGTCGCGGGCGTCTTTGGCCTGATCGATCTGGCTCGCCAAGAGCGTGGATAGCTCGCCGCTGCGCCCTTCGCGTTCCAACAATTCGGACAGCACGCGAGCCGCGTCACGCTGTGACGGGTCATCGCTGATGATGTCCTGCAACAAGGCGATCACCTCGCCCGAACGCGACGGTTGGCCGAGCAGCGCGTTGACCTGCTCGATGCGCAGCGCCGAGCGCTCTGCGGCGTCCTCGACTACTGGAGTGATACGCGAGACGAGCTGGACCAACCGCGCCGAATCACCGAGTTTACGCACCAGCTCGAGGAGCGGCATCCAGATCGAACGGTCCGCGGGGTCGGGTGCCAAGAGCAGGTCGTACAAATCGGCTGCGCGCCGCCAAAGTTCGGGCGTCTCGGCGAAGCGTTCGGCGACCGAGAGCCGTAAACGGCGAGCCTCGTCCACCGGCAAGTGCTGAGCGGCCTGCGCCCGATACTCGAGCGCTTCCACTTCACGCCCCGAAGCTTCCACGATTTTGGCGAGTTCGAGACGCACCCACGCGGCATCTGCAGGGGCCTCGTTGCTCGTGTCCAGTTCCAGCCCGGCCTTGAGCAGGCGCTCACTGAGCTCTGCATCCCCGAGCCGGACGGCGACTGCCACGCCCTCACGCACCCGGGTCAGCGTCGCGTCCGGCGCCGCAATCTGCCCGGCCAAGGCGTTCGCCAGCGCACGATCGTCACCGGTCGCGCGAGCGATGCGCTCGAGCAAGCCCGCGACCCGCGTCGGATCGAGACGGCCCGCAGATTCCGCGAGCAACAGCCGCGCGCGTTCGAAGTCCGGCGCGATGTCGAGCGCACGTTCCAAGAGTTCCAAGCCTTGCTCACCGCCGCTCGGGTCCGAAAAGCGCACCTGAGCCAAGCGATAGAACAAGTCGCCATCGGCCTCACCCTTGCCGGATTGCAACTGAGCCGTGACCCGCCGCTCCAGCACCTTCGATTCGCGCGGGGCATCGCCCAAGCAGTCGTAAACCCGGCCCAGCGCCGCCCACGCGGCGTCGTCGAAAGAAGGGTCAGCATCGAGGCTGGATTCGAGGGCCCGCGCTCGTTTGACGAGGCCCTCTTTGACCCGTGCCAGATCGCCGAGCCCACCGGCGTGCAAGAGCACCAAATCGGCCAGCGCCCGAGCGGCTTCGGGGGCCGGCAAATCCCGAGCGAGACGCGTCTCCAAGGCGCGCGCCAGCAGGTCGTAGCGCTGCTGGCTGCGCAGCGCACTCTCCAACGCCGTCGCGTCCGCTGGGCTCTCGAGCGCGGCTTCGAACGCCGACTCGATGAACTCGCCCGCACGCACCGCGTCGCCTCGCTTGGCCGAAATCTCGCTGAGCGCGATCAACGCTTCCGCCTTGCTCGGACCTTCACGTGATTCGTCGCGCCCCAGCACCAAGAGCAGCGATCGGTACATACGTTCGGCGCGATCCAACTCGCCGTGCTCGAGCGCCATGCGCGCCAAGAGCTGCATGATCCCCGGGTGGGCCGGATCGATCTTGGACGCAGCGTCGAGCTCTTGCAGCGCCTCCGAGCCGCGTTTGGCGCCGAGCAGCGCACGCGCCATCAAGAAGTGCGCGAGCGCGCGATCTTTCGGGCGCCGCGCGCCGTAGCGCTCGATTTGCGCGGCCAACACCTCGGTCGCTTCCTGGTAGCGCTCGGCCAAGAACAGCGCGTTGGCGAGCTGCAGGCGTTGCTTTTGATCATCCGGTTCGAGCTCGATCGCGCGCGCCAAAAGCGGCACCGCGGCGGCTGGGTCGGAGCGCTGCTCGAGATGCAGCGCCGCGGCCTCGCGCAGCAGCGCCAGCGTTGCCTTGCGATCCGTGGCGCGATCGGCTTCCTCAGCCAACAACGCGGCGAGCGCACCGTAATCTTCGGCTTCGCGATACAGCGTGGCCAGTCGCGCACGCAGGGCGGGCGCGTTTACCGCAATCGGCACCGCCCGCTCCAGGCTGGCGCGGGCCTTGTCGGGCGCGTCGATAGAAAGGTAAGCCGAGGCCAACTCGAGCGCGCGGTCGGTCAGCATTTCAGGCGAAGACTGCGCGCACAGCGCCTCCAAAACCTCCGCTGCGAGCGAGTACTGCTTCTGCCCCAAATAGATGCGAGACAGTGCTTCGAGCGAGTCTTCACCGCCGAGCGCGGCGCCCGCGCGATGGCAGTTGATGGCGCGCTCTAGGTCGCTCAAGCGCTCTTCGGCGAGTTGCCCCGCGCGCGCCCAAAGTGCTGCCGCGCCGGAGTTGTCGCCAGCAGAGGCGCGAGCGGTGGCCTGTCGCTCCCAGAGCGTCACGATCTCGGCGTGCTCACCGCGCTCGTCCAAAAGCAGCGACAAGCGCGTCACGAGCGAGCGGGCGACCTCGTCACCGGGTTCCTCGGCCAACAGCGCCTGGAACAATTCAATCGCGCGTACGCTGTCGTCCAAGCGATCGGAGCAGAGGCAGGCAGCGTCACGACGCAGCTCCCGGCGACGCGTGTTTTCGAACGGCAACTCCGCGGCAGCCAGCAAGCGAATGACCACTTCACCGTATAGGCCCGCCTCGGTCAGCCGCTCGGAGAGCTCACTCACCGCCCAATCCGCGGCGCACGCTTCGGCGCTGTCCGCCCCGCTCTGCGCTCCTTGCCAGGCTTTGACGGCAAGATCGAGCAAGCGCTCGCAAACCTTGCGACCGAGTTCGCGATCCGGGTGATTGGCGCCTGCGACTTCGATCGCCTTTTGCCAATCTTCCGCCGCGACGAACGATTCGAGCGACGCGATCATGTCGCCGGTGCGCGTCTGGTGCAACTGACCGAGCTCGCTGTACAAGCGACGCTCACGCACGGGATCGCTCTCGACCGACACCTCTTCCGACAACAGCTCCGCGAGCTCGTCGAAGCGCGACTCGGCCGCGAGCAGCGAAGACAAGGCTTCGAACGTCTCCAGGTCTCGACCGTCGTGCGTCTGTACCAGGCGCCAAGCCAGGATCGCCTGCGCGCGGTCGCCCTTGATCTGTTCGTGGGTCAACGCAATCCGCACCCGGTCGGCGCGCGCGGCGACGGGATCGGTGCTTTGGCGGGCGCGCAGCGAAAGCGCGGCGACCAGCTCGTCCCAACGCTCGGCGCGTTCGAGCGCGCGGCACAAGCCGTCCAGCGAAGTTCGATCGAGCGGGGCGATCGCCAAGCGCGCTTGGAAGTTACGCACGGAGCGGTTGGCGTCACCCAAAACGGTCAGGGAAAGTTCCGCGGCTTCACCCAAAACCAGCAGCTGTTCCGCTTCGCTGGTTTCCAGGCCCGCCCGTTGCTCGAGCACTTGCGTGAGCTCCAAAAGCTCTTGGCTATTGCGCAAGAGTTCACTCAACTCGCGCGCGGCGTGCAGCGCCGTAGTCGGCGCCTCCGCTGCAAGCCCGAGCACGCGGCGGTAGAGCTCCATCGCTCGGCCGGGATTCTGCAGCTCCACCCGGCACACGTCACCCGCCTCCGCCAGCAGCGCGGCGCGCAGCGCGGGGTCGGACTCCTCTTCGGCCACGCTCACCAGCGTCTCGGCACGCCGCTCTTGGCCGCCGACTTGACCCGCGAGTTGGGCGAAGCGCTCGCGGCGCGATTCCAACGCGGGCTCCAAGACCACCAGCGAGAGCAGGGTTTCGAAAGCGCCGGCGGGATTCGCGAGCTCCTCCAAGCTCAGCTTGACCACTTCCTCGAGCAGCACGATGCGCGTCGCCCGCGGGGCACTCTGGGCCAGCACCTCGAGCATGCGCACGACGTCGATCGTGCTGGCCGTCGCACGGTAGTGCGCCTCGAGCGCTCGCGCCGCGCTTTCGCGCGAGGATTGTCCGCTCTCCAGCATGGCCTCGGCGGAAGCCGGCAGCGCCACGATCCGCTCCAGCAAAGCGACCGCGGAACGCACGTCTGCTTCACGTCCGAGCATCTTCTCGGCCCAGCCGAGCGCCGGCAGCGGCTCGTTCAAGTCCAACCACAGCGCGGCGATGCGGCCCATGGTCTCGCCGGGATCGGGGCTCTTGTTCGCGCTCAAGCGCAGGTTCAATAGTTCGATCAGCGGGCGGCGATGACCGTGGCGCTCGTACAGACGCTCTAGCGAAGCCTCGACGCGCGTGTCTCCCGGACTGAGCGAGTTGAGGTTTTCGAAGTAGGCGATCGCCCGCTCGGGATCGCTCGCGAAGTCACGAGCGGCCATAGCGGCTTCGCGCAAGATGTCGATGCGCTCCACTTTGCCGAGCGGCTCACCCAAGCGGCGATCGTAAAGCGCAAACAAGTCGGACCAACGCCCAGCGGCGTTGAACGACAGCTTCAGGCGATCGAAAGCCCATTCGGCCGCGGGACAAAGCGCGGTCACGCGCTCCAACAGGTGCACTACGCGCTCGGAATCGTCGAACCACTCTTCGTGGAACTCGACCACCTTGCGTCCGAGAGAATCGGCGATTTCTGCCGGCAAATCGCGCTCGATAGCGCGGGTGTAGGCCTCTGCGACGGGCCCGGGCTGATCCAAGCGTCGCGCCATTTGCTCGGCGAACTCCCAGAGTTGCTCCTCACCCGGCGCGGCTTCCGCACCGCGCAGCGCGAGACGCAGCGCCTCTTCTGGGACGTCGGTCTTGGTCTCCAGCAACTGCATCAGCCAGCGGCTACGGGCCGCGGCCAGTTCGGGCGCATCGTTCGAAACCGCAAGCAGCGCCTCGATGACGTCGGCTCGCGCGGACGGGTCTTCCGAGCCTTCTGCCACTCGTTCCAGGATGGCGGCCGCCTGGGCCCGCGATTCCGGAACGGACAGCGCTTGGTGCACGACTCGCAACGCCTCCGCGTCACTGGGATTGGCAGCCAAAATTGGCTCCACTAGGGCCAGCGCTTCCTGGGCGCGAGAGAGCGAGCCGATCATCAACGTGGCCCGCCGCAGCTCGACGGCGCTGCGGGCTTCCGGCTCGACGCGCTTGACCAAACTGTCCAAGGATTGGAGCGCGCCTTTTGCGTCGCCCGAAGCCGCCTGCAAACGAGCCAGCTCCGAGAGCGCGTCGATCCGCTCGGGATCACGCTCCAAAACCTCTCGGTACAATTTGCGCGCGGCCTTCGGACTATCGAACAATGTCTCTTCTGCATGTGCCCACTCGATCAATACGCCCGCCGGATCGGAGGCGTGTTCCAAACGATGGCGAAACAACCAACGGTAGTCGTCGACGCGTTTCGGCGTCCGCTCCGCGTGACTCAGAAAAGCGGAGAAGGCTTCGGCATCCGCCGCGCCCTCGCCGCCCGCCGACAGCAGGTTGCGAAAAACTTCAGCCGCGCTGTCGGCGCGCTCGGGATCGCGAGCCAAGGCGCGCGCTTGAGCCAGCTGCACCTGACGCGCGCGCGCTGGTTGCAAGCCACGGGCGAGCGCCGAATCGACCAGTGCCACGAAGGCCTTGCCGTGCCCGCTCTGTACCGCCCGCTCTTCGAGCCCCAAGATCGAGGAGACCAGCTCACGCTCGTCTCCTACTCGCAACAGGACATCGAACGCGCTCTGGACTGCCTCGAAGTCACCCCCGCCCGCCGCCAACTCGACCAGCCGCTCGGCGGCCTCGCGATTGTCCGGATCCGCGTCCAACACGCGCGAATACAGGCGCTGCGCACGCACACCGCCGTCCGGCAACCCTTCACTGAGCCGGCCGCCTTCCAGCCAAATCCGCGCCGCGTCGCTGGCGTTTTCCAGCTGCCAAGCCAGAGCGTTGCCCAGGCGCTCCAGCAGATTGGCGCGAAGCTCGGGCTCGCTGGTATGCAGCAGCCGTCGCTCCAGCACCGCGCGCACGGTGCTGCCGTCATTTTGCTCGCGCGCCAATTGCTCGATCGTCTCGGATACGTCGTCGGACAGGTCGCTGCTCTGGACGAGTTCGCGGTAGTGCTCCAGCGCTCGCGCGCTGTCCTTGCGCGCGCTGGCCACTTCGGCCAAGCGCAGCAGGGTCACGTTGCGTCGTTCGGGATCCAGCTGCGGCAACACGCGCGACAGCTCCTCGTAGACCGCGGCCGTGTCGGAGGCTTCACTCAGCGCATCGACGAGCGATTGATGCAGCACCAGATCGCGCGGCTCTTCGGCCACTGCCCTGCGCCAAATGGCAATCGCCGCGGCCGGATCGCCGAGCTCCCGGCGATGCAACAGCGCCAGCCGCTGCAACAGTTCTCGCCGCCTGACCGGCTCGGTTTCTCGTTCCAGCATCGACGAATAGAGCGCCAGCCGCTCCGAGGGGGCTCCCTGCTCGGTGAGCATTTCGTCGATGCGTTGCATCAGTTCCCGAGACGAAGGGTCGCGCGCCAGGGCACGGCGATAGGTCTCGATGGCGTGCGGAATGTCGCCCGCGGTCGCCAAGGCATCCCCGGTCGCCGTGGCTAACGCGAGCAAGGCGGGGGTATCCAACGGACGGTCGCCGAGCGCGGCCCGCAGGAGCTCGGCGCTGCGCGCGCTGTCACCCGAAATCGCCGCCAACCGGCGCACCTTGGCCAGTCGTTCGCCGATCTGTGACGGTGCGTAATCGACCGCCAGCACCAAAGCCCGCCCCGCCGAGTCCAGGGCTTTCGAAGCATCCTTGAGTACGGTCTCGCTCAGCCAGCTGGCCTCGTCGAGCGCGTTGCAGCGAAGCTGTGGATCGCTGCTGAGTTCGGCCCGTGTCTCGAGTACCCGCACCAATCCGGCGCCGGGTTCTTCGTTCCGATACAGCGGCTCCAGCACATCCGCGGCCGCCAGCCGTGCCTCACCAGTCACGAGCAACTTTTCCGTGGCACTGCGCGCCGCACGGTCGCTCGGATCGAGCGCGAGCGCGGCCTTCAACGCATGCAATGCGCCAACCGGGTCGCCCAGGCGCGCCAGGCGCATTTGGCCGAGCTTGACCAGCAGCGCCACCCGCTCGGCGCCGTGCAAGAGCTCTGCTTCGCGCTCCAGCACGGTCGATAGCTCCGCGTAGCGTTGCGCCTGCTCGAGCAGCGGCACGATGCGTTCGTTGATTTCGCGCGCGGGGCCGCAGAGCGCGGACAACCGCTGCCAGGCAGCTAGGATCGATTCCGGGTCGCGGCTGCGCGCCGCGCGAAGCTCCGCCGCCTGAAACGCCAGCTGGCGGGCCTGCACCGGATCGCTGCTGCGCTCGGCACGCACGAACAGCACATCCGACAGGCCCTCGTCGTCGGACGCCTCGCCATACAAAGCTTCTAGACGACGCAGCGCTTCTTCGGTCCAAGGGGAGCCGATCAGCGCACGCCAAGCGACGATCGCGCGAGCCGGGTCGCCGCCCTCGCCGTCGCACAGGCGCGCCAGACGCCGGGCGGCGGCTTGACGCGGCTCGGGCGCGATCTCGAGTGACACCACCCGCTCCAAGGCTGCGATCAGCTGCTTTCTTTCGGCCGCCTCCGCGTACAAATCCGAAAGCTGCTTGGCCGCCTCGAGCACTGCTGCGTCGTCGCTGCCGGCCTCGATCACCTGCTGAAACGCCGCTTGCGCGCGCTTCAGGTCACCAATCTTGAGATAAACGTGACCCACGTCGACGCCGACCCGCGCGCGCACGCTCAGCACGCGACTGGTTTGCAGGGCCCGCGCCAACAGCCGGGCCGCTTGCTCGGGCTGATTCAAGCTCAAACTCAAACCGACGAAACGGCGACGCAGATCGTCGTCCCCGGGATCGCCCGCAACCACCGGCGCCAAGAGTTCGAGCGCGCCCGCAGGGTCGTGCAGCGCGTCCTGGCGCAGGATGCCGAGCCGACGTTGTACTTCGACGCGCCGCGGTCCGCGCACTTGCTTGAGCTCGACGCCCAGCATCGCCACCGCGCGATCGATACGGCCGGTCTTCTCGTAGGCGTCGGACAGCGTGGCTGCGGCGCGCAGAGAAACCGAGCGATTTTCCAGCAGTGCCTCGGCCGACCTGAGGGCCATCACATGGGTCGGCTCGACCTCGAGCAAGCCCTCCACGTGACCGAGCGCGCGCGTCGGGTCCTTCAACTCCGACAAACACAAATCGACCAACCACTCACGCAGCAGGATCGCTTCTTCCACGCTCGGCGCTGGTTCACGGCGCAGCGCCTGCTCCAAGAGATCCACCACGTCCTTGTGGCGGCCGCGCGCAATCAAGCGCTGCACGACCACCGATCGAACGTCTTCACGACTCGGATCGAGGCGCAAGATTCGCTGCCCGATGTCGATCGTCGCTTCGTCGTTACCGGTGGCCGCTTTCACCAACTCGGAAGCTTCGTGGAGAAGCCCCGCGCGACGCAGCGGTTCGCTTTCACGCGCGCTCGCTTCGACGTACAGCTCGGCTAATTTGGCGGCTTTTCCAGCGCTACGCAGCAGTCGTTCCTGCAGCGCGAGCAGCTCCGGGTTACCGGGCACGGCCAAGGCCGCACGTTCGGCGTGCGCGATCGCGCCTTCGACGTCGCCCAGCGTCTCAGAGAAGAACTCCGCGGCTCTCAGGTAGACGAACAGCTGCTGCTCGGGTTGCAGCAACTTCACGCGTTTCTCGGACAGCGTCTGCTCGTAAGCAAACGCCAGCTCGGCGACCTTGTCGTGCTGCACAGCAGCGGCGTGCAGCCTCTGCCAAGCGTCTTCGGGCTGTTCGCCTTTCGCGACCGCGGTAACCAGCATGTCCAGCACTTCTGCTGGGTTGTCGAGTCGTTGCTCGAGCGCCTCGGCGACCTCCCACAGCTTCAACGCAAGCACGCTGACGGGTCGACGACGGCCTTCCTGAGTCGGAGGGATCGTGGACATGATTCGAACTCCAAACGCTATCAGACCTGAACCCCGGTTGCGCGCCCCGTGATCTGCCGCCGTTTGCCTACATTGGCGTCAATTTGTGAGGATACTTCAACTCGCCTTCAGCGGAGCTCGAGTGAGTTCGAGTTCGAAGAACCGGAGAAGAACTCGAGTAGGTGCGTGTTCACCACTTCCGGGAGATCGTGATGTGGCCAATGGCCGGCGTCGGCGAAGCGTTCCACCCGAACCCCGGGCACGTGGCGGGGAAGATCCGGCAGCAATATTCGGCTCGAAAGCGCTAAATCCTGCTCACCCCAGAGCACCAGGCTCGGTCGCGTCACGCTCCACGTAGCGCGCTCCGGGGCGCGGAAGGCGGCTCGATAATAGCTGAGCGCCGCGCGCGCCACGCCGGGCAGGCGCATGGCACTTAGATAACGGTCGACGTCGGCTTCGGAAAACGCACCCACACGTACCGCCATCCCGCGCAGCGCGAAAGACATCGGAATTCTGCGGCGAACGAGCCACTCTGGGAACCAAGGCAGCTGGAACATGAGCGCGTACCAAGATCGGTGCAGCTGATCGAGGTGGGTCAACGCGGGGCCTATCTGGGCCGGATGCGGGGCGTTGAGCACGACCAGCCGGTCAACCAGCCGCGAATGCTCGGACGCCAAACAGTAAGCCAACGCCCCACCCCAATCGTGCCCAACGACATGGACCGGAGCACCCCCCAGCGCGCCGATCAATCCAGCGATGTCCGCCGCCAGCAACGAGAGCCGATAATCGAGCACGTTGGGCAATTGATCCGATTGGCCATAGCCCGGTAAGTCCGGCGCGATCGCCCGAAAACCGGCGGCAGCCAGCGCCTGCATCACCCCTTGCCAATCGGCCCAGTAAGCCGGAAAGCCATGGAGCAAGAGCACCGTTGGGCCAGACCCCTGCTCGGCAACGTGCAGCGTAAGCCGGCCCACGTTCACTCGGCGATGCTCGATGTTCAAGGTTTGGTCCTGCCATGCCGGGCGGCCAAGCTTCTGACCGCCCTCAGCAAACGCGGACCGAGGTCAGGGGCAATGCGCTTCATCGCGTACAGCGCCCAGGCTTCTGGCGTCACTGGTAGCAGGGCCGGGTTGTGCCGCACTGCCCGCAGCACTGCGCTCGCCACGCGTTCGGGGGGGTAGTTTCGCTTCTCGAAGAAATGCTGAACGTTCGCGCGCTTGCTCTCCGGGTACTGGCCGCGCAAGCGCATGTTACCGGTGAGCGGGGTGTTGATGAAGCCGGGACAAATCACGGTCACGCCCACACCGAGCGGCGCCAGCTCCGCTCGCAAACCTTCGGAAAGGCCCACGACCGCGAACTTGCTCGTGCCGTAGGCGGTCATGGCTTCCGAATTGAAGTAGCCGGCCGCCGAAGCAATGTTGACGATCTGGCCGCTGCCGCGGGCCGCCATCTTCGGCGCGAAAAAATGACACCCGTGGACCACGCCCCAGAGGTTGGCGTTCAAGATCCACTGCCAGTCTTCCAGGCTGGTCGCGAGGAGCCCTCCCGCAAGCCCAACGCCCGCATTGTTCACCAGCACGTCCGGTGTTCCAGATCGAGCGACGAACTCGTAGAAGTTCGCCATATCCGCGCGGGAGCCCACGTCCACGACCTGCCCGTGTACTCGCTTGGCCCCTGCGCCGAGCAGCTCCGCTTGCAACCCCGGCAGTCGCTCACTCGTCCGATCACAGACGAAGAGTTCGGCCCCCGCGCGCGCAAAAGCCAGAGCCGTCGCGCGCCCGATGCCACTGGCCGCGCCAGTCACGACCACCAATCGTTCCTCGAACTCTCGTAACCTGCGCAAAGTCCGCCTCCTGCTTCAGCTCGCGAGCCTTCTGAATCCGGGCGCGCTCATCCTCAGGCAAGCATCGCTGTCCACGACACCCAGCCGGGCGAAGTCCGCGCGACAGGCCTTTTCCAGTTGTCGACCGGAGTCGCCCCCGAGCAAATCGGCGTAGCGCTTTCGCGCGCACAACGCCAAGTAGCCCATATCGACGGCCGCGAGCCCGGGAGCCGCGCGTTCAAAGGCCTTCAGCGCTCGACCTCGATCACCCTGCGCGGCGGCGAAACAGCCGGCGAGGTAATGCCCCATCGGGGGAGCATAGGCCGGGCTATCGCGCAGCACTTGGTTGACCGAGCGCGCTGCCTCGTGAACCACCTCGCGATCCGTCTCGCCCGCATCCAGCGCGGCGATTGCGCTCAAAGCGCGCTCGAACTCCGAAAACACGCGCATCAAATGCACCCGCAAGAAGTGCGAGGCTGCCAGCGTTGGCCACTGTTTTTGCACGAAACGTCGCGCCCGGCTGCCCTCACCTCGGTAACGATACACCGACTGCGTCGAAATCAAGCGTCCCCAATGACCCGCCGTGAAGCGATCGGGTTCGCAGGAACGAAAGCTGGAGTCGTCCGTTGCCACGCGGAAGCCCGTGTCGGCGTCGTTCGCGGCGAGCGCAGTGATGCACGCGGGATAGATCAAGTGCATCAACGCGTAGCGGTCGGAGCGCTCCACTGCTTCACGAAACAAGGTTTTCATGCGAACGCTGGCCTCAGCGAGGTCACCGCACAGGATCAGTGAATTTTGCGACCACGCTCGAGCATTGGTCAGCTCCCACGTGACCGCGCGACAGCGCTCGCGCAAAATGACCTCCGCTTCGTCGAGGATGCGCTGCGCAGCGCGCCATTCGCCAGAAAAAGCGTGCACTAGCCCACCCGCGATTTTGGCTAGTGCGGTTCCGTGCGGGTCCTGGCTGCGCAGCGCGAGCGCTTCGGCCGTGCGCACCAAGCATTCAGTGCGTTCGCGGGATCCGGCGCCCACTGCCGCGGCGTTGCCCGCCTCGAAAGCCAACGCCCGGCAGATGCGGATTGGCTCGCCGACGTGCAACGCGAGCTCCAGCTGCTGCGCGCCGAAATCTGCGCCACGCACCGCGTCCACCATGGCAAGACCGGCAGTTGCAGAAAAAGCGACATCCACGCGCGTCAAATCTCTCGGGGCGCAGCGGTCTGCCGCGGTGGACTCGAAAGAAAGGCCACGCAAACGCAGGCGCGCCCGATGATAAAGGAGCGAGGCGAATGCAGCAGCCGTCGATTCCGGGTATCTCAGCCCCACTCTGGCCAGCACCAAGCGCAATTCGGCGAGTCCGTCGCGGTCGCGTCCGCCTTTCAAGTAGTGTTCGGCCGCGCGCCGCGCAAGCTCGGTCGCTTGCTCGTCTGGCGCAACGCGCGCGGCTTCGCGGTAGGCATCGGCGGCTTCGGCGCTGCGCCCGGCATTGACGAGTGCATCGCCGACGCGAGCGAGCAGCTCGTGACGCGGTCGGTTGACGCCAATTTCTAGCGCCAGGCGATACAGCCGCACCGCACGCATGAACGCCAGCCCCGTTTCGGCGGCCTGCGCCGCGCTCAGCACGTGCAAGCGCGCGCTGTCCAAATCGCCTGCGCCCAGGAACTGCTCGAGCAACGCCTCAGGATCGGCCCCACCACGGGCTTCGAGTGCGCGGGCCAGTGCAGCGTGAACGCTTCGACGCTGCTCAGGGCTCAACGTGGCCACCACGCTGTCGCGCACGCGCGCATGATAGGCCTCGACGAAGTCTTGACCAGCCACGCGAAAGCTGCGCACCAGCCGCGCCACGCGCAGGCGCGCGCGCAAGGCCTCGTTGCGTGCAACCGCGGCAGTCTGTTCGGCTACGGTGTACGGCAACGGCCCATTGGCGACCGACAGGACGCGCAGCAGCGCGCCCGCGTCGGCGGGTAGCTGGGCGACGCGATTCTGAATCACTTGCTCCAGTGACACCTGGAACGATTGTTCCGTATCGAGCTCGCTGCGCGCCTGGCGCTCGAGCTGCCACTCTGCCAGCTCGGACACGAAGATTGGGACGCCCTGAGCCTCGACCGCAATCGCCTGCGCCAAACCGGAGGGGCCCGGCCCTACACTCGTGGCCAACGACAATTCCGCGAGCTCCAGCGCTTCGTCGGCAGACAACTGCGGGACCGAGACCTCGCTCACGGTCGCACCAGGGGCCAGCCGCTGCAACATCAGCGAAAATTCGTGCATGACCGGACTGCTGAGCCGGAGCTCCTCGCGAAACCCGCAGAGCAGCAGCAAGCCCGGCGCGTGCGGTGGGCGCAGCAGCTCCTCGAGCAGTCCCAGGCTATCGATGTCGCTCCACTGCAGATCGTCGATATGAACGACCACACGGCTGGTTTGGCAGAGAGAGCAGAGCAGCGCCTTGAGCGCCGCGAACGCACGCTTTCGAAGTTCGATCGGCTCGACGATTTCGTGCTCCGGCAAAGCCAAGCTCCCCAAATGCGGCACGGCGCGCAGCACCGGGAAGACACGTGCCAGATAGTGCATATCCGCTGAACAGGCCACGGGGATGCCGATTGGATCGTGGCGAGCCAAATAGCGACTCAACTCGTCGACCACGCTATCCATGCCCTTGAACGGCAGCGCCTCGCGCTCGAAACAACGCCCGGAGAGCACGATCGTGCTCGGCTCGAGTCCGCTCAAAAAGCGTTGCGCCAGCACGGTCTTCCCCATGCCGGAGCGACCGGCAATCAGGGCCACGACGGGCTGATCACGGCCGCTCGCCGCGAAAGCGTGCCCGAGTGACTCGAGCTGCTGCCTGCGCCCAACGAACGGGCGCAGCGATCCTTTGCCGCTCGCGGACGAAGGAACGGACCGTGGCGCGGCTCGTTCGCCGTGCGAGAGGCTGGCCGCGATCTGCTCGCCGCTGGGTCGGCGCTCGGGATCCGGGTGCAGCAATTCGAGACAAAGCCGTTCCAGATCCGGGGGTAGACCTCGGACGAGTGCACTGGGGCGGGGCGCCTGCTGCCTGCCGAACAAGATCTCGCGCGGGTTGCGCGGGTTGCCATTGGACGGCAGCCGCGAAGTGAGCGCCTCGTACAACATGACACCGACCGCGTACCAATCGGCGGCCGGGCCTGCGGCGAGCCCGCACGCTTGCTCCGGCGCCATGTACGCAGGGGTGCCCATGATCGCCTCGTCCGACGCCGCAGGGTCGTTTGGTCGATCCAGCTCACCCACCACGCCGAAGTCGAGCAGCACCACCCGCCCCTCGCTCGTGACCTGCACGTTCGACGGCTTGATATCTCGATGCAGCTTGCCCGCGGCATGGATCGCGAGCACCCCTTGCGCGAGCTGAGGCAAGGCGTTGCGCAAGCGCTCGAGGTCGCACGCCTCGCCAGGCCGGACCCAGCGCAGAAAATCTACGCCGTCCAAGAGCTCCATGGTGAAAAACCAATGATCGCCCTCGGAGAACATTTCGTACAGCTGCACCACGTTCGGGTGGGAAATGTCGGCCAAGGCACGAAACTCGTTTTTGAAACGCAGGAGCGCCGAAGGTTCGACGTGGGTGATCGTCTTCAACGCCACCTCCAGCGACGATTCACCGTCGCGCGCGCGGTACACGACGCCCATGCCGCCCTCGCCCAGCCGGCCTCGAAGCGCGAAGCGTTGATTGCCTCCGAACTCGGTGGTCGCGGGATTGGCGGGCAAATTCAGCCTCTTTGCAGCCCTCACCGTAGCCCCAGCCTTTGCTGCGTCGCAAGGCTCAGCGTGGGCGAACGCGAGCCTTGTCTGGCCGAGCGGAGCGAGCGGAACGCGTCTGGCTCGTTCGACCGGCGTCGCGCGCACCGCGCCCGGGAGCCACGGGGGTGGACACGCCATAGTCCGGCGGCACGAGGTGCTGCGGGCCGCGACCGATCAAGTCCGAACGCCCCGCCTTGCGCAGCGCTTCGCGCGCGAGTGGATGATGCTGCGTGTCCCACCAGAAGATCAGCGCCTTCATCATGCGTTTTTCACGCAGATCGGTGGCCGTGTACACGGGCTCGTTGGTCAGCGGATCGATACCCGTGTGGTACATGGCAGTCGCGATCGCCATTGGCGTCGGAATGAAGTCTTGAATCTGCCGCGGCCGAAGGTTCTTTTGCTTCAGGTAGAGCGCCAACTCCACCGTATCCGCAAGCGTCGACCCCGGATGACCGGTGATGAAGTACGGCACTAGGTATTGCTCTTTGCCTGCCGCTTCACTGGCTTGGCAAAAGGCTTGGGCGAAGCGCTCGTACACCTCGATGCCAGGCTTCTTCATCTTCTTCAGCACCTCCGGATTGGAGTGCTCCGGCGCGACCGACACTTGCCCACCCGTGTGGTGCTTGGCCAATTCCGCGATGAATTCCGGGCTGCGCTCGGCCAAGTCATAACGGACGCCAGAAGCGATGAACACGCGCTTCACGCCCTTTTCGGCGCGTACCTTGCGCAGCAGATCGATCAGCGGATCGTGATCGGTCTTCAAGTTCTCGCAGATGCCCGGATGAACGCAGGACAGCCTGCGACAAGCGCTCTCGGTGCGCTCGTCCTTGCAGCTCATCTTATACATGTTCGCAGTCGGCCCGCCCACGTCCGAGATCGTGCCGCTGAAGCCGGCCATGCGGGAAAGTTGCCGCACTTCACGCAACACGCTGTCGGCCGAGCGGCTCTGGATGATGCGCCCTTCGTGCTCGGTGATACTGCAGAAGGTGCAGCCGCCGAAGCAGCCACGCATGGTGACGATCGACTCCTTCACCGTTTCATAAGCGGGGATGCGCTGCCCCGTGTAGTCGGGATGCGGACGGCGCGTGAACGGCAGATCGTACAGGCCGTCCATCTCGCCTTCGTCCAAAGGCAGCGCGGGCGGATTGAAGTACACGGCTTGTTTACCGTGCACTTGCAGGATCGGTCGCCCATTGTGGGCGTTGGTTTCGAACTGGAACAGGCGCGACATGGTCGCGAACGCCTGCTTGTCCGTGCTCACCTCTTCGTACGATGGCAGCACCACCGCTTTGCCGTCGCGCACGAAGCGCGTGGCGTCGTCCGCAATCCCTTGCCACTCTTCGGGGTTCTTTTTGACGTGCGCCGTGCCACGCACGTCCGTCAGCGCGGCCACCGGTTCGCCCTCGGCCAAGCGCCGAGCGATTTCCCACGCCGCCCGTTCGCCCATGCCGAACACGAGCAGATCCGCCTTGGCATCGAGCAAGATCGAACGCCGCACCGATTCGGACCAATAGTCGTAATGTGCGATGCGACGCAGCGACGCTTCGATGCCACCCAGCACGATCGGCAAACCCGGAAACGCTTGCCGGCACAGATTCGAGTACACGATGCTGGCGCGGTTCGGTCGCGCCTCGGTGCGACCGCTCGGAGAATACTGATCTTCACCGCGCATTTTCTTTTGCGCGGTCAACTTGTTCAGCATCGAATCGAGGTTGCCGGCGGTGACCCCCACGAACAGCTTGGGCCGACCCATGCGCGCGATGTCGTCCGGCTTCTGCCAATCCGGCTGGGCGATCAGCCCGACCTTGTAGCCGCGCCCTTCCAAAAAGCGCGCAATCAACACCGGCCCAAACGCGGGATGATCCACGTACGCGTCGCCCGTGATGATCAAAATATCGAGCTGCTCGATGCCGCGCTCGACCAAATCCGCGCGCGTGGTCGGCAAGAATGCCGCGTTCGGCCCGCGCTTCGCAGCACGCGACGGCACACGCAGTTCGACCAAAGACATGGCCGGCTTGTAGCACGCACCCCCGCCCCGCGCCGCGCTCCGGATGGACGCAGCTCTCACCGCGGTCGCAGTCTGCCGCGTGGATGACCGGGGAATGCCTGGGAGATTTGGGTTAATGGTCACGCAACACGCCGCGGACATCCCAGCCTTCGGCGTCGCGGACGGGTCGTCGGCAGAGGGCGACGGCGCGGGCGCTCCGCTTGCGGCTCAAGAGGCCCGGCATGAGCAGGGGGCGCCATGAGCAGGGGGCGCCATGAGCAGGGGGCGCCATGAGCAGGGGGCGC
>Ga0164308_10000138_pt1 | contig 37627 bp, 27 predicted proteins | sample Whisoiple_246_MG_FD_109983 | JGI IMG/M metagenome (GOLD analysis project Ga0164308, IMG submission 109983) | Soil microbial communities amended with fresh organic matter from upstate New York, USA - Whitman soil sample_246_MG | ecosystem: Environmental > Terrestrial > Soil > Unclassified >... | reverse complement strand
TCCTTGGCGGTCGTGTCCCCGCTGCGAACGGCCGTCACGATCGGGGAAACTCCCGCACCGAGGCGCTCCGCGATGCCGGAAAGCGGCCGCTCGAGGTTGCGGGCGATGTCGTTGCCGAGCGCTTTGAGGGGCGACACGTACAGCACGCGGAGCTCCCGGGGGAGCTCGCCGGCCGCGGCTGCGGTGGCCAAGTCGCTCAGTCCAGCCAGGAACGCGCAGAGCGTCTTGCCCGACCCGGTCGGCGCCGCCACGAGCACGTCTCGTCCCTCGGCGAGCAGTGGCCACGCTCGCTCCTGGATCGGCGTGGGAGCCGGAAAGGAGGCTTCGAACCACGCCGAGACGGCCGGGTGGAAGGCCGTATGGAAGCCGAGCGCAGCCATCCCCCGGGCCTAGCACACATTGTCCTCCCTGGTGGGGTAGACGCCCCGCGGGTTCGGCCGGCGGGCCCTAAACCGCCTTGATCGCCGGGCCGGATCACCTCACGATGATCCAATGGTGCGCATTCACGCCTGTGAATTCTTCGCGGTGGAGGTCGACTATGACGAACGCCGCGTCGAGGTCGTGCGCTCCGAGCGGCGATTTCGCACGCTCCAGGCCTTCGTCGCCGCCGTCGACGACGTCCTGCGCGCCATCGAATCCGGCGGAGCCGCGTCGTTCGCGTTGCTCTACGATTGCCGGTTGGCGCCGAGCCCCGCGAGTCGCGCCTACAAGCGCGCAATTCTGCACATGGTGCAGCACTTGGCGCGCCGATTCGAGACGGTGGCGTTCGTGCTGTCGAGCCAGGCGGCCATCGAAGAGGTGCTACCGCACGCCGATCGTAAGATCGATTTCTTCACCAATCCCCAGGCGGCCAAGAACGCCATCCGCCATCAGGTCGAGAGCAGTCCGCGTCCGGTCTTCCGAGCTCGCGTCGGCGCGTGACTGGGGAATCAGCCGAGCAGCTGCATCAGATCGCTACGAGTGAGGCCTGCGGCCGCGCCGCCCTCACCGAGCGCGAGCTCGGCGATCTGCTTCTTTTTGGCTTGGAGGGCCAGGATGCCTTCCTCGATCGTGTCCTTGGCGACCAACCGATAGACGGTGACCGGCCTGGTTTGCCCGATGCGGTGCGCCCGATCGGCGGCCTGATCCTCGGCCGCGGGGTTCCACCACGGATCCAGCAGAAAGACGTGGTCGGCAGCCGTGAGATTGAGGCCCGTTCCGCCCGCTTTGAGGGAGGAGAGGAGTAGCGGTGGCCCAGCGGCGTCCTGGAACGTGGTCACGACGGCGCCGCGGTCTCGGGTCGTGCCGTCGAGGCGGACCCACGCGATGCCGCGCGCTTCGAGCTCGGGCTCGACCAGGTCGAGCAACGACGTCCACTGGCTGAAGACGATGCATTTGTGGCCGTCCAAGGTCGCGTTCTCGACGGCCTCGAGCAGCGCCTCGACTTTGGAGGAGCTCGCGGCCGTTTGTCCCGGGACCAAGGCGGGGTGGCAAGCGGCCTGACGCAAGCGGAGGAGCGCTTCGAGGGCGGCCATGACGCTGCCGCCGCCCTGCAGGGAATCCAGCACCTCTTTCTGCTTCGCGGCGCGGATCGCATCGTAGAGGCCGCGTTCGTCTTCGCTCAGCTCGACGTAGAGCACGGCGTCCTGGCGCGGCGGCAAGTCGGCCAAGACGTCCTTCTTGAGCCTCCGCAGCAAGAACGGACGGATCAGCTGGCGCAAGCGCTCGGCGGCGCCGTCCTCGCCGCGATCGATCGGTTCCACGTAGCGATCTTGGAAATCGCCGCGCGTGCCGAGCAGGCCCGGATGCGTGAAGCGCAGGATGCTCCACAGCTCTTCCAGGCGATTTTCGACGGGCGTGCCGGACAAGGCCAGGCGAAAGGCCCCGCTCGGCAGCGCATCGGATAGCGCGAACGCCGCGCGGGCGGCCTGACTGTCCGAGCTCTTGATGGCCTGGGCTTCGTCCAAGATCACCGTGTCGAAGCCGTGTGCGATGAGGTCCTCCTGGTCCAGGCGGAGCAGCGCATAGGTGGTGACCGTGATGTCGGCCGGTCCGAGCTCACGCTTGGGGCCGTGGTGCACGACCACCTTGAGGTCGGGCCGAAAGCGCGCCGCTTCGGAGACCCAATTGAAGAGGAGGGAGCGTGGGCACACGACCAGCGTCTTGCCCCGCACGACGCAGAGGGTCTGCACCGTCTTGCCGAGGCCCATGTCGTCGGCGAGCACGGCGCCGAGCTCGGCGTCGCGCAGGAAGGACAGGAAATCCACGCCGGCCCTCTGGTAGCTGCGGAGGTCGGCCGTGAGCCCCTCGGGGAGTTTTGCTGCCGGCAAGCCGGTGAAATCGTCGAGGAGCGGTCGCAGCTTGGCCCAGGAGGGAGGAGGGGGCTCGCCGAGTTCTTCGAGGAGCTTGCCGAGGCGCGGCGCCGAGAACGGGGGCAGGGTGCCATCGGGCCTGCGCGCAGCGAGTAGGTCCGCCAAGAGGTGACCGTAACGGCTCAAGAAGTCTTCGGGCAGAGGCGCCCAGCCACCGCCTTCGAGCGGCACGACGGGCAGGCCGTCTTGGTACGCGCGCAAGACCTGGGCCGGATCCGCCCGCCGCAGCACGCCGCTTTCGTCTTCGAGCTTGGTCTCGAAGCTGAGCTCGAAACGTTGGCCGTCGAAGCTGACTCGCGGTTCGAGCCGATCCGCATCGAGCACGCCGCGCGGCAGCTGCGCCGAGAACTGACGTTCGAACGCCTGCAAGCGTGCGGCGAAACGGGCGGCCTCTTGGCCGTCTAAATGCACGAGGCGCCCCGGTACCAGACTGAGCTCATTCTTGAGCGCAGCGAGCATTTCGCGTTCCAAGGGCAGGCTGCGCCTGGGCACTGCGCCCGATAGGTGGACCATTTCATCGCCATCGATGCGAATCGCCGGCGGATCTCCGTACACGAGCGTCGGCAAGATGCTGAGCGTGTGGCCCTGCTGCGGCATTTGGAAATGAATGCGGGGCGGCACGTCGCGGATCCGGCCGGGCAGACGGGTCGAGCGGACCTCCACCGTCAGATGGCGTTCGATCTCGGGCAAGACCTCGCTGACCAATGTCGCGACCTCTTTTTTGGCCACGGTGCGGACCAGCGGGAGCTTTTCGAGCCGCGCCCCGGCGATGGGCAAGGCGCCGAGCGGGCGCAGCTTGCCAGCCACCAGAGCGACGCCACGATCGAGGATTTCCTCGAGCTCCGCGGGCGCCTCGACCCGGAGCTCGAGGCCGTCCCCTTTGTCCTCCACGACGGCCGAGGGAAGGAGGGGCCGTGGGTCGGCGGAGATCGGCTGGCCGTCGAGTTTCACGTCGCGCGAGCCCGCCAGGACCCGGATGAGGCGGACTGCAGCCTCGGGGGCCAGGCCCTGGCTGCGGGTGCGGTCACTCGAGAACGCCGTGGCGCGCATCAGGATGGGATCGATCGCTAGGTCGTCGTGCGAGGGCTCCACCGGGCAGCGTCGCTGAGCGACGAGGCTGACCAGACTGTTTTGCACGGGGTCCTCACGCCCTCCGGCGTGGGCGAAGACGCGCTCGACGACCAGACTGGGCCCGGTCTGACGGCGCAAGCGGTACGCCAGCCACGGTGCACTTTCGCTCGCTGCCTGAGGGGCGGTTGGGTCCGCTGGGGCCGCGGTGCTGTGCCAAATGGCAGCCGCCACCACGTGCTCGCACGGATCGTTGCCCGAACCACAGTCGCAGCTCCATTCCCCCTCCTCGAGGTAGAGCACGGCGCTCGGCGCGATGGGCTTGCCCGGCGTCTTGACGCGGAAGACCGCTTCGGCAACCTCCGCTTGCTCGAGCCGCACGGCCCCGCCGCGGGCCAACCGGACGCCCAGTGACCAGACGCCGGACAAGGCTGCAGCCTGGACGCGCTTGATGAATTCCACTCGAGCGGGCGTCTAGCCCGGGACCGGGGCCATGGCTACCGTCCGCAGCGTGAGCACAGGTGCGGGGCCCCGCCGGCCACAGTCCAGGACAGGCTTCGTTCTGAATGCCGGTGCCGTGGAGCACTACCAGGACGCGGACGGTTACGATCGTCGCTACGAAGCGCGCAGCGAAGATCGCGACTTTTATTTGCGCCGCGCGGCGAGGGCGACCTCGATCCTCGAATACGGTGCCGGCACGGGCAGGCTGACGCTACCTCTACTCTTGGCTGGCAAGCAGGTCACGGCCGTCGATGTCTCCGAGCCGATGCTCGGTCGCCTGCGTGAGCGGGCCAGTCAGCACGACCCGTCCGTCCGTCGTCGGCTCACGCTCCGCGCTTCCGACATGCGAACCTTCACGACCAAAAAACGGTTCGATCAGGTCGTGGTTGGATTCAACGCGCTCGGGCATCTCTATTCGCACCGGGACGTTGCCTCGTTTTTGGCGTTGGCTCTGCGTCACCTGCATCCGGGCGGGGAGCTTCTCCTCGACCTGCCCATGCCCCATCTCGACTTGCCTGGGTACGATCCCACCGCCCAGGTCCAAGTGAGCGAGATGGAGGCTGGTTCCGGGTCCGAGCTTTTGACGTTGCGCCTGTTTCAGCCGCAGGAATTGCTCATGCACCTGCACTATGCGGGCTTCGAGCGTGCCACATTGTTCGGAGATTTCGAGGGTCATCCCCTCGAGACCGACAGCGAGGTGATGGTGCTCGTGGCTCGGAGGCCGCAATGCTGACGCGAGTGCGGGCCGGAAGCTGCACGGTCAGCGGGGTTTCGGTCGGCGGGGTCTACACGAGCCTCCATGTGCCCGAGTTCGACGTCATCTTCGACATTGGCATCGCGCCGCGCTCTTTCGTGGGCGCATCGAAGCTCTTGATCAGCCACGGGCATGCCGACCACGTTGGCTCGCTCGGCTCGCTGATCGGGCTACGAGGCTTGGCGCGTTTGCCTGCGCCCACGGTCTATCTGCCCGAAGAGATCCGCTCCGATGTGGCCGAGGCCGTGGCGGCGCTGTCCCGGACTCAACGTCGTCCGCTCGAGGTCCCGTTCGTATCCATGGTTCCCGGTGTCGACGTGGCGTGCGCTGACCTCTGGCTACGCCCTTTTCGCACGCTCCATAGCGTGCCCTCGCTCGGCTACGCCTTCGTCCGCAAGGTGCAGAAGCTGAAGGACGAGTTTCTCGCCCTTCCGGCAAACGAAATCGTGGCGCGGAAAAGCGCGGGCCTCGAGCTGTTTCGACAAGAGGAGCGTGTCGAGCTTGCCTACGTGACGGACTCCCTCATCGACGTGCTCGACCGAGAACCGTGGTTGCTCCAGGCCAAAGTGCTCATCCTGGAGTGCACCTTCGTCGACCAGAGCAAGTCGCGGGCAGAGGCGCGCGAGAAGATGCACGTGCACTTGGACGAGATCATCGAGCGCGCGGACACGTTCGACAACGAGGCCCTCGTCTTGATGCATTTCAGTCAGAGCCACCAGCCGAGCGAGGTCCGCCGCGTGCTCACCGAGCGCTTGCCCCCTCAGCTACGTCCGCGAGTGGTCCCTTTCCTGCCCGAGCGGGGGAATTGGCCGGGCTAGCCATGCAGGCCGGGCAGACTGCCGAGATCGTGGCCACCAACTTGCGCGTGCTGGCCGCCCTGCATCGCGTCTTGGACATCTTGGGCGGACTGCCCGTGGTGGTGTTCAAGGGGCCCTTGCTCACTCAGCGGGCGTACGGTCACCTGGGCGCGCGGGCCTCGGCCGACAACGACCTTTGGGTACCAGACCATGCGGCGGAGGAAGCCCTAGCGCGCCTGCTCGCGGCCGGATTCGCGCCCGCAACGCCAATCGATCCTGCTGTCGCGATGGCGCACCGGGGGCAGGTGGCCTTGTGGCCGCACGGTGACCCTGATCAGGTGTCGGTCGACTTGCACGTCCGCCCTTTCGCGCGCCCTTACTTCGAGGTCGATGCCCAGGTCCTGCTCGAGCATCTCGAGATCGACACCAGTACGGGTCGCCCGGTACGGACGTTCGATGCCCCGCTCGCCTTCTGTCACGCGGTGGCGCACTACGTTCAACACCATCTGCCCGACGAGCAGCTCGGGCTCATCGGGCGGTTGTGGTCTGGCCTCGCCCCGCACGAGCGCGGCCTGCTCGCGCTCGTGGATGCGACCTGCGGTTCGGCAGCAGCCTCTCTGGCTCTGTGGCGCTCGGCGGACCTCAGCTGCCCCGGCTCGGGCCGAAGGGAGCTCCAAGGACGTGCTCGGCGGGTGGCGCGTCTGCTCGCCGTTTTCCGCGGCAGCCCACCGGGGGTGCTGCGCAAGTTTGCGGCGCTCTACCTGACGGCCCCCGAGCGGCTGCTTTCGGGCGCTTGGGCTTCGGCTTTTCCGCCGCAGAGTCTGCTGCAAGAGCGATATGGCTTGGGCTCCCGGGGCTGGCTTCTGCTGCGACATGTCCTGCGTGTTCTCCGGGAGCGTTGAGGGAGTGCCGCCGATTTCGTGTAATCTCCCGGCATGAGCAGGGCGGAGCTTGGACCCCAGAGCGTCTGCCGCCGCGTGTGGCGGGTGGCGCACGAATTGCGCGATACGGACGAAACGGTGCTGTTCGACGAGAGCCAGAACGAGCTCTTGGTCCTCAGCGCCAGCGGCGCGGCGGTGTGGCATCTGCTGGACGGCCAGAAGACGCTGGGGCAAATCGCCGAGTTCATCGCCAGCGTGGCAACCGGTGCGCCCGCCGAGGTCGAAGGTGAGGTCATCGACTTTGCGCTCGTCTTGGCGCAGCGTGGCGCCATCGAGCAAGGTCCCAGCGAGGGGCGGTCGGTAGCGGAGAAAACCCGTGCAGATTGACCTTCGTGTCCTCGGGCATCGAATCCGCGTGACGACCAAAGACGAGGCCGTCGGTGAGGCGATAGGCCTGTTCTGGGAGCCAGCTCGAGTCGAAGTCGATGGCCACGCCCAGGACAAGAAAGCTCGCCTCGACTACGTGTTCGAAGCCGGTCGGTTGTATTTCAAGGGTGAGATCGTGGCTCGTGCCGAAAGCGACGCCGAGTTGCTCGCCGGCTTCGAGCGCCACCTGCTCGATACCTTGATCACGATGGGGCGGGAGACCTGCATGCTGCACGCTGGTGCCGTGGTCCTGGACGAGGACTTGGTCGTCTTCGTGGGGCCCTCGGGTGCGGGCAAGAGCACGTTCACCAGGCTGTGCGTGGAAGCGGGCGCCAGCTACCTGAGTGACGACTTGGTCTCCCTCGGCGGGCAGTCGCTGGACGGCGCTGCGCGGGCCATTCAATTCGATGCGCTGACCGAGCCGGAGGTTCCCGCGCATTTCGCGGGTCATGCCTTGGTCGACTACCCGACCCCTGGCTTCCCGTCCGGGGCGTTGCGCGTGCCGGTGCACCGTGGCCACTATCGCGGTTCGGGTCCGATAGCTCTCGCCGACAAGCGCGTCGTTTTGGTGCGGCTCCAGCACGGGGAAGCGGACGTGCTGTCGACGTTGCCGGCGCTGGAGCGCCTCTCCTCCCTTCACGCCGCCACCCTGGTGGGGGGCAAAGCCTACGTGGCGGGTCTCGATCACGGCTTGGGATTCGACCTCCTCTGGACCGACCCTGGGCACGCGCTTGGCCTGCTCCGGGCGAGCCTTTGAGTTAGCTCAATCGCTGCCGAGCGCGATGTCGAAATCGGCGATGAGTGGCAGGTGATCCGAAGCCGCTCGAGCCAGCTCACCGCGACCGACGTGGCCGTGCTTGAGCACGGCGTGGCCCCGGAAGAAAAGGCCGTCGAGGGGGCGCAAGGGTACGGCCGCTGGGAACGTGTTGGTGCTTGCCACGGCGCGACGGTAGCCGGCGGGTTCGAGAAAGCGTTTGCCCAATGTGCCCCACAGATCGTTGAAATCGCCCCCGATGATGCTGGGCGTGTCGCCGTGCAAGGGACGCTCGCCTTCGTACTGGAGGAAGCGTGAGAGCTGCAAATCGCGTTCGCTGCCAGCCAGGCCGAGGTGCAGGTTGTGGACGACCAGCGTGCGCTGGCGACCGTCATCCCGCAGGATGGCGCGCGCCTGCAGGGCGCCCCGCCGCTTACGCCAGCCGATGGTGAGGTCGATGCGATGAGCATCGTGCAGGGGGAAGCGCGACAGGATCGCGTTGCCGTAGCCTCCCTGTACGAAGCGGTGTTCGTCCCCGAAGGCCGCGTGGGGGTAGCCGAGCTCTGCCTGGAGCTCACTGAGCTGATGTTCGAAACGCGCGCCGGGCCAGCCCTCTGCGACCTCCTGCAAAAGCGCGATGTCGGGCGAGTGATGCCGAATGAGCGCGACGGTCCGATCCAGGCGGTAGCGTCGGTCGACGCCGCCCACGCCTTTGTGGATGTTCCAAGTCAATACCCGGACCTGCATGCGCTTTTCCGGACTGGCCCCGTCTTCGGCCTTTTGATCTGGCGATGCTGCCAGGCCACATGCATGCTAGCCCAGCTGCCATGATCGATGAAGTTCTGAGCTCCCTGAAGTCCGACCTAGACAAGGCGATCGACGCTCTCAAGCGTGAGCTCGGCAAGCTGCGCACCGGCCGCGCCCACCCGGGCATGCTCGACTCGATCCGCATCGACTACTACGGCACGCCCACGCCCATCGCTCAGATGGCTGCCGTCGCGGTGCCCGAGCCCCGCATGCTCACGGTCAAACCTTGGGAGAAAAGTCAGGTCCAGGCCATCGACAAGGCCCTGCGCGAGAGCAACCTGGGCCTCAATCCTCGGGTCGACGGCGACCTGATCCGCGTCCCCGTGCCTCCTTTGAGCGAGGAACGCCGTCGCGACCTGAGCAAGATCGCCCGCAAGACGGGGGAAGACTGCAAGATCGCGGTGCGCAAGGCGCGCCACGATGCCATCGACCTGCTCGCCGAGATCAAGAAGAACGGTGACGCGGGTGAGGATCAGGTCGAGCGAGCCAAGAAGAAGGCCGAAGAAGCGGTCGTCGACGCAAACAAGGTCGTCGATGGCTTGGTGGCAGGCAAGGAAGAAGAGATCCTGAAGATCTGAGCGGGCTGCCCGTCCGCTCCGACTGTACCTCGCCTTGACACTGGATTTCCTTCGTGAAAACATGAAGTAACGCCGATGTCGATCGAAGCATGCCTGGCCGGCCTGGAGCGAGGGGCCGCGACGTGATGCGCGCGGTGGCAGCGGGTCTCACCGACGTCGGCCTCCAGCGCGAGCACAACGAGGACTCGTTTGCCGTTGCCGAGCAACACGACCTGTTCGTTGTCGCCGATGGCATGGGTGGGCATCAGGCGGGCGACGTGGCGAGCCGGCTGGCGACCAAGGCGTTCATCGACTTCTTCGACACGGTGCTGAGCGAGGAAGTGACCTGGCCGTTTGCCTTTGATCCCACGCTGACCGAAGAAGAGAATCGGCTCGTAGCCGGCGTTCGCCTCGGCAACCGGCACATCAACGAGCTCAGCAAGAGTTCCATCGACCACCAGGGCATGGGTACGACCGTGGTCGCCGCCCTGTTCAGTCCGCGCCGGGGACGCCTCTACGTTGCGCACGTGGGGGACAGCCGCGCCTACCGCATTCGGAAGGGTCGCATCGAACAGATCACGCGCGACCACTCGCTGGTCAACGATTACCTGGCGGCCATGCCGGAAATGTCCGACGAGCAGCGCAGCGAGCTGCCGAAAAACGTGATCACGCGTGCCTTGGGTATGCAGGACCAGGTCCAGGTCGACCTCGGTGCGTTCGATGCGGAGCCCGGCGACCTCTACCTGCTCTGTTCCGACGGGCTGAGCGGGATGCTCGAGGACGACGAGCTCTGTGAGATCGCCCAGTCCGACGATGACCTCGAGGCCGCCTGCCGGAATCTCATCGCCGGCGCCAACGAGCACGGCGGCGAGGACAACATCACGGCAGTGCTCATCCGCGTCGAGGCGGTGTCGCCCGACGAGATGCGGGCCACGCTCCCCGACAACCACTAGGCTGACCGCCACTCGGCTGGTCAGCACTCGGCTGGTCAGCACTCGGCTGGTCAGCACTCGGCTGGTCAGCACTCGGCTGGCTCTGACCGCCGTTAGGACGGGCGGTCACTCGGCAGCTCAGTACGTACAGCGGTCCAGGACGATGGTGCCGTCGGCTTCGCAGTCCGAGGCAATGCTGGCCGCGCCCATGTTCATGTCGGGGCACTTGAAGGTGATGGCGATACCGCCGTAGTCCCCCGGCGCGTCGCCATTCAGGCAAGACAGGTTCGAGCAGCCCATGAGGGGCGCGGGTGTCGCCGTGAAGGTGCAGCTCGTGCCCTCTTTGGGGGTAACGGCCAGCGTAGCGGTCGTAAAGAAGGTGATCTCGCCGCCCCCGGTACCGTTCGCGTTGATCGTCCCGTCGATGGTGAGCTTCGTGCTCGAGCCTGCGGTGCGCCGGAACGGACTGGTGTTGAGCCCTTCCATCGACCCGTTCACGTGCAGGTCCCCGCTGCCGGTGATTCGACAGGTGATCTCGTAAGGGACGTTCCCTTCGACCGCGAGCTCGTCGTCGACGACCGCACCCTCTCGGTGCAAATCGGTCTCGGTCAGCGTGTTCGCCACCTCGGGTGGTGGGTTGCCAATTCCACCGTAGGAATCCGTACAGGTGGTCCCTGGTATTGGATCGGGCGGGATGGTCGTGCGGAAGTGGGCCCCTGCGCGCGCCTTCGGAGGCGCGACGGGGCTGCACTGGACGAACAGCATGAAAACGGGAAATGCCAGGGGCGCGAGCAGGTCGGACTTCATGGCCACTGGAACCGTATCCGCCCGGGATCGGGCTGTAAAGCCGGATTGTAACTGGACCGGCCTTGCATCCCACCCGGCCGGTGCGCTAGAGGCGCCGGGCCCTCGATGCTGCGGCGTCGCGGGGCGCCTGGTGGGTGTAGCTCAGTGGCAGAGCACTGGATTGTGGCTCCGGTTGTCGCGGGTTCAATTCCCGTCACTCACCCCAGTTGTGGCTCCCGCTCCGCGGGAGCCCGGTCCTTGACCGGACAGGCCCTCGCCGGACGGGGCCTCGCCGGATAGGGCCTCACCGGACAAAGCGTTTCGCTGCTCCTCGGCGCGGGTGTAGCCTCTGCCGAGGCCGCATTCAGGGTTCCGCGATGCGCTGGAGGATCATCTTAGCCAACGGCGGCATCGTCATTGTACTGACGCTGCTCACTTACTTTCTCCTCAAAACCGGGATCGAGCGCGTCGTCGACAACCCGGCCGAGCACCAGCGCCGCTTGGATCGGGCCGTGCGGTCAGCCGTGGCCCAGTTGGCCCTCGACGCCTTGCGCTTCGAGCGCTGGCTCGCCCAGGAGGCCGATACCGCTGTGGTGCGGGACGTCTTTTTGGCGGGCACGGCGGAGGCCAGGCAAGAAGCCGCGACCCGGGAGGCCAACCGGCTGCGGGATGCGGCCGTCGCGCGGGCCGAATTCGCCCGCATGACGCCGTCGTTGCTGCTGTTCGTGGACGCCAGCGGCGTCGCGCTGGGGCGCAACGGCACCGAAGCCATGCGCGGGGACGAAGTGAGCCGTGTCTATCCGGCGCTCTCGCATGCCCTCGGTCGGACCGAGACGGAAAGCGACGTTTGGATCAACGGCAAGCGCCAAGAGCAGATGCTCACCACCTATGCGCCAGTCGTAGGCGCTGACGGCAAGGTGGTTGGCGCACTCGTCCTCGGCACGCCGCTCAGCGACGAGCGCATGATGTTGACCAGCGAGCAGACCAGCGGCGAGAGCCTGGCACTCGTCTCGGGTCGGGGCGAAATCGTGGCGACGGGTGGACCGTTCGCAAGGGGCTACGACTCCGAGGAGGTCCGAGCTGCACTTCACGCGGCGGGTTCCGGTGTACTGACCCACGCGGCAGCCCCGGTGTTTGGGCACCGCTTCGCCGCGGCTCCGCTCACCGAGTACGCGAGCGGAGATCTATTCGTCGTAGCTGCGGTCGCCGAGTCGGCCGTCGGCGGCGTCCACGGTATTCTGTGGCCGGTTTTCGCAGTGGGTGGTCTTGGCCTCTTCCTGGTGGTGGTCGGGGGCATCATGCTTGGAAACTACGTGTCGCGGCCCATTGCAGAATTGGAAGAAGGTCTGCTTCTCGTCATCAACGGCCAGCGGGACCTGCGCTTCGACCTCGAGCATGCGGAGCTGGGCGGGCTCACTTCCCGTATCAACGCCCTGCTCGGCAGCTTGCTCGGCGTGCCCGAGGATCGACCTTCGGACTGAGCGTGGGGGCTGGCACGGTGCCGGACGGGGCGGTACGTTGGCCCCGGCTTCGGCCACAGAGCTACCATGGGACTATTCGACCTCTTTCGGCGCAAGGATTCTGCAGAGAGCACGGACAGAGAACTGCTGCGCCTGAAGAAGATGGTGGCAAGCAAGCTGTCGCAAAACCTCGATCGGCAGGACGCGCTGGAGCGCCTGGCGAAAATGGGCACTGCCGAAGCCGCCGAGGTGCTCCTCACCCGCTTCTCCTGGACGCTCGATCCGTCGATCACGGATCAGGACGAGAAGGCGCTGGCATTGCAAGGCGTCGTCTTGGCCGGCGAAGGAGCACTCGAACCGATTCGGCGCCACTGTTTGCGCTCCGAGAGTGTGCTTTGGCCCATCAAGGCCCTGCGCGGCATCCTCAGTGGGGATGCTCTGAGGCGTGAGCTGCTCACGCTGCTGGACGAGTTCGATACCGAGTACGTTCGCAACGCGGAGCCGAAGGTTCAGCTGCTCCAGGCGCTCGAGGAGTTCCCCGGCGACGAGGCCCGCATTGCAGTCGAGCCATTTCTGGCCGACATGAGCGAGGCAGTGCGTTTCGCGGCTGCGACCGCGGTCTTCGCGGTTGCCAGTGCTGACGCGGTCCCGAGCCTGATCACGGCGCTTGCGGACGACGAATCTCTGCGCGTGCGCAATCGCATTGCCAGTGGCCTCGCTGAACGCGCCTGGCCCATCTCGAGCGACCTGCAGGAACTCGTCCGGTCGAAGTTGCCACCCGGCTTCAGACTGGCGGGCGGCGTGCTGGTCGGCGCGCCGGCAGCCTGACGAGTCGCAAGGGGCTCGAGCGTAGGGGCCGAGTCATACAAAAAGGCGAGGGCCGCCCGAATCAACGGACGGCCCACGTTGCGAGAGCTTTGGCGCTTACTCGCTGACCTTGTTCTGCATCGGCAGATACATGTTGAAGCTGATGGTCAGCATCTGATTGAACTTGAACTGGCGATCGGCGCCATCGATGTCGCCATCGGGGAACGCGTTGTTCTGGCCACGTCCCGCGACGTCGAAGCCGGCGTTGCTGACCGCGAAGGGAACCGCGCGATACTCGGCGCCGAATGCCGTCCACTTGTTGATGAAGAAGGTGAAGCCGAGACCGAAGGTCGGGGCGATCTCCATACGACCGACCGTCTGGAAGCTTGCCTGCGTGGTACATTCACCCTCGCAGTTGGCGCGGTCGCGAATGCCGACGAATGCCGCACCGGCGAACAGGTACAGGTCGGCGTCGACGAACACGCTGTTGAACAGACCGAGCTTGCCGCGGAACGGCACCGCCGTGAGCTGCGGGGCCGCCATCCAGTCCAAGCTCGCTAGCTGGTTCGGGAAGTTCGAGCTCAGGTTGACCTCGGTCAGCTTGCACTCGAGCGTTCCTTGGCCTGCGCCTTGGCAATCGCGCGACTGATTGACCTGCTGGATCGCGCCGGTCAGCGCGGTGTCGATCGGGAAGCCCATCAAGGAGCTGCCGATGCCGCCCCAGGCGCCGACTGCGAGCCAGTCGGTGATGCCGTAGTTGACGCGCAAGCCGAAGAAGATGTTCCGGCGATACTCGTCGAGCAGCGTGAAGCTCACGTTCGGCGCGAGCTCGAAGCGCCCTTGGCGGTAGAGCCGCAACTTGCGGACTGCCGGAGCTCCAGCGAGCGGACCGGTCACATGCACCTGGGCCTGTGCTGCCTCGCTGACCGAGAGCACGGCGGCCAGCGCCAACACGGCGGCGGCGAGGTGCCCCTTGAGCTTGGTAAACATCGTCGTTTTCATCGGCTTCTGACCTTGTCCTCGGAGGATCCGCGCCATGCTGTTCACTTCGCGCCTCCTGCCGTGTCAGCGCCGGCTTTGGGCAGGCGATACTTGAACGAGAACGGAATGAACACGGAGACCCCGAGCTGAGCCTGTACGTTGTTGGTCAGCGAGGTGTCGCCGAGCCAGGTGTCTGAGTCGGCTCGATCTGCGGGATCCGCCGGCACGACCAGGTTTTCGAGCTGATCGATGAAGATGTAGTCGCGCACTTCGAGCACGGCAGCGAACCAGCGATTGAAGAAGATCTTCAGGCCCAAACCGACGTTGAAGTCCACGTGCGGCTGGTAGCTGAAGTTGCGGTAGTCGGGATCGATGACCGCGATTGGGCGGGTGCTGATCGCCCCGATGCCACCGACCACATACATGTCGTAGTGGAAGATGAAGTTGCCGAAGCCGGCGAACTTGCCGCTGGCCGGCATGTAGCTGAAGTTGGCAGCGGCGGCCCACTGGTACTCCGTCAGGGGCACGCCGACGCGTGCTGCGCGGCGGACCTGAGCGTTGAACGCCGACTCGTTGTTGAACGGGTCGTAGTACTGACCGTTGATGCCGACGGCCATCACTTCCGTGATGTAGAAGTTGGCGGCTAGACCGGGGCCAGGGTGCCCGACGAACTGATCGTTCAAGGTGATGCCCCAGAACGGCTGCAGCTCGAAGCGGTGCTTCTTGATGATGAAGCGCTGCTGTACGGCCTTGATCGTTTCACCCAGAGGCTTGGCTGCCTCCTTGGCCATGTCCAAGGTCGGACAGGCTGCTGGATCGATCTCGCAGATATCGCCGACGCCTTCCCCACCTTCTTCGAACTCGGCGTCGTTGAATTCCTCGCCGCCCTCAGCCGGTGCGTCGGCCGGTGCTGCGCCGTCGCCTTCGGCTGCGGGCGCATCCGCGTCCAGTACTTCCTCGCTCTCCTGCGCAAGCCCAGCTGCCGGGAGCCACCACAATGCAGCGGCTGCAAGGAGTGCGATACGAGTATGTTTCATCGATGCCTCGTTTTTTCGTAACTAGATCGCTGTTCCAGCGATGTTTAACTTGCCGTCGGTCGAGCCGCCGCCAGGGTGTGGGTGCGAATAACACGCAACCCATCAAAATTATTAAAGAATTTGAGCGGACCGAAACGTGACGGGGACTATATCATGCAGAATTTCGCTCGATCAACAGGAGTAAAATTCCACCTACGCAGCAATGACCTCATTCTCGGAGCCGAGGAGCGCTTCGACGAAGGCGGAAGGATCGAACTCGTGCAGGTCCTCGGCGCGCTCGCCGACGCCCACGTAGCGGACCGGAATGCGCAGCGCGTCGCAGATGCCCAGCACCACGCCGCCCTTGGCCGTCCCATCGAGCTTGGTCAGGACCAGGCCGGTCACCGGTAGAGCTTCCTTGAACTCACGCGCCTGTGCGAGCGCGTTTTGCCCGTTGGTCGCATCAATCACGAGCAAGGTGTCGTGAGGTGCGCCCTCGAGCGCTTTGGCAGCCACCTTCTGCACCTTGGTCATCTCCTGCATCAGATTGGTCTTGGTGTGCAGGCGCCCGGCGGTGTCGGCCAAGAGGACGTCCACGCGAGCCGCTTTGGCCGCCTGGATGGCGTCGAACAGGACGCTGCTTGGGTCCGCACCTTCTTTGCCGGTCACCACTTCGCAATTGACGCGGCGACCCCAAACCTTCAGTTGCTCGACCGCAGCGGCACGGAAGGTATCGCCAGCGGCCAGCATCACCTTCTTGCCTTGGCCGCTGAGCTGCTGCGCCAGCTTGCCGATGGTCGTCGTCTTTCCGGCGCCGTTGACGCCGACGAACAGGACCACGGTAGGCTGATGATGAGCTTGGATCGCGCCCGATGGTCCGGCCGAAGCGAGCGTTCGTTCAGCCTCCAGACGGAGCGCGTCGAGAACGCGACTCGCATCGCCGAGGTCACCACGGCTCATGCTTTCCTTCAGCCGTCCGAGAATGCGTTCGGTCGTGGCCATGCCGACGTCCGAACCGAGCAAGATTTCCTCCAAGCGCTGCGCGAGCTCGGGATCGATCTCCTTCTTGCCACCCAGCAGCTGCTTCAAGCGACCGAAGAAGCCTGCCGATTCCCGCGACTTCGCGAGTCCCTTGCGCAGCCCGAGAAGACTGGCGTGGCTTGGAGCGGTGCGCTCGCTGCCCTCGATGCGAGCACTCGGGCGTGGCGCGATCGGCGGCGCGGCGGAACCTTCGGCCGCGTCGTCGTCGTCGGCGCCCGGTGCGCCCGTCGTGCGCACGGGAGCTGGAGGAGGGGAGACGACGTCGAAGCCTTCCAAATGAGGCTCATCGCTCTCCCGGCGCGTGAGGTCGTCGATTTCCGGTTCGCTCGCTGCCGGTGCCGAGGGAGTGGCCTCGGGAGCCGATGCGTGGGGCTCGGCGGGCGGAGCAGCGCCAGCCGCCGGTGCGACCATCGTTCTGGTCGCAGCTCGCGCCGGATCCGTCGTTATTGGACTAGGGGATCGCTGACCCTGTGCCGTCCCCTGCGCCGACGTGGCGGATGACGACGTGGCGGCGGGCCGAGCCGGTCGCGTGCGGGCCGCATGGTCGTCGAGTTCCTGGGCCGCTTGCGCCTTCCGTTTGCGCAGCACCAGAGCCACGCCGACGATGGCGAGCACGACCAGGATGACGAGAGCGATCTCCATGATTTTACGGCCACTTCAGTCCGGCATTTCCGCTGCGACTGAATCCTGGCGTCCAGCACTATAGGAACTGAGGCGGCGGGCCGTCAACTTGGCTTTCGTTCGTCCAGAGCGGAAAGGTCGGCATCCGTGGGTGGGGTGGCGCCATAGGCCGCCGCCGCGATGTCGCGCGCCCAGTCGGCCAGTGCGGCCTGCTGCGCGGTTCGGGCGCGCTGCTGGACCTCGCCGGGGGTCGGCAGGGGAAAACGGCTCGAGCCAGGGGGACTGGGGGCGCCCCGGTTTGGGCGGAGCCAGGCCGCGAAAATGGCCAGCGCGGCGCGCCGCCGCTGAGTCATGCGCAAGACGGGGCTGCCGGGCGGCAGGGGGTCGTCCGCCGGCACATAGCCCTCGGCCGCACCGCGCAGGCGCGCCGGTCCGGGGCGGCGCGAGGGTAAGGAGAAACGCCCCTCGCCATCGGCGGTGACTGCGAGCACGAGCTCCTGGGAGGTCGTGCCGAGGGTCCAGAGCTCGACGAGTGCCGGGACCGGGACGCCGGTGTGAGTGTCGACGGCGCGGCCGTTGATCGTGACTTCGCCTGGCCGACTTGCGGCAGGGGAAGTCACGCGGGCGCTCGGGCTCGCGCCCGCTCCTTGCTTCTCACTGCCGCGCCAGCTCGAGACGAGCCAAGCCGCCAGACCGAGAAGTAGGGCGCCTTGCACGTAAACCCATCCGGCCCACGGCAGCGGCGGCGGGACTGACAGCACGTTGCTCTTGGCGACGTAACTCGGAGCCTGCGCTAGGCGGATCGTCAGGGGCTCGGTGGGCAGCGCATCGACCGCCAGGATCCCGACACCAGCGTCGGACAGCGGAACGGTCCAGACTGGGTCGCTGTCGCTCCGGCCTTCGAGCACGCCCACGGTCAGCGGAACGCGGCGGGCCCCCCACTCGAGATCGACTCGGATCGTGGCGTGGGGCTCCCCGCCTTCGGTCGTCCAGCCCAGCGAGCGCAGTCGCGCGGGGCTGCGCAGCGTGACCGCGCGCGGGCTGCTGTCCAGCTCGCTCTGCACCAGCCAGGCGCAGTTGCCCGGCCCTGGGAGGAGCGCCACGGCCGAGGCGAAGTGCAAGTGTCCCGCCTCCGGGCGCGCACTACCGAGCAACGTTCGTGCGCCTCCGCATTCGACGAAGAGCTCGGCCTCGTCGAGCGACGCCGTAGCGGGGTCCACCATCGCGTCCACTTCGAAGGTCTCTTGCTGGTCGAGGTCGATGACATCCGGCGCCGCGATGATGTGGGCCGTTGCGCTGCGTGCTCGTTCGCTCGGTAGAGTGAGCTCGCGGGCTTGATGGCTCTCGGCCGTGAGACGAAGACGGATCCGTGTGCCGTCTGGTAGGACCGGCCCACGCAGGCAATAGTTGCCGCTTGCGTCGGTCGGAAACCCCGCCGGCAAAGGCGGCTTTGCCAGCGCTTGGTGACACGTCGTCCACTGCTCGGCGTTTGGCTCGAGGACGGTGATCGCGCCCGTCACGGGCAGTCCGGTCTCGTCGCCGAGCGTGCCCGCCAAGGTCGTTTGCTGGCCGTCCACCCTGATTCTGGGTTGGGTGTCGAGGCGGCCGATCACCCGAACGTCGACCCGCCCACGGTCCGGGCTTTCGGCGCGTGCCGCCCCGTGGGCGCTCGCGTTCACGAGTGCTGCCACGCACAGCATCCAGCCGACGTGGCGGCTTCTCCACCTACATCGGCAGCATGACCTTTGCCTCTGCCGGTCGTGAGGGAAGGTTCGAGGCTCCGTTTTCGGATCAACCAAAGTCGCCACCTTCCCTCGACACCCCTCGATGATATCTTCTCTCAGAATGCGGCCCCACCCCCCACGTCCCTGGCTCGTGGCGACACTCTTGCTCCTCTTGCCCGGACTGGCAGCCGCCGACGATTTCCAGAAGAACGTGGACGAGCTGCGGACCGCGGCCGACTTTCGCGTGCGCACCCAGGCAGCGCTGGCGCTCGGTGCGTCGCACGACCGGCGGGCGGTCGTGCCGCTTTGTCAGGGCGTGACCGACACCAACCGCGTGGTGCGCATCGCATCGGCGACGGCGCTGTCTCGACTCGCCCAGGGGGGCGATAGCTGCATTCGAAGCCAGCTCGAGAAGGAAGCCGACGAGCAGGTGAAGGCGGCCTTGGAGAAGGCTCTGTCCAAGCTGCTGGGCGGGGGGGGTGCCGAGCCGGCCATCGCGCCCTCGACCCGCCTCTACATCGCGATCGACAAACTGGCGGGCCCCGAGCGTCTGAACGGCCCCGTGCGGGCCGCCTTCGTGCGCGGCGCCGGGGGGTCGGGCGAAGTGGCGATCGCGCCTGCGGGCGAAACGCTGCCCCAGGCGACCGAGCTCCTGAAGAAGTACAAGGCCGCCAAGGGCTTCATGCTGTCGGCGCGGGCCGCCAAACCGACCTACGAGGGCGACCAGCTGAAGGTGAAGCTCTCGGTGGCCATCCTCAGTTACCCCGAAAAGTCGATCGTCGGCAGCTTCACCCAGAATCTGGCGATGTCCGGCGTCACCGGCCCGGACCCGAAAGCGGAGGAGGAGCTCGTCATTTCCGCCGCCGAATCCGCCATGCGTAAGTTCTTGCAGATTGCCCCTTCGCTCGACCTTTGACCCCGACTCGGGGCCTCAGCCTGCACGAGACTTGCTGGGGGCCCAAATAGGCACCTACGATTTCATCATGGGAGACGCGGACCTAGTTCACACCCCGACTGGGCGGAAACAGCGGCAGATGAAAAACCTGCTGCTCGATCCGCACTTCCAGCTCAAATACACTGGCTATTTGGTGCTGATCGCCGTGGTCATCAGCGGCGCGCTCGGCGTGATGCTTTGGCAAACGAGCGCTCAGGTGATTCGCCAGAGCGCGAGCAGCGCTGCCCATGGCGAACAGATCCTCAAGCTCGGCAGCGAGGTCGTGGCCGAATCCCACAAGGTCAGCGCGGTGGTGCGCATGAGCATCGTCAATGACCCCATCTACCAGACGCAGCCCGAGCTACTCGAAGCCTTCAACGCGGACGCCGCGGCTCAAGACAAGCGCCTAGCGGCGCAAGAAGTCAGCTTGAAGAAACAGCGAGCTCGACTCGCCGCCGACGCCGCCAAACTGCGCACGTTCCACACGACGCTGCTCTGGACCTTGGTGGGCTTCCTGTCAGCGCTCGTGCTCGGCATCGGCCTGGCCGGCATCGTCGTGACGCACAAAGTCGCTGGGCCGATCTTCAAGATGAAGCGGCACCTGCGTGAGGTGGGGGCAGGCAAGCTCGACATCCCCTGGGGGCTGCGCAAGGGCGATGAGCTGGTCGAGTTCTTCGAGGTTTTGCGGGAGATGATCCAATCCCTGCGCACGCAGCGCTCCGAACAGATTGCGCGCGTGGATGAAGCGCTCGGGGGCCTCACCGGCAAGGTATCCGAAGAAGAGCTGGCCCCCCTCAGGCGTTTCCGCGACGAGCTGGCGGCAGGTCTGGCGGGCGGCGCCTCCTAAGCGGCACCTCGCAGGGGGAGGGGGGTGGCCCGCTGCCCCGAGACTAGTAGAAGGCGCCCCGCACGTATTCGAGCGTCACCCCGTGCGGCGTCCAGCTGACCGCCGCGAGATCGAACCGCAGTCTGGCGACCGAGGGATCGCGCTTGAAGCGTCGGTTCCACAACCGCTCGCCCGCGCGCCGGAGGCGAGCCTGCTTGGCTTTGCTGACACTGGACAGCCCACTCGTCAGTGCTGTCGGGCCTCGCGTTCGCACCTCGACCAGGGCGACCACCGGGCCCTCGCGGGCGACGATGTCGACCTCGAGCGGGCCGAGCCGAACGTTCCGAGCGAGGATGCGAAAGCCCTGCTGCTCGAGCCAGCGCGCGACCAGCGCCTCCCCTTGATCCCCCCGGAAACGCGTCGTCCCCGCCTTCGCCACGAGGTTTCATCGGGCGAAGTGGGGACGAGTTGCGTGCTTTCGCTCTGCTTATTTCGGGCAGGCTTGCTTCGAGCAGGGCTTGCCTCGAGCAGGGCTTGCTTACGGGCAGACGCGCACTGAGGAGTTGTCGGCCAACGTGACGTTCTTGCCGACCTCGGAGCAACGGGCACGACCGACGATCCACGGCTCGTTGGCAGCGTTGTCACCACCATTCGCGACGGGCGCCTTGCAGCAATAGATGTCCTCGTTGCAGACGGTGCCACTGGCTTCGCAGGTGTTGCCATTGTTCCGCTCGACCGGAACGACGACGTCGTTCTCGACCTTTTCCACGTCCTCACCGCACTCGCCGGCGCGGCAGCTGGTCGTCGGCGGCGAGCTCGCCTCGTACCTCGTGCCGTCGCGGATGCAGTAGCTACCGGCGAGCTGGCCCTTCTCACCCAGGCCGAGGTCGTCGACCAGCGGCTCACAGGTGAAGCCGCTCGGGCAGGAGCAGTAGCGGGCGCTGCGGTCGGGACCGGCGCAGCGGCAGGAGCAGTAGACCGTGTCCTCGGAACGACGGTCGACGTACTGCGGGTCGACCGGCACTTGGATGCGATCCTCGAGCTCGGCGCCATCGCGGTCGGGCACGCGGCACGACTTGGCATGCTCTTCGCCACCCGGGGCGCACGTGGCATCGGCACACAGGCTGCCGGCGTCCGTGCAATTGTCGTCGCCCGGATCCAGGTTGGCGCACTGGAAGTCGGGCGGATCGCTCGACGAAGCGGCCACGTTCAACGCGGCGCATTTGGCCCGGCCGGAGTTCTTGACCGGTCCGCAGCCTGCGGCGACGACAGCCTCGCTATCGTAGCCGTCTTCGGCCTGGCCGAAGGGGCAGCTGACTCGGCCCTGGAAGTGATTCACCAAACAGACGCGGGTGAGGCACTGAAAGGAACGGCTCTCCACGTTGACCTCGCCCACCGCGAAGCCGCTGAAGGTCGTGAGGTACTCGTCCTCGGGCACGCACGGATCGCCCACTCCGCTGCCGCCACAATTGGAACCGATGAGAGAGGCGCCGACCGCCATGGCCAGCAGAAGGAGAATGCGCATTCGTGATGTTTCCTGAAGGATCCGGACGCGTCCGGGAGGTTGTCGGGATGCCGGCGTGCTCGGCTCCGCACTGGTGAAGGCTAGCGGCTCTGAGGGTAGCGCGATTTCATGGATAACGGAAACCCTTCCAGTCTCAGGTGAACTAGGTGGCTCGCGGCAGGAGCGCTGGCTGGGTTTCAGAACCGACTGACGAGTAGTTGTCCGGCACAGCGGGTTTCCTTCGCTCCCGGGCGGCGCGAAGGTAGCGAAGCCCGCGGAAGCCCGTCAACAGCAATCAACCCCGCAATTTTGCTGACACTTCTTCTCAAGCAAGAACGTTGAATGCACAGCGGAGCGACCTGAACAGCACAGCGGAGCGCCTCAACAACACAGCGGTGCGACCTCAGCAGCACGGCGGCGCGAGCCAGTGGAGCGATCTTTTTGCATTGCCACTTTACGTTCCGTTTGGTTCGCGCAAGGGTCGGCACCGCTCGGAGCAAGGGAAGAGGTCAGGGTCGTGGGGCGTCCATCCGTCCAGCGTGGCTTGACAACCGTTCCAGGCTGCCCGTAACATCGCCCTCCAGCTCCGATCGGTTATCTCTACGTAGTTATTCGATTTTTTCATATTTGGATTGTTCTAGCAGGGATGCAAGACACCTCCTCGGCCCGCGCAGTTTCGGCGCGACCCAGGTGGGGCCAGGCCTTTCACCGCTAGTCGGGCGCCCATTCCAACCGTCGCTCTTTCTAACCAAGGTCAAACGAGGACACATGTTTCGTAAGCGAACCTTTGCTGCCGTGGCTCTAGCTGCCGCCCTTGCTGGCACTGTGCTGACCCCCGCTACTTCATCCGCGGAAGTGCTGGACCTCGACGACGACGACGACGTGGTCGACCTGGACGACGAGCCCAAGAAGAAGAAGGGCGGAGGGAGCAGCGGCGTCATCGACCTCGACGACGCGAGTGACGCTCCGCGCGGACCGGCTGCAACGGCCGGCCAGCCGTCGGAAGCCATGGCTCGCGCGAAGGCCGCGTTCGATGCCAAACAATGGCCCGCCGCAGCCGAGGGCTTGCAGGCGGTCGTGGCCGGCGAAACGGGCGACGATGCGGGGAACAAGCAGCTCGCCGAGTTCTACCTGGCGCAGGCGCTCTACTTCCTGAAGTTCTATCAGGCAAGCTTCGAAGGCTTCACCAAGATCGCGGACAACCCGTCGCACTTGAAGTTTGCCGAGACCCTGATGTGGCTCGCCAAGCTGGCCACCGACATGAACGAGGCGGCCGACATCATTTCGCACGTCGGCAAGTACAAGGACGACGAGATCCGTCGCTTCGACAACGCCAACCAGAAGGAGCTCTACTGGAAGCTCAACTACCTTCTGGGCCGCTACCACTACCGCCAGCAGAACTATCCGGAAGCCGTTCGCCTGTTCAACCTCGTCAGCAGCGAGTCACGCGACTACGTCGCGGCTCAGTTCTTCACGGGCGTCAGCTACATCCAGGTGCGCAAGTCGGTGGAGGCCGTGAAGGCCTTCCAGCGCGTCGAGAGCGCGGTCGCACAGGGCGCGAAGGTCGACGATGCCCGCCGCATGCGGGACCTGGCCAACCTGTCGATGGCGCGCACCATGTACTCGGCGTCGATTCAGCTCGACCCGGAAACGAACGCGCCGACCATTCGTGAGGACGCGCTGTCCACCGCCGTCAAATACTGGAACTCGGTCGACGAGGACTCCGAGTACTGGCTCGACGCGCACTTCGAGGAAGCGTGGGCCTACTACATGGCAGGTCAGTACACGCGCGCGATGGGTAACATTCACACCCTCAAGTCGCCGTACTTCCCCAAGGCGTTCTATCCCGAGGCCGACATTCTCAAGGCCATCATCTTCTTCTTCAACTGCGACTACGAGGCCGCCACGACGGTCGTTGCCCGCTTCAACACCAAGACGACTCCGCTCAAGGAGAAGCTGGAAGCCATCCTGAAGAAGTATCAGGGAGAGAACCAGGAAGAGGCCTTCTACAAGTTCTTGATCCAGGTTCGCGACGGTGACGCCAACCTCGACGAGGACGTCAGGCCGCTGGTCGAATCTGCGCTCAGCGATCGCGAGCTCCTGCGCAACGTTGCCTACGTCAACGACCTGGAGAAGGAGCAGAAGCACTTCAAGTCGTCGCCCGGCACGTTCCAGGGTTCGGGGGCAGGCCAGTACATCGAGACCACGACCGGAGAGGCCCGTACCCGCGCGGTGAAGAAGGCCGGTGCGCTCGCCAAGGCGAGGTACCAAAGGTATGTCGACGAAATGGGGGAGCATCTCCGCAACGGCGAGAAGATCCTCATCGACATCACGGCAGCTCAACGAAACCTCCTGGATCAAGCGATCAAAGAGGGCCAGGTGAGCGCGACCGAGTCCAAGATTTTCGGCGTCGTCAACCCGGACGACGAGCACTTCATTTGGCCCTTCGACGGGGAGTACTGGCGCGATGAGCTCGGGTTCTATCGCCAGGAAGTCGAATCCGCTTGCGGGAGGTAATCGTCATGATTCGCAATTTTGCTGCTTCTATTCGCGCTCTTGGAGCGCTCTTGTTCGTCACCTCCGTCGGCGTCGGCTCGGCTAGTGCCGCCGAAAGCGCCGCAACCGCTACTCCCGCGAGTGGCTCTGCTGCGAGCGGCCCGGCTCCGACCGCCGAGTGTATCTCGCCCGAGGCCAAGAAGGCCCTGAGCGAGTGCCCCAAGGGCGCGATGAAGTCCGAAGGGCATCGTCGCACGGGCACTGCGTTCAAGAGCAAGCCGCCACCACGCGAGCGCAATACCGAGAAGGACTTCAAGCCCGGCGACGTGTCGCAGCTCGACCAGTTCGCCCAGCGCGACACGCGCAAGGGCAAGATGCAGGCGCGCGCTCGTGCGCTCCTCATCACCGAGATCACGGGTCTGGAGCGCCTCTACAACCAGACGCCGAAGACCTCGCCGGATCGTCCGCAATTGATCCTGCGCTTGGCCGAGGCCTACGCCGAGCTGGAGCAGGCCGCCCAGCGCGACAAGATTCAGGCGGACATCAAACTGCAGGATGCCAAGAAGAAGAAGGCCGACACGGCCTCGCTCCGGCAGGAAATTGCCAAGGCCAAGCAGATGGAAGCCGCCGCGCGTGGCAAGGCCATCTCGTACTACAAGCGCATGGCCGCTTGGTACGCCAAGTACTCGAAGATCGACGAGGTTCTCTACTACCTCGCCTACGAGTACGAGCAAGCTGGCGACCTCAAGAGCGCCCGCACGACGTACTTCGAGCTGATCTCGAAGGCGCCGAAGTCACCCTACATCCCGAATGCTTACCTCGCGTTCGGCGAGCTCTTCTTCCAAGACGCCACGGCCGATCCGAGCAAGTGGCCGCTGGCCGAGCAAGCGTACAAAGAGGTGCTCAAGCACCCACCCCCAGTGAACAAGCTCTGGGGCTTCGCGCACTACAAGCTCGGCTACGTCTATTGGAACCAGGGCATCTACAACAAGGCCCTCGACGAGTTCAAAGAGGTCATCAAGTTCGGCACCACGTTCTCCAACTTGCCGAACGCCGCGCAGCTCGCCAAGTCGGCCCGCCGCGACCTCATCCCCGTCTACGCCGCGAGCGAGCAACCCGAGCGCGCGTACAACTATTTCAAGCCGCTCAGCGGCGACACCGGCGGCTCTGACGACAAGACCATCGGCATGATGCGTGACCTCGGCTTCTCGTACCTGGACACCGGTCACTACGACCAGGCGATCCGGCTCTACCAGAACCTGATGAGCAAGGACCGCGGCGAATTCTGGTGCACCTACCAGTCTTCGATCACCAAGGCCGTTCAGGCCGCGTTCTCCGGTGACAAGCCGCGCATCGTCAAGGAGCTCGACAACCAGATCCGCGCTCGCAAGGAGTTCGCCGGCATGAAGGTGCCGGCCGACAAGGCCCTGGCCTGCGACAACGAGACGGCCGGTTTGCTCGCCGAGACGGCCATGAGCTGGCACCTCGAGGCAGTCGGCACGGGCGGCGTGCGCGGTACCGGCGACGAGAAGACGATGGACCTCGCGGCTGACCTCTACAAGCGCGTGGTCGACAACTTCACGAACGAGGATTTCGCGAAGTACGAGTTCCCGCGCATCGTCAAGGAAGACTGGCCGACGCTCTACAAGATCCGCTACGCGATGGCGGACCTGCTCTACTTCCGCAAGCGCTGGGAAGAGTGCGGTCCGGCCTTCGATGCGGTCGTGGACGCGAACCCGACCGGACCGGACGCCCCAGAGGCCGCCTACGCCGCGGTGCTCTGCTACCAGAAGATGTACGACCAAATGTACCAAGGGAAGTCCGACCGGGCGACCAAGGGACTCGGTCCGAAGGGTGCATCCGAGGAAGATCGCAAGACGAGCGAATCCGAATGGGAGAAGTTCAAGCCGAAGGAGTTCACCAGCATGCAAAAGGGCATGGTGTCCGCCTTCAATCGCTACGTTTGCTACATCACGCCCAAGGAGGGTGATGCCGAAGCCAAGGAGCAGTACATCGACGTGAAGTACGCCCGCGCGCGTACTTACTTCGAGGCGCAGCACTGGGAAGAGGCAGCCCTAGGTTTCCGGGACATCGCGCTGAACCACAGCGACAACGATGCTGGCATCTTTGCGGCACAGCTCTACCTCGAGGCACTCAACGTGCTCGGGGCCAAGGGTGGCAAGCTCGGTTGCTTCGATGCGATGGCCGAAGACGTGCCGGCATTCCTCAAGAACTACTGCGAAGGCGCAGACTTCGAGGAGAACAAGGAGCAGTGCGAGCTCCTGACCCGCATTCAGTTCGACGTTCAGCGCCTCGCGGCGCAGAAGAAGGTCGAGCTGGCTGACTCACAGGCCGACAAGGGCGAGTACCTGAAGGCGCGTGACAACTACATCGCGGGCGCAGAGGCGTATCTCAAGCTCTGGCGCGAGTACTGCGAAGAGCGGATGTCGAAGGGCGATCCGGGCAAGCAGTGCGAGAAGGCCCACGAAATCGTCTACAACATGGCCCGCGCCTATCAGGCCGGACGCCTGCTCGCCAAGTCGATTCAGGCCCGCATGATTCTCATCAGTGAGAAGTACGGGATGAACAAGACCGACCTCGCGATGACGGCGATCTACGAGATCGGCGGGAACTATCAGGCCATCGCGGTCTACGATAAGGCGGCCCAGTTCTACGAAACGTACGCCGACAAGGTCGGCTACAAAGGCGACAAGGCGGTGCAAGCATTGTCCGACGCCGTGGTCCTCCGGCTCGGTCTCGGCGACGAGACCAAGGCTCTGGAAGACGCCGACACGTTCAAGCGCAAATTCGGTAGCGCCAAGGCCAAGGAGGCCGCACAGGTCGCCTTCGCCATCGCCGCCAACTACGGCGCCAATGGCAAATGGGACGACGTGCGCAAATCGCTGTACGGCGCCACGCTGGGCCTCATCGATCGCAGTGCCGCTCTCGACGTACGCATGCAGGCGCACGCGCTCATGGCTCGCGCCTACGTCAACCTGAAGACCGGAGCCTCGGCCAAGACCGAGTACCGCAAGGTCATCGGCCTCTGGAGCGATCCAGCTGCTGGCGAAAAGGCCATCACCGCCGCCGGTGGTGGGACTCGCGAGCTCGGTCGTGCGCTCGAGGCCGTCGGCGAGGCACTCTTCTACTTCGCTCAGGAGGAGAAGGTCGCCAAGGTCGATGCCTTGAAGTTCCCCGAGTACAAGGGCCAGAAGGACAAGGAAGGCATCACCAAGCACATCGCGACCAAGGTCACTGATTGGTTCACCAAGAAGAAGACCGCAGTCATGACCGTGTCGGGTGAGTACAAGAAGGTCATCGACCTGATGCCCGAGCCCCCGCCACGCTGGGTCATCGCAGCCGGCTCCGAGGTCGGCAACATGTGGGGTACCTTCGTCAAGGAGTTCCGCTCGGCCCCGATCCCCAAGGAGTGGGAGAAGGACTACGAGATTCGGACGGCGTACTACGGTTCGCTCGATGACGCTTCGGAGCCGTTCAAGCAGCAAGCCAAGGGCGCCTACCAGGTATGCCTGGGCTACTCGGTCAAGTACCAGTACTTCGATCAATACAGCCGCGCTTGCGAAGAGTGGCTCGCCTCGAACTACAAGGCCGAGTTCCACTTGGTCGACGAGTTCCGCGGCGCACCCGACAAGGTCAACAACCCCCTCGACGAACGCGCGCACCCGCTGGCACTCGGCGGCACGCCCTTCGTCATCCAGATGGACATGTCGGAAGAGGAGAAGGCCAAGATGAAGGCCGACGCTGAAGCCGCCCAGGATTCTGGAGCCAAGAAGTGAGCCCCGCGAGGAGAGAAGCCATGAACACGAAGTCGAAATTCGCACTCATTGCGCTCGTCCTCGCCGCCACGGCATGTGGCGGCGGCGGCGGCACCAAGCAAACCAAGAAGGTCAAGGATCCGAGCGCCCACAAGGACACCGCCGGCAACGTGGTGTCCAAGAAGGCCGCCCTGGGCTTCAAGGGGGCGCTCGACGCCTTCGCAGCTCAGGAGAAGACCGGTTCTTGGAACGCCGCAGCCTGCAAGTCCGTGGCCGACAAGTTCCTGGCTGCGTCCGGCGAGCAGCGCTCGGCCGGCGGCAACGAGCTGCCTGAGGCCGTCTACAACGCGGGGCTGAGCTATCAGCGCTGCGGCGACGACACCAACGCCATCGCGCAGTTCGAGTCATCGCTCAAGGTCGACCGCGGTTTCCACCGCGCACAGGCCCAGTTGGCGCTCTACAAGTACAAGAAGAACGGCAACATCGACTCGGCCATCAGCGAGCTCGACGGCATCATTCGCGACGCGAAGTACCAGAACACCGAGGGCCTCGTGGCCTTGGCGTCGCTGCAGATGGTGCGAGGCGCCAAGACGGGCGGACAGGGCTGCAACGACGACCTGGCGTGCGCGCACTTGAACCTGCAACGTGCCCTGGCGCTCGACGACAGCTTCATGCCTGCGTTCAACCAGCTGGCTCTCTATTACCTCGAGCAAGCGCGTGGTGATGCCGGCCGAACCAAGGGGTCCTTGGTCGTGTCCGGGCAATCGGGCCGCAAGATCAACAAGCAGCGGCTCGACCTGGCCGCACTGGTGGCCTCGCAGGCGCAGAAGAAGAACCCGAACTACGCGCCCATCCACAACACGACCGGGCTCATCTTGGTCGAGCTCGAGAACTACAACGGCGCGGTGAAGGCGTTCAAGAACGCCACCAAGCTGAACCCGAAGTTCTTCGAGGCTCAGATGAACTACGCAGCGGTCAATCTGTCGTTCCGTGGCTTCGGCGAGGCCGAGAAGGCCTACCGCGCGGCGCTCGCGCAGCGGCCCGATACGTACGAGGCTCACCTGGGCCTGGCGCTGGCGCTCCGCGGCAGCATCGACGACACGAACTTTCAGAAGAACATCGCCGAAGCGCAGAAGCAGCTGGACGAAGCCAAGAAGCTCGAGGCCTCGCGCCCCGAGGCCTTCTACAACGAAGCCATTTTGGCCCAGGAGTACCGCGCGAAGCGCGCTGGCAGCGACGCGGCGACGATCACCGAGTTCAACAAGGCCATCGCGCAGTACCAGTCCTTCATCTCGAAGGCGCAAGGTAAGGCCGGCTTCGAGCAGGCCGTGAAGCGTTCCGAGGCGCGTATCCAGGACATGAAGGACACCATCCAGTTCATGGAGGAGACCAAGCGTCTGGAAGCCGAGGACAAGGCAAATCAGGCCGAGGCGAAGCGGATGGCCGAAGAGGCCAAGAAGCAGGAAGAAGAGTTCAAGAAGCAGGAAGCCGCTGCCAAGAAGGCGGAGGAAGACGCCAAGAAGGCCGAAGAGGCCAAGAAGGCCGAGGAAGCCAAGAAGGGTGCAGCAGCTCCCGCACCCGCCGCTGGCACCGCCCCCGCAGCTGGCAAGCCCGCCGCCCCGGCCGCGGCCGGCAAGCCGCCGGCCCCGGCAGCTCCCGCCAAGCCGGCGCCCGCGGCGCCTCCTGCGAAGAAGTGAGGGAAATCGACTGCTGAGCTCCCCGCCCGGCTTGCCCGCGAGCAACGGGCGGACGGCGCTCAGCAGTCCACCCTGAGCGGTTGACGCCGCCTCGCGGTGACGACTACACTAGTGCTGTAAAGCTCGGAAAGTTTGAAGTGAGGCTAGAACCATGAAGAAGCTCGCCATCTCCCTCGTCGCATCCGGTCTCGTACTGACTCTGGCAGCCTCTGCTGCTGCCCAGGAAGTGAAAGAATCCAAGGGTGGCGATGGCTACGGCTACGAGTTCGAAGACGATCCGCTCGCAGCGGGTGGCTTCGGCCCGAACGACGAGCGCATTCGCGTTCGCCGCGGAGCGCAGCGCGCCACGCTGATTCGCCCGCGCACGCACTTCATTCCCGAACTGCTCAAGTCCGTCGAGAACCTTTGAGCGCCGAGCTTGTCTGAACTCCTAGAGGGAAGAACGTTTCCCTCCTCCCGACTTCTATCCAGCGACCACCATCGGGCTAGCCTTGGTTGGCCCATGACCAAGTAGCCCCATCTACAAGCCGCAATGTCCAAAGCCGTCCTCACCTTCGCTCTCTACCAGGCCGATCAGCTGCTCCGCCGCGAATCGATCAGCCAGGACATCATCAAAGTCGGGAAGGATCCCAAGAGCCACCTGCAGATTGATGATCCGCTCGCGTCGCGCATGCACGCGGTCATCGAGGTCAGCAGCCTCGACGACGTCAACCTGATCGACCTCGGCAACGAGCCGGCGACGCAGGTCAACGGCGCTCCGGTCAGCAATCGCAAGCTGGCCGTGGGAGACCAGATCCGCATTGGTGGAACGCGCCTCATTCTCGAGCGCATCGATCCGCCCGGAGCGCAGGCCCAGCCGGCAGTGCCCGGAGCCGCGTCATCCAACCCGTTCGCAGCCGGTGCTGCTTTCGGCGGCGGCGCTGCTGCGGGGTCGAACCCCTTTGGCGCTCCCGCGACGAACCCTTTCGCAGCGGCTCGCTCGAACCCCTTCGGTAGCGCAGCCTCGAATCCTTTCGCCGCTCCGTCCGCGCCGAGCTTCGGCGGTCATGGGGGCCATGGCGTTCCCGACGACGCCGCTCCCGGCACCTACACCTACGAGATGCTGCGCAGTGGCCCCGACGTTCCCGCCGACGAGGTGGAGACGCATGCGCCCGCCTGCGAGGTGAGCATCGCCTGGGGGACGAACGTTCTGCACGTCTCGCACCTCGCGCCGCCACGTGATTTCTACGTCGGCGAAGGCTCGGGCAAGGATGCCACCGACTTCTTCATTCCCGAGGAGAAGCTGCCCGCCCGCAAGACGCCGATCGTCCTCGGTGACATCGGTAGCGTGGCCGTGGTGATCCCCCAGGGGGCCACCGGCTTCGTGCAGTTCCCCGGCCAGCCGCGGGTGCCCCTCGACCAGGTGCGTGCTCAAGCTCAGCCGAGCGGAGCGCTCCCGGGCGCGCATCAGCTGGCGCTGCCGAACGGCGCCAAGGCCAAGATCGAGATCAACGGCTTCACCTTCACGGTCATGCCGGTCAACGCCGGCAAGCCCATGAAGACGGGGCTCGGCGCGGGCCTCGATTGGACCGTGGCGATGTACTTCGGTCTGTCGTTTGCGGCCTTCGGCAGCTTGATCGCCGCCATGGCCTTCTTCGTGCCGCCCCTCGGCCTCACCGACGAAGGTGAGATCGACAAGGATCGGCTGCTCCTCATCCAGCAGTACCTCAATGCTGCGGCCGAGCGCGAGCAGGAAGAGAAGACGGAAGACGTCGTCGCCGACAACGCCGACAACAAGGAAGGCGGCACTGGTACCCGCGCCAAGGGCGAAGAAGGCTCGATGGGCAAGGAGACCAGCAAGGCGACGAACAAGCGCTACGCGGTCAAGGGCCCAGCCGATAATCCGGATCCGCACCTCGCCCGCCAAGCAGCGCTGCGCGAAGCTCGCGACTTCGGCATGATCGGTCTGCTCAACGCCGGCGCGTCGGGTGATCCCGATGCCCCGACGGCTCCGTGGGGACGCGACACCTCGTCCGGCATGGATGAGGTCAGTGCCCGCGGTAACATGTGGGGCGACGAAATCGGCGAAGCCTTCGGTGCTGGCGGTCTCGGCCTGTCCGGCATTGGTGAAGGCGGCGGTGGTCGTGGCGAAGGCATCGGCCTCGGCAACATCGGCACCTTGGGCCATGGCGCCGGTACCGGCACCGGTCAGGGCTTCGGCTCTGGTAGCGGCCGGCTCGGTGGCTCGCACAAGACCAAGGCGCCGAAGGTGCGCATGGGCGCCACGCAGGTCAACGGTCGTCTGCCCCCGGAAGTCATCCAGCGTATCGTGCGCCAGAACTTCGGCCGTTTCCGCATGTGTTACGAGCAGGGTCTGGCCCGCAACCCGAACCTCGAAGGGCGCGTCGGCGTCCGCTTCGTGATCGGTCGCGACGGTGCGGTCTCCAACGTCGGTAACGGCGGCTCGGACATTCCGGACAGCGGTGTGGTCAGCTGCACGATCTCGGCCTTCTACGGCCTCAGCTTCCCGCAGCCCGAAGGCGGCATCGTGACGGTGACCTACCCGATCATGTTCAGCCCAGGCTGAGCTAGAGCTGGTTGGGCTGAGTCGAAGGGCTCCTGGTTCACGGACCGGGGGCCCTTTCTACGTGCGTGTGCACCCGGTGTGAAAAGAGATAACAAGAGGGTGATCGGGCCCTTGGACGCCGCGTATTTTGCCTTGATCCCGCCTTTACTTCGCGGCGCGCCTCCGCCTATTCTGCCCGCGCTGAAAGGCAGCGTCTCGCTTTCCCTTGAGCCGAGGGAAGCGGGGTTTCGCGGGCTGGGCAGGGCAAGCGCAGCGAGCCTCAGTCGTGCCGGCCGGGCCACCACGAATCAATCCGAAGCAAAGAGAGTGAGTTTCGAGAACATGTTTCTGAACAAGACCGTGAAAACAGGGGCAGTGGCTTTCGGCATCGCGCTAGGTGCACTCTCCTTCGGGTGTAGTCGCGCTCACATCGAGGCCATCGAGCTCGCCAACGAAGGCGATCGTGCCATCGTCGTCAACACGGACGGTGCCATTCAGAAGTACGAGCAGGCGATCACGCTCGACCCCACCAACCACCTCATCATCGGCAAGCTGGCCAAGGCTTACGAAAAGCGTGAGGACTGGGACAAGATGGCCAGCACGCTGAGCAAGGCCATCGCGGCAGCGCCGACGTTCGCCAACTACTGGGAGAAGCGCGGCCTGGCCCTGACCAAGCTGGCCGAAGCCGGCAACCCCGACTCCTGGGAGGAGGCCAAGGAGCCGCTGAAGAAGTGCATCGAAGCCGATGCCAACCGCGCCTGGTGCTACGAGCTCCTGGGCGAGGCGCAGTGGTGGACGGACGACGTGCAAGGGGCCCTGCAGAGCTTCACGCAGGCCATCGAGCATGACCCCCGGATCCCGTATTTTTACGTCACTTTGGCGGAACTCTACCAGGTCTTGCGCCTCTACAACGAAGCAGCGTCGGTGCTCGAGCAGGGCACGCGCAACGTCGAGCCGACCGAGGAGTCGCGTGACCACCTCTACAACATGTATCTCTTGACCTTCAACGTCGCGCAGAACGCGGGCGACAAGGCGCGCATGTTGGCGTCGGTCGAGCGTGCCTACGAGATCGGTGGCGAGCAGCATCCCGAGGCGAAGTTCCACCTCGGCAGCACGTACGCGAGCATGGATCCTCCGCAGAAGGAAAAGGCCAAGCAGCTGCTCGAGTCGTTCCAGAAGAAGGCCTGCAAGGGCGAAGGTGCCAAGAAGTTCAAGGCCCAGTGCGCGCAGGCCAACTCGTTCATTCAGGCGCTCGGGACCTGAGGTCCCGGTCGACCACGCGGCCGAGTCCCTCGGGACGTGACGGGGCAGGGAGCGATGAGCTCCCGGGCCCCGTCCGCCGTTTGTGCCCCCGTGTCACGAGTTCGGCCTCCCCGCGTCGGCAGAGTTCGGTCTGGGCGCTCGGTCTGGGCGCTCGGTCTGGCCGCCCGGCCCGCGCCCGAGATCGGCGCCAGCCGCCGTCGTGCAGGGGACTTCCAGAAGTGCGCGCCGAGGTGCGGCTCGGGGGAGTGGATGTGGGTGCGCGCCGCCGCAAAGTTCCCCGCGGCTTCTCTACCCGCGGGCCAATGTAGCTCTGGTGGCTGCGCGAGACGTCAATAATATCGAGGGCGCGCGCTCCGACTTTGAGCGCTCCGGCCGGGTGGGCGCATGGCGCTCCCCGCATCCTTTCCGAAAGCCCCGATCCACTTAGCCCGATAGCGCTTCTCAGAAGCGATCCGAAGAAATCCTGGAGTCGAACAACGATGGACGAAACGACGACCGACCCGGCCGAGGTCAGCACCGAGACCGACGAGACAACCGACCTTGCCGGACAAGAGTCGAGTACTTCCGGTGGCGGGGCAGCATCAGTGCGGCGCGTCGACGAGGCCGAGGTGGCCACCTTGCGTGGGAAGCTCGCGGCCGCACAAGCACGTCCACACGAGTACGTGAAGCTCCTAGTAGCGCTTGGTGATGCACTGGGCGATCCCGCCGAACGCGTGGAGAAGTATCGCGAGGCAGCCAACCTCTACGTCGAGAAGGGGAACAAGGCCGAAGCCACCAAGGTCTACGAGAAGATCTTCGAGACCGATCCCAGCGATGGCGACGCGCGTGGCTACCTGCGCGATGCCTACGAGACCCAGCGCAAATACGACAAGCTGGTCGAGCTCATGATGGCCGAGGCGCGCGCGCTCGACCCCGGCCCCGAGCAGGCGGAGGCTTACAAGCAGGTGGCGGTGCTCGCCACCGAGCGCATCAAGAAGCCGGAGCTTTGCATCGACCTGTGGAAGCTCGTTCTGGCCTCGGATGCCGAGGATGCGGATGCGCTTTCTGCGCTGGTGCAGCTTTATGAGCGCAGTCGCGATTACGACAAGCTCGCCGATGCACTCGAGAAGCTGCAGAGCGTGACCTACGACGAGGCGGCCCGCGTCGAGCACCTGAACAAGTTGGGGCAGATCCTCGGCGACCGTCTGAAAGACGACGTGCGCGCGGCAGAGGCGTATCGGATGCTGCTCACTTTGCGCCCCGACGATCGGCGCGCGCAGGAGCAACTCAAGAAGCGGTACGTCACGCTCGGCCGCTGGAACGACCTCGAGGTCTTCTACGCCGAATCCGGCAATTGGGACGAGTTCATCCGTCTGCTCGAGAGCAACGAGGCACGTGAGGAGAACGTCAGCCAGCGCATCGCCATGCTCGCCAAAGCCGCCGAGCTTTGGCTGACGCAGAAGGGTAAGCCGGATCGCGCGGCACGCTCGCTCGAGAAGATCCTGAGCATCGACGAAAAGAACGCCGAGGCCGCCGATCGTCTGATCCCCATCTACGAAGAGTCGAACAACTTCAAGGGTCTGGTCGGTGCCATCGAAGTGAAGCTCGGGCATACCGAGGACACGGACGAGCGCCTCGCTCTCCTCTTGCGCGCGGCGTCGCTCTACGACGAGCGTTTGCGCGACAAGGCCAAAGCCCTGGCTCATCTGCTCGAAGGTGTCGCCCTCGATCCCAGCCGTGCGAGCACGTTCGAGCAGGCCGAGACCGTGGCCCGGGCCGCCAAGACCTGGCAAGAGGTCGTGGACGCCTATCGCAAGGTGCTTCCGTCGGTCGAAGGTTCGGAGAGCGAGATCGAGGTGCGCTTGCGGCTCGGTCGCGTTCTGGCCGAGGAAATGGGCAACGTCGACGACGCTCTCGCCGAGTATCGCACCGTCTACGACGACAACCCGGACAACGCCGCTGCGCTAGGCGCCCTCGAAACTCTGTATCAGAAGACGGAAGGCTGGGCGGAGCTCCTCGAAGTCTACCAGCGCAAGCTCGAGCTTCCCCTCGACCCGCAGGAACGCAAAGCCACCCAGTACGGCATTGCCGCGGTGCAGAAGGAGCAGATGGGCGACCTCAAGCTCGCCATCGCCACTTACGAGGAAGTTCTGACGGAGGACGAGGACGACCTCGTCGCGCTCGGAGCGCTGGATGCCCTGTACGAAGAGGCAGCCAAGTTCAAGGACCAGGCACGGATCATCACGGAGCGCATCGCCCGAGCGCCCAGTGACGAAGAGCTGGTCGGGCTCAAGTTCCGCCTCGCCGAGGTGCAGTCCAAGCGGCTCAAGGATCCCACGTCGGGTCTGGCCAACTATCGCGAAGTACTCCAGCTCGATCTGAACCACGCGGGTGCCCGACAGGCGCTCGAGGCGCTGCTCGACTCGCCCAAGCTCCGTGGGGAAGCCGCGCAGATCCTGGAAACGGTCTTCGAGACCCGGGAAGACTGGGCACCGCTCGCCAAGGTGCTCGAGGTCCGCGCCGAAGTCGCCGAGGACGTGCCGGAACAGGTCGAGCTCCTGCGCAAGCTCGCGCGCGTGACCGCGACGAACCTCGGCAACGCAGGAGAGGCATTCAAGGCGCAGGCACGTGCGCTGAACACTGATCCAACGAGCGACGAAACGCGCGAAGAGCTCGAGGCACTCGCCGCTGCTTCGGGCGCGTGGAAGGAGCTGGCGGAAGCTTTCGAGTCGATCGCCGGCGCGAGCGAGGACTCGGAGCTGGCTCTCGCCTACTGGGTGCGTCTGGCCGAGCTCCAGCGCCAGCAGGGTCAGGTCGACGCAGCCGCCCAGGCCTACGAGAAGGCCCTCGCCATCGAGCCGTCGCACCAGCCCGCGCTGATGGCGATGGACGACCTGTTCCGCGGGGCAGGGCGCTTCGATGATCTGGTCAAGGTTTATCGCCGTCGCATCGCGCTCGTCTCCGACCCGCCAGCGATCGAACGCCTGTACCTCGAGATGGCGCGCGTGCTCGAGGTCGAGCTCGGCAAGCCGGACTTGGCGATCGCGGCTTATCGCGAGGTGCTGGAGGAGCAACCCGACAGCGCGGCCGTGCTGCGTGCGCTGGACGACCTGTTCTCGCGGCTCGGCCGTGCGGACGACCTGGCGAAGAACCTCGAGGCACAGCTGGAGCTCGCCGCGGACGACGATGACTGGGTCCGCCTGACGCTGCGTCTTGCCGGTCTACGTGAGAGCCAGAACTCCCTGGATCAGGCGATCGAGGGCTACAAGGCCGTGCTCGACCGCGACTCGAGTCAGGAGGCAGCGCTTGCGGCCCTCGAGCGCTTGTTCGAGAACCCGGCGAGCGAGCTCACCGTGGCCGAGATCCTCGAGCCGCTCTACAGAAGCGGCGGCGATCATCGCAAGTTGATTCGCGTGCACGAGGTGCAGGTGCGTCGGGCTTCCGATGCGGGTCGCAAGGTCGAGCTGCTTGGTGCCATCGCGGAGCTGCACGAAGACGCGGGCTCCGATTTGAGCGCTGCATTCGACACCATGGCGCGCGCCCTCGCCGCCGACCCGTCGAACGAGAAGAGCTTGGAGAGCCTGAGTCGGTTGGCCTCCGCCACGCAGCGCTTCGTCGATCTCGCTCGCATCACGGCGGAACAAGCCGATCAGGTGAAAGACGCGGAGCTCAAGAGCTCGCTCTACATGTTCTCGGCTCAGGTGCTCGAGGACAGCGTGGGCGATTCGGCGCGCGCGATCACGCTCTACAAGCTGGCCTTCGAGGCAGCTGGTGGCCACATTCCTGCCGCCGAGGCACTGGAGCGCCTCTACCAGGCGACCGAGCAGTACGCCGAGATGTCCGCCATCCTGCAGCAGAAGGCGGAGCTGCTAGACGATCCCGAGGCGCAGAAGAAGGCCCTCTACGAAGCGGCACGGCTCGAGGAAGAGCTGCTCGAGAAGCCGACCGGGGCCATTGCCGTCTACGAGAAGGTCCTCGAGCTCGATGCCGACGATTTGCGCAGCGTCGAGGCCTTGATTGGCCTGTTCCTGGGCCTTTCCAAGTGGGAAGAGCTGCTGAAGGCGTACACGCGCAAGGTCGATCTCATCTTCGACGTCGACGAGAAGAAGCAGGTTCTGTACGAGGTCGGCGCCGTCTACGAGCGCGAGCTCGCCAGCGTCGAGCGCGCCATCGACACCTACCAACGCGTGCTCGAGATCGATCCCGACGATCTGATCGCACTCGGTCGCCTGGACGTCCTCTATCAGACGGCCGGCAACTGGCAGGAGCTTTTGAGCGTTCTCACGCGCGAGGCCGAGCTGACCGCCGATCCGGAAGAGTCGGTCGGATACCAGTATCGCGTC
>Ga0164308_10000137_pt1 | contig 37655 bp, 35 predicted proteins | sample Whisoiple_246_MG_FD_109983 | JGI IMG/M metagenome (GOLD analysis project Ga0164308, IMG submission 109983) | Soil microbial communities amended with fresh organic matter from upstate New York, USA - Whitman soil sample_246_MG | ecosystem: Environmental > Terrestrial > Soil > Unclassified >... | reverse complement strand
GCGGCCCTTCGATGCCTTCCCGAAAGTGAGCGGCCAAGCAGCAGTCGCAAGTGCTCCTCGCTCCGAGGCGCGCAGCACCCACGTGCGCTAAGAGCCAATCCTAGAACCGCTCCCGTCGCACACCTTAGGTGCCCGTTCGCAATCCTGCGTTGCGGCTCCTCAACGTACTTTTCAAGTACGCCCTCGTCGCCGCGCCTAGGCTTGCTCGCGTCTCCTTGGCGGACTCGGTCCGGGGTTCTAGGATTGGCTCTAAGAGCCAATGGCAAGGTTGCGGTCGTGCGAATAGCTAATTGCTCGCCCGCGGGCCTCGTTGCGATGATTGTGGTTGAACTCCATATCCGACGCGCAGCGACTGCTGGCGAATTTCGTCGCTGGCGATGTTCGACATGCGCGCGCGTCCACGCCGACGGACCAGCGCCGCGCTGGCACGGGCGTGCTCAATGGCCGTCGCGGCGCGCCAGAATCGTCCGGAATTCGAGCTTCTCGCGCGTGCGCTGCGCCAGGCTCGATATGTAGAGCTGCAGCCGTGAGGCCTTTAGTTGGTGTATGCCAAACTGCCAATCGAGCGCCCAATCGTACTAGTCTTTGCTCGTCTAAACGTGCATTGGATCCAGTGACCTAGTGGTTTCACGAGTAGCTCCTTCGTTCGAGCTCGTGCATAAAGGCACGAGCAGACGGACATGGCATGTCCGTTCGGGAAGGCAAAAATGAAAGCTCGCGTATTTCAGCTTGGGATGATCGGTCTCGTGTTGTCGTTCGCCGCCACGGCTCTGGCGAACTCGTGGTCGAGTTTCTTCACGCTCGTCGGATTTTATCAGGACAACACCACCGGTGGGTACGTGATCCAACCCAATAGCGTCGCCAACAACGCGCAGAATGATCCGGCCAACTGCGTGCCGGCCGGCGGCACCATTACTCGCTACTTTCTTTCGTCCAGCCTCTCCGCGGCCGACAAGGACTTGCTGAACAAAATGCTACTCGGGGCCTATCTCGCCGGCCGTGGGATCCAGGTCCAGGTTGCGTCGGCGGGAACCACCCCTTGCGTTGCCGGCCAACCTACGATCGTCGGAGCAGCGATGGACGCGGCTCACTGAGGGGACACCCCCGGACAAGAACATGAAGCCGCGAAATCGTCAGTCTCTCGCGCTCTTCTCGCTCGCCACCCTCGTTGCTGCGTGTGGCGCTCAGGCACCCGCGAGCGAGGAAGTCGGCAAGGCATCAGCGCCCGTCGTTTTTGGCGCCGATGATCGACTGGAGTACGGGGGCGTATCCGACCCGCTCTGGTTACGGTACGCAAGCGCAACCGCTGCGCTGTTCGACACGGCTCTCGTGTCCTGCGGCGGCGGAACGTGCGCCCTCACGACGTCGGCGTTCGCGACGTCTCGGCACACTGGTCCGAGTGACACCAGCGATCCGCTCTGCACCGCTGCGCCGTATCGGAACCAAGCCCAAGGCGCATTCTGCACGGCGTTTCTCGTTGGACCGAACCAGTTCGCGACTGCGGGTCACTGTTTCCTCGAAGCAGGCGTCCCCGGCTGTGCAAATACGCGTGTCGTCTTCGGGTTCACTGCCTCTGCGGACGGTTCCGTCGTCCAGACGAACATTCCTCAAGCCAACGTGTACACCTGCATTGACGCCCACCCCGTTCTTTCCGGAGCGGAGGACTGGGCAATCTTCACGGTCGATCGGCCAGTTGCGGGCAGAATGCCCATGATTGCGCGCTACGACGGCGTTGCGCAGTCCAACCACACGTTCCTCGTGGCGGGGCATCCCGATGGGCTACCTCTCAAGCTTCAGGGGAACGCTGCCCTCATGGACAATACGCAGGTCCTCTGGTTCGGGAGCTCGGCGGATGCGTTCGCAGGCAACAGCGGAAGTCCGCTGATCGATCTGAACACGGGCATCGTGGACGGCATCCACGTGCGTCGCCCCACGTTCCACTATACGGAGCAGGATGACGGCTTGGGTGGCAAGTGCGCCATGCCGACCGTGTGCGATGAAGCGACTGGATGCAGTCCGAATTTCGGCGAGTCTGCGTGGGCCGTGGAAACACGCATGACGCGCGCAGTGAATCAAACGCACCTGGGGCTTCACAGCGCCCTGTTCAACGTAATGCTGTGAGGGCGCGCGTCTCGAACGAGCCCTCGCGCTTCAGTGAGACGAAACCAAACACGGAAACGTTCGCCACTAGACTCGAGTGAGTGGTTGACTAGACATTTGTGGCGTGTGAGATTGCTGTTGCGGATTCGGAAATTCAATGCCTGGAGGACCGCATGGTCGCGGATATCAGGGGACTTCGGTTGACGACTCAAGAATGTCGGGTTCTCGAGCTTCTTCGTCGCGGAGACGCGAACAAGGAGATCGCTCACGAGCTACAATGTTCGGTGCGCACCGTCGAGTTCCATGTTTCGAACTTGATGAGAAAATCCGGAGAGTCATCGCGTCTCAAGCTGGTGACCGGATCTGTGGCGAGGTCCGTGCTCGAAAGCGCGACGCGGGGCGGAGAGAGCTGAAGTCGAGCGCGGCGCGATGAGTCGGGACGCCGAGGAACCGGCTTCCGCGCCGCGGCGCGCTCAACACGTGCAATCGGAACTGCTAGCGCACGACGCTGCGTTGCAGTCATCGGTCCACTGACACGTACTCGCGCGACACCACATCCAGGCGCCCGGAGCGCAACACTTCCAGTGATCCGGCTCGCACTCTGCGGTGATGCCCTGACAGGAGCCCCAGCCGCCCCAGCCGCCCCAGGTGCAGGTCGTGGGCGAGCAGGTGCGTGTCCGCGTCTGCCGCCCGCTTCCGCACGGCCCGCAGTTCTGCGACTGCGATTCAGTCGCGTTGGCATCACACTCTCCGGTGGCGCCAGTACAAGCACCGAAGGCGCTCCATTCGCTCCAGGTGCAATCGGCGCGGCAAATCCGGGTACGCACGCTCTCGCCGGAGCCGCAGTGGCCGCAGCTCTGGCGCTCCGTATCGGTCGACTGAGGCACGCAGGCGTTGGCGCGCTCCTCGCACTGTTTCGAGGCGGCACCCGCCTCGTTCTCGCTGTCAGCGCCGGCGCTGCCTGCCTCGTTCGTACCGTTTGCGCCGCCCATTGCCTCGCCCGCCTCGCCTGCTTCGTGTCCAGCGTCGCCGCCGTCGTTCGCCCCGGCGTCGTGCGCGCCGCCGTGGCTGCGAAATGAGCGCGAGGTTGGCGCGCAGGCGAAACCGAATGCGAGCGCGATCGCCGACAGCGTCACCCAATCTCGGTTCCTGCGCATTGCCCAAACTTCCCAACCGCCTGCTGCGCGGTCGGCCCGCCCGCACGCTATCACGTACGGCGACCATTTTGAAACGACGAGGAGGGCAGCCGGATGCGTCGGTCGCGAGCGCGACCGACTGAGCCACTCGAAGGCCGTTGTTCGACGCGCTTCGGGCGAGCCCGACCGTTGGTCTGCAAGGTGTGGCGTAGAGGATCGTTTGCCACGCAACAAAAACGCCGCGCAGCGCTACAGGGCTACGGCGCGGCCTTTTCTCCGCGCGTGACGCTCGCGCGCACCAGAAAACCCGTAGCCAGCGCGAGCGCGACCACTACCCAATACAACGCCGGACTTTGACCCTCGAGCCCGCTGCGCAAATTCACACCCAGCACTGAACCCACGGCCGTGATGGGCAGGAACAACGCCGCGATCAGGTTCAGGCGATGCTGGGCGTCCGTTGCTTTGCGCGCCAACGCGGTTTGCGCCTCTGCTTCCTTGGCGTCCACATAATCGAGCGCGTTCTTGGCGTCACCCGCAACGAGCTCGATCGAGCGTTCGATATCACCTGCTATATCGCGAAGCACGATCAGGTCGCGATTGTCGATGCCCTCGCGAGCTTCTTGCAGCGCGCGGTGTTGGTGACGGGCGGCCCGCGCGATGGGCGTGGCGTAACGAATGACCTGGAACAGCTGATGTGCCGATGTGGAGGAGTCGACCAAATCATCGAGCTCGGCCACGCGCTTGCGGTACTGTTCCAGGTGTTCTTTCAGAGCTTTCAGGCCGTCACCCTTCGCCGCCGTGGCTCGCCACTCACCGGCGGGGTTACGCCAGAACAGGCGCGGCGTGCGCTCCGCGTCGCCCGGCTGCGGCAAGCCGTGCAAGATCAGCAGCAAGTGCCCACCATCGATCATCGCGCGCTGGCGCCCCGCCGACGTGCCGAGCCGCTGTTTGAACTTTTCTGGAACACCCCATGTGTCGGGAATGAGCGACGCCATGAACTGAGGCTAACCCGAAGCGCGTGAAACTGGGACGGCGCGCTGACGATGTCACCCCTCAGCGAACAAAGAGCACCGTCCCGTCCCGCTGAAACTCGACATCGGCAAGCGCACCTGTAACCCCGGAGGCCTTCGTGGCGAACTCTTCGGGGTCGGCCGGGCCCACGTACACGCGATCGCGCGCAAAGAGCGCGACACGCCCGTCCCGAGCGAACCGCAGCCCGAGCGGTCTCCACCCGGGGGTTGCGATCGTGAGCCGCTCACTTTGGAGGTCGAGGAATGCCGCGCCGTCCGTCAGCAACACGGCCACCGTTCGTCCGTCGGCGCTCAGTCGCACGTCGGTCGCAAACGCCGCAGGCTGATGCCAACTGGACTTGCGAATGATCACGGTGCGCTGAACCCGCAGATCAGGGACCGAAAGAAACGAGAGCCGTCCCCCAGCGGCGATCAGCTCCGTCCCGTTGCCAGTGAATGTCACCGCGCCTACTTCGCCGGGCAGGTTGGCGCGTGCCAGGATATTGCCGGAACGATCGATCAGCACGACCTCAGCTCCTTCGGATGCGGCGATCAGCGTCCCGGCGGGATTGAAGGCGAGACCACGGACCTCGCTGGCGAGATCCGTTAGAAGCACGGTTTCGCGTTCGGCGACGCGCGACAAAGCGATGCGGCCCGTCGCGTCCCCCGTCGCGAGAATCGCACCGTCCGGCGAAAACACGAGGTTCGAGATCCCTGCTCGATGCGCGCCACACGACAGCGTCGGAGCAGCACCTCGGCGAAGTTCAAAGCTCCCGTCACCGTAACCGAGCGCGACCATGCCATGCGCTCCGTCATAGTCACTCGCGGTGACTTCTGTCGCCGCGTGCGGCGCGCATTGGGCGCGGCCGAGGGCTTCGAGATCAGCTGCGCCGCAACCGAACGTGCAGCAAAGCAGAGCCAGGTGCACAAGACCTACTGCGGGGGTACACGCTCTGCGCATGCCGACTTAAACCCGCGTCCCCCCTCAAAGCTTGGCTGCCCCTCGCGTTGCGGTTCTCGTTGCAGGGCTCCGTGGTGGTCTGCTGGAGTCGCCCTCATTACGCGAGCGATCCCGTTGGATCGTACCTCCTCACGGGCCTGACTCGTCCACAGCGCCTCGCCAAAAGGCAGCGTGCTCACGGGGGCACCCGAGGTTCTGATGCCTGCGTCGCGTGCGGGGTGGCCCCAACCGCTCCCCTGGATCGGGCGGCCAAGGCACCGTAGCTATTGATGAATCGCAAAGAAGGCGAAGCACACGAATGCGGTCGACCTGACTTAACATGGGCACGGTGCGAGGGCGATGATATTGCATGTCGATGGGACTTCGCTGGGGTGAGGTGTTGACGTGGGGGGGAGCGCTCGCGATCGCGGCTTGTAGCGCTGCGTCGCCAGGGAGCAAAGGCAGGCCGAGCGGTGGTGGGGGCGTGGGCAACTCCGGCGGCGCGGGCAACTCCGGCGGCAACTCTGGCATGCCGAGCTTCGCGGGCGGCATTACCATCGACACGGCGGCGTGCGGCGACCACAAACTCGACACGAACGAGGCGTGTGATGACGGCAACACGGCAGCGGGCGACGGCTGCTCCGCGGCCTGTCAGATCGAGGCTGACTGCTCGTGCAACGACTCGAAGACGAGCTGCGCGTGCATGGTCGTCTGCGGGGACGGCGCGCTCGCCAGCTCCGAGACCTGCGACGATCACAACACCAACAGTGGTGACGGCTGCTCAGCGGATTGCAAGGCGGTGGATGCGGGGTGGGTGTGTCGCGTGCCGGGCCGAGCCTGCGTTCCGCTCTGCGGTGACGGCATCCTCACGGGGACGGAAAAGTGTGACGACGGCAACCCCAACAGCGGTGACGGTTGCTCCAGCACGTGTTTGGTCGAGCCGGGCTATGCGTGCGATCCGGTCAATGTTCCCTGTGTCAAGGCCGTGTGCGGTAACGGCAAGAAGGAAGCCGGCGAGTCGTGTGACTTTGGGGACCGCGTTCTCAGCCCCGCAACCGGCCCGAACGGTCTGTTCAACGGTCTTTTCTTGGGTGACGGCTCCGGTTGCTCCAAGACCTGCACACAAGAGCCAACGTGTCGCAACGCGGCCGGCGTCACGCAAGCCTGCACGGCACGCTGCGGTGACGCGAACGTCGACCCCGGTGAAGAGTGTGACGACGGCAACCAGGTAGACGGTGACGGCTGCTCGGCGCTGTGTGCGATCGAAGCTCAGGCGGGCTTCACTTGTGCGAGCGTCAGCAGACCCGACACTCGACCTTGCAAGACCGGCACCGGGCAGTGCCTCGAGCTGCCGATCACGTATCGTGATTTCAACGGCTCGAACCAAACCACGGCAACCCCGAAGGGCCACCCGGACTTCTTCTTCTATGGGGCGAATGGCCCGGACGGTAGCAAGGCGATCTGCATCCCGAACGCGAGCGGCTCCAACTTGCTGACGCAGATGCCCAACGGAACCTGTCCGCCAGTCGATGCCACCAGCCCCTGTTCGGGGTTGGCCGCCGCAACCTTGGACACAGACGGCAAACCCAAGCTCGGGGCCAGCAACAAGTGCGCGTGCATCTTTACGGATTGGGATGGGACCGGCGTTTTGTCCGGAGCGGCGGGCGTCAGTACCTGCACCTCTGGCGCCGCGAGTCCGCAGGTCGTCGGCTGGGCGAACGGCGTGGCCGCTCCGATCCAAGTCGCGGTCATCAAGGACAATGCGAGCTTCAAACAGTGGTACGCGGACTCCGCCTTCAGCATCAAGTCCGTGAGCACGCTCGAGCTCCCGCTCGTGGCGGGCACCACGAATCAGTATCAGTTCAGCAGCGGCACCACGGTATACGACGACATTTACGGTATTCGAGTGAATGGCACTGGGGCCCTATCGAGCGGGTTCTTTCCCTTGGAAGCCTCCGCGGGCGTCAAGATGTGCAACTTGTGGCCGTATTGGGCCGCTGGGCTGACCACCGCAAACTGCGTCGCCAATGCCGCCAATCCCATCCACCAACAATGGGATCCACGCTTTACGACCAATTCAGCCAGCGGTGGTCCGGTGACGCCGGTCACGGGTGTGGCCCGCAACTTCTACTTCACATCGGAGATTCGCTACCTCTTCCGCTACGCGGGGGGTGAATCGCTCACGTTCTTCGGTGACGACGACGTGTGGGTGTACATCAACGGTCATCTCGCGCTCGATCTCGGCGCACCCCATGAGCGCTTGCAGGGTACCGTGACCATCCAACCGGGCGGAAACACCGCGACCTCGGCGCTCTCGGTTTGGAACAACCAGACCAACGTCGCGGTTCCGATCCCTGGCTATACAGCGATCGCCAGTAGCGGATTCGGGTTGGCCGTTGGCAACACCTACGAGCTTTCGATCTTCCACGCCGATCAGCATCCGCGCGAGTCGAACTACCAGCTTACCGTGTCCGGCTACTCGACGACGACCTCAGAATGTGTCCCGACCTGCGGTGACGGCAAAGTCGCGACCGGTGAAGAGTGTGATGACGGCAACGGCGGCACTCCACCTACGGGTGGTCCGTGTGTTGGTCTCGCCGGCGCCTGCAATAGCGACACGGCTTACGGTGGTTGCACCACGGCCTGTAAGTTGGGCCCGTTCTGCGGCGATATGATCGTCAATGGCCCCGAGCAGTGCGATCTCGGCCCCAAGGGCAACACTGTCACTTACGGAATGGGCGGCTGCACCGCTGGATGCATGAACGCCCACTTCTGCGGGGACGCTATCGTCGATTCGGCGTTCGGCGAGCAATGCGACGCGGGCGCCGCCAACATGGACGGCAGCATCTGCAACTCGAAGTGCCAACTCACGCCGAAGTGATGCGCCTCGCGGCGTCAACGGCGTAGCGTCCGCGGCACTGCGTGACTTGCGCGCCGACGCAAACCTGCTCGCTGCGGCCGTCGCAGTCGGGATCTTAGGCGCTACCCAGCGCGCCCAAACGCGAGGCGCGCCACTCCTTTCACCCGGGCGCGCCCTCAGTGGGGCGTGCTCCGGGTTCGGCTTGCCACAGCGGCGATTTGGAGGGTAGACCACGTGCCACCTGTCGACGGCAAACATGCAAGACTACGAACAGCTGGGCGCTTTCTATCTCGGCAGCGCTTTCGATTTGATCGAGCGCAAGCGGCAGCCGGAGCTCGTGATGTACGACTCGCGGCACCTGACGACGCATGCGCTGTGCGTCGGCATGACGGGTAGCGGCAAGACGGGGTTGTGCATCGCGCTGCTGGAGGAAGCCGCGATCGACGGCGTGCCGGCGATCGTGATCGATCCGAAAGGCGATATCGCGAATCTGCTGCTCAGCTTTCCGGGCGCGAAGGCGGCTGATTTTCTCCCTTGGATCGACGTCGAAGAAGCACTGCGGCTGGGCATGACGCCCGAAGCGTTTGCCGAGAAAGTGGCGGCGGCGCACGCCGCGGGCCTCGGCGAATGGGGGCAGGACGTGGCGCGTATCCAGCGCTTTCGCGATGCGTGTGACCTGACGATTTACACGCCGGGCAGCAGCGCGGGCGTGGAGCTGTCGCTGCTGCGTTCGTTCGATGCACCGGATGCCGCCGTGCTGGAAGATGCCGAGCTGTTCGCGGGCAAGGTGGAAGGTGCCGTCTCGGGTCTGCTCGGTTTGATTGGAGTGGAGGCGGATGCGATGAAGAGCCGCGAGCACCTGCTGCTCTCGCAGATCTTTTCGCAAGCTTGGGCTGCCGGAAAGAGCCTGGACTTGGCTGCGATCATCGGCGCCATTCAGACGCCGCCGTTCGACCAAGTCGGTGTGATCGAGCTGGAGGTGTTTTACCCGAAGAAGGACCGCGCAGAGCTTGCGGTTCGGGTGAACACGCTCCTGGCGTCGCCCGCTGCGGCTGGTTGGGCGCGTGGCGAAGCGCTGGACGTAGCGCGCTTGCTGCGCACGGCCGAAGGCAAGCCGCGCGTGTCCATTCTTTCGATCGCGCACCTGTCCGAGGCACAGCGCATGTTTTTCGTCACGCTGTTGCTCGACGAAGTCCTGGCGTGGATGCGCCGCCAATCGGGCACCAGCAGCTTGCGCGCGCTGCTCTACATGGACGAGATCTTTGGCTATTTCCCGCCGACTGCGGCGCCGCCCAGCAAGCGGCCGATGCTTACGCTGCTCAAGCAAGCACGCGCCTTCGGGCTCGGCGTGGTGCTGGCCACGCAGAACCCGGTCGATCTCGACTACAAGGGCCTGTCGAACTGTGGCACGTGGTTCTTGGGGCGCCTACAGACCGAGCGCGACAAACTGCGAGTGATCGAAGGTTTGGAAGGCGCGGCGCTCGGCGCAAGTCGGGTTTTCGATCGTGCGGCAACGGAAGCCGTACTTTCGGCGCTCGGCTCGCGCGTGTTCTTGATGAACGATGTGCGTGAGCCAGGTCCAGTGATTTTCCAGACGCGGCACACGCTGTCGTTTTTGCGCGGTCCGTTGTCGCGCGATCAGATCAAGACGCTGATGGCGCCGAAGAAAGCGGCGCCGGCGGCAACGCCGAACAACGCCGCGGCAACGCCAACGCCGGCGGTTGGTGCCCCTGCCGCGGTGAACGCGCGTCCGAGCGCCCCGGAAGGCCTGCCGGAGCTCTTCGTGGCCGCTTCCGGCGAGGGTCCCATCACGTACCAACCGACGATTGGCGTCAGCGCCAAGCTGCATTTCGTGGACGCGAAAGCAGGCGTCGACCACTGGCGGAGCCTGGCGCTGCTCGTGCCGCTGGGCGAGCAAACGCTCGATCTCGACTTTGCGGCGAGCCAGGTCGTGAAACCGGAACTGCTGAGCGGCGCCGGGCATGAGCCGCTTTCGGGGGCGTCGTTCTGGCCCTTGCCCAAGCGCGCTCCCACAACCAAGCAGCAAACCAGCTGGAAAAAGTCGCTCGTCACCCACCTGTACCAGGACCAAAAGCTCGAGCTGTTGGCGTGTCCGCCGCTCAAGCTCGTCTCGCTCCCCGGCGAGCGGCCGGCCGCTTTTCAAGCGCGCGTCGACCAGCTTGCGCGCGAGCAGCGTGACGCCGAAATCGCCGCGCTGCGCGCCAAGTACGATCCCAAGTTCGAGCAGATGAAGACGAAGCTTGCGGCCATCGAGGCCAAACTGGCGCAGGAGCGCGCCGAATCGACCGCGCAGCAGGTCGACACCGTGGCCGCGGTCGGCTCCGCGCTGCTCGGCGCAATCATGGGTCGTTCGGTGGCTTCAGCCACCAATGTGCGGCGCGGAGCCGCGGCAGCGCGCAGCGCCGGCCGCGCCAAAAAGCAGGCCAGCGACGTCTCGCGCGTCGAAGAGCAACGCGCGGAGCTGCACGAGAAGTGGGCGGCCGTCCAAGCTGAAGCCAACGCCAAGCTCGCCGCGCTGCAAACCCGCGCGCCGGGCAGCCTGGGACTGTCGCGAAACGAGCTCGCGCCGCGCAAGACCGATATCGAGCTCGGCACGCTCACGTTGGTGTGGCTCCCGTTCCGGCGCGATGCCGCCGGAACGCCGAGCTACGCCTTCTCGCTCGGGTGACGCCTGGGGCGGCACGGTTGGCGTGACGCCGCTGCGCACGATCAAATCACCCGAATCGCCCTTTTGTGTTCGTCTCGCCGTGGCTCCGAGGATTTCCATCGGCGCCCGCTGCATGCAGTGAGCGCGCTAGTGCGGACGAGAGGAGGGAATCCGCTGGCGCCCGGCAATCGTGCGAAACAGGTGAAAAGGTCGACGGAGACGGGGTGCCCGCAACATTGCCGGGTTGAGGCCGAACGGCCACGCGTCGCGTCGTTCCTTCGCCGACCTTGGAAAATTCATGAAGCGCATCTCCCCATTCGGTCAAGTCGCCCTGCTTGCTGTCATCCTTGGCGCCAACGCTTGCTCGTCGAACGGCGCTTCTTCGGAAAACGGGGGCCAAGCGGGCGGTGGCGGGCCGGCAGCGATCGCGGGGTCCACCAGCGGCGGTGCGGGCTCGGGTGGTCGCAGTCAGGGCAATGGCGGCGCCATTGGGACCAGCGGCTCGGGGACAGGAGGCGGCGCTTCGGGCGGGCCGAACGGCGGCATGAGCGGTGCCGCGTCGATCGCCGGCATGGCGGGACAGACGAGCGACGATGGGGGACGGGGAGGTGCGGGCGGCAGAGCAGAGGGTGGCTCCGCCGGCACGATGGCCGGGGCGGCCGGGACTTCAGGAGGTAGCACTGGGTTCAATCCGTGTAAGACCGGCCCCTGCGTCGTGCTGCCGCTCGGTGATTCGATCACCCATGGGTTCAACTCGAGCGATGACGGCGGCTATCGCTCGGCGCTGTTCAAGCTCGCCGTCGCAGCCAATCAGAAGGTGACGTTCATCGGCTCGCTGAGCAACGGCCCGAGCACCGTTTCGGGTCAAACGTTCCCGAAGACTCATGAAGGTCATGACGGCATCACGGTCACCGGCATCACCGGCTACGTTCCGCCCAAAAAAGTGTTCCCGACCACCCCGCACATCGTTCTCTTGCACATCGGCACGAACGACATGACCAGCAACGCCAATCCCACGACGACGGCCGGTCAGCTCGACACCCTCATTGCGAATATCGTCCAAGCTGCGCCGGACGCCCTGGTCGTGGTCGCGAAGATCGTACCACTCGGCTACAGCAACGCGAACTACGACCAGTACATCGCAAAGATCCCGGACGTCGTGAAGGCGCACGCGTCCAAGAACGAGCACGTCGTCATGATCGACATGAGCACGCTGCCGGCCTCCGACATCCGCGGTAACGGCAACGTGCATCCGACCGACAAGGGCTACGCGGACATGGCCGACCTCTGGTACGGCGTCATCCAGGGCTATTTGACGAACTGACCGCGCCGCTCACAGCGGCTGCGGACGAGAAGCGTCGGTGCTTGGCCGTGAGAGCGGTGCGGCGTGTTCGTCTGTTCCGTCGGGGCGGCGATGTCACCATTTCTAAAGAACCGTCGACACCGAGCAAGCCGGATGAACGTGCTGCCACTGCACCAACTTCTTTGGAGCCGGTGCGGCTGTTTGCGGTGTTGCGCGCTGCCAGAAACGGTGTCTGCGGGATACCCGACGTCAAGTTGTCGAGGGGTCTCCGAGTGCGGGTTGGAAGCTGCCGCCGCCAGCCGCCCACTCGGACGCAACCTCAGTGCCGCGAGTGAAGAGTAAGTCGAGTGCCCACACCAGATCGAGTGGACGCATGTCGAGTTGAAAGTGCTCGAACAGCACCAGTTGTAGCCCGCCGCTGATGGCCTGACTTGCGAGGATTGGGTTGATGAGTGCGGGCCCGCTCTGACCGGTTCTGAGATACTCCTCGCGTCGCACCGGATCGTGAAGACGAGCTGCACAGTCAGAGCGGTCTAGCGAGTTCATACCGCGGCATGCGAAAGGTCGCGCGGGATATACGCTACAGCTTCCGGCTTCTAGCAGCGGGCAGGGATAATTGGGCGAGTAGCGTTCGTTGTGCGAAAGGCCACGGATCGCCTCGCTGCATGCTCTCAGCTTTTGCTGAAGGGCGTCCAACTCCGCCTCGCTGCGGGTGCGTCGAAGAAAGGCGTAAAGCTGTAGCGCCTCGGGTGCGGTGACCCCCACGGGCACGTGGCAGCAATGGTCACAACCCGCTCCGCACTCGACTTTCGGACCGGGCTCAGCCAAGAACTGGTCCGTCAGCTTCGAATTCTCCCCCAAAAGCTGTTCGGTCAGCTTCAGGATCTCATTCAGGTCAATGTTCGCCTGCAGCCGATCAAATGCTGCATTCGCAACCTGCGTGGCGACTTGATTGGCCCAGGCACGATCGAAGATAGGGGCAGTCAAAGCAAGGGACCGCTTGCCCACATCGTTCTGCACGACGCGCAGATGCCGACGAACGTCAGGGGGAGGGGAGGCAGAGTTCACCGTCTCCTGAGTTTTGAGTGCAGATGCTGCGCTTTTCAAGGCGATTTGCGTTTCAGCTCCAAATCGCCGTCGAGTGAAGCGAAGAGTTGGTGGGTCCAGGAGTTCTAGAGCGCCCTTCAATCCCCCAGCGGCTACGGAACGGAGCGCCTTCGAGCCGCTTCGTCTGACGAACGGCGCAGCTACCGAAGTACTGACATTACAGACGTAACGATGGCGGTGGCCACGTTGGGAGCCAGGCTACCCTCACCCGGCGCATCCTCGATGTAGGGTAGATCAAAGCATCGTCGGTACCCCTGGTTCCCACCACTCTGCGGAACACAAGAGATGCCGCTCACACTCTCGACCCACTGGACATGGCTGTTATTGAGGAGACATGCGTAAGAATCATCATGAGTAAAGTTGTCATTCGCACAATTCGCTGGGTCGGTGACGCCCACGTTGAAACCTGACCAAACGCCCGCAATCGTGGGGACAGACTGGCCCTCGACCGTTACGTTGTACTCGACTGGTCCTCCGTGATCGCCTCTGCACATTCTGAGGCCATCGTCATCCTGTCGCCCTTCCAACCTCAGGAAATCGTTTCCCGAACCGTTGTTTTCCACGTCTCCATCGAAGGAGCCAAGTCGAAACTGATCATCTGAATGGGTGTTGTCATAATACCCAGCCCCGTAGGCCGACAGCCAGGTGTCGTTGTCTTCCAAGATGTCTGAGTCGCCGGAGTAGATTCGAAGGTAGTCGTGATAGTCCGTGACAGCGACTAGGCACCACCAAACCCCAACGGGTGCCTGTCTCGTTCGATTGAAGGAGAGTGCAAGTCGTATACCGTTGAATTCTGTTTCTGAGCGCGTGATATCAAATCTTGGGAACTCGCCTGTTTTAGGCTAGCGATGCTCAATTTAGCGGGAACCCGTTGGTTCTGAGACAATAGGATTCGCGCAAACGTGCGCACAGATGTGCGCACGTTTGAAGTTGGTCGCTGGCACTCGAGCTGCTGACGATGCAGCGTTAACTGCATGCTTCAGGTGCAGGCCTTCGTGATGCCGTGTCACGCCTACCGCAGCGGTCCAATTTGGCGGCGCAGCCGAGCGGCCCTATCGGCTGCGTCGTCCGAGCTTGCGGTTCGTCCGCGGCGATCCAGGCCGATTTCAGCGCAGCAAATTCGTCCGGACGTGTTAGGCTCCGCCGCGGCTTGGGATGGGTCGGAGGTCACCGATGTCGCGAAAACGGTCGAAGATTGCGGGGGTCATCGTTGGCTTTGGGCTCGGTGCCACGTGGGCGCCGGCCGCGCGCGCGTACTGCTTGACCATGAGTTGTGAGCTCGGGGAAGACGCGCGTAAGCAACTTGGCCAGCCAGCTTGCGCGCGCGACGCGCAGGAGTGCGTTACGGAGGGCAAACCGATTCACTGGACGGATCCGTGCATTCGGTATGCGGTTCAGGCGGACGGCTCGGCCAACACCCGCATGACCGCAGAAGAGCTGCAGCAAGCGGCAGCGGACGCGTTCGCCGCTTGGGAAGGGGTGGACTGTCCGAACGGCGGTTCCCCGCGGTTTCACGCGCAATTTGAAGGCATCGTTCAATGTGACAGGCACGAGACCGTGTGCGGGGACACGAGCAAGAACGTGAACGTGATCATGTTTCACGATCGAGGCTGGCCCAGCCGACCCGACATCTTGGGTTTGACCACCCCGAGCGGCTTGACCAAATCTGGCACGTTGAACGACGTGGACGTAGAGCTCAATTCGCAAGACTACAGCTTCGACACGCCGTCGCACCCAGGGAACTACTCGTTGCGCGACACGTTGACGCACGAAATTGGCCATTTTCTCGGCCTCGGCCACAGCCATGCAGACGGCGCGCTCATGTCGGTCGGGTACAGCATGGTGCAGCTCAGCCGCGAGCTGTTCATGGCGGACGACATCGCCGCGATCTGCGCGGCATACCCTCCAGGAGCGCCCCTGTCGTGCGCGGCGCCAAGCGCTCCGGTGTACGACGACTGCCAGATTGAACCGGGGACCAAGGAGGACAAGTGCATCATCCAATCGATGACGCACGAAGAGAAGAGCGGAGGCTGCAGCTTCGCTCCTTCGGGTTCCAGCACATTCTGGCCATTGCCCGGGGCCGTGCTTTTGCTCGGCCTGCTCTGGCGTCGCAGGCTCGATCTATCTACCGGGGATTAGTGCCGTCTGCTCTGGGTTTGCTGCTATCGTCGAATCGTGGCCGGGTTGATTCGATGGATGGGGCGGGTGTTGCTGTTCACTGGGTTCGGGTGGGCCTGTGGTTCCTGCGGATCGCCCGCCGAGGACGGCGCGCAGCGGTGCGAGTGTGCGGCGCCGCCGCCTTGCGGACAACAGTGCACGTCCAAGTGCGGTTGCTGTGGCATCGGCAGTTCGCAGTGCGCGGCCGGAGGCATCATCGTCGGGCGACTGACTTGTTACGACTTCGTTCCGTGTTCGGGGCCAGATCGCTGTGTGGTCGGAAACAATGGTCCGGTTTGCGCCGAGTCGAGCGGTGACTGCGCCGACGTGCGGAGCGCTTACGAGGATCGCCTCCGGTACTCGTTGCTGATCCGCTCGGGTTCGCCCGCGCTCGCGCGCGGCCCGTACAACGATATCCAATGTCCGAATGCGTGCACGGTGTCCGCTGGACACTGCGCGCAAGGCTTGGACACGTGCTGGATACTCCCGCTCTATTTCTCCGGTCCGGACACTGAACTCGACCGCTTGGCGAACCTGTACCAGTCGCTGGGGTGCCCGACCTTGGGCGCGTGCAACTGCCCACCAGCACCGAGCACGAGTTGCCAATTCGATACCAGCAAAGCCCAAGGATCTGAGCGGGGGCCACTCACCTGCATGGTCGAATGAGTGATCGTCGTCACGACTCGTGATTGCAGCCGGTTCGTCTTGCCACTCCGAGGCGCATGACGCAGATCGCTGGGAATCATGGCTGGAGCTGCTCGAAACCGCGAGCGCGCCCGGATTGCTCGAGGCGATGTCTACGGTTGGCGCTCGACCAAAGGCGTTTCTGAGCGGGTGCCGCTCGAAGAGGCCGAGCCGCCTTCTGGGTGTTCGCGCACGAGCGCCCAGAGTAGTGCCGCGCCGAGCACGTCGAGCAACGGGAGAGCGACGAAAAAGGGATCGTAGCCATATGTCGACACCAACTTCCCGAGCAGCAAAGTGAAGATCATCGTCCCCAAATTGCCGCAGGTTCCGGCCATTCCGGTGACGGTCGAGACCTCGTTCTGAGGGAACAAATCGGTCGACATCGTGATCACGGTCACCGAAAGGGTCTGATGCGCGAAACCACCCAGGCACAAGAGGCCGACCGCAAGATAAGGGTTTTTGACGGTGCCGACCAATGCGACGGGTAGCATCAGCACGACGCCTACCGTGAACGCAATGCGCCGCGCGTTGACTAGCGACAGGCTCGTATGACGCTGCACCGCCGACGCGATCAGGCCACCCGACAGGCTGCCGACATCCGCCGCGAGGAATGGCATCCAGGTAAAGATCGCGAGCTGTTTCAGATCGAAGTGACGCGCTGCCACGAAATACGAGGGCACCCAGAAAGACAATGTTCCCCACGTCGGATCGGCGAGGAAGCGGGGTAGGCCAATGCCCCAAAAATTGCGCCTCCGGAGCAGCGCGAAGATCGATGGCGGCGCGCTACTGCCCTGCAGGTGCCGCTCTTTGCCAACCAAGACGTAGCTGCGCTCGCCTGGGCTGAGCCAGGAGTGCCGCTCAGGATCGCGGTACAGGGCGAACCACAGCACGGCCCAAGCGACACCGATGCCGCCCGTGACGACGAAGGCGGCCTGCCAGTGATAGGCGTAGATCGCCCATGCCACGAGCGGTGGGGCCATCACCGAGCCGAGAGAGGCTCCGACGTTGTAGACACCACTCGCCATGCCCCGCTCGCGAGATGGAAACCAGGCGGAGATCGTTTTCATCACCGCCGGGTTGGCCGACCCTTCCGCAAAACCCATCAACCCGCGTAACGCTGCGAGGCCGAGCCAACCGACAACCAGGCCGTGGGCCATATTGACGACGGACCAGGCGACGGCGAAGAGCGCGAAACCGAAACGCAAGCCGAGCCGTTCGAGCAGATAGCCGCAAAATGGCTGCAAAATCAGACCGACCTGAAAGCAGGTGAGGACGAGCGCGTACTGCTGATCGCTGAGGCCGAGCTCGGCCGAGAGGGTGGGCTTGGCGATGCCCAGTGAGTTCCGCGCGAGAAAATTCACGATCCCGCCCAGCATGAGCAGGACGATGATCCACCAGCGAAGCGCTTTAATCCGAGGCATTGCGGGAAGTGCGGGCACCCAGTGCGAAACACCGCCCGGTCGAGCGTGCGCGGATCCCAGGCTCGCACATTTTCCCGCCGCGCGCGTCGGCAGCGTGTATGCGGCCGAGCGATGTGGGAGGCTACGGGGGGATTGGCCGGGCGCTGCTTGCGGCGCTGATAGAGCCCGACGCCTCGGCGGGCGTTGACCGGCGCCGGTCGGTCCGGCATGCTGACTGGCTCGTTGCAAATGGGTCGAGCCCGGCGGTCACTGATCGCGCGAGTGGACTGGCCACGTGGCAGCGAATTGCGCGCCGATCGGTGTGGACCGCGCCGAGCTCGGTGCGGCTCCGGGATTTGCCGCACCTGGGCGCTTGCCGTGTTCGAGTGATCGGGCAGGCGTTTTGCCTCCACTCAGACATGGTGATTGAGCTGCGCAGACGGCTGGTGGAGAACTGAATGTGGAACATGCGAGACGCTTCGAGGTTTGCGGGTCCGCTGCTCCTGCTCGTTGCGAGCGGGCTCGGTTGTGGCGCGACCGACAACCTGATCGGAGCGGTCGGGGCGCATCTCCCCGGTGGTGGCTCGGGTGGGACCGGTCAGGCGATGGCGGGCGATGCCGGCGAAGGCGGAGATTTTGCGGCGGTCGCAGGCTTGGCAGGTACTACGAGCAACGTTGCCGGCGGACCAAGCGCGACCCGTGACGATGCACCATCCTTCGAAAGCGTCGACGACGCAGCAGGTGCAAGTGGAGCAGGGGATTTGGGCAGCGCAGGCGGAGCGCCGATCGCGATTGACGATTGCGTCATTCGGGTGAGCCCTCTAGGCAACGACAACAATCCAGGCAAGAGCTTCGAGTTGGCATTTCGAACCGTGCAGCATGCGCTCGGGGTCGCCAACGTGCTGATTGAACGAGCAGCTTGTTCATCGGTCGAACTCTGGGTCGCCGCCGGAACGTACACGCCAACCACGGGTACGGATCGGAGCGCGACGTTTCAGCTCATTCCGAACGTCGCTCTCTTTGGGGGCTTCGCAGGCACGGAATCAGCACGCGCCCAGCGCAACGTGAGCGCTCATGTGACAACCCTTTCGGGTGAAATTGGCGCGAGCGATCAAGCCGACAATAGCTACCATGTGGTCACCGGTGCTGACGGCGCCACTCTCGACGGCTTTACCGTCAGTGGTGGCTACACCAACGAGTTTCCGTACAGCGGCGCCGGCATGTACAACGTATCCGCATCGCCCACGGTCACGAACTGCACATTCGCGAACAACGTGGCCAACCGAGGGGTAGGGATGTACAACGAATCCGCCTCGCCGACGGTCACGGGCTGCACGTTCACGGGTAATACGGCCATGTTCGGCTACGGCGCCGGCATGTACAACAGTACGTCTTCGCCCACGGTGACGGACTGCGTGTTCGCCGACAACGATGCTCAGTACTCGGGAGCCGGCATGTATAACGATACTTCCTCGCCGACGATCGCCAATTCGACGTTCAGCGGCAATAGTGGGCTCGATGGCGGCGGAGGAATCACCAATTATCACTCTTCCCCGATCATTACGCACTGTCGATTCGTTTCCAATTCCGGTTATGCCGGAGGGGCGCTCGACAACGCTGAGTCGTCGCCGACCGTCGAGTCGTCCACCTTCGACGGCAACCGTTCGTACTTGGGAGGCGCCACGTACAACGGGGCTTCGTCGCCCAGGTTCAGCAACTGCGTCTTCACGCGCAATTCAGTCTCCGGAACGGCGAAGTTCACCGGCGAAAACGGCGCTTCCGGGGGTGCGTTGTACAATGACGCTTCCTCGCCGGTGCTGACGAACTGCACGTTCACCAACAATAGCGCGAGCATCTCTGGCGGAGCGATGCACAGCGAGAACTCCTCGGCCCCGGTAGTGACAAACAGTATCTTCTGGGGTGATCTGCAGGGAGACGGTACGGGCGAGATCGTCGATACGGACAGCTCCACGACGACTACGGTGAGCCACAGCATCGTGCAAGGCGGAGCCTCCGGGAGCGCCACCATCAGCGCCGATCCGCTTTTCGTCGACGCTATCGGCGGCGATCTGCACCTGGTTGCCGGCTCGCCCGCGATCGACGCGGGCGATAGCTGTGCGAATGGCGTCGCCCTTTCCGACCTCGATGGTCAAGCGCGCTGGGACATCTCGAGCGCTCCCAATGCGGCCGGTGGTGTCGACATCGGGGCGTTCGAGTTTCAGGGGACGGCCGAGTTCGATTCGGAACTCGGCGCGCTGACTTGCCCATAGAGGAAGACTGCGGACGCCAAGGCTTGGGGAGCGACGCATCGGGGCGTGGGGCCCTGATCGAAGTTGCTGAAGAGCGGGTGGTGCGACGCAGTCCTTTGGGGCAAGGAGTCCATTGCCGACGCAAACCGTTCAGTTACGAAAGACGACGAAAGGTTTTGTTCTTAGCGGGGTTGGGACTGGGTGTGGTGCCCGTCGCATCGTGCTCGAGTAAGGTGTGCAGGCGTATTCCGCTCGCCGGGCATACTGCCCTGAACCACTTGTAAGTCTTCGTTGCAGCGTTCGCGCTGCGGCGCTAGCGTTCTGCTCGAGGGAAGTGGATCCGCCTGCCGCCGGTAGCTACTACGTTCTCTACCGGCTGGCGCAGCTCGGGTACGCAGCGTCCCCCAGGACGGGTAGCCACGCCGAGCTGATGGCGTGCACGCAGGACGGCGGCCGAGTCGCGCTGCTGCGGGTGCGCTCGTCCGGTCCAAACGGTCGTTTCGAACTCAGGGAAGTGGACCGACAGCCCTCGGGCAGGAACGTTTCGTACGCATTCGTCGACTTCGCGTCGCGCCAAGACGAACCCGAAGTCTTCATCCTGCGTCCGCCGCTCGTCCTCGCGATGCTGGTGATCGATCCCGCTTGGCCTCGCGACACGCGCGCATTTCAGGGCATGGCAGAGTTTCGCGAGGCATGGCACCTACTCGGGCTCGGCCTGCCGTCGGTCGCGCGCTCTGCCAGCGCGACCTCGCCGAGCCGTAGCCCGTAGCGGGCTGGAGAGGATGAGGTGCCAAAGGTTGTCCGTGACGCGGTGCCCGTCGCGCGGGCACGGATGAGTTCTCCGCCTTGCGTGGTGAGCCTCTCGGAATCGCCAGGGGTGCGCCAACCATCTGTTAACGTAAGGCTCTGTATTCGCAGTCGTTCGTCCGCGGCAGGCTTGTTTCGGACGAACCACGCCGGTCGCCACGCCCGCATGGTCATTTCTTTACCAGGGGCCGAGAGCGCGTTGCGCGTGAGCGTGCACGATTGACCTGTTGCGACTCCTAATTTATATAGACCTACTGGGAGTATGCCAATCGGAGGCAACAGTGACTCGTATTTCGAGAGCCGCGATGACCACAAGCAGCGGACTCGTTGCCGTCGGCGGAGGGGTCGTCACAGCCCTTCAGCTGATCCCCACTACCCAGGCGTTCATTGCGCAGCAGTTCTCTGAATCGCAAAATCTCATCTCTCTCGTTGGCTTCGTCGTACTCATCGTGGGGGTACGTTACTTCGTCAAATCTTTGATCCAAGGCGCTCTGGTCGCGGCATCGAGGAACGAGTTACCCGAACTAACTGCGGCGATGCTCGCTGGGCGCACCCCAGTGATCGACCACATCGTCAAGCAGTGTGGCGCCTATCGTCAGGTATTCCTGGAGGCCGCACCCGGATGCGGCACCACCGCTGTGCTTTCATGCGGCCTGAAGGAGAAGCTGCTGAACGATCCCGCCCTGCGCGCGGTCTACGTTGAGTCGTTGGTGCCGGGTGGCGGCCACGACGCGCAATCGCTGTTGAGCAACGCCGTGACACGAGCTTTGACCCCGGCTGAGCGCTTGGCTCTCGACGTCGAACCGGACCCATCGCCGGCCTTGGTCTGGCGAACATTGGAAAAGTTCAGTTGCAGCTTGAGCAGAACCCCCTTGTTGCTGATCGATCATTTCGATGACTATCTGCGGTGCTTCGGCCAGCACCTGGGTTGTGAACGTGGCTCCGCCAAGTCAGCCTCGTCATTCTGGGCGCAGATCGCGACCCTGCTCGAGCAGCAGAAGATTCGGCTATTGATAGCTGGCGTATCGAACGTGTCGCGCCAACATCGATTGGCGTTTACGTTCGTAGAAAATTCAGAGGTAATCGCGCTGGCGAATCTCGATCGTGCGACTGCAAATGCCATTCTCGATCGTCTTTTCACGCAGCCGGAGAAGGATGACTGGCGCACCATCAAGGAGCGCATCGTTGCCGACCTTGCACCCCGCAATACCGTCCCCGCTCGTCATCTGGCTTTGGCAATCCACGGACTCCTAGAGCTCGATGAGGTGTCAGAACAAGCGTATGCAGAGTGTGGCCGGCTCGACGGCTTATGCGCAAAGTGGATCCGCAAGCTTTGCCACGTGGTGGCTCAGGATGCGGACTGGACAGAGCTCGACGTTTTGATCTCACTCGCGGCGCTAACCACCGAGGATGGCCAACGTCGTGAGCCGCTAACGACGGAAGCTGCCGCTCAAATTGCGTCCGACATCCGCAGCAATCCCGCTTGGGCGCTTCTCCTGCAAGGCGCAACGCCGCTCGATAGCGAAAAGATAGGACTCATTTACGAAGCGGTTCGGCAGGCGGGGTTAGAGCACGCTCCTCGCGCAATCCAGGTTACCTCAGCGAGCACGAGTGCTCGCGAGTACCGGTTTCGTTATGACTTCCTGGCAAGAGCGTCTCGCGTCGCGCTTGCTGAATATGATCCGGTAACTCTGGCAATCGCACGGCGCGCGGAGGGTCATCGTTTAGCGCGCGGCCTTTCTTGGTGGTCTACACTTCTCCCGCCTGGTTTGCAGTTGCGTGCGCTCTTGGCGCGGCTGCGGCGCCCGACCAGCAAAGCGCACGGGCAAGAGCGCCCTCGCCCGGCGTTCCGTTACGGCGTTCATCGTGGCTTTGCGATGCTCTCACTGCTCCGGGTAATCCCCTATCTGTTGCCGGCCGCGGCTTACGCTCTCGTTGCGGATGCGGGGGCTGTCTTGCCGTTCGCTACGTCGATCCGAGCTGCGCTCGACAGGACTGGTCTTACGCTGCTCCGCCGTCCCGACTCCCCAGCTCGTCGAGCATCCAGCGTCGTTGATACCCGCACAAGGATCCTCGAGCGATTTCGTCATCGGTTGCATCCAGGACCTTGGATGACATCCGGCGAAACGCCGACAGAGCTCGATGAGCAACCTTGGCTGACGGGGCAGGCAATCGCTGCAGCATTTTCGTCCCCGCTGCTGTCTGATACCGACGAAACTCTCTTCTGGGACGGCCTAAAGACGGTCATGGATTCGGGTTTCCTAGTGCGATCTGGACGTGACTGTCTGGGTTTCCGCAACGGCCAGCTATCCGATCGCCCGTTTGTCGAGCCGACTCTGTGGACGGCCATAGCGATCGCCGAAGCGGCCGGCCATCAAAGGATTTTCTCGGCGCACGGAGACGAACTTCGCACCTGGCAAGCAGAGCTGCGTGGCTGCCTCAAGCCGTATTCGCGAGTTCGCCCTGACGGAGTCGTCGTCTCGCTTACCGAGTTCCCGAGCCAAGATCCTGGGAGCGCAGCCAGTATCTACGCAACCTCGCTCGGGCTATTGCTCGACGCCACCGAGCTCGAGAACGAAGCGACCAAGGAAATCGCTGACGAAGCCGACGCCTTGCGCGACGAGCTTTGGGCCCGGGTCGTCATCCAGGAACCGGCTGGAAAGACTTTGTCGCTGCGAGGTTGGAGAGCTCTCGCCGACGCTACCGGTGACGTTGACGATGGAGTGACTCTGCAGGTTGCCTACATCTTGCTCACCAGTCAGAAGAATCTCTACCCAGACAAGCTCGAGCAGCAGCATCGTGACGCCCTGGTCGACTTGGTGACGCGCCTGCTTGCCGGTTACGAAGACAATCGAACGCCGCTTAGCACTACGGACAAGGTTTTTGCTGCGCCATTCATCGATCAGAGTCTGAATCGCGTCAGCAATGAGCATGTAGTGAGATTTCTTTGGTATCCTTGGGCCATCGGTGCGGCGTGTGCCTTGGAATCCAATCTTGCGTCGGCCCACTCGAGACTGGTGTCGAAGCGGGCGCTTTCACGGCTGCTCGCTTTGCGTGGCGCGGTGATTAGCGACAAAAACGCCACCTATCACATGTCAGAGTTGCTTTTTACTCTTCGCTCCTTCGAGCCAGGTTGAGAAAATGAGACCACGCGAGTATCGCTTCTCTGCTTCAGAAGTCCTGGAGGTGTATGCTGGACACCCGCTTTCGCTGGCGACCATTCGAGCGCGTTTAGACCGGCAGGGAAAGCGCGGCGATAAGGAGGATGACCTCGCGTTCGATTCAGAGACGGAAACGACCGACCAGAATCACATCGGTGCGGCTGAATTCGTCTTGGAGCTCGCGGCTGCGTGCGGCTTGAGCGGTGCGAGCAAGGTCCTCGATTTAGGATGCGGAATCGGGGGACCGGCCCGCCTGATTGCAGACCGTTTCGGGTGCGCTGTCCACGGCGTAGACCTGAGTCAGGAGCGCATCGATGACGCCCGCGAGCTGACACGCATGACGGGCCTTACGTCACGGGTTACGTTTGAATGCTCAGATTTCATGAACATCGAACCAAAGCCCGCTTACTCCGTGGTCTGGGGAGAGAACTCGTGGATTCATATTTCCGACAGAGAGCGCTTGCTGTTGTTGGCGAGTCAATGGCTGGTTGCAGGGGGCCGCGTGGCCTTCGAGGACGTGTGTCTTCAACGGCCGATCCGGCCGGGCACTGAGACCGAGTGGTTCGCCACGATTTCGGATGCGTGGCGGTCAAGCTTCGCGACGGTGGAGGAATGGCAATCGGCATTTACCGCCGCTGGTCTAGAGATCATGCTGTCTGTGGACCGAACCCAGCCTTTCATCGAGCACTACATGAAGCTAGTGGCGCTGGCCGATGCGAATCCAAGTCAGTACCCCGCTCATGAGGGCGACGGGTGGCGATGCGCGAAATGGTTGGCTCAGTCCGGAGCGTTCTGCTTTCGACGGATTGTCGGAGCCAAGCCGTGCTGAGAATTTTGCGGCTTCTCGGGGGATTCGATCGAATCCATGCCAAGCCATTCACCACAGACAGTGTTGGTTCGATACCCGCCCGACGCGTTGCGACTATTTTCTGATTGCACAAAAGCCGAGCCTCGCGCGGGACACCGAGGTGAGCATGACGGCCGGAGCCGAGCTCGTGAAGTTGCCGGCTGCCCCCGGGTGGCGGGCCCCCTCGGAATCGGCAGCGGTGCGCTAACCATCTGTTAACGTAGGGTTTGTACGTGCGCAGTGCGTTTGCGCGCTGGCGTTGCCAGCCCGGTTGCACGGCGTTGGGGTTCCGCGCTGGCGATCGCCATTGCAGTGGGCGCGCGAGCTTCCTATCTTCGAGTCCGTCGCCGCCGCGAAATCTGCGATGTGGCTCGAGAAGGACGGAAGCAGCTACGCATGGCGAAAATCACGACCCGATTCCGGTTCAGGGGAGGCGCTCGGCGCGGAGCGCTCGCGGTCGCCTGGGTGTGGCTGGCAGGCCCCGCGCACGTTTCTGCCCAAGTGCCGAGCCCGTCGACTCCGCCGCCCGTCGCTCCGGCACCCGCCGCTGCGCCGTCTGCGGCGGCGGCCGTGAAGCTTTCTCCCGAGCAGCTCGACTCGCTCGTCGCACCGATCGCACTCTACCCCGACCCGGTGCTCGCTCAGGCCCTCGCTGCTTCGACTTATCCCCTCGAGATCATCCAGCTGCAACAGTGGCAGCTCAAGAACCCGAACTTGAAAGACAAGGCGCTCGCGGACGCTGTGGCCCAGCAGCCTTGGGATCCGTCGATCCAATCTCTGGCCGCGATCCCGGAGCTGACGAAACGCCTCGCAGACGACATTCAATGGACGACGGACCTAGGCAACGCCTTTCTCGCGCAAGAATCCGACGTGATGGACGCCGTTCAGCGCATGAGAAAGAAAGCGCAGGCCAAAGGGGCTCTCGCGTCGAACGAACAGCAGAAGGTCGAGACGAAGATCGTCGAGACGAAGGAAGTCATCGTTGTCGTGCCGGCGAAGCCGGAGGTTGTTTACGTACCAGTTTACAGCCCAACGGTCGTCTACGGCCCTCCCGTTTATCCGTACCCGCCGGTCTACTACCCACCCTACACGCCGGGCGCCGCCTTCGTGACGTTCGGTGTCGGTGTCATGGTCGGCGCGGCCATCTGGGGTGGCACGTGCTGTGGCTGCGGCTGGGGGCACGGACACGGCAACGTCACCATCAACAACTTCAACAACTTCAACCGGAACACGAACATCAATCGCAACGGTAACGGCAATTGGCAACACAACGCCGAACACCGCGGTGGAGCTCCGTACTCCGACCGGGCCACCGCGACCAAATACGGCGGTTCGGCACGCGGCGACTCGCCCGCGAACCGTCAGCAACGAGCCGGTGGCCCGAGCGCCGGCAATCAGATGAATAGGACTCCGAGTCCGCGGCCTATGAATAACCCATCGTCTGGCCTTGGTGTGTCCGATCGATCGGCGGGCGTCGGCCGCGACAGCGGAAATCGCGCCACCAGCGCTGGCGCGACCAATCGTAGCGGCGGAGGCGCTGGCGATCGGATCGGTGGCCGCGAGATCGGCGGCAGCAACTCGAGTTCGAGGAGTGGCGGTGGGTTCGGCAGCTCGAGTGGCTTCAGCGGCGACAGCGCACGCGCCAGCAGCTCGCGTGGGGCCGCGAGCGCCGGCGGTCGAGGTGGCGGTGGCCGCGGCGGTGGGAGGCGATGAGATGATCCGCTCGATCTCGACGATGCTCGCCGCACGAAAGTGGATCGCTTGCGCAGGCCTCGGCTTGCTGCTCGGGGGCGTGCTCAGCTGCGCTGCATCGACGAGCGGTGCTGCGACCGCTCAACCCGCGCAGCCGTCCCAGCGAACGTTCGAGTCCGCGAAAGCCGCGGTGGACGCGCTCGTCGCCGCTGCAGAGTCATACGATGTTCCGGCCCTGAAAGAGATTCTCGGCCCGGACGGGGTCGATCTCGTCGTTACGGATGACCCTGTCCTCGACAAAAACCAGGCGAATGCGTGGGCGGCGAAAGCGCGTGAGAAGGTCGTCGTGGTCAGCGACCCGACGCACGCGGAGAAAGCCACGTTGAACGTCGGCCTAGACGACTGGCCCATGCCGATCCCCGTGGTGAACGAAGCTGGCAAGTGGCGCTTCGACTCCCTCGCCGGTCGACAGGAGATTCTGTTCCGCCGCATCGGCGAGAACGAACTCAACGCGATCGAGGTGTGCCGTGGCTACGTCGAAGCCCAGGAGGAGTACGCATCAGAGAAGCACGACGGCGCGCGCGTCAACGCGTACGCGCAGCGAATCATCAGCACACCGGGTCGGCACGACGGCCTCGCGTGGCACAACGCGGATGGTACCTGGGGCGGTCCGGTAGGCGAGGCGATCGCTGGCGTGATCGCCGAGGGCTATCGCGAGAAGTACCAGCCGTTTCACGGCTACTATTTCAAAATCCTGAAGGGGCAAGGCGCAGCTGCGCCGCTCGGAAAGCTCGACTTCGTCGTTCAAGGTGCGATGATCGGCGGCTTCGCGTTAGTCGCCGCACCCGCAAGCTACGAGGTGTCGGGTGTGAAGACCTTCATCGTGAGCCACGCCGGCGTCGTGTACGAGAAGGACCTCGGGCCAAAGACGCTCGAACTGTTCAGCGCGATGGAGCTCTTCGATCCAGACAAGAGCTGGAACCCGGTGCAAGCGCCTTGAAGGCTATTGCTTGGTGAGGACGATCAAGCCGGTCAGGCCATTCGACATCGCGCTCGAACCAGCCGAAATGCTCAGCTTTCCCCCTTGCACGCAGTAATTGCTGTCGTCCGGTGTGCCACTCGAGTCGGTCTGCGTGAGCACGCCAGCAGCGGTGGAATAGGTGCCTGTTTCGCTGGTCGTTACCGCATTGAGCGCGACGGAGCACGCGCAACCGCCGCCCGACTCTGTGCACGTCGCCGAAGAGAAGGTCGAATTCATGGTGCTGGAAAGCACCTGCTGCAACTGAGCGCAGGTGACGGTCACGCCCTGCTGTGTGAGACACGACGCTGGCAAGGTGACCACGATGGTGCCCGAGGTGGTGAGGTTCGAGCTGAAGGTCTTGTCAGCGGTGTAAGTGATGGTGCCCGTGATCTTCGTTCCCGAAGTGCTCTCGGTCGCGTCGGGGCAACTCATGGTGCCCATCATCGAGGAACTGTCGACGGCGACGCAGGATGAGCTCACCTGCCAAGTGCCAACGACGTCGCCGCCGCATGCGCTGGCGGTGCCACAGCCACCACCCGAGTTGCTGCTCGAGCCGCCGCACGCGGTGAGAGAGAAAGCACCCAAACCGATGAGCCCCACAAAGAGATTTCTCATGCGCACCATACTGACACAACGCACTCGTGCGCTCGAGTGCAAAATCATTCACTCGGTAGCCCAGAACAAGTCCCTGTCGAGAACAAGTCCCTGTTGAGAACAAGTCCCTGTTGATTGTGCTCGCCCCTAGTGTCTTCGCTCGGCTTCACTGGCCTATGCTCTCGACCCCTGACCGCTTCGTCAAAGTCCGCAATCACGGTGTCCTTCACTAAGCCGGACAAAAATTGGTCAGCAACCGAATGAAAGGGAAACGACGAAAGTACAACTTCGGCAGTCTGCGTGTGCTAGGCGCACGAGGAATTCACGGATGCAACGGAGTCGTTACCCTCAATTGTATTCACGCCGGCGCCGGGTCGCGGGTCCGCGGGCAATCGGTAGATTATCAAGCTAGCTCGACGCTCGTGGTGCCCTTGCCAATCGAAATCATACTGTGTTTACACATATCCATTTCGGAGGCGACAGGGCCTCCCGGATGCGCTGGTGCTTGCGCGAGGGCGAGACCTTCGGCGTTCTGGTCGTTGACGCTGGCCTCGCGGTTCTCAAAAGGCGACTTTTGTTCATCCCTGCGAAGCCAACGACCTCTGTGGTCATGCCGCGGCAGAAGTCTACCTGCAGATGAGTGACGTTCGCCCACACCGCGCACGCGAGACCTTCTGCGTGACGTTCGAGGCGGCGCGCGACTCACGCCGGGATCGTGCGGGCAAACGCGTTGCGCAGAAAATTCACTTCTCTTTCCACAATCGCCGCGTGATGCCCTCCGCCGTCATAGGCATCGAAATGATCGCCAGCGAAGCTGAAGAGCTCGACGCCGCGAATCACCTTCGCTGTGCGGAGTATGTCATCGACTGGCACGCCCGGGTCTTTCAGACCATAGACGATCAACACCGGAACGCTTATTTCGTGCGCCACGTCGATCGGGCTGTAGCTCGCCACCTTGGACAATGACTTCCACGGGGTTGCGTTCTTCCACTGTGATGAAGGCGCGAGCAGGCGCATGTAACCTTCATACCAACCCGGATGCCGCAACACCGCGAAACGTGGGTCACCCACTACTGCGACCATCGGAACCGTGTGATGAATGCCGAACATCGAGAGCATCACCCCCTTGAGGATGTTGCCAGCAAACCCGAGAGATTGCTTGATTCCGGCATTTTTCAAGACCGTGCGGCTGTCGCAATGCGGAACCTGAGCGACGACGGCGCGCAGCTGGAATGATTTTGACCAGTCGCTGCCTGCAATGGAAATCACATGGCCGCCGGCGAACGATGAACCCCACAAACCAATGCGTTGCCCATCGACTTCATGCAACGAAGACACGTAGCGCAGTGCTGCGTGCCAATCCTCCAGCTGGCAACGCGGGTCGATCAGTTGGCGTTGCTCGTTGCGGATCGCGGCACTACCTCCGAAGCCGCGATAGTCGAATGCGAACGTCGCGATTCCGGCATTGACCAGTGCTAGAATGATGCCTTTGGTACCGAAACCACGTTCGGCTCCAAAACCTGGCGCGAGCACGACGACCGGCGCGTTGCGCGCGGTTGGCACGCGCAGCTCGGCTTCGCAGCGTGACCCGCAGCTATCGAAATAGTGAAGATTGTCTGGCACGATTGACTCCTCGACGAGCAGTCGCGAAATTCACGAAACTCGGCTCGATACGTCCTTTCTCTCTGCCTCCGGTCGCCTGCCGAATCCCGCGGCGTTTCCATCCGCGCGGCCTCTCCTCCTGGTTCACCGACGAGCACGAAACGTGCCGAGGGGTTGGCGGGGCTGCTTGGGGCGGCTCTCGGCTGCAGTTTCGAATCCTTTGACGAAGAGCTCCGCCTGAGTGGTGAGACATGTGCACTGAATGCGCACCCCCGCTCCCCGTGGCGCAGGAGTTGCGCATCGTCAGGATGTTCGCTCCGCGCCCGCTAAGGCTCTGAGCAAAGACGCTGCCGCTCCCGACCGGAAGCGATTCCGCCCGCGAAGGCCTTCAGCTAACGTTCGAGCGATGCGCAAAATTCTGTTCTCGATTGGCTTGGCACTCACGGCTTGTGGAACCAGCTCGAATGACGACACGCCAGCGCTTGGCGCTGGCGGCAACGGAGGAGCAGCGAGTTCCGGCGCAGCCGCAGGCACCGCGGGAAGGCCGGCAGGCGATGCCGGGGCTGGCGGCACTTCCGAGGCCGGCGCAGGCGATGCTGTCGAAGCGGGTGAGGGCGGCAGCTCGGAGTTCGGCGCGGCTGGCAGCACTGAGGCGGGCGCGGGCGGGGACAGCGGCGCCGTAAACACGCCGGGCGCCGGAAATGCAAACGGCGGAGAGACGGCGGGTGGGGGCGCTGGCGGAACGGGCGGAGCTGCTGGGACGGGCGGAACGGGCGGAAACGCCGGCGCTGCCACGTGCCCGACTTCGCTGCTCGTCGGAGGAACGGACCTCGGCTCCCAAGGCTGGTTGACGCAGACACAGGGCCCGGCGGCCGTCAGCTACGGCGCAGACTACGTGCGCCTTGAAACGACTACGAACAGCGGCGCGTCGACCAGCGGGCAGTTGCTCGTGTACTATCCGGCGGCGTTCGTCGCCGATCACGCCTTCAGGGTCAAGATCGAGATGCTGGTCGAGACGGCATCGCCGCACAATCAGCTCGACAGCGGGGCCGCGATCCTGGTGTCCTTCACTACCCCCTTCGGTACTTCGACGGATCGGAGCGAGATGGTCTATCTCGACAGCGCCGCGCTGGGCTGGTCAGACAACAGCCAGTCCGCGGCATTTCCCGTAACCGACGGCTCGTATCACTCCTATGAGTTATCCGTCGATGCGACCGGGAGCGCGACCTTCAGCGTCGATGGCAGCGCCAAGCTGACCCGCACCGGTTACGTCTCGAACGGTACACTGGCGATCGGCGACCAAACCAATGATGCCAAAGTGGACGGCGCACTGCGGATCCGCTCGGTCATCCGCGAGTGTCTCTGAAGCGACTGCTCGCACCCTGCTTGCCGAGTTGCTTTTCAGCGCCCGAAAGCGTCGCGGTGACGGCGCGACTCAGCGGCGCCATCACCTCGACGAATTTCCGGCTCTAGGGGGCCATTTGCTGAATTCGGCTGATGGCGTTCGCGATCATCCGGTCGCCGGCGATGACACCGTCGGCGGGCACATCCGTGAAGACCGCGGTTTGGAAGCGACCGCCGCCGGCATCCGCGCACACGTAAGCTTGGTAGCAAAGGGGCTCGTTCGCGCCCCTGGGTGGCGGGTCGGTACCACAGACGGGCGATTCGATGAGTCGGCACGAATTCGGGTCGCCTTCGATCGAAAGGTCTTGCGCACATTGGCTCGCCTGAGCGTCCGGAAAATAGCCGTAGTAGCCGTTCGTGTAGCCGAAGACGAAAGCATTCTGTCCGAGTGCAGCTTTCAGGTCGATCTGTCCCTGGATGAAAAGCTCTCCAGGAACCGATGCGACGGCGAAGACTCGTTGTTGATTGACGTTGGTGACTACGAGCGACGTCGACTCGAGCTCGAGTGAGTTGGGCGTGCCATGCGCTCGTTCGAATCCGGGATCGCTGGAGATGCAATAGCCGGGACAGCTCGAAGGGCCCATGAACTCATGGACATCCCGGACCGAGGCGATGTGCATTCCCTGACTGGACCCGAAAAAGTTGGGCTCGCTGACCTTGATCATCGCCGCTGCGCCGAGGTCCTGGCCATACTCGTGGGGCACGGCAGGATCGGTCGGCACCTCAGGATGGGGATCGTCCAGGTCACCAGGCTGCGGATTGATGTCCCCGCCCGCGCCGTTGATATACATCCCTACGGGATAGCCGCCCACCGTCTCTACGTAGTCTGATGCGAACGAAGGGAAATCCCCACTCGTGCAGCGCTTCTGTAACACTGGATGTTCAGCGTAGTTCATCAGCAGCGCGAGGGGCGCGCCAGTCATGGTCTTGAGCGCGATCACCCCCAGCGTTGGGTCGAGTTTCTCGACGCCGTGTTCCGAATCACACAGGCGGGAATTTTGCTGGGCTCGGTACCAGCGATTGCGTCCCGCAGGGCGAATGGTCTTCGAGCTCGGGTATTGCATCGAGCCTGCCCCGATCTGCACGGGGACCATTGAAGCGTACGCAGCGGCGACCTGCTCCGCAGCTTGGTCCTCGATCCACTGCAGCCACGGGTACAGCCCGCCGCCGTCGTAGTTGTAGAATATGGGCGCCGGTTGAGAAAACGGCCGCCCGTCGAAGGTTCGCTCATCGTAGCCGGCCGCGGTATACAAGTTTAGGGTCCATGGCAACGAGTGCGCGTGAGTGGCGCTGATCAGAATGTTCTCGCCCGGAATGCCGGTGCGAGCGGTGATCAGTTCGCGTAAACGTCCCGGGTTGACGCCAATCAATTCGAGTTCGACGAACGCGACGGTCTTGTCGGCATTGCCCAACACAATCGCGCGTGCCATGGGCTCAGGAGTGTCCCGGCAGGGGGCGCCGAAACCCCTTGAGGCCTCGTTATCTTGGGGTCGCGGCACGATGCCTTTGCTCGCGCCAGCCGTCAGGCCAGCATACAGGTAGTCCGCGCGCAAAGAACGATCTGCGTTGTTGTCGCGGAAGCCGTTGCCGTTCCCATCCACCTCTTGATTCCAGCGATCACGCACGGCGAGGCCGTCGAGCTCTCGCCGGATCTTCACGTCGCCGCTGGCGCTCGTGAACGTGCGTTTGAAGTTGCAAGTAAAGCTGGGGGAAGAAGGTTGCGTTGCGGCCGTTGCCGTCAGCAAAGTCTCGGCATTGGGCTCGATCTTTTGATAGACCGAGAGCGCACCCGGGGACATCGTGGTGCAGTTCATCCTGCGGCTGAATCGGGCCTGCAAAATGGTGGGCAAGCCATTGAGCTGCGATCGGCCGACGCTCGTGGTCGAGGTGACGCGCGTTGGAAAGACTTGTGTCCAGGTGACCGTGCCATCGGGTTGCGTGACGCCGGACGGTGCAATCGCCACGAGATCTTTCACGCCGTCGCCCGTGACGTCCGCGGGCCAGACGCGCGAGCGGAACTGCGGGTCGAAGTAGTCGCCAATCGAGCTACTCGCCACCAGCAATGAAGGCTGAAAGTAGAATGACTTCGTGGTCGAGCCTGAGGTGGAGGCCGCCGAGTCGGCTTTCGCTGCCCAAACTTGCCCCGCCCAGTTGACGCCGACCAGATCTGCGCGACCGTCTCCGGTGACGTCGGTCAGCCACAATCTTGGGTTCGCCGCCGTAGAGAACCAGTTGTTGTCTGCCTGCGACGTCTTGAACTTGCTGTCGTACAGCCACACTTTCTGGGAAAAGCCGCCCGGGATCGAGCGCAGCACCCAGACGTCGCCATCGCCCTTGCCGGGCGGAGCAACGCCGACGATGTCCGCCTTGCCGTCACCCGAAACGTCCTCGGTCGCCCAAATTCGCGATTGATAGTTGATATCGAACCAGTTCGTTCCTGTCGACGTCTGCGTACTGTCGAACCCGCTGTTGGCGACCAGGCGCGTGGGCCAATAGCCACCGCCTGGCTTGCCCTCCGAGATGTAGACGTCACCGTTGAACGCCATGCCGAGGATGTCCGGCTCGCTGCTGCCGATGTAGTCGGCAACCCAAACTCGATCGCGAAATGCGCCGCTGAACCAGCCGTCGGCAGATTCGAACGACGACCACACGGGACCAGTAGCAGCGTCGAAGCCCGTGCCGTTGGCGAGTGAGACCCAGATGTCTCCAGCGAAGCCAATCCCGATAAAGTCCTTCTTATTGTCGCCATTCACATCGATCAACCAAACCCGTTGACTTGAATCCGGGTTCGCCGACCCGGGGGGATCGAACCAGCCGTCCTCAGGCGCAAAAGGTGAAGGAGATGAGGTAAGCCCAGCGAAGCCCGTACCCGTGCTGCGTTGGACCTTGATCGTGCCGTCATTCGCAATGCCGACGATGTCCGCGCGACCGTCACCGGTGACGTCGGTGACCCACACCCGCTGCCGATACGTCGTGCTGAAGTAGCCGGAGTTGAATGCGGACCCCGCAATTTTGAGCAGCGGCGTCCCGAAGTTGGTGCCCGAGCCGGTCGCGACCGTGACGTCTCCCGAAGGCGCAATCGCGACGAGATCCGCGACAGCTCCTTGTGCATCGAGCCCCGTTACATCGGCGAGCCACACGCGCTCTCTCGAGTTCGTGTCGAACCAATTTTGGCCGGTTTTGAGGTTCGAGCAACGCCCGCTGCCACAGGCGGGGAGCCAAACTTGGCTCGAACGAACCAGCGCCTCTTGGCTCGTTGCCACTTGAGCAGCGTCACTTGGCGTCGCAACTTGCCCGCAACCGAACGCGCCCAGCCCCAACAGCGGAAGCGCCCGCCTCAGCCACAACCATACACTCATATTGTTCATACGCCCCTTTTCCCGCACGCGCCGAGATAGGGCGCGTTGCCCGCCTCGTAGTCTTTGCCGAGAACCCTTGCAAGGAATTTGGACGCTCACGAGAGGCACGAACCGCGACGCCGAAGGCTTTGACGACCTACGATAGCGCGCGTGACCATCAAAAAACTGCCCTGTCGGTAAAGAGCATCTATGGGGGCATGGCTTGGACGCGCGCAGGGCTCGACTACGGCGGCTGGACGGACTCGACCAATGGCTCGCCGGCAAATACCAGCGCTAGATGGCGATGCCGCTTTGAAGTCAGCAATGACGTCACCCGCTCGCTCAGCAAGGATCGCAACATCAAGCCCCCGCTGTAAGAGTCGAAGCCGTTGTTGACCGACCATTGTCAGTCGCGGCAGAGCGACCGCGCTACTTTCGCGAGCAAGTGCCGTGCAAATGTACGCATTGGGCGCACTTTTGGGCGCACTTTTGTGCCAAATAACGCTTCGTCGCGACCGCAACGCTCGCCGATTCCGAGTATCGCGGCCAATACGCCAGAAATTGGTAAATTCAGAAACGACGCGCTGGGCGCTCGAGCCGAGCACGCTAATTGCCTATGAGCGCCGAACCCGTTTCCGCCGCGTGGTGCTTGATTTCGATTTGGGACGACCAGAGAAGGAAACGATCAGGTGTTTTCCCACGAGCCATCAACGACCAATGACGAGCGCCGATCTCCGCGTCGTGTTTCGAACCCGAGAGACTCTGCTGCAGTGGCTTTGGCACGCCCCAAAAAAGGTTGAGGCTGGTGAGCCTACGCACACTCGGTGCTTAGTTGGGCGGTGCCTGCGGTGCACAGCTCGCGAGAGTGAGAGTGCGTGATAAGTGAGTGAGAGTCTCACGTGGGGAATTCATACCCGTGCGAGTTTTTACTCTTGTTTTGATATGCGCAGATCGATATCGTCCGTGCACTGATTAGGAAGGACATTGATGAAAAAGAGTGCGACGGTTACGGTCGGGGCGATCTTCTTGTTGGCTGCTGGTTTGGGGATCCTCACCCTGTCACCGGCCGATGGTGACTACGGCTCGACGTACACACCCTCCTGCCACGCTCGCCGGATTGGTAGCACATACACGACGGCTGGCGGCTGGCAGAACCGCACCGTCTGCCAGGCTGGTGAATTTGCCACCTCTGCCAGTGGCAGCTGTCCTAATTCGTACATGAAAGGTGCGGTTTTGACGGGTGATCCAGCAAACAACTACAATCTCGATCAGCAGGTATGGCTGATGTGCGGCGCTTCTGGTTACGCAGAATGGGCCGCGACTTGTTGCCTAGCCGGCACGCAATGAGCCCCTTGCCGACGTAGGAGAGCCTGTCGGTTGCCCGTTTCCGCATCTCGGCATTTCGGCTGTCTTGCGCCATCCTTCGTACATCTGGTAGAGAATGAGGAATACGATGAAGCTTCATGAGGCATGGTTGTCATACGTTGTTTTGGCGACCGTTCTCGGTGATCAGCTGACGAAACAGGCTATCATTCGGAGGATACGACTGGGTGGGTCCATCGCTACACCGCTTCACGTGCTCACTCTCGAACACCATCACAATCCGGTTGCAGTGTATGGCTCTCTGGCTTACATGGACAATGCCTATCGCGTGCCACTGCTGGTGCTGATTCCTGTGTTGGTGTTGTTGGCGCTCGTGTGGACGGCTCGACAAATCGATGAATCCGAGGGCACGCTCCTGCTTGCCCTCGGGTTGATCGGCGGAGGTGCCGTCGGAAATTTGGTTGATCGCGTGCTGCGCGGCTACGTCGTCGACTTCATGCGCTTCGGTTGGGGCACATCCCATTCGGCCGTCTACAATTTGGCCGACCTGTTCATATTCGCGGGCTTTGCCCTCTTGTGCATCCGAGTCTTCACCGTCTCGCGCCCGTTGCGCGTGGCGTAGTCGCTTCGCCCACGGCGTACGCATCAATCGGCGTGTCGACGTGGAATGCGCCTTGAGCGATCCAAGAGAGCGCGGCTGTAGACGCGAGCAGCGCACCGGCAACGCGAACCAGGGTGTATAGCGGGCCGCGGGCGAGCAAGAACAGCCAGGGGAGGGTGGGTGGCGCTACCAATAGTTGCTGTGCTTCGATACCGAGGTCGAAGCCGAAGAGAGCGAGCGCCATTCGGAAAACCAGCCGGTCGCCCCGAAATCCGGGGACGACCGGGTCGTACCAATTGGGGGCCCACTGGCTGAGGTTCTGGCTCAGGCGCTACGAGGGAAGGTACCGGTGGCCCGCGGGGTCCTGAATACGAACGGCCGGACGCCGTCACGGCAAGTGGTTCTGAGCGCGCTCAAGGAGTCCAGAAGCACCACTCGTTGCCGCCGCGCAGCTTCCACTCGCTCCGACACTATTTCCCCTCGGCGCTGGTGCGCGGTGGCGCGAACCTCGAAGCGGTCCGCGAGCTCGCGGGCCATTCGAAGCTGCTGACGACGCAGCGTTACCTGCACGCCTCCGGTGCAGACCTTCGTGACGCCGTGTCACGGCTTCCGGGCAACGCGAAGCCTTTGGGTAACTAGTGGGAAACGATTCGCGTCCGGGCAACGAGTCACGGACCACAAAAGCGAAAACCCCGGCTTCGGGTGCCAGGGTTTTCTTTGTGTCGCTGTCTCTGTCTGTCGGGGCGGGCAGATTCGAACTGCCGACCTTTCGGACCCGAACCGAACGCGCTACCAAGCTGCGCTACGCCCCGGAAGGAGGCGGCGGACAATGGTCTGAGGGGTTCGATCTGTCAAGGATGAGACGACGGAGTGAGGCGATTTTTTGTTCAGCGTCCGGCGCGACGGTGCCCCGGTTCCTGAGCGCCGGGCCGTTTGGTTCGGCCTCGCTCTGAGACGGCATGCACGCTCTGAGACGGCATGCACGCTGGAAAATATACTGCGCGTGCACAGTATATTTTCAGTGGAGGAAGGGGCGTTTCCCGGGCCTGTCGCGCACTTGCCGGCGGCCCGTGCGGGCGCGCCGCCTCGATGGGACGGCGCGCCGCTCGGGGGCGTTGGGTTACGCGCGCTTTTTCAGTTCCGTCACCAGTGCCGGTACCGCGGTGAATAGATCGGCCACGAGGCCGTAGTCCGCGAGTTGGAAGATGGGGGCTTCGGGGTCTTTGTTGATGGCAACGATGACCTTGGAGCCTTTCATGCCGGCGATGTGTTGGATCGCGCCCGAGATGCCGATCGCGAAGTAGAGCTGAGGCGCGACGATTTTGCCGGTTTGGCCGACTTGGTAGTCACCGGGGGCATAGCCGGCGTCGACCGCGGCCCGGCTGGCACCGAGCGCAGCGCCGAGGGCGTCCGCGAGCGGTTCGAGGACCTGGTTGAACTTCTCTTTCAGGGCGCGGCCGCCGCTGACGATGACTTTCGCTTCACCGAGTTCGGGGCGGGCAGATTCGAACTGCCGACCTTTCGGACCCGAACCGAACGCGCTACCAAGCTGCGCTACGCCCCGTTTGGGAGGCGGCGGACAATGGTCTGAGGGGTTCGATCTGTCAAGGATGAGACGACGGAGTGAGGCGATTTTTTGTTCAGCGTCCGG
>Ga0164308_10000136_pt1 | contig 37661 bp, 32 predicted proteins | sample Whisoiple_246_MG_FD_109983 | JGI IMG/M metagenome (GOLD analysis project Ga0164308, IMG submission 109983) | Soil microbial communities amended with fresh organic matter from upstate New York, USA - Whitman soil sample_246_MG | ecosystem: Environmental > Terrestrial > Soil > Unclassified >... | reverse complement strand
TTCCGGCGCCCAAGCGCCAAGGGCGGCACCGAACCGCTCCTCCGCGTCGACTTCCGCTTGAGCAACCTCTTCGATCAGGTCCGCTATGACATCGTCGGCTTTCCGCTGCCGGGGCGAGCGTGGTTCGTGTCGCTCGGGCTAGAGCTGCGGTGACTGTGTCGAAACGGGGCCACTACGCCCTGGAGGCTGAGCTGCGGCGCCGCCCCGCAAGACCGAGTGCGCAGGCCACCGCTAGCCAAGCGGGAATGGATCCGCCGCGCATCGTGTAACCCGCCCCCACTCGACACGAGCAACCCTGATCCATCGGAGGTGGCGCTCCACCGCTGCCCGCCGGACCGCCCCCGACGCCGCCGTCCAGGCCACCTGAGCCACCCGAGCCACCGGCGGGCGAGGTGCTGCCGCCACCAACTCCACTGCCGCCCGAGCCGCCCACAGCGCTCGTCCCACCGCTAACGAGTAACCCACCCGCACCGGGAGAACCGCCGCTGCTGACCGCACCGCCAGCGCCCGGAGCGCCGCCGGTACCGTCCCCTGGCACGGTGGGCCCGTCGAACTTCCACCAGTTGAACTTGAACGAGCCTCCGGCAAACACCAAAAAGAGGTCGTGCGTCCCGTCTCCCCCGCTGACCTCGCAGGTCTTGGTGGTCCAGGAGGAGACGCCCGACACATCACAAGTGCCGAGCAGCGTGCCGGACTGACTGTCGAGGTGGAGCTCGATCGTCGCACCAGCGCCAGCTTGCGATACCCGAGCGTCGAACGAAGTCACGCCGTCCAGAAAGTCGACGTTCTTCACCTTGATGTAGTCGCCTGCGTCGATCTGGGTGACGTTCTGTCCGCCCCCCGTGTCGTCACACGTCTCCGTCTTGAGCCCAGAGGAGAAGGCAATGGTCTCCGCCTCGACCTGAGCGAAGGGATTCAGCGTGGCGACGGCGTCAGGCCCGTCCTGGCTCATGGTCAAAGTCGGAATACTGCCATCAGCGCCATAGCTAAACTCCTCCACACACACCGAGCGCTTGAAGTCATTGCCACCTGGCAGTGCGCTATTGTGATAGAAAAAGTAGGAGTGGCCCTTGTAGTCGACGATGCCCGGATGGTTGGTGTAGGTCGATCCTGCCGCCATGATGTCGCCGCGAGCGCTCCACGGGCCCGTGGGGCTCGTGCTCGTGGCGTAGCTGATCTTCTCGGTCCCACCGCCCATGCCGGCATACGCCATGTAGTAGGTGGACTCCCGCTTGTAGAACCACGGCCCCTCGGTGAATCCGGACAAGGCGACGTCGGTAGGACTCCCCGAGTAGCTGACCATGTCCTCGTTCAGCTTGACGTACTTGAGCGTGGCGTTGCCCCAGTACATGTAGGCCTGTCCGTCATCGTCGATGAACACCGTGGGGTCGATGTCGGCACTGTTACTTTGGGCTAGGTCCGTCCCGAGCGGGTCCATGAACGGCCCCTCCACCGTGTCCGAGACGCCCACGCCGATCCTCGAGCCCGTGTTGTTGTTCAGCGGAACGTAGAGGAAAAATTGGCCATCGCGGGCAATCCCTTGCGGGGCCCAAGCGCTGTCCGTCCCCCAATCGAAGCTGTGCAAACCCGCGGGTGAGCCAAGGTCGGTCCAGTTGACCATGTCCTCGGTGGAGTAGAGCCTCCAGTCGTTCATCGTGTAGAAGTTGTCCACGGTGACGTCCTCGTCGTGCGAGGTGTAGAGGTAGAGCTTGCCTTCGTGCACCATGGGGGCAGGGTCGGCCGTGTAGTTGGTCTGCACGATCGGGTTGTCCGCGTACGCCGGTGTGGGCAGCAGGGCGACGACTGCTACCGGCAGCGCTTCGCAGAGCGCCCAACGCACGGCCCAATACGCCCGATTTCCTAGCTTCCGGCTCGTGTGCATACCTTCTCTGCTTGCACGCTAGCGCGAACATCCACCGGGCAAACGGTGCGCTCTCGTGCCCCCCCGCGGTGCAAAATTCTCGTCACCGCCCACGGCCTGCTTGCTTTGGCCGCCGCCGCCGTGAAACCCTCTTGGACCAGAGCAACCTCTGGCCGAAAGGTTGGCGATCGACATGGGACTGATGGACTACATTCGTGGGCAGCTGCTGGAGATCGTCGAGTGGCAGGACGACTCGCGCGACACGCTGTCCTGGCGTTTTCCCGACGAAGACCGCGAGATCAAGCGCGGGGCGCAGCTCATCGTGCGCGAATCGCAGGCCTGTCAGTTCATCTACCTCGGGCAGTTCGGCGACCTGTTCGGACCGGGTAAGCACACGCTCGTCACCGACAACATCCCGGTGCTGTCCACGCTCAAGGGTTGGAAGTACGGGTTCGAGTCACCGTTCAAGGCGGACATCTACTACGTGAACTTGCGCCTGTTCACGGGCAACAAGTGGGGCACGCAGAACCCAATCATGCTGCGCGATCCGGATTTCGGCATCGTGCGCGTGCGGGCGTTCGGTACCTACGACTTCAAGATCAAAAACGTGCAGACGTTCCTCAAAGAGGTTGCTGGCACCGATCATCAGTTCACGCTCGACGAGTTCCAGGAGACCATGCGCTCGCGCCTGGTCAGTGCGTTTTCGGATGCACTCGCCAGCTCCAAAGTACCTGCTCTCGATCTGGCTGCGCGCTACACCGAGCTCGGCGAGGCGCTGTTGCCGGTGCTCAACCCTGACCTGCTCGCGAAATACGGCCTCGAGCTGGCAACGTTCGTGGTCGAAAATGTCTCGGTGCCGCCGGAGGTCGAGCAAGCCATCGACAAGCGCTCGGCCATGGGGGCCATCGGCAACCTGAACGACTACGTGAAGTTCCAGATGGCCGAGTCGCTGGCCAAGGGTGGCGGCGACGGTGGCGGCATGGGCGCCATGGCGGCACAGCTCGGTGCTGGGCTCGCCATGGGCCAACAGATGATGGGCGCCTTCGGCAATGCCATGCAGCAGCCCGCCGCAGCTCCCCCGGCCGCGGCCGCTGCGCCTGCCACGGGAGCACAACTCCTCGGCGTGGCCGAAGTGGCTGCCGCCCTCGGTGTGTCGGAAGCCGATGTCCTGAGCAGCTTGGAAGCCGGGGACATCAAGGGCAAAAAGATTGGGTCGACCTGGCGTGTCTCCAAGGCAGCTCTCGACGCCTTCTTGAATGGCTGAGGTCACAGCCAAGCAGAAGTTCTCCTGCCCCGCCTGCGGCGGCGAGGCAGAATGGAACCCAGCCAAGTCGGCACTGGTGTGCCCGTACTGCGGGGTGACCTCGCCAGCGGAGCTCGAAGAGCTGCCCGGTGGCGAGACCGTCATTCGCGAACACGACCTGGCCACCGCGCTGCGCAACGTTCCGGAGGATCAGCGCGGTTGGCAAACCGAACGCACCAGCGTGCGCTGTCAGAGTTGCCGGGCCATCTCGGTGCTCGAGCCGAGCAAGGTGAGCCAGGCTTGCGATTTTTGCGGAGCGACGGCCCTAGTGCCCGAGCAGGAGCAAAAGCAGCCGTTCCGCCCCGAGAGCCTCCTGCCGATGAAGGTGTCCGAGCGGCAAGCGCGCGACGCCCTCCGCTCGTGGCTCAAGGGCCTGTTCTGGGCTCCCTCGGATCTGGGGAAAAAGGCGCTCACCGATCAGGTGCGCGGCCTTTACATCCCGTATTGGACCTTCGACGCCAAGGCTCGAGCTCATTGGACGGCCGAAAGCGGCACCTACTATTACGTGACGCAAACCGTCAACGGAAAGAGCCAGCGCGTGCGCATGACGCGCTGGTCGCCCGCCAGCGGTCACCTCGAGCATTTCTTCGATGACGAGCTGATCGCCGCCTCACAAGGCGTGCATGGCCCCCTCTTGCACGAGATCGAGCCCTTCGACACCAAGCGCCTCGAGCCGTATAGCGCGCACTTTCTCTCGGGCTGGGTGGTCGAGCGTTATCAGATCGACCTCATCGCGGCGGCAGCTTCGTCGCGCTCGCGCATGGAGGGGGCTTTGCGGGATATGTGCGGGCGTGCCGTGCCGGGTGACACGTATCGGAACCTCGACGTGAACGCGACTTACAGCGGACAGACGTTCAAGCACGTGCTCGTGCCACTGTGGCTGCTCACCTACCGTTACGGCCAGAAGACCTTCCAAGCCGCCGTCAACGGCGATTCCGCCAAGGTCGGCGGCGAGCACCCCGTGAGCTGGGTGAAGGTCACGCTCGCCGTACTCCTGGCCCTGATCGTCGTCGGCGTCGTGATCTGGTCGCAGTCGAAGTAGGCGGCTGTGCCTCGGGCTCAGCCGCCGATCTCGACCTCGACCCGCTGTCCGAGCTTGAAGGCATGCCCCTTCGGCAGGCTGACCTTAACGGGCAAGACGCGCGTGTCCGTCGGGCGGCCCGGATCCAACGGCTTGAGCCGGCGGCTGGTCACCCAAGGAGGCACTTCGACCACCTCGCCCCGCAGGGGCTCACCGCCGTAGCCTTCGGCGCGGATGGTGGCGGCATCACCGAGCTTCACTCGTGGGATGTCGAACTCGCCGACTTCGACTTCGATGCGCAGACGGGACAGATCGACGATCGTGAGCAGCGGCGCGCCAGCGGTCACGACTTCACCCTGATCGGCGTGCTGCACCGTCACCACGCCGTCGAGCGGAGAAGCGACCGTTGCCTTGTCGATCACGTCCTCGAGCCGCAGGATGCCGGCCCCCAGGGTGCGCGTGTGCGCTTTGGCCAGGTCCGCATCGTAGCGGGCGCGATCGAGCTGCGACTCGGGGACGACGCCGCGCGAGCTGAGGGATGTGGCCCTCACCAGCTCGCGCTCGAGAAAGGTGACGTCGACCTTGGCTTCAGTCAGCCGAGCGCGTGCTTCGCTGAGCTCGGCCTGCCGATCGCTGGCCGAGAGCTCGACCAGCTTCTGTCCCGATTTCACCGTATCGAGCTCGGACGCGAGCAGCGCGACGATGCGGCCGCCGACTTCGGCCGACAGGGTCACTTCGGCGCCCGCCTCGGCGACGATGCGTCCTTCGGCAAACACGCCCTTGCGCTGCACCGCTGGAGACTTCTTCTCGGTCGGCGCCGCCTGCGCCACGCTCGCGCGCTTGGCCTCGTACGCCAAGAACCCGCCCAGGGCCAAAACGGCCACGAGGCTACCCCAACCAATCCGCCACTCTTTCCAATTTGCCATCCCGGTGTCCTCTTTTCCCTATGCCGCCAACAGTCCTGCTTCGATACGAGCCACTCGATCCGTGATGCGCCTCACCTTGCTGTCATGCGTCACGATCAAGAGCGCACGCCCGTCTTCACGTGCGAGCTTCTGAAAAAGCGTCAGCACCTGCTCGGCGACGACGGCATCCAGGCTCGCCGTCGGCTCGTCCGCCAAAATCACGTCGGGCTTGCCGCAGAGCGCTCGCGCAATGGCGATGCGCTGTTTCTGGCCGCCGCTCATGTCGCGCGGCAGGAAGTGCTTGCGATCTTCGAGCCCCACGCGGTCGAGCAGCTCGCCGGCTTCCCTGCGCGCTTCGGCTCCGAGGATGCCCTTGAGGTTGAGCGCGTACTCGACGTTCTCTTGCGCCGTCAGGGACGGAAACAGGTTGAACTGCTGAAACACGAAGCCAAGATGCTTGCGGCGGATGTCGGCCAGACGAGACGGCTTCTTGGGGTTCACGTCCTTGCCAGCCACCTGGACCTGGCCGCTGGTCGCACCGAGCAAGCAGCCCAAGATGGAGATGAACGTCGTCTTGCCGGAACCCGACGGACCTTCGATCGCCACGATCTCGCCTTGGCTGACCTCGAGGCTGATACCGCGCAGGATCCGCAGGGTTTCCTGGCCCTCGCGAAATTCCTTGGTGATCCCTTCGGCAATGATGGCAAAAGTCATGGGCGATGTCCTCAAACGCGAAACACGAGGGCCGGGTCGATGGTGGCCACTTTGCGAAACGAGACGAGCGCGGCGATGAGGCAAAGCAGCACCGTGCCAACGAGCACCGTGACCGATAGCTCGCTCGGGATGATGAGCTTCAGATCGGCCTTGGCGATGACGGGCTCGAGCGCTCGAGCCGGCAGATAGCCGAGCACGAAGCCGAAGATGGCCGAAAGCACCGCTTGCTTGCCCAGGATCTTGTAGATGTCCCAGTTGCTGCCGCCGATGGCCTTCACCGTGCCGAACTCGCGCAGGTGCTCCATGGTCGACGTGTAGAGCGTCTGCGCGACGACCACGACGCCGACCAGGCAGCCGAGGAACACCGTCAAGAACGCATTGAAGCCGATGCCGGTGTTCTCGACCCAATAGGTGCGGGAGCGCTGAGCCCAGTCGTGGGCGGTGTAGACGTCGTTGTGCGGCAGGATCCGGCGCAGCTCGGCCATCACGCGCTCGCGGTCGGCGCCCGCTTCCAGCTTGACCAGGATGTACGATGCTCGGCCACGCAACAGATCTGGCTGCATCTGCTGGGCGCGCTGGTAGTCGACGAAGGCGAGCGGCGTCGTGGTGAAGCTCTTGGCATCCTTCGTGGTGCCGACAATCTTGAGGCGCTGCCCGTTGACCTCGCGATAGTCACCGACCGCAAATTCGCCGAAACGCTTGCGCGCAAACTCGTCGAAGATCACGTGGGGCCCGCGCTTGAGATCGGCCAGGTCGCCCGCCGTCAGTTTCCACGGCACACCCCAAGCGGCGAAGTCTTCGAGCGCGTAGACGACCGTCGTCTCTTCCGCGCCAGACGGCAGCGAGACCTGCATGAAGGAGAGGATGAGGTTGTCGGCCCGCTTGATGCCCGGTAGCGCGCGCACACGCTCCACGTTGCTCTCCGAGAACTGGTGCACGAAGTCCAGGTTCGGCGAGTTGCGCGACGTGATCCAAACGTCCGCCCCCATGTGCTCGATCGTCACCGTGGCGTTCTCCAAAAGGCCACCGAATAGGCCCGTCTGCACGAGCACGAGCATCACCGAAAAGGCCACGCCGGACAGCGTGATGAAGAAGCGCAACTTGTCGTGGAAGAGCATCTTCCAAGCCAGATCAACCATTTTCCACCTCCCCGAAGGCAGCCAAGAGCGCTGCCTCCGCAAGCTCGGGCGTGCGCGCCACCGCATGGCACCCCGCCCGCACGGCAGTGCGCGCTCTGACTTCCCAAGGGCGAAACTCCACCCAGGATTCGGCGCCTGGTCGACATACCGACAGCGAGGCCGTGCCGTGAACGATCGCCCACATGAGCTGAGCCACGTCGTGACTGCTCTCGAATCCGTCCTTGACGAGCCCCGCCGCCATCGCCTGCTCGACGACGGAGTGCAGAAACACGTAGGCGTTGCGGGCCGGATCGTTGGCCTCTTCCTCACCCTCTGGGGGCACGTCCTTGGGGATCAGGAACATGAACCGGTAGTGCTCCGGAAAGTCCCGCGCGAAATCCAAGTAGGCGATACCCGCTCGGGCGAGCACGGCCATCGGCCCGCCCTCCGGACTGAGCGACATGAAGAGGCCCGCCAGCTCCGCGAAGTCGTGCCGGCAGAGCTCGGCAATGAGCGTCTCCTTGTCCGCGAAGTGCTGGTAGAGCGCGGCCGGGCTGTACTCCACGCGGCGAGCCACCTCGCGCATGGTCACGCCCTCCATGCCCCCCTCGACCATCAAGGTCCTCGCGGCTGCCAGGATCTTCTCCCGCAGCTCCTCCCGCTCGCGCTCCCGCCGAAGTGCCGTAACCATCGTTCAGTCCCGTAACAGTGTTCGGATACTGAACGATGTTCAGAAAATGATCAACGTTTTTCTACGAGGGCCCGAGGTGCGCTCAACCTCATGTATTTACTGGCATTACGAGCGCGCTAAAGGTCAGCCCTGCCGCCGGAGCAAGGAAAAATACATCGGGCCGCAGCCGCCCCGGTCCGGGAGGATCTGCCAGCCGAGCTCCGTCGCCTCGCCCAGCTCGGCGACCACTGGCTCGGTCCGGGCCGCGTGGCGCCCGCGCTCGAGCAAGCGACCGACCACGCCATCGTTCTCGAGCGGCGAGAGAGCGCACGTCGCATAGAGAACGTACCCACCTGGCCGAACTGCCAAGAGAGCCGCCGCGAGGAGCGCGTACTGATCGCGACTGAGACGCTCGCTGCGCGTGCTCGACCAGCGAGACAGTGCCGTCTGATCCAACAGCACGTGCTCCTCGGACGAGCAAGGCGCATCCAGGAGCACCGCATCGAAGCTGGCTGGCTTTCGCACACCAATGCTTCGACCGTCGAGGCCGGTCACGCTGATCCGCGCCCGGACGTGCTCGGGCAAATGATCCAGCAGCACCTTCTTCAGGCGCAAGCGCCTCTCCGGTGAGCGATCGTTGAGTACCAGGCGAGCGTGCGCCGGCGCCCGTTCGGCCAAGATGAGCGACTTTCCGCCAGGAGCCGCACACAGGTCGAGCACGTCGCTCGCCGTGTCGAGCGGAAGCGCGCGCGCTGCGATCACCGAAGCCGGATCCATTGCATAGGCGAGCGCGAGGCCCCGTTCGTCACGCTCGCTCCACGGCGCGTCGACCGGCACACGATGGCAGCCCGGCACGGCTAGCGCTTCGACGGTGCCCAGGCGCTGCCAGAAGCTCGCCAGGTTCGCAAATGAGTTCTCGCGCACGGAGCGGCCCGTGGGCACGGCTGCCGTCCCGAGGAGCGCTGCCCGCAAGCCGGGCCAACGTGGGCCGAACAGCTCTGCGTAATGCTCTTCGAAACCGGACGGTCCGCGGCGGCGCTCACGCGGTCCACCACCTCCGCTCATTTCCCAGGAGCGTCCTCGGCGAAATCGATCACCAGGCGCTCGAGGGTGAACCCCTGCTCCGAATCGTTGGCGGCCACCACGTAGGCCTCGCTGCCCGAGAGCATGGGCGTCGGTAGCTGCTGGGCATCGCCGTCCAGCCCTTGGATGAACTCCGTGCGCCACGGGCCGGACCCGATGGAAATCCCCGCCCAAACCGCGGCCCGACTGTTGCCAGCCGCGATGGCGAGCAGGCGACAGGAACGAGCGCCGCACTCGACGGCAAAACTGCTGACGTCGATGGCCGGGAGCACGACCGTCGAGGCGCCGACGGCGCGGAGGCCGGGGTCGACGGTCTGGGCCCGTAGCGTCGAGGTCATTTCCTCCGCGCCCACGACCAGATTCTCGATGAACATGAGTCCGAGGTCTCCTCCCGGACTCGCCACGAGTACGGGCGAATGAGCGTGACCCTCGCCGCGAGTGACGACTCGGGCCGGCACCGTCGTCTGCAGGCTCGCCAGGTCCACTGACAGGAGGAAGATGCTCTCCGAACCTCCCACAGCGTCGTCGGCAAAGGCCAGCACGACCTCATCCTTGCGCTCGAGGAGGGTGAGCCCAACTGGCGCCGTCGCTTCCGACGTCAGGGCGCGCTCCGGCCCGACCGAGTTGAGCTCCGGGTCGATGGCTTGGGCGTAGACCTGTCCGCGTCCCGAGCGATCGTCGACCCACACGACGAGGTAGCCGCTACTCGTCACCGCAAGCTGCACGTCGGTGACCTCACCGGATTTGCGGCTGAGCAGCCGTTGCTTGAGCTTTCGGCCGTGCTCGTCGAGCAGAGTCAAAAATACGCGAGCATGCCCTTGGTCGAGCGCGGACCAGCCGAGCACTCGGCGTCCTGCGCGCGGGCCGCTGAGCGCAACACCACCCAAGCTCCGTGCGCGTCGAGAGACCGTGACATCATCCAAAATTCGGGGCGCCTCGGCTGCCCCCTCGGGCGTGCCGCTGGGGCCCAGGGCCACCACCCGCAGCTCGGCTTGAAAAGGCTCGCGGCGCCCATCGGCGGCCGGCCGAGCCAAGGGAGTCGGGCGGACAGCTGGGTCGAAGTACGAGACCCACGCCAGCAGAGTGCGCCCTTCGCCCTTCCCAAGCGCCAGGTCACTGAGCTCGGGCACGGACGCAACCGGCTCTCGCCGCGCGAGACGGGGCAGTCCGGCGAGCTCGCGCAGCGGCCCGTCACCTCCGCCAGCGGACGCGGCGCCGCCCCCAGCCGATCCGTCCACGGCGACGAAGTGGACCGACGTCGGCGTATCGCTGTCGGCGCAAAGCAGGGCGCAGGCGGAACCGAGGCAATCGAGATCCCAACACACACTGGCCCGATCGAGCCCAGCTGGTAGCCCGGGTAGGCGGGAAATGGCCCCGTGTTCGCCGGCGTCGCGCCCGAGGGCGAGCAGCGACAGCCCACTCGCGCTGCCGCGGCAATCCTCGCCCGCGCACGGTGTCTCCCGCGTGAGGGCTACGATCGCCCCGTCCCCTGCTGCCAGGGCAGGGAGCAAACTTCCGGCGTCGCGCACGTCGAGCCAAGCATCAGGCAGCGGCGCCCCGTCTGGGGGCAAGCGGGCCAAAAGGACACGCCGCCACGACGCGCCGTCCATCGCCGCTTCTTCCCAAGCGACCCACGGTCGCTCTGTCCCAGCGCCTGGCAAAAGCTCGAACAGCGATTGGGCACCGCGCGGTCCGGAGACCGGCCGCAGTGGGACCGTCACGGTGCCACCCGCGTCGACTTCAGCCATGAAAAGCCGGCCAGCCTGCGTCCCGCCGACGCGCACGGTGACGACGACACCGCTGGCCCCAACGGCCAGGTCCACCTGGTCAGCACTCACCAGACCCTTGCCGAGCTCGATCGGCTTTCGCTCGGCCGCGCCCGTGTCCAGGCGCGTGAGCATCAAAGCAGCCTGCCTGGACGAGCCTTCCAACGTCACGAGCCAAGTACCGGCGCCCCCCTGCCCGAGCTGCCAGCCAATGCTTTCCTTGCGCAGCACTTGGCTTGGTCCCGGCAGCCCGACGAGATCGAGCTCCGCGGTGCTGACGTCGGCGACGGCTCCACGACGTCGCGCCCACAAGAGGCGCGTGCCCTGTGCTTCGACGGCGCTCGCCGCCCACAGCACTTCGCCTTCCCCCGTGCTGACCTCATGCGGCGCGCTAGCTCCGCTCGGAGTGAGGGTCGTGACCGACACCGTGTCGATGCGGTCCTGGCGGGTCACACGGGCCACGAGCGCGCCACCCTTTGCCCGGTCGAGCTTGAAGAAGGCGAGCGTGCCTGGAGTCTTCGGCAACGTGGGGCCGAGCCGCAAACGATCCTTCGTGCCCGGGGCCCTGACCTGCCAGACGGCGCCATCCTCTGCGGGTTCGGCCCAAGCGACGAATGGCCCCTCTCGGGTCATCACCAAGTGCGGACCAAACGTACCGCTCGGTACGCGAGCGATCGGACCCGTGCCGAGCTGGCTGTCGAGCGTGGGACGTGCGGGCTTCTTCCGGGTGGTCGCGCTCGGCTCGGGGGAGCCCAAGTGGCCACAGGACACCAGGTTCGCACTCGACACGAAGATGCCGAGAGCAGCCAGATGCCGCGCTATCCGCATTGTCTCGCCACTCGATCCTCTCACCGGCTCGGAACCTAGCAGGCCGCCGAAAGAAGCACCCCCCGCAAACGGCAGAGCACTTACGCAAGCGGGGCGCAGCCAAGTTGGTTTCCTCGGGGCCAGCGCCCGGGTACCCTCCGGGTCTCCCGACAGGTTGACTTCACGATGAACGGATTCACCCCGCGCCAGCTGATTGGAATTGCTCTGGCCATGGGCCCTGCCCTCCTCGTCGCCGTCTGGCGGCGAGACCTGGTGCTCGAGATGGCTCTCGTCGCTGCCGTCGGCGGCTTCGGCGCCTACTTCTCCGGTGCAGAGCAAGACATGACGAGCATGAATCGTCTGCGCTCAGCCCTGCGCAAGGTGCTCCAAGGCAAGCCGTTCCAACGCCCCGAGGCGGAACCGGACATCATCCACGCAATTTACGACGAGCTCGAGGAAGTCGAACAGCTCCTGTCCAAGAAGAAGCCGTCCATCAAGCCACCCAGCCTCAGCCCAGCGGCCGCGAGCTCTCAAGACGCGCGTGAGCTCAGTGACGAATCCCTCGAGGCACTCGGCGTCGGCATCTCGCAGCTGGAAAAAGCGGTGGTGGAGCAACGTGGGGCCAACGGCGACGTGCGGACCGCCGTGGCACAAGCGCAGAGCAAGCTCGAAGGGTTGGCGGCGCACGTGCAGACGCTCGCGACCAGCGCCGACGAGTCGAGCTCGTCAGTGCTCGAAATGTCGGCGACCACCGAGGAGGTGGCCGAGAACATCGGTGAATTGGCCTCCAGCGTGCGTGAGATGGTGGCTTCCATCGAGGAGATGGCGTTCTCGATCCGCGAAGTCGCGACCAACATCGACGAGCTGTCCCTCACCGCGGAAGAGACCAGCTCGAGCATGAACCAGATGGACGTGGCGATCGACCAGGTCCAATCGAACGCCGACGAGACGGCGCGCCTCAGCGAAGAGGTGGCACGCGACGCCGAGCACGGCGCCGAATCCATCCTCAAGACGATGGGAGAGATCTATCGCATCAAGGAGAGCAGCCACGAGGCGCTCGGCGTCATCAACAACCTCGGCTCGCGCATCGAGGCAATCGGTGAAATCCTGAACGTGATCGACGACGTGGCCGAGCAAACCAACCTGCTCGCGCTGAACGCCGCCATCATCGCCGCCCAAGCCGGCGAGCACGGCAAAGGGTTCGCCGTGGTTGCCGACGAGATCAAGGATCTCGCCGAGCGTGCCGGCGCGAGTACCAAAGAGATCGCCGATCTGATCAAGACCATTCAGTCCGAGAGCAAGAACGCCATTGCCGCCGTGGAAGCCGGCGCCGAGAACGTGGACCGCGGCGTCGAGGTTTCGAACGAGGCCGAACGCGCGCTGAAGAAGATCCTGGAAAGCTCGCAGAAGAGCACCAACATGGTGCGCGCCATCGCGCGCGCGACGGTGGAACAGGCCAAGGGCAGCAAGCAGGTCACCGATGCGATCAGCCGCATCGCCGACACCGTCCAGCAGATTGCCGCCGCTACCGCCGAGCAGGCGCGTGGCTCGGAGCTCATCATGAAGAGCGGCGAGAAGATGCGCACGATCAGCCAGCAGGTCGAGCGTTCCAGCCAAGAGCAGGCGCGTGGCAGCCGCCAGATTGCCGGCGCCATCGAGGCCATCAACGGCATGGTGACGCAGGTCAGCCAGGCGCAGCGCGAGTACGCGCTCGGCTCGGCCGAGGCACTTTCGCGCATGGAGCGAGTCGCTCAGCTGGCAGACGAGCAGGCCTCGGCGCTGGCAGAGATCTCCAAGGTTGCCGCCCGCATGACCAGCGCCTGAGCGCTGGGCCCTCAGTAGCAGCCAGCGCCTGAGCGCTGGGCCCTCAGTAGCAGCCAGCGCCTGAGCGCTGGGCCTAGCGTCGGGCCTTCAGTTACAGCCTGCGCCCAAACGAGCCACGAGCTGGTAGGTGCCGACGGCCCGATCGCTGGGCACGGTGACGTGACCCAAGAAATCGCCGTCGCGGTTGGTCGCCACCGAGCCGATGGCGTGCTCGTCACTCTCGGTTTCGAGCACCAGGTCGATGCGAGAGTGCGGACAAGGCCGGCCAGCCTTGGTCGCGCGCCCACTCACGGTGAGCGGCGCCCCGCGCAGAATCTCCTTCTGCTGCGTGGCGATGGTGATGTCGACGCGCTCCTCCCCCGGATCGGACGCGGCCGGCCGATCGATGCGGAAGGGGATGCTCGCCGGGCTCGAGCCTCCGGCGTCGGCGAGCAAGCTCGACCCCGGATCGGCACCCGCAGGCCAGGAAAACGCATCGGGCGGCAAGCGGTGGTCGGGGACGCCGGGGTCCCGCCTGAAGTCGTGCACGGTTACGGCCGCACCACCGAGGTCGATGCGGTGAAAATGTGTGCCTCCGTACACTTCGACCCAAGCGTGAGCCTCGTTGTGCACGAGCCGCGTCGGAATACCGAGGGCGAGCGCCGTCACCATGAAAGCATAGGCGCGGTGACGGCAGACGCCTTTTCGCTCCAGACTGAGATTCAGATAGAGCTCGGCGGGATCGTGGCCGATTTCGACCTCGTCCGAAGCGCGAAAGCGCCTGAAATAGTCAACTAGGATGCGCAGGGCGTGCGTAGGGGTCTCTGCCCGTGTGACTCCGATGTGCGAGAGAACACGCTCCGCGATCGGCTGCACGTTCGCCGGCAGTAGGGGGTCGCTCCCGCGCAGCGCATCCCAAGACAGCTGGGGGAAGACCCCACCGAAGACATCGCGATCGATGGCCGACTCGTAGATCACACGCCAGCTGCCAGCCTGCTCACCACGCAAGAACCAGTTGCCGGCGGGATCTTCCAGTATTTCCACGCGCGCGGCAGGCTCCGTGCCGAGGGCGAGCAGACGCGCTCCCGGGCCGATCGCAGGCACTCGCACCGGGAGGCCGGGCCTGAGCTCGACCTGGAAATCCGCATAGAAGACGTCCTCGTGCGCCTGCACCTCGGGCGAGACGGGCAGCGGGCGCAGCGCGCCGGCGGAGATCCCGAGCGACCAATCGGCGTGGACACGGTCGAACGCGTACAGGCGCTTGAACGGCATCGAGAGCGGGCGAAACGGATCGGTGTAGGAGACGCGCTCGGGCCGCATGGTGAGCCCGTCGAGTCGAAACGAGGCATCCTGACCCGTAGCCAGGGCGTCTGCGCGGTACACTCCACCGGTGGAGCCGCCCACGGCTACGTCCGGCGCCGGAACGACACCACTTCTGGTGCGTACGGCAGCAGGCATCAGGCCATCCAACGTCGTCGCCCCGAGCGCCAAGTCCTGCTCGGGATCTGGCTCGAACTGCTCATGCAGAACGGCGAGCTCCCCGAGCGCTACGTCCGGCAAGAACGCCCCCGCCAGCGCGAGCAAGGGCCAGCCGATCCAGCGGGCACCACTGCCGCCCAAGGCGAAAATAGGGAAGAACCCTCGCAGGCGAGCCACGCCGCGCACGCTTTGATACTAACCGGTATGCCCATCGACGGCGAATCGAATCTCCGCCAAGCCCTGACCTCCCTGCCCAGCGACACCCGAGCGCTGCTAGAAGAGCATCGTTTCGATGCCGAGCTCCTCATCGATCTCGTCCGTCGCATGAAGCGAGGCGAGCTGTCGAACCACGTGGTAGGCAGCCTCGAGCCGCCGAGCGACTCCGACCTGGTCGACTTGCCGGCAGCCGGCAGCAGCGCCCACGCCCACTTCGTCGCCAAAGGGGAAGCCGCGCTGGCCAGTGGCCAGTGCGCACTCGTGGTGCTGGCCGGAGGCATGGCGACGCGCATGGGCGGCGTCGTCAAGGCGCTGGTGGAAGCACTGCCCGGACGAACCTTTCTCGACCTTCGCCTGGCCGAGCAACGTCATTTGACCCAGCGCTATGGCGCGGTTCCACCACTTTGGTTGATGACGAGCGACGCTACGCAGGCCGGCATCGCGGCGGCTCTCGGCACTCGGCTCGACGGTTACCACATCGCCACGTTCACGCAGGGGCTCAGCGCACGCGTCACCGCCGAAGGCGAGCTCTTCCGACAGGAGGACGGCAGCGCGAGCCTGCATGCACCTGGGCATGGCGATCTCCCGGACGCTCTGCGAGCCAGCGGCTTGCTGGAGCGATTCATCGAGCAAGGTGGTCGCTACCTCTTGGTCACGAACTTGGACAATCTCGGTGGCGGGCTCGACCCACTTTTGATCGGTCTACACCTCGAGCAAGGTCGCCCCGTCACCAGCGAAGTCGTGGACAAGCTCGGGAGCGACCGTGGTGGTATCCCCGTGCGTCTCGATGGACGCCCCGTGATCCTGGAGGAGTTCCGCATCCCGGAGAGCTTCGACCCGAGCGTCGTGCGGGTGTTCAACGTCAATAGCTTTGCGTTCGATGCCAGGGCACTCGAGAGCCTCGCCTTCGACTGGACCTACTTCAAAGTCGAAAAAACGGTCGGCCAGCGCAAGGCCATCCAGTTCGAACGACTCATCAACGAAGTGACGTTCCACTTGGACACCACTTACCTGCGTGTGCCACGCCAGGGCGAGGGCGCACGCTTCTTGCCAGTGAAGGATCATGCGGAACTCGAGGAGCGGCGGCCCGAGATTTCCCTGATTGCTCGGGCTCGGGGTATGCTGGCCGGATAGGGATCCATGAGCCTCCTGCGCAACACACTTCCAGTCTCGACGCTACTTCTCGCAACGACGTTCGCCGGCCTGGCTCAGGCGCAGACGCCGATCGCCCGCCCGACGCCGCTGCCGGCCCTCGGCCGCAGCGTCGTCGGTAACCCGGACTCGAGCGCCATCGTCCAGAACCCCGCCAACCTGAGCTTCTTGCCGGCGCCGGAGTTTCGTTGGTCCGGCTACTTCTTGGGCGACACGGCCGAGGTGCCGACCGCGGGTCATGCCTTCGCTTTCGCCCTGCCGCTCGGCTTCATTCCGGTCGCTACCGGCATTCGCTTCGACATGGTGACCCCGCCCACTGCGGCGTCACAGGCGATGTTCGGCAGCTCGGTCCAGTACCAATGGCTGACCTGGGCCATCGCGGCGGGCAATGAGTTCGCCTCAGTGGGCCTTTCGTTCGAGCGCTCCTTTTCGAACAACGTGCTGGCGCACGGTTTCGGTAGCTGGTCGGCCGGCATGGCCTTGCGGCCAGCGGACTACGTCGGCTTCACCGGTTTCATCAAGAATCTCGATGCACCCATGAGCCAAGGCGGCCTGCGCCTCGGCGCCGAATACGTCATGGCGAGTGCCGTTCGCCCGACCGGCTCGGATCAGCTCGAGATCGGGCTGGAAGCCAGCTACATCGACGAAAACGGCGGCTACTGGGTGCCGCGTGCCACGCTCGACGTGGGCATTCCCGGGCTCGGACGGCTGCGTGGCGACGTGGCGGTGACGGACGCAGCCAGCCAGCAAGGAGAGCCAGCCTGGATCGCGTCCACGGCCCTCGTGGTGACGGGTAATACGCGCCAGGGCTCCGGAGAACTGTCGCTCGGCACGCGCTACGGCAACGGCCTCGGCGCCGAGTCCTCGGATCAGCCGTGGCAGAACCTGCATGCCGACGTTGCCATCCGCGGCTTCAAGGAGACCTTCGCTGCGGACAACATGCACTACGCGCTCCGCATTCGCATCGAGAAGACTCCGAGCACCCGCGAGCACGTCGCGCTGCTCCGCCAGCTGTGGTCGTACGCCGAAAAAGAGGACAATCTGATGGCGGTCCTGATCGAGCTCCGGGCAGCGCCGGCCGGATCCCTGGCCCACTTGCAGGAGCTTCAGGATGCGCTCCTGCTCTTGCGCCAGAAGGGCAAGAAGATCTTGTGCCACCTGGAGAGCTCCACCGGCGCTGGCTTGGTCCTGTGCTCCGAGGCAGAGCGCGTGCTCATCAGTCCAGCCGGCGGGATCTTGTATTCGGGCGTCAAATCACAGTCGTTTTACGTGAAGGACCTGCTCGACAAGCTGGGCATCAAGACGGACTTCGTGCGCATCGGCAAATACAAGGGTGCACCGGAAATGTTCGCTCGTCGCGAAGCGACCGATCCAGCGCTCGAAGTGAAGACCAGCCTGCTCCAGGAGGTCGAGCGGGAGCTGCACGGCAGCATCGCCCGTGGACGCAAGCAGGACATCGCAGACGTGCGCCGTGCCATCGCGAAGGGGCCGTTTACGGCGGTGGAGGCCAAGAAGGCGAACCTGGTCGATGGTTTTGCCTTCGACGACATGTTGCCCAAGGCCGTCGACGAGCTGGCGGGCGAGAGCTTGCCGCTCGACGAAGGCAACGGAGCTCGCAGCCGAAACGGTCGCTTCGGTCCGCACAAGCGCATTGCCCTGGTCTACGTGGAAGGGGACATGGTCGACGGGCGCAGCAAGACCTTCCCGTTCCTGGGTATCCACAGCGTGGGTTCCTACACGATTGCCGAGACCCTGCAGGAGCTGCGCAAAGACCCCAGTGTGGGCGCCGTCGTCGTTCGGGTGGAGTCCGGCGGTGGCTCGGCGGTGGCCGCCGACGTCATCTGGCGCGAAGTGCAGCTCACGGCAGCGAGAAAGCCCGTGGTCGTGTCGATGGGGAGCGCAGCCGCGAGCGGGGCCTACTACCTGGCCTCGGCTGGCACGTACATCTACGCCAATCCGCTCACGATCACCGGGAGCATTGGCGTCTTCGCTGGCAAGATCGACTTGAGCGGACTGCTCTCCAAGATCGGCGTCAACGTGGAGACCTTGAAGACTGGACCCCACGCGGATGCCGAGACGATGTTCCGCCCCTTCACGTCCGAGGAACGGCGCCTGCTCGAGAACAAGGTCGAGCAATTCTATGCCCTGTTCGTGCGCCGCGTCGCCGACAGCCGCAAGATGAGCCAGAAGGACGTGGACGCTGTCGCCCGTGGGCGGATCTGGACTGGGCGCCAAGCGGTCGAGCGCCACTTGGTCGACGAGGTCGGCGGCTTGCGGCAAGCACTGGCCAAGGCGCGCGTGCTCGCAGGACTATCGGACGACGCGGCGATCATCGAGCTACCGGTGCCGCAAACCACGCTCTTGGGACGCCTGCTCGGAGTCGAAGGCCTCCGCGCGGAAATGGCAAAGGGCCAGCAGCCGCTGCCCGGCGAGCTGATGGAGATGGTGCGGGCCGTGGCGCCGCTTTCGCTGTACCAGCCGGAACTGCCGCTAGCCCGCATGGAATGGCAGCCGGACCTCTTGCCGTGACCGACTCCGCAAAGCTCCTCGCTGCCGAGGACCTCGATCTCGTCGGCCCGGATCGGGATCTCGCGTGTGCCGGCGCGCTCGCGGTCGACGGCAAGAGCCTGGTCTGTGTCGGCCAGGCACGAGCCCTGCTGACGGCGACGATCCATCCGGAGCTCCTGCGCGGAGGCAGGCTGCGCCTCCTCGGCCAAACCCCAAGTGCGCTCTTGGCGAGCGGTCGGGCGGGGTATTGCCCGCGCGTGTTGCCGGCGCCTCCCGAGTTCACGGTCGAAGTCGCCCTGCTCGGCAGTGTGCGACTGATCGGTCTCGGTGCGAGCGACGTGAGGCGGGCGCTCGATCGGTGTGAGGCGGAAGGCCTGGCGAAGCGTCACTTGAAGGATCTCGGCCCGCTCGAGCGGCGCCTCGTGGGCTTGGCTCACGGCATCGCCAGCAATCCGGACCTCTTGCTGTTGGAAGATCCGTTCGAGCAAATCGGGGATGATCAAGCGGAGCTGCTGTCCGCCGTCGTACAGCGCGAAGTGGCCGAGCGCTGTTGGATCCTCGGCACCGAGCTGCGCTCTCCATGGGCACGGCGCCTGGCCATGACGGGACAGCACGCCCTGACGAGCGAAGGGGGGACCTTGCTCGGGCCGATCCGTCCAGCAGACCTGGCGAGCCCGGGCAGCTGGGCCCGCTTCGACCGAGTGACGGACGAGCTCGTGGTCGCCCTGGTTGGCCGAGGTGCCGAAGTCGTCCGCTCGCCGAGCCAAACCGTGATGCTCGTGCGCCGCTTGGGGGGCCTCGGCATCGCCGAAATCGCCGCCGGCCTCGGCTCTTGTCTGCTGGAGCTGACGCCCCTCATGCCCGGGGATTGAGCCCATCACCCGCGCTGGCTATGAAGCCGCCCAACGCACATGTCGCAGACGGACGCCCGCAAGAGCCTCACCCAGGCCCGCCGCATCGTGGTCAAGGTGGGATCGCGCACGCTGGCGACCGAGCCTCAGCTGCCCGAGCGTCTGGCAGATGACTTCAAGGCTGCCGTCGACCAGGGCAAGAGCATCATCCTGGTGTCCAGCGGTGCGACTGCGCTCGGCATCGAGCGCCTCGGGCTCAGCACACGCCCCACGGACATGCCGACTTTGCAGGCGGCCGCGTCGGTCGGCCAGGCCCTGCTCATGCGCCGCTACGACGAGGCCTTCTCGCGCCATGGTCTGACCCCCGCGCAAGTCCTGCTCACGCACGGCGACCTGTCCAACCGCAAACGGGTGAACAACGCCCGCGCCGCGCTGGCAGCCCTGATCGAGGCGGGCGCGATTCCGATCATCAACGAGAACGACGTCGTCGCTACCGAGGAGATTCGCTTCAGTGACAACGACCAACTGGCGGCGATGGTCGCTCCGCTGGTGAGTGCCGATGCCTTGCTTCTCCTGTCCGACGTCGACGGAGTTCTGGACGAAAACGGCGTTCGCATCCCAGAACTGGCGGATACCAGCGATTTCACCGACCACGGGTCGCCCGACCGGATTGGGCGCGGCGGCATGGCAAGTAAGCTCGACGCCGCGCGCAAGGCGCGTCGCTCGGGGGCAGCCGTGGTCATCGCCGACGCTCGCGTTCCCGGCATTCTCACGCGCGTCCTAGCCGGCGAAGACGTCGGCACGTGCATCGGGGCAGTGGGGGAACGCCTGCGCGCGCGCCAGCACTGGATCGCCTTCACCTTGAAGCCGCGTGGCACCGTCGTGGTGGACCAGGGCGCCGCTCGGGTCGTCGAAAGAGGCACCAGCAGTCTGCTCCCCGTGGGCGTGATCGGCATCCGCGGCGACTTTCGCCGGGGCGACTCGGTGCTGGTGGTCGACACCACGGGCCGCGAGCTCGGCCGGGGCTTGACCCGCCTGTCCGCTCTGGAAGTGGCCGCGTCCGCGGGCAAGAAGGGCGAGGAACTGGCGGCTGCGCTCGGTGGCATGGAAGACGCGGTGGTCATCCACAAGGACGACCTGGTCGTCGAACGCTGAGTCGGCCCCCTGGCAACGCCCGGCCTAGCCCCGCTCGGGCACCTTGGTTAGGATGCCAGAGAACGATGGGAGGTTTGCTCCGCTTCCTGATTTGGGTGGCCATTTTCGTTGGCGTCATCATTGGCGGCCTCAGGCTGCTCGTGCTCCGTTGGCTGTGGTTGCCCGAGAACGACCCGGTGTTCACCACCTCACTAGAGCCGTCCCTCGGGGGCGGCGACCTGATCATCCTCCAGCGCCTGACGACTCCCGATTTCGGTGATCTCATCCTCTGCCCGGAGCCCAACTACCCCGAACGCTACGTGATCGCCCGCATCATTGGCCTCCCGGGTGACGTGCTCCGCATCAGAGACCAGATGCCAGAGCTGAACGGTAAGGCGTTTCCCTTCGAGCGCATCTGCAATCCCCACACGATCCGCTATCCGCACCCCGCCATGCCCTCGGAAGAGATCGTGCAGGAGTGCTACTACGAAGCCCTGGCCAGTCAGCTCGTGCACAAGGTCGGCCGGGTCACTGGTCACAAGTTCACGCCGGGCGACCGAAGTTACGAGGTCCCCGAAGGGCACTTCTTCCTGGTCAGTGACAATCGCCTGTTTCCCTACGACTCCAGGGACTATGGTGTGGTTCCGATCGACTCTTGCAAGGAAACGGTCGCCCTGCGGCTGGTCAGCAAACACGGCTGGACGGACGTCGAGAAACGCATGACGCTCATTCAGTAAAGGGCCGCGGAGACCGGCCAATTTCTAGGTGTAGCATCGCATGGAACAAGCCAAGTACTTACCCTGCCCGGCCTGCCAGGCACCCATCCCCCCCGGTCACAAGTTCTGTGGGCGCTGCGGCGAAACCACACCGCGCGAGATCTTGGAGCCCGCGGTCGAGTACTTTGGTGACCTGCAAGATCCATCCAAAGCCAGCTTGGTCGTCATCCGTGGCGAGGGACAGGATGGTCTCAGCTATCACCTGCGCGCTACCGAGCATGTGATCGGCAAGCAAGGACAGATTCAGTTCGAGGACCGCTTCCTGGCACCGCGCCACGCCAATCTCTACTACCGCGGCACGCAGCTGACCCTGCGCGATGAGAAGTCGCCGAATGGCACCTACATTCGCATTCGCGGCAAGGCAAAGATCGCAATGGGCGAGACGTTCGTGGCCGGCGACCAACTGTTCCGGGTCGAGCCCATGCCCACGGTCACCGACGACGCGGACGCGACCGGCACCTATTTCTTCGCCTCCCCAGTCAAACCAGCCCCCTTTCGCGTGGTGCAAGTGCTCGAAGGCGGAGCTCCCGGCCTCACCCATTGTCCCAAGGCCACGAAGGTCACGATTGGTCGGCACGGCTGCGACCTGAATGTCCCGAGCGACAAGCACTTGTCCCTGGAGCATTGCTCGCTCGAGCGAGATGCCGATGGATTCTCGCTCGTCGATCTCGACAGCAAGAACGGCACCTTCGTGCGGGTCAAGGGTGACCACACCGTCGACCACGGCGACTATTTCATGGTCGGCCGCGAAGTCCTGCGCATCGAGCTGAACGCCTGACCGAGCCGGCCGAGCCGGCCGAGCCAACCGAGCCGGATCGTCTCAGCTGCGAGCGCGCGAACGCCGACGACGCCGTTTCTTGACCGGCCCGTCGCCCAGCTCGATCTCGCCCTCGTCCGGGGTGGGCGCTTCGGCCAGCCGGTCGCCGCGAGCTACGGCGCGCAGCGCTGCCAGGCGCACCGCGAGAGGATAGAGCGCGCTTTTTTGCTGGCGCTGGCCGCGACCAGCCTCGATCCGCGGCAGGATGGCCACGATGCGCTCGACGGACTCGGCGATGCGGCGGGGCAAGTTGAGGCGTTCGATGACCGGCTCCAAGAAGTCCCGCGCCGCGCGACGCGGATCGCTCGTCTGGTCGCAAGCCTCGAGCAAGGGCTCGACGAGCAACGCCGCCCAGAGCAGGACGTCGCTCAGGCTCCCTGCATCATCCGTGATCGCACGGTCGACCTCGGACAAGAGCGCCCAGACGTGAGCGTCGTCCTCACAATCGGCTAGGTAGGTCGAGAGCTCTGGCAAGAGGACATCCAGCATGCCCATCTCCCAGAGGAGCCAGACGCTGCGCTGTGACGCGCCCCCGCGCATCAATCGCAGTACCTCTTCCGACAGCCGCGGCCGCGCTGCCATCGCGAGCATGCCGCGACATTGCACGGCCGCATCGTAGACCTCGCGACTCATACCGAAGTCGAGCCGCGCGGCGAACTTGATGGCGCGCAGCATGCGCACCGGATCCTCGTGAAAGCGCACGACCGGGTCGCCGATCGTTTGCACCGTGCGCGCGTGGATGTGTTCCATCCCGCCCACCCAGTCCAGAATGGCGCGCCGCTCGAGGTCGTAAAACAGGCCGTTGATGGTGAAATCCCTGCGCCCGGCATCCTCGTGGTTCCGCCCGAACACGTTGTCCGAGCGAATCAGCAGATCCTCCCCTTCGAGCTGCTCGTCGCCGGTCGGGTTCTTGCGAAACGTGGCCGTCTCGACGACGTGGCCGGCGGGGAAGAGTACGTGCACGAGGCGAAAGCGTCGCCCGATGATGCGCGAGTTTCGAAACAGCGCCCGCACCTCCTCCGGCCGCGCGCTGGTCGCTACGTCGAAGTCCTTCGGTCGCTTGCCGACCAAGAGGTCACGCACGCAGCCTCCCACTAGATAGCCCTCGTACCCGGCCCGGGTGAGGCGGCTGACCACGCGAGCGGCAGCTTCGTCGATCGCCTCACGGGGAAACTCGACGGGGAAGATCCGTGGTTCGGGTCCCGAGCGCTGGTGGGCCTCGTTGCGTGACGAGGCCCGCTCGTGCCCGGCCGGACTCACCAGGCGCGGGCCGACCTCCGCACTGGCATCCCCACCACGCCGTTGCCGCTGCTCGCGGCGTGCACGGCGACGCTCGCGTCGCCTCGCAAGGTCGCTCACAGGCTCGGTCGGGTGATCGCTTTCGGACATGACATGAAGGCGGCGGAGCTGGTCTCCGCCCGGGTCGTCGGGTGCGGCTCGAGCCAGCGCCGAGCGAGCGCTGGGATTGGGCCACACAACGCGACCTCTTAGCCAGAAAGGGCTAGATGCAGCAAGCCGAGCGCGGAGCGGGCTTGCCCAGGCACCTTGGCACCTGCTGTAGTTTTGACGTGGACCGGAGTGAGCGACCCAAGATGGCCGTGCCGGCATCCGGGCCCCTCGACGCGCTCGTGGTCCTGGGCTGTCGCGTCCGCGCCGGCCGCCCGTCGGGAACGCTCGAAAGTCGACTCGAACTCGCGTGCCAGCTCGCGCAAGCGGACCAGACCCAAACCGGGGCACCCCCGCCGCCCGTCGTGGTGAGCGGCGGGCGCCGCTGGGATGGCGACCAAGAAGCCGAGGTCATGGCCGACTGGCTCGAAGCCCGCGGCGTGCCGCGGGACCGCATCATCCTGGAGTCCGAGTCCTTGACCACCGGACAGAACGCTCGCAAGGTCGCTCGGCTGCTCGGCGATCGCGGCTGGCACCGGGTGGGGCTGGTCACGTCCGATTTTCACATGGCGCGCGCCGTGCGACTGTTCCGTCGCGAAGGCCTGTTGGTCAGGCCCTTTTCCGCCCACACCGAGCTCGGCTACCTCACAATGACCCGGCTCGCGCTGCGGGAAATCGGCGCACTCCTGTTGGGACACTTCGAGCCACGATGACGCGCTTCCTCCCGACGCTGGCAGCGGTCGGCCTCGTCTGCGCCGGCAGCTTCGCCTGCCAGACGGCCAAGAAGGACTCGGTCCAAAAGGTCGAGGAGCGGCTCCCTTCCCCTAGAGCGGCGCGCCCCGTCGACGCGGACCAAGCCCTGGCCGGAGCCGAGGAAGACCTATTGTCGGAAGCGATCGCTCGCGCACGCAGCCTGGACGGCGCGCCTGCCCAGCCCGCACCTTCTGCGGGAAAATTGACGGAGGTCGAGGAGCATCTGGCGCGCCTTTTGCTCGCCGGCCCACGGGTGCGGAGCTGGGCTGCATTCGGCCTCGGTTTGCGCTGCGACTCGGCGCCGCAGCTGGTCGAGCCGCTGCTGGCAGCAAGCGCCGGCATCTGGCTCTCGGCAGCGACCAAGGGGCCTGACGACGAGCTCGTCGTACTCGCGCGCGCACTGGGGTTCTGTCAGACGACGAGCGCCGAGGCCACGCTGTCGGGCTGGCTCGCTCCATCGCCTGCCGCCGACGCCGACGTGCTCATCCGCTCCGCCGCAGCGGGCCTCGGTAGCTTGGCCGATCTGACGGGCGCGCTCAGCGAACGATCGCAGGCGGCCCTGCTCGACGCCGCGCTCGCTCGCAAAGATCCCTTCCTGCTCTACCCCCTCTCGCGTTTGCGAAACCTACCCGGGGCCGTCGGGGAGCGTCTGCTCGAGGTCGCCGGTAGCCTGCTCATGGATGCGTCGCTGGATTCTCGGCTCTTCGCCATCCTGGCGCTCGGCAGTGTTGCCGACGGTGTCTCCACGTCGGCGCTGACGCAGGTGCTGCTGAAAACCAGCTTCTCGGCGGCGGAACGGAGCACAGCGGCCCACGCCCTGGCCCGCTTGGGTGAGCCCGGGCAAGTCGCACTCGACGAGGCCAGTGCGAGCTTGCTCGCTCGAGGCTTGCCCACTGAAGGCAAGAGCGCACTCTGGGCACCATTACGCGCGACCCTGGAGGCATTGGACTTGCCCCAGCGCTCGACCGCAGAGCTCCGAAAACTGGCAGCGCTGGCCATCCCGGAGCGGACGGACGGACCTGCTGGTGCGACCCGGAGACGGCTCATCTGGCTGCGTTGCCGCGCCGCCGATCTCTTGGCACGCGACCGAACGTCGAGCGTCACGCTGACCAAGTGTGATCCGGACGCAGGGCTGGCCTTCGAGCTCGCGCAGATCCACGTCCTTGCCCGCAGCCGCATCGAGCTCGGTCGACGCCAGGCGCTCGAAGAACGCCTGGCGAGTAAGCACCCGGCGGTGGTCGAAGCAGCCCTGCGACTGGTCGCCGGTCACGCCGAGCTCGGCGACGTGCGCGGCATGCTCCAGCGGGCGCTCACCGCTCAGGCGCCCGGGACCAGGGCGGTCGCCGCGAAGATCCTCGCCGCTTACCCGAGTCGCGCCCACGACCCGAAGCGTCCGGAAAGCGGTCCAGACCCGGGAATCGTCCAAGCCCTGCGCGACATCCTCTCCCAAACGGGGCCGGACCTGCCGGAGGAAACCGTGGCCTCAGCCATGGGCGCCGCAGCAGCCTTGTCCACCTTGGCCCTCAAACCGCTCATCGAGGCTCACTGCAAAGGACCGCGCCCTGCCCTACGCGACTCGGCCGAGCGCGCGCTGGCCATGCTCGGCAGCCCGGGTCAGCGCTGCCCCAGCCCTACGACGCAAGAGCAGGCTGAAGGCGCACCGCCACCCCCACAGCCCCCGTTGACGCTCGAATTCCAGTCCGACTTCGGACCGCTACGCCTCGTGCTCGATCAGCCCGCTACGTCGCACGCCCGCGCGTGGATTCGTCGCCGCTTGGAGAGCGGCGAGCTGACCCGTGGACCAGTCCACGCCATGAGTCCCGGCCTGACGGTGCAGTTCGGCGATGCAGACGGCGATGGCTTCGAGAGCGATTTGCCGGTGCTCGATGTGCCGCTCGAGGTTTCGCCAGCGGAGTTCGGGCGCGGGAGCGTGGGCCTGAGCTCGTTTGCAGCTGGGGCGCTCGGCAGCCAGCTGCTCGTCACGCTCGAGCCGATGCCGTCGCTCTGGGGGCGCCGTGTCCTGCTCGGCCACGCGGAGGGCCCGTGGGACCTGCTTTGGCCCGGCGATCCCATCAGTGACGGGCGTGCCGCAGAGCGTTAGGCTCCCAGCCCGATGCTTCTCGCCGTGGACATTGGCAACACCAATTTGGTGGGCGGCCTCTATTCCGGCACCCAGCTGGTGCACACCTTTCGGCTGGAGACCGTGCGCTCACGCACCGTCGACGAGCACGCCGTGCTCTTGGCGCAGATCTTTGCGCTGCGCGGGGTCGATCCGAATGCGGTCAGCGCGTGCATCCTGGCCAGCGTCGTTCCCCCGGTGACGGACGTCGTGGCCCTCGCGATCGCATCCGTCGTGCGCTGCGAGCCGCTAGTCGTGGGCGGTCCGGGGCTAAAAACGGGGATCCGCGTGCGCTACGACAACCCCCGCGAGGTCGGTGCCGATCGCATCGTCAACGCCGTGGCCGCTCACGCCCACGTCGCCGGTCCGGTAGTGGTGGTCGACTTCGGCACCGCCACGACGTTCGACTGCGTATCGGCGGAGGGTGACTACCTGGGCGGCGTGATCGTGCCCGGAGTGCAGGCCAGCCTGGACGGCCTGCTCGCTCGCGCCGCCAAGCTCTCGCGCATCGAGCTTTCTGCTCCGCCCAGCGTCATCGGGAAGAACACCCAGCATGCGATGCAGTCGGGCATCATCTTCGGCTACGCCGCGATGGTGGACGGCCTCATTGCGCGCATCGACGCCGAAATGGGCGGAGGCTGCCGGGCGCTCGCTACCGGCGGCCTGGCCAGCCTGATCTGCGCGCACGCAACCAAAGTCGACGAGCTGTGCCCCGACCTCACGCTGGACGGCTTGCGCCTGATCTACGAACGCAATCGTGGAACGCGGGCCAAGTGAAGCGTCGGCTACTCCTCCTCGGGGTCACGCTGTCTCTCCTGGGCGGCGCCGCCTGCGGCAAGGCGCAGACCGAGGACGTCTCCAGGCAATCCGAGCGCGTCGTCTCGCTGTCGCCTGCCATCACCGACACCATCCTCGCCCTCCACGCACAGTCCGCCCTGGCTTTGGTGAGTGACTACTGCCGTTCGGTCGAAAGGCCACACGCAGGCAGCGTCTTTTCGCCCAACTTCGAGCGCATCGCGGGTGTTCGGCCGACGCTCATCCTCGCCAGCCGCGTCGACGGCGTGGCCGAAGAGCCGCTGCGGCGCCTCGGTCCGTTCGTTTCCCTGCCCTGGACGACGCTCGATGAAGTCGTGAACTCCACCCGACAGCTCGGCGGCTTGCTGCACCATGTGCCCGAGGCGAACGCCTTGGCCACGCGGCTCGAGACGGAGCTCGGTCGCGAAGCCCCAGCTGATGCGCCGCGCGTCCTCGTGCTGATGGGTCCCGCGACCGAGGATCGGGCTGGGTACTACTACATCAAGCACGACTCGCTCCACGGTCGCCTGCTCAGCGCGAGCGGATACCGGAACGCCATGGGCAGCGGTCCGACCAAAGGGCAACCGCATCTGAGCGTGGAGCAGCTGCTCCGGATCGATCCGGACGCGATCCTGGTTTTGCAGGAAGCAAAAGTGACCGGTCCGCCCCCGCTGGCGAATCTGTCGCCCCTGCGGGCGGTCAAGGCGCGGCGAACGACGGCGCTGGCCCGCGTCGGCAGTCTGAGCATGGGTCCCGACGTGCTGGAGATCAGACCCCTCGTGCAGGCAGCGCTCGACCGGTTGTTCCGGGAGTCTCCGCCATGACCGTGGTTGCACGGCTCGCGGGAGCTACGCTCGGCGCGCGGGTCACCGAGCTCGACCTCGCCGTCGACGCCGGGGCCTGCGTCGTTTTCGTCGGCCCGAACGGGGCCGGCAAGTCGACGGCCCTCCAGCTGCTCTCGGGCCTCGTCACCCCGAACGCCGGTCAGGCGACACTCGGCGGCCACCCGGCGGCGAAGCTGCGGGAGAGTGAGCGAGCCGGCTTGGTCGCCTGGCTGCCGCAGAGGCCCAACGTCGATGGCCTCCTCACCGGCGCCGAGGTCGTCGCCCTCGCGCGCTTCCGCCACGCCGAACGCCCTGTCGAGAGCCTGCGCCAGGCGGAGCATTTCTTGGAAGCCGTCCAGGCGAAGCACCTCGCCGCCACGCGCCTCGACGCGATGTCCGGCGGTGAGGTGCAGCGGGTCCTCTTGGCGGCCCTGCGGGCACAAGAAGCGCCTCTCTTGCTCGTCGACGAGCCGGCGAATCATCTGGATCCACTGGCGCAGGTGCAGACCTATCGTGCGCTCGGCGAGCTCTGGCAAAAGGAGCAAGCGACGCTGTGCCTGGTCACCCACGACCTGCGCCTGTGCCCACTACTCGGACCGCATGACCGCATCCTGGTGGTCGGTTTTGCGGGCGGGCGCATCGCGTGGCGCCATCCGCTGGGCGCAGCCGAGCTGACGCAGGCGCTGGGAGATCTCTACGGCGTGCCGTTTGCGCCCTTCGGGACGCCCGGAGGTCTCGGCATCGCCGTCGATGCGCTCGGCAAAGGCGCCTCGTCATGACGCTGTCGCCCGCCCTGCGTGGTCTCGTGCTGCTCGTCCTAGCCGCCCTGGTGAGCGCCGTCTCCCTTGCCTATCGCTTGCCGAGCGAAGCAACGTCGTTCGTGCTCTGGCAGCTCCGGGCGCCCCGCGTGGCGCTCGGTCTCTTGGCGGGAAGCCAGCTTGCGCTCGTCGGCGCGGCTTACCAAACACTGTTTCGCAACCCCTTGGCCGAGTCGAGCACGCTGGGGACGACGGCAGGGGCGGCGCTCGGAGCCTTGCTCGCGCTCAGCCTCGGGCTCGAGGGCGTGGGTTCGTTCGCGGCCACCTCGGTCTTCTCGTTCGCCGGCGCCGTCGTGGCAAGCTCCCTCGTTTTGCGGGTGGCAGCGTCGAGCCGAGCTCGCCTCGAAGAGGTGCTGCTCGCGGGCATCGCCGTGACGCTCGCGACGAGCGCGCTGGCGCAGGCGGCGCAGGCCCTCACCGATCCGAACCGCCTGTTTTCTGCGACCATGTGGGGCTTGGGCCAATTGCCCCAGGTCGGCTTCGAGCGCGTGGCGTACGGCCTCTTGCCCCTCCTAGCCGCCACGATCGTGCTCCTGCGCCATCGGCGGGCGCTCTCCGTCATGCTGCTCGGCGACGCTTGGGCACGCTCGCTCGGGGTGCCGACCAGCCGCGTGCGACTCGAGGTGCTGCTCGCCAGCTGCCTCAGCGTGAGCGTGGTGGTGGCGCTCTGTGGACCGATCGCGTTCGTCGGCCTGATTGTCCCCCACTTGGCCCGTCCGCTCGTGCGTGGCGACGCGACCGGCCTCTTGACCGCCTCCGCACTGCTCGGAGCGACCTTCCTCACCCTGTCGGACCTGTGCGCTCGCAGCATGCTGCCGGATCGCGAGCTCCCAGTCGGTGTGCTCACGGCTGCGCTCGGTGCCCCACTTTTGCTGTGGATCATCGTCCGTCGTCCCCGCAGCCCCAGCTGACCGCGACGAGGTAGGTTCTTTCGCTGCCTATTTCCCCCTGCCGGCTGGACGGAGCGGGCGGCGCCTGGGAACCTTCTCCGAGCGCGTGGAACGAGAGCAGATCGACCTGAACATTGGTGAGCTCGAGACGCGCCTCGATCGTCTGCGCGCCCTCTACGAGCACTATTTCATGGGCATCGAGCGGATCGAGCCGTCCGTGGCGCGAAAGGACGTCGAGCGCCGTCTGGCCGACTTGCGCAAGGCGCGATTTCAGAGCACGGCCCAGCGCTTCAAGTTTCAGACCATCGTCCAGCGCTACAACACGATGCAGCAGCACTGGAGCCGGATCTGCCGAGAGATCGAGCTCGGCACCTTCCGACGCCACCGTTTGAGGGCCGAACAGACGTATGCCAGTCGACCGCCGCCAGCGGTGCGAGCGCCGGACGCCGTGGCCGCGCCCGCAACCGATGTCGTGTTCCGCGAACCGGCGGACTCGATCACCGACGTGGATTTTCCGCCAGTCGAGCTCGGCACGGGAACCGCCGCCGTGCCGGCCGAGCTGATGAAGACGCCGGGCGCCGGAATGCTCAGCCGTCTGCGCGACAGCGGCGCGAGCCCCCTAGTTCGAGGTTTGGGAACGAGCCTTCCGCCCGATCTCGGTGCGCGGGCCGCCAAGCTACCGCCCGCTCCCCAGATCGCGAGCCTCGGCCCCGCTGCCCAGCCGGCGAAGGCCAAGCCCGCCGAGCCCAAGCCCGCCGAGCCCAAGCGACCGGTCGACCAGCCTGCGCCCAAGCCGAACGAAGCGCTTCCTGAAGCTCGTGTCCGCGCGCTGCATCAGGCCTACGTGGACGCCCGCAAGCAGACGAACGCCAGCGCCGTGTCCTTCGAGAAGCTCGAGCGCAGCCTGCGGGAGACCGAGGCGAAGCTGAAGAGCACTCACCAGGGGCGCACGGTGGACTTCGAAGTCGTGATCAAGGACGGCAAGGCGATCCTCAAGCCCAAGCTCAAGTGAGCGGGCGAGCTGACCGAACCGCCAGCCCTAGCGGACGCCGGGAGCGTGCGAGGGGGTGCCCCGACCGAACGCAGGCCGGGCAGCCCGGAACGAATCCTCTTCCGCGAGAAAAATCGCGCAGGAGCAGCGGCCGGCTTCACGCATCCGAGCGCAGAGCTCGGGCAGCTCTGGATCCGCATCCACAACGTCACCTTCCAGTGGCCGATGCGTCGCGCGGTCGTAGCGACAGTTGTCGAGCGCTACCCAAAGTCCGTGAAAATCGTCCGAGGTGCAGAGCTCGGACCAGGTCATTCGGATTGTCATACGTCGTGGAGGACTTGCTCCCGCCCCCGGGACGCCCCGATCTAAGTGCCGAGCGAGGCACCAGTCAAGAAAGCTCCAAGCGGATTATTCCGCCATACGTGCAAATTGGCCCTCTCAGCGGCCCTCGGGACTCACTCTGGCCTCACTTGCAGTGGTCGGCGGCCGTCTTGACGCGGGAGGTCGCCGCCCCCATGGCCGTGGCGCCCTTCAGGATCGCCTGCACCTGCGTGCACTTCTTGGCGGCGCTGGCTCGCTCGGCCTGATCGGGCGCTTCGCGTTTGGCCTTCGCGCTGCACTGCTTCTGGCCCGCGGCGTCACAGCTAGCGTAGGCCTGCGTCGCGCGGCTCCAGCTCCCCGAGCCGACGAGGCCGAGACATTCGGAGCAAGCAACCGGTGTGCTCGCTCCGCCCGAGTTCTTCGGTGTGGAGGTGTGAGTCGGTGATGAGGAGGCGAGCGTCGGAGTCGTCGCACTGGGCGTCGGGGCTGCCGAGGCCGGCGGTAGGGGAGCAGCCGTGGGTGTCACTGGAGGGGGTGGGGGCGGCGGGGCCGGTGTGGGCTCCGGGTGCACACCGCTCGCCACTCCCGGTGGCTCGGCCTCCGGCGGTGCTGCTGGGCCTGCGCCTGGCCCGGACAAAGCAAACCAGGCGCCAAATCCGAGCGCCGTCGCCCCCAAGAGGCCCCCCACGAGGAGGCCTGCGCTGGAGCGCTTCGGAGCCGTCGGTTGCAGGGCAGAAAGGCCTGCCTCCGTGCCGGCTGAGGCTTCCTGGGAACGCAGCGTCGAGGCCGATGCCAAAGCGGGCAGCGCGCCGGTGCGCGCACTGGTGTCGACGGCCGCCTGCGACGGCGGCACCACGGCCTGCATCGCTTGAGTCGCGTCCGTCGCACTCACGGGCCCCGCCAAGCCGGCCTTCAGCTCCGCCACGAAGGCCACGGTCGTCGGCGGCCGTTCGTCCGGCGCCTTGGCCAGGGTCCGCATGACGGCCTCACGCATCGTCTTGGGAATGCCGTAGCCTGTCGGACGCTGCTCGATGGGAAACGGTTGCGCCGTCATGTGTTCGGTCGCCCATTGCCACGGCGTGGTGGCATTGAACGGCAGCGAACCGGTGAGCATCTCGTAGCTCATCACGCCGAGCGAGTAGATGTCCGAACGGCGATCGAGCTCGGCGCCGGTGAACTGCTCCGGACTCATGTACGGCGGCGTGCCGAGCACCATGCCCTGCTGCGTGAGCTTCTGCTCTTTCTGCGTGTCAGCCGATTCGCGGCGCGCCGCGATGCCGAAATCGAGCACTTTGACGAAGTCGTGTTTCCCGAGCTTCTCGCCGAGAATCACGTTTTCCGGCTTGAGATCCCGGTGCACGATGCCCTGCTCGTGGGCTTCGTGCAGCGCGCCGCCCACCTGCTCCAAGATGTCCACGACCCGCTCGGGACGAAGTGGGCCCTCCTGCTCGATCACCTTGTCGAGAGATCGCCCTTCGACGAACTCCATCGCGATGTAGAGGGTGCCATCGGCCTCGGCACCGAAGTCGAACACCTTAATCGTGTTCGGATGTTCGAGTTGGGCGACGGTGCCACATTCGCGGTGGAAGCGAGCGAGGATGGATGGGTCCTTGGACAAGTGCGGATGGAGCGTCTTGATGGCCACCTTGCGGATCGTCGAGCCCATCTGCTGCTCCGCGGCGTAGACGACCCCCATGCCGCCTTCTCCGAGCACGCGGGTGACCCGGAACCGACCTCCCACCAAGCGACCTATCCACTCACCCTGCGTTTCCTTGCTGATGATGAGGCCGCAGCTCGCGCAGAACCGCGCATCGTCCAGGTTCTCGTGCCCGCAGCTCTCGCACTTCATCGTAGGCCGCAGTGTCTACCGGCGCCGAGGCTGGCGCAATTGGGTCACGGCGGCCCAGGCCACGACCGAGAGCGACAAGAGGACGAGCACGTCCCAGACGAGCTCGTCCAGCACCATGCGCAGGTCGTGATGAGACATGGTGCTCAACGCGAACCACGCGCTCGGCACGACACACGCGACGAGCGCCACCTTCTCTCGACCCGTGATGCCCTGGCGAAAGCGACGCGCGCCGTGCCAGACGACGACCAAACCCGTGAGTCCCACCACGATGGGCGACAGGGTGTGCCGGATGTGAGCCACCCCGGTCAGGCGGGCACCGATGCGCCCGATCTCCCGAAGCCCTTCATCGAAGTCGAGTTGCATGTTGACGGCGAAGAAGAAGAGCAGGAGTGCCACCCAGGCAAATGGGCTAGGGCGCCTCGGAGCGTCTTTGCGTCCAGCGCGCCAGGCCGCCCATCCACACGCGCCGAACAGCGCCGACAAGACCCAGTGGCGCGGACTGAAATCGAAGAGCCGGGGCGTCCACTCGCGCAAGTAAGGGACGTGCACCGGCACGGGCGGAGGCGCAGCCACGTGGACCGTGCGCACGCTTTCTCCCTGGAAGCGAGTGTACCCGATGGGGGACTCGTCGAAGCAGCGCGCACTGCCGCAGAGCACGCGGATCTCGATGCCATCCTCTGTTTTCGTCAGGTGCTCGCGATGCAGGTGCCCCGCGAGGATCGTACCGACCTTGGCACGTCGACACAGGGAGAGCAGTCGGGCACGGGTCGCCGTGGGCCAATTCCCTCCGCCGTCGGGCTCGTCCTCCTGGTCGACGAACGGCGGGCGATGGGTGACGACGAAGGTCGGCGGACCGCCCGCGGCAACAGCCGGGGGCAGCGCTTGCTCCAAGAACGCCCATTGGCGCTCGAACTCGAGCGGCGAGATCTCGCTCCAGCCTGCGGTCTCCGAATTGGCGATGACGAACTTCGCGTTCGGCGTGCTTTCGACGTAGTAGTCTGGGCCGTAGCGACGCCGATAGTCCTCGAGGCTCGAGACGTCGACCACGTCGTGATTCCCCGGAGCAAGGAGAACCTTGGCCCGGAGCTCGCCCAAGGCAGCACCAAACGCCCAGTGTTCGAACCAGCTGCGATCCTGAACCAAGTCACCGGGGATGACGACGAGCGGAACTCGGGCCTCGTTGAGCTGCCCAATCAGCTGCAAAAAACGCCGCCTGTCAGCCATTCCGCCGCCAACGCCGTAGCCAATCTGGGGGTCGCCGATCACGGCGAAATCGAGCGACGTCGGCTCTGCCGCCTGCGTGGAGGTCGACAGCAGCACCAGCAGGCAGCAGAGGAGGAGGCCGAACGTGCGACTCATGAGCGTCCTTTTCGCGCGACCGGCTTCGGAAACCAGAGTGCGGCGCCGAGGACGCACAAGGTGGGCAGAAGCTCGAGGACCACATCGAAAAACTCGTCGCTCTCCACGGAAAACCGCGAGAAGCGGGCCAAGCGCAGAAGTGCAAACGGGCCCAGCAAGACCAACCCAGCCATGGCAGAGCGCAGTGCCCAGCTGCCACGTCGCACCGCGGCAATGCCGTACATGCCACTAACGAGCACGAAGCCGCATGCCCCGAGGAGCACGACCGCGCGCAAGAGATTCTTTCCACCGTATTCGTGGATCTCTCCAGCAAGCTCCCTGAACCACTCGAAGGCCAAGGCATGCAGATCGAGCTGCTTGTTCAGACCGAGCGCGAAGCAGGCGATTGCGAGAAAGAGCCACACGCGATGCTCGGGAGTGCCCCGAGCCTGAGCGCGAGCCAGTGGCAAGGGGACACGCCGCGAGCGCCGCCAGCACGCCCAGGCTGCGACCAGGTAGAGCACGGTCTGCAGCCAACCAAAGAAGCTGTCGTCACCCGGGCTCACGCTGGCGGCCACTCCAAGGTCAGGCGCTCCTCGGTCTTGCGATCGATGATTTCCAGACGATTCGCCCGCTCGAGCAAGGGCAATCGAATCGTCACGTCGGCTTCGAGACCCGATTCGATCGCGTCACCTCCGTCCGCCCCCAAGAGCGGGACGTCGAAGCGCAAGCGTTCGAGCAGCTCGGTGCCCAGCCATAGTTCTGCCGCGAACCGACCCATGCGCCGCGGCGTCGACTCGGCGCTGGGCAGATGGACCCGCTGACTAGCAAGGACCTTGAGCTTGCCACCTTCGAAGCGGAGCAGGAGGTCCACTTGCTCGGCACTGCGTGCCGGCGCCGGGTCGGGGGCGTGGTGAACGAGCGGCCGCTCGTCTTCGGGCGGCGCGTGCGGCGGTGGGGCGTCGCCCGGAGGCGGCTTGCGCTCGATGGGAATCACGATGTTCGGCGCCTTGCCCATCTTCACCGGCTCGGCGCAACCGGCCGCCCCGAGCGAGATCGCGACCAGGCTCACGATCCCGGGTATCCGAAAACGCGGCGACGACAGCAAGACCTTCATGCAGCACCACGGTGCCGCGGATCCATGCGCCGAGCAATGCACCAGACTAGCCCCGTGCGACGTTCAGTGCGCGAGCAAGACAGGGCAGCGTGTCGCTCGCGCGCCCCGCGTAGCTCACGCGCTCGGGCGCCACGATGAGCCACGGCACTTGGCCGAGGCCACGAGCCTGGGCGAGCGGCGTCGGTGCCAGGAGCGGTGCCGTCCCGAACTCGGGCGGCAGGGTAACGCGGGTAGCTGCGTCATACGCCGCCTCGCCGGACTCGCGGGCCTTCACCCGCGCTCGCAGGCTCGTGCCGCGCAGATCGACGGTGCCCATGATCTCCTCCAAATGACAGTGCCACACCGCGCCGTCGGGCAACCCCGGTTCGAGGCGCGGCAGGCGACGGTCCACTTCGAGCGCCACGGTGCGCAGAAGGGAATCGGCCAAGACTTCCAGCATGCGCGCCCGCTCGCGCAGCAGGCTGGCGCCCTCCACGACCGAGCGCAGCGGCGATACGCGTGACGCCAGCACCCGCGGCAGGCGCGCCTCGAGCTCCGCAGTGGCTTGGTCACCGCGCACCCGAGCCAGTTCGAGGCGTCGTTCGACCCCGAGCGCGGGCCGACCGGGCATCGACGCAAGCTCGAAGGCGCGACGCAGGCTGTCCTGAGCCTGGCCATCGAAGCGGGGATAGATGTGGGCGTAGCGCGCGCCGAACGCCTGGACCTCCCGCTCGCGCTCGTGGCCGGTCGACATGCGCCCAGCGCTGCGTTCGAAATCCGCCAGCATGCCGACGAGCGGATATCCAACGCCGAGGTCGAGCTCACCCAGGCCGATGCCGAGCAGGGCGGCAAACGTTCGCGACATCTTCGCCGACGCCAGGGCCGCGCGCAGAGCCAGATCCGTTACGCCCGACAAGAGCGCCAGCTGCTCTTCCAGCGTGGTGCGCAGGCCATCGTCGGGTAGGAGGGCCAGGTCCATCTCCGCCATCCACTCGCGTCGACCTTCAGCGCGCGCGCTCGCCTGCTCGACCTCCCGACCGAGCTCGGCCATCTGCGCGACGCTGAGCGCCAATTGTCCGCCCAAGCGCGCCAAATCGAGGGCTCGCGGCCCACCCATCCCAACATCCGGCGTCGGCTCGACGGGACCGAGCAGGTCGCGGGCAACGCTGGCGCCGACGCTCCCTCCCTGCCGGCGGAGCAGCGCCTCGAACTCCTGCTTGTGGAGAGCCGGACCCCATTTGTCACGGCCCAGGGTCAAGACCGGCGTGCCGAAGGCCCGCCGTAGGACCGAACGTCCCGCAGACGCGCGCATCCGCTCGACGCTCCGGTCGAACGCAGAGGCCGGCCGAGTCCAACCCGCCTGACCGGGCAGCGGCAACTTCGCGTCCGGCCGACGCTCCAGATCGGCGAGCGCCCCGAGGAGAGCCGTCCGTGCGTCGGGGCGGTCCTCGGTGACCCCGACCGCGAGCTCCAAGCGACGCAGACCCGCCGGCACGCGTTCCAAGACGGGTTCCAGGAACAAGGCTGCCCAAAGCTCCGCCACCGCGGCCGCCAAGTCCTCGCGCCTAGCCTCGACGACGGCGCTGAGCCCCGGAATCGACACCTTGCGCGGCCGCCAGACGGGGCTCGACCAGATCAAGCAGCGGGGGCTCTCGAGCTCGAGGCTCGGCACGAGGTCCAACGACAGCCGCACGCGTTCGTGCGCCCGAGCTCCTCGTTCCCAGCGCGCAGCGCCGAGCTCCTGATCGAGCAGCTCGAGCGGGCGATGCCCGCGTGGCAGCCGCGCGACCGCCAAGCGAAACGACTTTCGCCCGAGGACAAAGGTGGAGCCGAGCGCAGACGCTTGCTCGAGAGCGTTGCGGACCAGGACAGCCGCTCCTCCGGCCGAACGCTCGATGTCCGCCAGAGGCAGTCGGTCGAGGCGCTCGAAATCGAACTCCATCGCACGCTTCAGGCTGGCGTGTCTCGCTCCGCCCCGACTTGTCGCAAACGCGTGATGATCTCTGCCAAACTGGGGTCGCCGAGCGCCTGGGCCACGAGGAGCTCGCGCAAGTCGGCCAAGCGCTCCTCCGAGACGCGGCCCACCAGATGAGCCGTGGCGCTCTCGGCGTGGCGGCGCAAATATTCGGCCACGTCGATGTGGCCCCCTTGCAGGAGGTCCAGGTCGGTACGCCCGGCTAGAACGACACCCGATGCGTCGACCACTGCCCCGGCGGGCACTGCCCCGGCTGGGGACTGCGCCGAGTCAGCCGTTTCCTTGCGTTTTACCATGTCGCACCTCCCGTCCGCGCCCCACAAGCCTACAGGGCGACCCTGGATGTCGCCACCGTCCTCTGCTCCCTCTGCTCCCTCTGCTTCGGCCGCTCGCGTCCAGCGTTGCTCAGAATCGTCCGCCCACCTGCAGCATGCCCAGCCCGGGTCCAAGCTGTAGATTCACGGCGACGAGGTCGCTCCGCACCCACACCCGGGTCCGGTCGAAGAATCCCGCCGCGACGAG
>Ga0164308_10000135_pt1 | contig 37889 bp, 42 predicted proteins | sample Whisoiple_246_MG_FD_109983 | JGI IMG/M metagenome (GOLD analysis project Ga0164308, IMG submission 109983) | Soil microbial communities amended with fresh organic matter from upstate New York, USA - Whitman soil sample_246_MG | ecosystem: Environmental > Terrestrial > Soil > Unclassified >... | reverse complement strand
GCCCGCCGCTAGCTCGCCGAGCCTGCTGGGGGGTCGCGGTTTATGCCTTTTTCGCGATCTGTGCGCAGTCTGGGCGGTGCGCGTGGAGATCAGACGATCGTCCAGCCGTCGACCGCGCTCACGGACGCGGAGCGAACACCGGGACGAAGACGTCGTCGCCGTCCACGTCCTGGCGTTCGAAGCGCACTTCGACCCGAAGTCCGATGCAGACCGAATCCGGTTCGCAATCCACGATATTCGTCGCGATCCGTAGGTCGGTCTGCTCGTCCAGCGTAACGATCGCTATCACGTAGGGAACCGGCACGGCGGGGTTGAACGGCTGGTAGTTGACCGTGTACGTGAAGACAGTCCCCTTGCCGGAAACCGGCCGGGCGACCAGCGCTCCTCCGCAGTCGGGACACTCCCCGGCCGACGGCTGAATCCACAGTTCACAGTGCGCGCACCAGGCAACCAACAGCCGACCGTCGCCACCCCCGGTCCAGAACGCCCGATTGTGTTCGTTGAGGGCGGGAAGCATCCGGGCCGGAATCTCGGGTGGGGCCTCGTCTGCCATAACCAGCAAAGTACAGTCCGATCGACTGTCATCACAAAAATAGACTTTCGGGGGCGCGATGGGCCACTTCGAGAAGGACGCGATCATCAGCGGCCTCGGCATCTCGCGAATCGGGCGTCGCACAGGCATCCCGAGCCTGGACTTGACGTTGGAGTCCGTTCGCGCCGCGATTGAAGACGCAGGGCTCACCGCTTCCGACATCGACGGTGTCGCCACGTTCGGTGATACCCCGCCCACCGAAGTGCTTGACGCACTGGGCATTCGCGCGCAGGACCGCACGACGGGCTTCGACACCGGCGGAGTGCTCATACCCGTCATGTCCGCCTGCCGTGCTGTGTCGGAGCGACGGTCGCGACATGTGCTCGTGTATCGGACGGTGGCAATGCTGGGTGGGTCGATGAACCAGGAAGCATCGCCGATGCTCAACCCGCTGGCCTCCCCACCTGTCGAACCGCATGTCCCCGGAACCAGGAGAAAGCTGAAACCGTTCGAGGACATCGACGAACTGGTCGCAGCGCACTCATATTCGGCCGCGAACTGGCTCGCCATGCACTGCAGGCGGCACATGGAGCTCTACGGAACAACCAAGGAGCAGCTGGGTTGGCTGGCCGTCAACAGCAGACGCAATGCCGGGCTCAACCCACGCGCGGCGTATCGCGAACCGATGACCATGGAGGACTACTTGTCGGCGCGTCCGGTGTCCACGCCGTTCGGGCTGTTCGACTGCGACGTTCCGATCGACGGGTCGATCGCGCTGGTCGTCTCGCATGCCGACTACGCGGCCGACAGCCCGAAACCCGCGGTGGCGGTACAGGCGATCGGCGGGACATACGGCTCGGGAGGGTGGTTCCACCGCGATGACTTCCCGAAGATGGCTTCGGTGGAAGCGGCCGCCGAGATGTGGTCACGCACGGACCTCACCGCGTCGGATGTGGATGTCGCCGAGCTCTACGACGGTTTCACTTTTCTGACGTTCGCGTGGTTGGAGGCCTTGGGTTTCTGCGCGGACGGCGAGGCCGGCCCGTTCGTGGAGGGAGCGACGCGCATCGCACTGGACGGCTCCCTGCCGCTCAACACCTATGGCGGGCAGCTGTCTGCGGGGCGCATGCACGGCTATTGGCTGCTGCATGAGGCATGTCTGCAGCTGCGGGGCGAGGCAGGCGAACGGCAACTGGCCAGGCGGCCCGAAGTCGCCGTCGCCGCGGCGGGCGGCGGACCGATCGCCGGATGCATGCTGCTGACCTGCTGAGCGGCTGCGCCGACGCCGAACCCGACCCTTGACGGTGACGTACCTCACAGTAGTATGACCAGTGGTCATCGACCTTGGGAGGCGCTGATGCCGACGGTGACATGGGCTCGCGTGGATCCGGGCCGTCGCGCCGCAGTGATAGAAGCCGCGGAGGCTGAGTTCGGCGCGCACGGCTTCTCCCAAGGCAGCCTCAACGTCATCGCAAAGCGTGCCGGAGTCGCCAAGGGCAGCCTGTTCCAGTACTTCGCCGACAAACGCGACCTCTACGCCTACATCGCCGACGTCGGCAGCCAACGGGTGCGCTCGTACATGGAGGACCGCATCCGCGAACTCGACCCGAACAGACCGTTCTTCGAGTTCCTGACCGACCTGCTCGACACCTGGGTGGCGTACTTCGCCGACAATCCCCGCGACCGCGCACTGCATGGCGCGGCGACCCTGGAGGTGGACACGGATGCCCGCGTCAGCGTACGGACCGTCATCCATCGCCACTATCTCGAAGTCCTGCGGCCACTGGTGCGCGATGCGCACATTCGCGGCGACCTGCGCGCGGATTGCGACACCGACGCGTTGTTGTCGCTGCTGCTGATGATCTTCCCGCATATGGCGCTCGCGCCGTACGTGCGCGGGATGGATCCCATCCTCGGACTCGACGAGCCCACTCCCGAACAGCCTGCACTCGCCGTGCGCAGGCTCGTCGCAGTCCTGTCGGACGCATTCTGTTCCAAAAGCCCAGCCCAGTTGATGATCAAGGAGGTCAAAGGATGACACGGAAGAACTCGGCCACGCTCGACGCAGGTGGCCTCAACTGGGCCAGCCTGCCCATGAAGCTGTTCGCAGGCGGCAATGCGAAGTTCTGGAATCCCGCCGATATCGACTTCTCGCGCGACCGCGAAGATTGGGAGTCACTCACCGAACTCGAGCGCGACTACGCCGCACGACTGTGCGCGCAATTCATCGCAGGCGAGGAAGCCGTCACCCAGGACATCCAGCCGTTCATGGCGGCGATGCGCGCCGAGGGGCGCCTCGCCGACGAGATGTATCTGACGCAGTTCGCGTTCGAAGAGGCCAAGCACACGCAGGTGTTCCGGCTCTGGCTCGACGCCGTCGGGCTGACCGGCGACCTGCACCACTACCTCGACGACCTGCCTGCCTATCGCCAGATGTTCTACGAGGAGCTGCCCAGTTCGCTCGAGGCGCTGTCGTCCGATGCCTCGCCGGCCGCGCAGGTACGCGCTTCGGTGACGTACAACCACATCATCGAAGGCATGATGGCATTGACGGGATACTATGCGTGGCACCGGATTTGCCTTGACCGCTCCATCCTCCCCGGCATGCAGGAGATCGTGCGTCGCATCGGTGACGACGAACGGCGTCACATGGCGTGGGGCACGTTCACCTGCCGGCGCCACGTCGCCGCTGACGACGCCAACTGGTCGGTCTTCGAAGCAAGGATGAACGAGCTCATTCCGCTGGCGCTGCGCAACAGCGACGACGGATTCGGGCTCTACTCCGACGTTCCGTTCGGCCTGACGCAGGAGGAGATGTCGCAGTACGCCTCCGAGAAAGGGATGCGGCGCTTCGGCACGATCAGCAGCGCCAGGGGTCGCCCACTCGAAGAGATCGATATCGACTACTCCCCGCTGGTGCTCGAGGACACTTTCGCCGACGAGGACGCAAAGGCGCTGGCCGCCGTCTAAACGGGCTCGTCGACGGATGCGGCGGTGCGGGCTCCGCGTCGTGTCGTCGCACGCGCGACCATGTACAGCACTCCCCCTGCGGCCAGCAGAATGGCTGCGAACAGCCAGACTCTGGCCGTCTGCTGGGACAGCAACAGCACGCAGGACGCGACTCCGAGCACCGGCACCGCCGTCCAGACCCGGAAATGTTCATGCTCGACGGTGTCGCGGCGCAGTACCAGCACGGCCACGTTCGTGGAGATGAACACGAACAGCAGGAGCAGCACAACGGTCTCTGCGAGCGTCGACAGGTCGCCGACCAGAGTGAGCAACATCGCCACCGCTGTGGTAGCCGCAATCGCCACCCACGGCGTTCGACGTTGCGGCAGCACATTACTCAGCACGGCGGGCAGCAGGCCTGCGTCTGCCATGCCGTAGGTCAGCCTGCTGGCCATGATCATGGTGAGTAGCGCGCCGTTGGCGACGGCAACCAGTGCGATGGCACTGAATAACCAGTCCGGTATCCCGACGCCGGACGCCGCGACGACCGACAGCAGAGGGCCTGACGATTCGGCGAGCTCTTTCGGGGAGAGTGCCGTCGCGCTGGCGACGCCGACCATCGCATACAGCACACCCGCGGTTATCAACGCGCCGAAAAGCGCTGTGGGATAGACCTTGCTCGGATTGCGGATCTCTTCGACTACGTTCGCCGACGTCTCGAAGCCGACGAAGGAGTAGTAGGCGACGATGGCGCCACCAAGGACGGCAAGCGCCGGTGTCGCGCCGTCGGGGAACTGGGTGATGCGGCTGAGGTCGCCGCGCGCGCCGCCGACCATGATCGACACGGCGATGACCACAATCAACAAGCCGGTGAGTTCGATCACGGTCATGACGACATTGCTCTTGACCGACTCGCTGATGCCGCGTGCGTTGACGGCCGCCACCAGCGCCAGGAACACGATGGCGGCGGGGATGGCGGGGATATCGACGAACGTGGCGAGGTAATCGCCGGCGAACGCCAGCGCCAGACCGGCGGCGCTCGTCACGCCGGCTGCCAACATGCAGAACCCGACGAGAAAGGACAGCAAAGGCTTTCGGTAGGCGCGCTCGGCGAAGATGGCGGCGCCGCCGGCCTTCGGGTATTTGGTGACGAGTTCTGCGTAGGATCCCGCGGTAAGGAGCGCGAGCAGCAGAGCGGTCACCAGCGGCGCCCACAGGACACCCCCGACATCCTCGGACAAGACGCCCAGCAGCGCGTAAATGCCCGCGCCGAGCACGTCGCCGAGGATGAAGAGGAACAGCAACGGACCGGTGATGTTGCGTTTCAGCTTGCCGTCGGCGCCCGCAGTGTCTTCACTCTTGGTTGTCTCCGTTGGAGATGTCATACCGCGTTTGATACCCCGGCGGACGGCCGTAAACACCGGGCCGTTCCACGGAATGTCGAGGCAGCCGGTGTCGCGGCTATCGAGTGGGATTGACGATCGCCCCGATCATGCCGATCCCACACTGGCGCGAGGGCTACCGGAGCCTGCTGCAGGACGTCGCTGCAGCGGTCTCCGATCTGCCGGGCGCCGATCCGACCGTTGAGTGCATCACGCACCGATTCACCGCGGGCAGCAAGGATGTGCTGCTCGGCTGGTATCCGGAACAAAGCTGGAGATGGACGAGTCGGCGCGCACCCGCAAGTTCGGCAAGTACGGCTCCGCCAAGTACGTCTATCCGCGAGAAATCATGGCCGAGCTGCGGTCCTGGTTCGAAAGCGAGTTGGCCACAACGCTTCCCGCGGCTCGTACTCTTTATTGGACGTAGCCGTCTACGGCTGCTGTTGGACCTGTTCGAGCGCAAGCCCGGTGCTGCGAGGGCCAAGGAAACCGACGTCGAGGCATAGCAACACGATCAGGGCCGCCGAGCCGGAGAACACCGCAACGGGCCCGAGCGCCGCGAGTGCGGGCACCGCGATGAACGGCATGACGGTCGAGGTCGCACGGGACAGCGAATAGCAGACGCCGCTGGCCGTGCTGCGGATCGCGGTGGGAAAGATCTCGGCCTGGTAGATGTGGAAGCCGTTGGAGAAGATATTGGAGACAGCGGTGAGCAGAAAGCCGGCGAGAACAATCACCGGGACGCTAGTCGAAGCGGCGAACACGATGCCGCACACGGCAATTCCCAGTGCTGAGGCGATGATCAGATGCTTGCGCTCGAACCGTTCGACCAGTGGAACAGAAATCAGCGACCCCAACGGGTACCCGGCGAAGGCCAGCGCCGCGTACCCCAGTGATTCAGTCACCTCGAACCCCTTGCTCACCAGGACGAGCGGCGCCAAGGTGCCGAATCCGTAGTAGGCAACCGTCTGCAGGACCTGGAAGATCACCAGCATCACGGTGCGCTTGCGGTAGTCCCGGAATGCAATCTTCAGCGCCTGTGCCACGCTGGGCGCGTCGTCGCCGGCATCGGCGACAGTGTCAGGTGGAGGTGACTCCGCGACGACCGTGCCGGGCGCGACCTTCGCCACCACCGATTCGACGACCGCACGGGCCTCGTCGCGGCGGCCGCGGCTCTCCAGCCATCGCGGCGACTCCGGCAACATCGTGCGGACGGCCATGATGAACACCGCACCCAGGCCGCCGAACAGCAGCAGCCATCGCCACCCGTCGATGCCGAGGAACTCCTGGCGTGCCACCAACCTGCCACCGAGCAGAGCCGCGAGCGGCACGCCGAGGAAACCGATCGTGTAGGCCCACGCCGTCATCCGGCCCCGGCGGTTGGCGGGCATGAACTCGGCCAGGTAGGTGTCCACGAGCACCAGCTCGGCGCCCAGCCCGACGCCGGCAAGGACGCGCAGTACGAGGAACGTCTCAATATTCGGCGAGAATGCGGCGGCGAATGAGAACACCGAATAGACAAGCAAATTGAGGATGAACACCCGGCGGCGCCCGAGCCGGTCCGCGGCGATCGAGAGCACGTTGGCACCGATGAACATGCCTGCGAACCCCGCCGCGATCACCATGGATTTGCCCAACGATCCCAGCCCGAACTCCTTGGCGAGAACCGGTGCGAGCACGCCGCCGAGAAAAACCTCGTACAGGTCGAAGAAGGTGCCGATGCCGACCAGCACGACCAGTCGCCAGTGCCAGCCGCTGACCGGGAGCCGCTCCAAAACCGACGACGCCGTGGTAACCGGTGCCGGACTACTCATATCGCCTCCTGCCGCCGGTGTCATTCTCGTGCCCGGCGACCCGAAGGGCTATCACCACAGCGCAGAGATTCTCGCCTGGGTCGGTTATTGGGATCGGTAGCGGTCGACACTCGATCTACTTGCGCCATGACGACGCCAACCCGGCGATGCATGACGACAAGGAGACCAGCAATGAGCATCATCCCCGCCCGCGTCCAGGAACAGGTGAGCCGCGTCGACCGGACGCGCAGCCTCTACATCGGAATCGCTGCAGGCATCACGGCGCTGTGGTCCCTCTACCGCGTCTTCTGGCTGTTCTATGCGGCGGCGACCCTCTCCAGCGTCGGCTACACCGGCGTCTCGCTTGCCTTCCCGCTGGTGCTGTGGGGAGCTATCGCCGTCCTCGCGGGCGCCGTCGGCGCCGTGTTTCTACTGCGCTACTCCAAGCAACCCTGACACCACAGAAACCCCCAGAGAAGGGCCGCCTCGAGCGGCCCTTTTTTGGTGAATCGGGCGAGACCTAAGCTCGTGTGGTGGATGTCTGCGCCAGACACAACATCACCGTTGTGGGTAATGGACCGACGATCTTGTTGGTGCACGGTTTCGGCTGCGACCAGAACCTCTGGCGTCTGGTCGTGGACCGCCTGCAGTCGGACTTTCGGCTGATACTCATCGACCTGGTCGGGTCCGGATCGTCTGATCCGCGAGCGTGGGATGCGAACAAGTACGCGTCGCTATCCGGTTACGCCGCCGACATCCTGGAAATAGTCGATGCACTGGACCTGCGCGACGTCGTGTTCGTCGGACACTCGGTATCGGCCATGATCGGAGCACTGGCGACGATCGAGGATCCGCGCCGATTCGCCAAGCTCGTGCTGCTGACGCCGTCGCCGTGCTACATCGATGACCGCGACTACCGGGGCGGCTTTAGCAGGGCCGACATCGATGACCTACTGGAGTCGCTCGAACAGAACTTCCTTGGTTGGTCACGCGCGATGGCGCCGGTCATCATGGGGACGCCGGACCGGCCCGCCCTGCAGGACGAATTGGCCGACACGTTCTGCCGCAACGATCCCGAGCACGCCCGGGTGTTCGCCCGCGCCACTTTTCTTTCGGACAACAGGGCCGATCTCTCTCGGATATCGCTGCCGACCCTGGTGATCGAATGCAGCAGCGACGCGATCGCCCCGCGCGAGGTCGGTGCATACGTTCATGCACACGTCGACGGGAGCGAGCTCATCACCTTGGACGCGATCGGCCATTGTCCCCACGTCAGCGCACCCGCCGAGACCGCAGAGGCCATCTCGGCGTTCGCCAGGGCCACGTGAGCGATCCCGGCATTGAAGACTTCTGGGACAGCGCTCCGAGCGGTCACGTCATCGCTCATCCGGATGGACGCATCATCCGCGCGAACGCCACGCTGGCCAGATGGTTGGGCTACGAGCCAGATGCCCTGTGCGAGATGGCATTCAGCGATCTGTTGACCGCAGGCGGTCGAATTCTCTACGACACCCATTTCGGACCGTTGCTGCACTTGGGACGCGATCTCAACGGTGTCACCGTCGATGTCCTCACTGCCGACGGAACACGGCTGCCGATGTTCCTCACCGCGAACGTCAAGCACAACTCTGCGCACCGGCCGGAACGACTGCAGATCACGGTCGTCGACGCCGCCAACCGCCGCGCCTACGAGGTGGAGCTCCTGGCGGCGCGCAAGCAGGCCGAGGTCGAGCAGGGACGGGTGAAGGTGTTCGCCGAGACCCTGCGGCGTGCGCTGCTGCCGCCCATGCTCTCCCCTCCCGACGGTCTGGACGCGGCCGACTATTTCTTCACGGCGTCAGACGACGACGTCGGGGGCGACTTCTACGATCTCTTTCCACTGTCCCGCACGACGTGGGGCTTCTTTCTCGGCGACGTCGCGGGCAAGGGCGTCGATGCCGCGGTGGTGACCGCATTGATCCGGTACACCTTGCGCGCCGCCGCCGTTTTCGATGATGATCCGGTGCAGGTGCTGGACAACCTCAATACCGTCATCAATCAAGAGGTGCGGGATGTTCGTAATCGCTTCAGCACAGTGGTCTACGGAAAGTTGACGAAGCGCGACAACGGTTTCGACGTCGAGGTTGCCAGCGGGGGCCACCCGCCGCCGCTCCTGTTCCATGCCGGCGGCAGCGCCAACTACGTCGACACGGTCGGCGGCCAGGCGGTCGGCCTCACCGCTGAGCCCCATTTCGTCGCGAGCCGGTTTCATCTCCACCCGGGCGACACGATGATGCTCTACACAGACGGGCTGACGGAAGCCAGCACCGGCATCGGCACCGAGCGTTACGACGACGAGGGTGCGCTGCTGCGTTTTGCAAAGTCGCACGCCCCGACAACGGCGTCGGCAATCGTCGAGGAGGTCCATCGTTTGCTCGGTGGCCTCGGCTCCGGTGTCGAGGATGACACCGCGGTGCTGGCCTTGGGCGTTTCGCGGGCCAAGGAGGCTTGATCGCTGCGAGGTATGGAAAGTGCCGATAACGGGTAGTCTGTTGTCAAGTTCGCGAGTTTCACCGAAAGCTCGCAGTACTTTCTGAGGTTCAGCTCCGAGCCGTCCACACAGGTCGGCGGCAAATGGGAGTTGTCCAGTGATTTCACAGTCGAATTCTGAGTACGCCGATGTCACGGACATGTTCCGTCATCTGGCGACGCTCGACACGCAGTCGAGTCAGTACCTCCGGCAGCGGGATGCGATCGTCGAGCGTTCTCTTCCGCTCGCCGACCACATTGCGCGCCGCTTCAAGAACCGCGGTGAGCCCCTCGACGACCTGGTCCAGGTGGCGCGGGTGGGGCTGATGAATGCGGTGAACCGGTTCGACGTGGACAACGGCGCGGAATTCGTCGCGTTCGCCGTACCGACCATCATGGGCGAAGTTCGCAGGCACTTCCGCGACCACGGCTGGTCGGTCAAGGTCCCGCGCCGGCTCAAAGAGCTCAACGCGCAGCTCAAACGGTGCCGGGAGGAGCTGTCTCACGAGTTGGGGCGGGCGCCGACAGCCACCGAAATAGCCACCAAATTAGGAATCGACCGAGAAGAGGTCGTGCAGGCGCAGATCGCCTCCAGCGCCTACTCCACGCTGTCCTCCGATGCTCCCGCGGGGGCCGGCGACGACGACGACGGACGGTCGGTCACCAATACCTTCGGAGATCTCGACGCCAACCTCGACAAGGTGCTGGACGTCACGACGGTACGTCCGCTCCTGGCTGCACTGCCCGAACGCGAACGGACAGTGCTCACGCTTCGGTTCTTCGAGAACATGACGCAAACCCAGATCGCTGAGCGAGTCGGCATCTCGCAGATGCACGTGTCACGTCTGCTGGCGCGCTCGCTTGGTGCGCTGCGGCGCCAGGTACGGACACCGGAACTGGTCTGAGCCAGAGCACAGCAGACACGAGGTTTGGCCCTGCCTGCGCGGGGTAATTGATGGCTGCGAGCTGAAGAGTCGCCCAACCGTTCATGGCGGGCCGCGCTTCACGACTAGAGCCAGCTGGTCCGCAGATCATCTGGTCGCCATGGACCGATCAACCCCATAAAACTTCGCACGCTCCCGTCGGAGTCGTCGGTTAGTGCTATTGAGGAGGCTCAGATGTCTGAGCAAGACAAGTCCGGTCAAGCGCGCAAAGGCTTGATCGACTCAGTGAAGGGCAAGGCGAAAGAAGTTGTCGGCGCTCTGACCAACAACGATTCGTTGACTGCCGAGGGCCAGCTCGAGCAGACCCAGGCAAAGGAACGCAAGGAAGCCAACAGCGTCGAAGCCGTCGCCGACGCCGAAGCGGAACAGGCTCGGGCCGAAGTTTCCGAAGCCCGGGCGGAGGGCGCTCAACAGCGAAACGCGGTGAGCGCCAAGACCAGGTCCGCGGAAAACACCGTGCACAACGACCAAGCAGCGCAAAAGCGCGCAGCGGAGCACGCTGCGCAGAGCGACGCCGAGCGGGCCAAGACGCGAGCCGAGCTCGACGCACAGCTCGAGGTGCAACGGGCGAAGGACGCTGAGCGCCAAGAGATCGACGCCGCGACCAAGGAGGCCGTTGACGCCGCCGCAGAGCATCAGAGCTCGGTACAGGCTGCCGACAGTGCCAAAGCAGAGGCCGACCGCATCAGACGCCAGGCCGACATCATGACCGATCAAGCCGACCTGCCCTGAGCACCGGCGAGAAACAGGAGTATTTGATGAAGATCGCAGAGATCCCGTTCGCGGTGTTGCGCTTCCAGTACCAGATAGCCCGAATTCCATTGCAGCTGATCGAGGATCAGATGGCCGCCCGGCTGTATAAAGAAGCCCCAATTCGGCTGTTTTACGAGCGTTCGCTGGGCTCAGTCGACGCGGCTATCGGCGACCTGCTGGGCGATCCGAGGCTGAAGCAACGAGGGACCGCGCTCGTCGAGCGCAGCGATGCCCTCAGCAGGGCCGCCAAACTCGATGCAAAGGCGACCTCGAAGCGTGAGCAGGCGGACGCCAAGCTGGACGCCACGCACGACGACGTGGTCACCGACATCAAAGAGGCTCACGACGCCACGAAGCAGGAAGCCATCGACGCGCAGATCACCGCTGCGCAGCGCAAGCGCGAGGCCGATGAAACCGCCGAAAAGCAGGCCGCGGCGGCAAAGAAGCGAGCCGACGACTTCGCGACGCAGCGTAAGAACGCCGCCCAAACGGCAAAGCGTCAGGAAGAGGCCAAGATTCAGGCGGCCGAGAGGCGCGCCGCCGAGACAGCCAAGGCAAAACTGGACGACGCTCAAGCGAAGCGAAGCGAGGCCGCCCGCAAGCGCGCGCAGGCCGACCGGGTCGAAGATCTCGCCGAAGCCGAAAACCAGAAACGCAAGGCCGAGCGGGCGAAGAACAACTGACCGAGGTAGTTCCCGGCCAGCATTCCGAGCCGGTTAGAGGTCAGGCGGCACTTGATCGCTGATCGTGCATGTGCCAGCTGAGCCGTCGCACCCGTTCCCGACAAGCGATTGCCCCCGTCCGCCATACGGCAGGTGCGGGGGCAATCGTCGGTGCGGTTAGTGGCCGAATATCAGGCGTCGTCGTGTTGACGGCTGCCGGATTTCGCCAGCCCACGGCTCACCAGGTAGCCGATGCTCAGAAGGGCAACATAGAACCATGCCCGGTCTGCGCGGAAGTAGTCGTCGTGTGCGTCGGTAGTGCTGACGAGGAACGACGCGACCAGGACGCCGACAACAGCCACGACGTAAACGACGAATTCCGTTGTCTTGAAAGCTGATTTGGTCTCTCGGCTGCGCCGCGCTGGGACGTGAGAGGCTTGACCATCCACCGCGCTGTATGTGGCTGGGGCGGGACGGCGTGCGGCAGTGGGATTTTCGGTGGTCATAGGTTCTCCTTCGTCACCGGTCAGGGCTGACCGGCGTGTAGATGGCGTGCAACTTCAGTGGACGGCTACTTAACCGACCCGCTGAAGACAGTCGAGCATGTCCGCCCGGCCACATGGACGCGCGGCGGCATGAACGACTCGTTACACCAAGGTTTAACAACGGATTTCGATGAATCGTCCGACATGAGCCAATGCTCACGGCATATCTAGAAACAAGACCGCTTCGGACTGAGTTGGTAACCGACATGCTGTAGCACCAACACCGCAAACACTACCCGTCAGCAGCCCGTGCACCTAATCGATGCACAGCGGCTTTATGCGTTGGAGAGCAATTACCTCGACCGTCGCTAGAGCACAGGACGGCCGCCGGTGACCGCCACTCGGGCCCCGGATATATAGCTGCCCTCGTCCGAGGCCAGCATGACGTACACCGGCGCGAGCTCGGCGGGCTGACCCGCTCGGCCGAGCGGTGTGTCGTCGCCGAAGTTGGCGACCTTCTCCTCGGGCATGGTGGCCGGGATCAGCGGCGTCCAGATCGGCCCTGGCGCAACGCTGTTCACCCGAATGCCCTTCTCGCCCAGGAGTTGAGCCAGGCTGGCTGAGAAGTTCGCGATCGCGGCCTTGGTCGCCGCGTACGGCGCCAACGTCGGGGACGGCATATCGGAGTTGACCGAGGAACTGCCGATCACCGACGATCCGGGACCCATGTGTGGCAGAGCAGCTTTCACCAGGTAGAAGTAGGCGCCGACGTTGAGCCGGAACGTGTAGTCCCACTCCTCGTCGCTGATCTCGGCCAGGTCGGTGTGCGTCATCTGAAAGGCCGCGTTGCTCACCAGCACATCGATGCCACCGAATTCGGTGGCGGCACGGTCGATCACCGCCCGACAGTGGTCCGGGTCAGCCAGGTCACCACTCACCAGAACGCATTTGCGGCCTGCCTCCTCGACCAGGCGCGCAACGTCGGCGGCATCGTCGTGTTCGTCGAGGTAGGAGATCAAGACGTCGGCGCCTTCGCGAGCAAAGGCGATGGCCACCGCACGGCCGATACCACTGTCGCCTCCGGTTATCACCGCGCGCTTACCTGTCAGCCGTCCCGTTCCGCGGTAGCTGCTCTCGCCACAGTCCGGAACGGGATCCATGACCGATTGGACGCCTGGAACCTGTTGCTGCTGTTTGGGAAACCCCATTGATCTACCTTTCGTCGCCGGCGCCTATGGCTTGAGAATGACCTTGACGGCGCCGTCCTGCTTCTTTTGGAAAATGTCGTAGGCCTGCGGCGCCGCATCTAGCGGCATCGTGTGCGTCGCAAAGGCATCGACGCCCAGCGGGTCGTCGTCGCTCAGCAGCGGCATGATCTCATCGACCCACTTCTTCACATTCGCCTGACCCATCCGAAGCTGAATCTGTTTGTCGAACAGGGTGAGCATCGGCAGTGGGTCGGCCATGCCGCCGTACACGCCGATGATCGAAATGGTGCCGCCGCGACGAACGATGTCGATGGCCGAATAGAGGGCGCCTAGGCGGTCGAGCCCGGCCTTCTGCATCATCGGCTTGGCGAGGGCGTCAGGCAGAAGGCCGGTGACCTGTTGCGCGAGCTTGGCTACTGGCGAACCGTGCGCCTCCATACCGACGGCATCGATCACCGAGTCGGTGCCGCGCCCAGCGGTCATGTCCCGGATGACGTCTCCGAGATCGTCGCCGTGCTCGTTGAGGTCGATCGTCTGCACCCCTCGCGCCTGCGCACGCGCGAGCCGCTCGGGCACCATGTCAACGGCGATTACCTGATAGCCCAGGTGGTTCGCTATCCGAGCGGCCATGTCGCCGATCGGCCCCAGCCCAAGCACCGTCACCGAACCCCCGTCGGGAATGTCGGCATACGCGACTGCCTGCCATGCCGTCGGCAGAACGTCGGACAGGTAGACGAACCGTGAATCCGGCGGCCCGTCCGGGACCTTGATGTGGGTGAACTGTGCTTGCGGGACGCGGAGCAATTCGGCTTGGCCGCCGGGCACCTGGCCATAGAGTTCGGAGTAGCCGAACAGCGCGGCACCCATGCCCTGGTTGCGTACCTGCGTCGTCTCACACTGGGTGAAGAGCTGCTGGTCGCACATATAGCAACTTCCGCAGGAGATTTGAAACGGGATCACCACCCGGTCTCCCACGGCCAGATCCGTGATTGCGGAGCCGACCTCGCGCACGATACCCATCGGTTCGTGCCCGAGGATGTCGCCCGGATGCATAAACGCACCGAGGATTTCGTAGAGATGGAGGTCGGAGCCGCAGATATTGGTCGACGTCACCTCGATGATTGCGTCGGTCGGCTCCTCCACCTTCGGATCCGGGACGGTGTCTACGCGCACGTCCCGTTTGCCGTGCCAGGTGACTGCTTTCATCGCAACATTCCCTCCGGGTTGGTGAGCGTTTCGAGTACCCGGGAGGATCGATGGGAAACGGCCTTCGGTGCCGTGAATTTGTTTCCGAATGCGACTATCCCCGCGGCCGTTGGCGACCGCGGGGATAGGTGTCTTACGACGACGTCGGCAATCAGGTGATGCCGACGACCTCTTGGGCAATCGCCGCGACTCGCGTCTGGGCCGCGGAGACGACGCCGTGGCGGTTCTTGTGCGCCTCCTCATAAGCAAGAATGGCGCGGACGTCGGCGGGCGTGGTCAGCTCCTTGATCTCGGTCACCGCTTCGGACACGTTCAGCGTGTCGTAGTCAGCGATCGGCAACTCGTCGGCCTCGAGCACGCCTGCGGCGCTGCGCATCGAATGCAATGCATCGGCCGCCTGATCGGCGCCTTCGCGCCTGGTGATCCGCTCGGCGGTCGCCAGCGCGGCGTCGCGTGAGGCGGTCAGCGCCTTCGTCGCGACATCACCTGCATGGGCGCCCCGGCTCAGCAGATCCCCCAGCGCAGGCGGTGCCGCACGCACGGTTTGCACCGCGCGGTCGAGGCCCCGCGTTGACCACGACACGGGCGCGTTCACCAATTTCACTGCCACGCCGGTCGCTGCCTGAATCGGGGTCCGTTGCAGCGCGGCGGGACCCCCGAGTGCATCCTCGGCCAGCACGGTGGTGAGCCACTCGACGGTCGCCGTATGCGCCACGATCAGGCGATCGGCCAGCTTCTCGATATCAGCATTGCCCTGCGCCACGGCAAGTGCTTTGAGGTAGCGGGCCCGGTCGAGAAGCTGGTGTTCCAACGCGAGATCGCCGAGAAGCGCCTCGCCGAACGGCTGCGCCTGCTCGGTCAGCGCCTTGACGGCGGCGGCCGCACGGCCGAGCAGTGGGCCGAGGACATCGGGCAGCCCGCCGAGATTGCGGATCGCAGCCTCGATGGACTGTGCACGAGCGCGGCCGTTCGCAGCGTTCTGGGTCAACTCGCGGCGGACGGCTTCGGTGCGCGCCTGCGCCAGTCGCGTCTCGGCGACCTGGATCTCGGTGTTGGTCAGATCGAGCACGGTACGGAGTTGCGCCAGCACAGTGCTGGTGCCATTCGCAGTCATTTACATCGTTCCTTCGTCATTGACGTCATTTGGTCGGCGCGAGAGCGCCGCAACGGTCGGGTACCCCCGAGCGGCGCGAGAAAACCGATCTGTGCCGAGCTCGTCAATCCACAATCACGGCCCGGCGACCACGTTTGCGTGGCCACAGCGCGGGTATCAAAACTGAGCCGTTAGCTTCCAGACCCGGAGCACCGCGTGTGACCTGCTGCCGGGGGTTGAAACCGGATTCTCTCTGTGCACCTGCACGTGGCCCGTCGGCGCGACGTCAAGGTCGATTAGGAGAGTTATTCATGTACTTACACACTCAGCAACTCATCAACGAGATCGCCGTTGACGAGCCGGATCCAGCTGCTGCCAACGCACTTCAAGAAGGCCTCGGTGGCCAGTTCGGTGAAATGCGGACGATGATGCAGTACCTCTTTCAGAGCATCAACTTCCGCGGCGATGCGGCGTCAAAGCCGTACAAAGACCTTCTGCAGGGCGTCGGCACCGAAGAGATCAGCCATGTCGAACTGATCGGCACGACCATCTCGCGACTGCTCGACGGCTCACCCGAATACATGGGCAAGAAGACCGACGATGTCGACAAGCCGGGCGCCAAGGGCGCGACGCCGCTGAAGATCGCGCTGGACACCAGCAACATCCACCACTACCTGGTCGGCGCCCAAGGCGCCCTGCCGGTCGACGCAGCGGGTAATCCCTGGCTGGGGTCTTACGTGTACAACAGCGGCAACCTGGTGCTCGACCTGCTCTACAACCTCATGCTGGAGTCGACCGGGCGGCTGCAGAAGTGCCGCATCTACGAGATGACCGACAACAAGACCGCCCGGTCCACGATCGCGTATCTGATCGTTCGCGATCAGGCTCACGAGAACGCGTTCGCCAAGGCCTTGGAGAGCCTCGGGGTCAACTGGGGCGCTGCATTGCCGATCCCCAAGACCAACGCCGAGCAGTTCCCCGAGGTCAAGAAGCTTCTCGACCAGGGCCTGCAGAGTATTCAGTTCACCTTCAGCGCCGATGACGAGAGCCAGGCGGCAAAACTGTATCGAGGCGCATCTCCGTCGAACGACGGAACCGAGCTCAGCACCGCCGTCATGCCAGAAGGGTTTCCGATGACGATCGCGCCGGAACGGCGCGAAGAGTTCGCGCCCGGTCTCGACAAGGAGCTGTTGGCGCTCATCCAAGCCACCGCCGAGGTCGAGATCGCGGCCAATGGCGGTTCTGCAAGAAAGTCAAAAGCAAAGAAGTAAACCCGTGGCACGGGTGGGCTGGCGTCGAAGACGCCAGCCCACCCTGCTCGTGGAGGCACAGTTATGCGCATCGTCGTCGCGCCGTCTCCCGTGAGCGAGCTGCCCCGCACCCAGATAGGGTCAGCACAATGAAACGGCAAGTCAGCGCGGATCTCGATGTGGACATAGACGCGGACACGACCTTGGATTTTCAAATCGCCGTTGCACCACACCCCGACGCGGAAGTCTCTGAGACGTTGTCGTTCGTGCTGAACGGACGACCCATCGAGGCTCGCGAGATCACGGGGCTGCACGGCAACCGCATTCACAAGTTCGACGCACATGTCGGCCATCTCGAAGTCCGCTACGAAGCGACGATCGTCGGCCAGACGACGCCGGCTCCGGTGTCCGACTATGACTTGTCGATGTACCTGTGGCCCAGCCGTTACGCCGAGGCTGACAAGTTCTACGGTTTCGCCACAACGGAATTCGGTGCTCACGCCGACTCGGCAACTCTGCTGGAGAAAGTGTCGTCGTGGGTGGGCACCCGGCTTAACTACGTTCCGGGATCGAGCGATCCGATCGACGGCGCGGTGGATACCCTCCTTGCCGGCAACGGAGTGTGCCGCGACTACGCGCACCTGGTCGTCGCGCTGCTGCGCGCTGTCAACGTCCCCGCGCGTCTCGTCTCCGTCTACGCGCCCGGCCTGTCACCCATGGACTTCCACGCGGTGGCCGAGGCATACGTCGACGGGCATTGGCGCGTGGTCGACGCAACCTGCCTGGCACCGCGGCAGACTCTCGTCCGTATCGCCACCGGACGCGATGCCGCCGATACCGCCTTCCTGGATAACCACAAAGGCTCCATCAACCTGACCAACATGACGGTTACCGCCACCTCCGATGGCGATCTGCCACGCGATGCGCTCGATCAACTGGTGTCGATCCAGTAGCCGGGCGCCATTCGTGTCAAGTACCTCCCTAGGGGTGTAACACCACCCTCCCTAAGGGTCTTGACTGTAGTGAACTCGAGCGACCGCTCGACGCCTGAACATCCTCGAGATTCAAGGAGGGTTCACATGGTCGAACATTTCTGCGAGCCCACTCAATCCACTCATGCTCACGGTTTCGATATTCGCGAAAGTTGGCAGGACTGGCTGGTGGTGTTGTCCGTCGACGGCGAGGTCGACATGGTCACCGCACCGCAACTCGGCCGCGCGATCTGCGAGGCGCTGGAAAGATCCGCGACTGCACTCGTCATCGACCTCACCGATGTGACTTTTCTCGCCTCCGTCGGGATGAGCGTTCTGGTCGCGGCCCAGGAGGCAGCCGATGCGATGGCCGTACGATTCGCGGTCGTCGCCGACGGGGTCGTTACGCGCAGGCCGATCAGGCTCCTCGGACTCGACGCAGTCCTCGCGCTGCATCCCGCCCTCGACGATGCTCTGCGTGCGGTTCGACGGGAAGGGTCTTTTTAGCGACACAACACTTCTGGGTTCGTGCCGTGGCGGAATCAGTCGAAAAGCTGGTCCAAGGCCTCATTTTCGAGCTCGACCCAGCGTTTTACCTGTGTGCGAACCACCTCGACTTCGTCGAGGCTGAAGTGTCGAGCGCCGTCAGAGGTGATGCGGCAGATGTCCATCGGCGCGCCCACACTCGGCGATGTCGCGTCCAGCGCGTCGAGCACACGCAACGCCGCGACCACTCCGTAGTCCACATCGCGCTCCGTCATCCGGAAGTGCCCCAGCAGCGCATGCGCCTGCTGTGCCATCGCCGCACCGCTGCCGACGGCCTGGAAGCCGACCTCCTCGTAATGTCCGATCAAGCCGTTCGGGTCGAGATCGATGATGAACGGTTCGCCTCCGGAATAGCCCGCGGCCAGAACGTAGGTGGCGGGTGTACCGGCTGAATGCTGCGCGGGCACGTCCTCGATGAAATGCGCGTAGTGACGCTTGAATACCGGGATTAACCGCTCCTGCAACGCGTGTCCGATGTCTTTGGCCTCGACGACCGTGTCCGCCTCGGTGTTGAAGATCTGCTCGACGTCATAAAGCACCGCACGCGATCCGCTTCCGCCCCACGCGGCGTGGGAGCCGAGAGTGTGAAGCTTCTGCGCCGGGTAGCTCAGGCCCCTCGCCGAGTCGGTGATCTGCGAGTCCGAAGCCATCACCACTCCGTCGGCACAGCGCAGTGCGAGAACGACGGTCATCCCGGCGATGCTCTCACGGCCGGGCGCGTATCGACGCGGAAAAGCAGCAGACGGCTAACGCTTGATGCTCGCTTTGGTCACGAACGACGATCGCCGACGCCGGCGGGGCGACGACAGTGGTTGGATCGGGCAGGCCGCCCACTGCAGACGGCGGCCCGCTGGAGGAGCGTCATGGGGTGGCTTGGGCCGATAAACCTGCTTGCCTTGGTCCTCGCCGTCGCAGCCGTCGCCGGAACAGCAGGGTTCGTATCGGCACCCGTTGTTCGCAGGAACAGGCGACGCGCGCGGGGCTTCTTCGTCCTCGGGTTCATGTGTGGAATGACGGCGGTGACGGTCCGCCGCCACAAGCGACGCGTCCTTCGTCTGCTCGACTCCGCGGCGTTGCCGACCGGGCGGTTGCCGACGTCGCGGCGCCGCCGAGTCAGGACTTAGCAGGCGCGGTGTTCGGTCCGCTCACGGACCACCTCGCCAGTGTTCGATGCGGTGATGGTCAGGAATGAAGCCGTGCTCGACTCCCCACAGGACAGCTTGGGTCGTGGCCACGCCCATCACCACTACGTCGTAGTCGTCGACGAGGGCCACCGTGATCGGTCTGTTCGGGCAGGATCCCATGCAAAGAAAGTACCTCCCTAGGGGTGTAGTTACACCCTCCCTAGGGGTGTTGACTGGCGTGTGTCGAGAAACCGCTCGGCACAGTGCGCTCTCCGAACGCACGGGGTGGCCCTGACCAGAAAGGCTCTGCCATGATTGTTCTCGGAATCATCCTGCTCATCGCCGGATTCCTACTCAAGATTTCGGTGCTGTGGACCATCGGAATCATTCTGCTCGTCATCGGTGTCGTGCTGGCGCTCCTTGGCTCGACGGGTCGCGCGGTAGGCGGTCGCCGGCACTATTTCTAGCGCGATCGTTCAGTGGTGTCTTGACCGAGTGCGAATACCTGTGTCGCGGCCGACTTGCCTTTCAGCTCATGGCTTCCCCGGTCGGTGAGCATGGTCGGCCGCGATACCAGGGCATCAACCGTCCGCTGGGTGAGAAGGATGGTGTCGCCGGTGGTCTTGGTCAACTGCTCGACGCGGGCAGCGACATTCACCGCATCGCCGATCAACGTGAACTCCAGCTTGCTGCCACCGCCGATGGTGCCCGCGATCACCACACCGGTATTGATCCCCACCCCGATCCGCACCACACCACCGAAACGCTCACCGACCAACCGGTCAATCACCATCGCAGCACCCACCGCAGCATCAGCATGACCCGCCAGATCATTGGGCGCGCCGAACACCGCCAACGCACCATCACCGAGAAACTTGTTCACATGCCCACCGGCATCCACCACCGCAGGCACCACAATCTCGAACACCGCATTGAGCCGGGCCACCGTGTCCTCAGCAGTATTGGCCTCCGCGAACGGCGTGAAATCACGGATATCGACAAACAACACCGTCACCTCACGGCGCTCACCGGTGAAGATATCGTCACCCTGCTCCAACAACCGCGCCGCCAACCCCGGATCGACATACGTGCCGAACGCCGCCTGAAGACGTTGCCGCTCAGCCAAACCCGCCTGCATCCGATTGAACGACGCCGCCAACGCCCCCAAATCATCATCCTGAACCACCGGCAACCGCCCACTGTAATCACCAGCCCCAACCCGCTCAGTCCCCTCGGCAAGGTCCCGAATCGGTACAAGAGAGGGCGCGAACACGGCGCCAACCGTGGATGGCACCGCGAAGAAAACCGTGAGGCCGCCTGCGATTACGACGGCTAGCACGGGCATCTCTCGCACACGATCAGAAACCCCCGCAAGGATCGCGCCCCCGGCGGAAAAAGCGAACATGGCCGCGAGCATGGATACGCTCGTCCACGCGGCGAAACTCGGGCGGGACCGCGGCAACGCGTCACCGATTCCTGTGTCACCGGCGATGGCGACCCTCGCCGGCCGCAGCGCTCCTTCCACGAAGCTGTGCACACCGATCAGCGCCACGGCAGTGCCCATGGAAGCCCCCAGGATCCCGTATTGGACGAGCCGCGACCAGGCCGCCCCGGCAATCGCACCAACGACGACCGCGAGCACGCCGACCCCGAAGAAGCCACCCACCACCGAGCGCGCGACGACTCGCCTCGCCCAGGTGTACGTGGTCTCCAGGGCCTTGACCCCGTCGATCGGGCTGCCGGCAGCCCACTGGTCCACAACGCGACTGCGTCCGGCGCCGGGAATAACCATGACGTAGACCAGAACCAGCACGGCGGCAACCGTGATCGCGGCTGCAAACAGGAAGCGACCCGACTCCTCGAGCGCGACAATGCCAAGTGTGGAGAGAAGATAGGTCGGCAACAAGACCGGGAGGCAGATCCCGTAGATCGCCCACGAATACCTCGTTGCGTACCGATCCCACGCCCACTGCCAGATGCGATGCATGCCGCCGAGACTAAACGTCCACAGAACATGTCGATGACATCGACATTTTCCAGGCCGCGCGGTTCGGGTCGTGGCCGCCGAGGCGACGGAGAATCCAAACCTCGAATTGCATACTGCTGCAACGAGATGGGTGCAATAGCCTATGCCGACGACGTCAATCGAGCGGCCTGCACCACGAACGCATCGACGTCCTCTTGCTGCGTGTCGAAGCTGCAGACCCAGCGCACCTCACCTGTCGACGCGTCCCAGTCGTAGAACCGGAAGCTCTCGCGCAGCCGGTCGGCGACACCGGCAGGCAGGCGGGCGAACACGGCATTGGCCTGCGTCTCCTGGGTGAAGTCGACACCGCGGATGCCGCCGTCGGCGATAGCTGCCTCGATTCGCGACCTCAGTCGGGCGGCCATCGCATTCGCGTGTCGGGCATTACGCAGGTAGAGGTCACCGTCGAGCAGTGCAAGCAGCTGTGCCGAGACAAAGCGCATCTTCGATGCGAGCTGCATCTGGTGCTTGCGCAGATAGATCAGTCCATCAGAAGCCGTGGCATCGAGCACCAGGACCGCCTCCGCACCGAGCGCGCCGTTCTTGGTGCCGCCGAAGGTGACGACGTCGACGCCTGCGTCGGTGGTGAACGCACCCAGCGGAAGGTCCAGCGCCGCAGCGGCGTTCGACAAGCGCGCGCCATCCATGAACACGCGCATTCCCCGCTCGTGCGCATAGTCGGCGATTGCCCGTACCTCGTCGGGTGTGTAGACGGTGCCGAGTTCACTCGACTGGGTGATGTAGACGACGAGTGGTTGCGCCCGGTGCTCGTCGCCCCACCCCCAGGCCTCCTCGGCGACGAGGTCCGGCGTGAGCTTGCCTTCGGGTGTCGCGATCGGCAGCAGCTTGATGCCTGCGGCCTTCTCCGGCGCTCCGCCCTCGTCGGCGTGGATGTGCGCCGTCTTGGCGCACACGACTGCGCCCCAGCGCGGCAGCATCGACAACAGACCGACAACGTTGGCGCCGGTGCCGTTGAATACCGGGAAAATCTGGGCCGCTTCCCCGAAGTGCCGTGCGCACACCTCTTGCAGGTGCGCCGTGTACACGTCCTCGCCGTAGGACACCTGGTGCCCGTCGTTGGCGTCGGCGATCGCGGTGAGCACGTCTGGGTGCACACCCGAGTAGTTGTCGGAGGCGAAACCGCGGACGCTGGTGTCGTGCAATGGGCTCACGACGCTTCAATCTAGGACCCCGACGAAAAATGTAGGGAAACACCCGATTTCTCCGCGCACCGGATGTCCTTAGTCTGCTGTGGGGAGTCCACATGGTCCGTGACTCCTGCAGTTCAGCAGCGAGCTGCAGTCGGCCCGCCACCTACACCGTGGCGGGCCGTCCTGCATCGGCGGCGCGAACGCTGTTGAGAACGGTCTGGCCCTGCTGGTCGACGAAATGGGTGAACAGTTCCTGGGCGAAGCCGAAGACCAGCGCCCACGCCAGGATCTGCGCGGTGGTGTCCAGTGCGGTCAGACCGGGAACGAACTGCCCACGCATGAGCAACAGGCCGAGAACCGCGGTCATCGCTCCCGTCGGGAGCTTCAACGCTGCCAGCGCGAGCGGCAGCCCATAGCGTTCGGAAGAACCCTTGATGTTCCTGATGGCCGCCGCGGCCGCGACCGCCGCAGCGGCGAGTCCGACGAGTTCGACGACCATGAGGTCTTCGGGCTTGGCCGTCTCGGCGACCACATCGTCGATGTCCCGTTGCGGCGTGTTCCCCTGGAGCGCCAGGCCGGACTGCGAGGGGGTGAAGGGTTCGGACTGGCCCGTCGGACACACCACCACCGCTTTGCCGGACTCCTCAGGCGCGAAGCACAACGGAAGCCAGGTCGGCCGGAGGAAGCCCATCAGCGCGACCGCAAACGCAAGCACAGCCATCAGGACAATCGTGAGAACCACGACATTGCGGAAGCTGCGCAACCGCACGTTGACGCGCAGCGCCTCAGAGCTGGCCGCCCTGACAGTGGTCACGATCTTGCCGCGCTCTCTGTCCACCGACTCGTGATCGTGCACTTCGCCCGCGATCCGCTCGAACTCGTGACGTCCCGGGTCGGACGGGCGGAGATGGCGCTGCACGTGCCGAAGCAGCGACGGCATCTGGCCGAGAAGGTAGTCGGGCGGCGCGAGGTTCAGAAGTTGAGCCTCCGCGGCATCCAAGTTGCTCCTCGCGCGCTCGATCAGCGGCCCGTCGCGGAAGATCCGAAACCGCTTCTGTGGGTCCAGCTTCCTACCGAGTGCCGCGTCTCTGGCCGCACCGAGATGACACATCACCGCCCCCACAAGGATCTGGTCACCGTCACGCGAGTGCTTGGCCGTGATCCATTCGCACAGCGCCTCCAGCTCGTAGGCCCGCGTCAAGGTGCCTTCACGCCATGCCACCGAAACCGGCCCATCGATCCGATGAAATTGCGACCGATTCACCGACTGCGAATGGTTTGGCTCGCGACGACTGCCATTGCGTTGGCCGTTCGCGATTGTGGTCCCTAGATCGCTCATTGGATCCCCTTGTATGTGAGGCCGTGCCGAGGGACCAATTCTGGGCATGCCCGCGTTATTGGCGCGCGAGTAATTAACTACTCGATTCCACGGAAAGGGTGCGCAGACTTTGCGCGCGCGAAACCGAGCAAAACAAAGCGACATGGCGCACCCTTTTAGGCATGACGAAGCTATTTCGTGGCAATCCTCGGCTTCTTCTTCAGGTGTTGCCGGTGGCCGCCGCCATGGTTCTGCTCAAGTGGCTGTACGACCTGAGCCCGTTCAAACACCTCGAGCTCAGCCCGCTGCTGGGCGGCGTCATCGCCGCCGAGGTTTTCATCGTGGGGTTCATCCTCAGCGGCACCGCCGCCGACTTCAAGGAGGCCGAACGGCTTCCCGGCGAGGTGGTCGGCAGCCTGGACTCGATTGCCGATGAATGCCTGATAATGGACAGCGAACTCAAACTTCCGCAGGCCCGTCAGTGCGTCTTGCTATTGGCGGACATCGGGGTCTCGATCCATCAATGGCTTTTGCGCGGCGAGGGTTTCGACGACGTACTCGACCTCCTGCGCCGGCTCAATCCGCTGTTCATGGTTTTCGCGCCCAAGATTCAGGCCGGCTTCACCACCCGGCTGAAGGGAGAGCAGGCCAACATTCGCAAGGTGGCGATAAGGATGGACACGATTCGCCGAACATCGTATGTGTCGGCGGGCTATCTAATCGCCGAAGTCACCGGGCTGATGATCCTGGTGCTCCTGCTGATCACCGCAATCGGACAGCTCGCGCCCACGCTGCTGGTCGTCGGCGTGATCACTTACCTGCTGGTCTATGCGATCGCCATGATCCGCGACATCGACAACCCGTTCGAGTACCACAACGGCAAGCCGGGAGCCGCGGATGTGGACCTCGCCGTCCTCGAATCGTGCGAGAGTCGACTCCGCGGCCTCGCGGCGGCGATGGGCGCCGATCGAAGCGTCGAGGAACGGTCTGCGACTACCCTGGCCCCGTGAGCAGCCAGCAAGTGCCCGGCGGGGTTGTGCACAAGTTACCGGCAGACCTGCGAGAAGCGCTGATCGGTAACTCCCCTGCCCTCGTTGCATGGAAGGACATCACGCCGTTGGCGCGCAACGAGTTCATCTGCTGGGTCGAAGACGCCAAGCAGGAGAAGACGCGAGAGCGCCGCATCCGCCGTACCCAGGAGGAGCTCGAGGAGGGCATGCGCAGGCCGTGCTGTTGGCCGGGCTGCAAGCACCGCGAACGCAACGGCAGGTAACGGCCGAAATTCGTCCATAGTCGATCAGCCGGCGTTACCGTCTCCTCAGTCGTCATGACGGAGCTGAGGAGTCGACGTGGACGGATATCGGACCGTGGTTGTCGGGACCGATGGCTCGGAGTCGTCGATGCGCGCGGTCACCCGCGCCGCAGAGGTGGCCGCCGGGGAGAACGCGAAGCTGATCATCGCCAGCGCGCACGTGGAGACCGTCGAGAAAGGCGGGTGGTCACGTGTCCCGTCGCACGATCACGTGACTGACCCCCGTGCCGCGGACTCCCTCGGCAGCGAGGGCTACATGCTGCACGGCAACGCGCCCGTGTATGGGATCCTCCGAGAGGCGCACGACAAGGCGAGAGCCGCGGGCGCTGACAAGGTCGAGGAGCGTGCCATCGAAGGCGCGCCGGTTCCCGCCTTGGTCAAACTGGTCGGCGAGGTGAACGCGGACCTGCTCGTGGTGGGAGACGTCGGACTGGACTCGGTCGCCGGAAGGCTGCTGGGTTCGGTGCCCGCCGAGGTCGCCCGTAAAGCGCGAATCGACATCCTGATCGTCCATACGGCCGATTGAGGGCCGCCGCGGCCCGATGATCACCGTCAGCTGCGGTGATATTCGACGCAGCTTTGCGCCAGGACGCGATGTCATCGTCGGGTGCGACGTCCGCGCGGACCTCCGCGTCCTGCACCCGGCGATCTCGCGGGCGCATGTGATCCTGCGATGTGTCGACGGGCAGTGGACCGCGATCGACAACGACAGCCTCAACGGCATGTTCGTCGGCAAGGAGCGGGTGTTGACAACGCCCGTGCGCGACGGGATGACCATCAACCTCGGAACCCGCGAGGGAGCTGCGCTGTCGTTCGAATTCGGTCCGCCCCCCGATGAGCGGCCGACGGTGGAGACGATGCGGCTTCCGCATCGGACCACCATCGGCCGCGCCGCCGACAATGACATCGGTATCTCCGACGCGCTGGCGTCACGGCACCATGCCCGGCTGGTGGCGACCCCGTCGGGCGTCCAGATCCAGGACGCCAACAGCGCCAATGGCACATTCGTCAACGGCGAGCGGATCAAAAAGAAGGCGCTTGCCGACAACGACGTCGTCACGATCGGCAACCTCGACTTCGTCTTCACCGATGGCGATTTCGTCCGCCTGGCGGAGCCCGCCACGACAGCAGGCGGTCTGGAGGCGCGCGACGTCGGACTAACCCTCGAGGACGGCGACGTGCAGCTGCTGGATCGGGTTTCCTTTACCTCCCGGCCGGGCGCGCTGACCGCGGTTATCGGCCCCTCCGGCTCGGGCAAATCCACGCTGTTGAAGGTGATCGTCGGGGTCCGGCAGCCGACAAGGGGGGCCGTGACGTTCGACGGGCGCGATCTGCACGCCGAGTACGCATCGATCCGGAGCCGAATCGGCATGGTCCCGCAGGACGACGTCGTGCACCGCGGGCTCACCATCGCCCAAGCGCTGAACATCGCGGCCAAACTGAGAATGCCGCCCGACACCACCAAATACGAACGGCAGCAGGTGGTTTCGCGGGTCATCGAAGAGCTCGAGATGACCGAGCACATCGGCACACGCGTCGACGAACTGTCGGGTGGGCAGCGCAAGCGCGTGTCGGTGGCGATGGAGCTGCTGACCGAACCGTCGCTGCTGGCACTGGACGAACCCACCACGGGTGTGGATCCCGCGCTGGACCAGCAGGTGATGACGATGCTGCGCCGGCTCGCCGACGCCGGCCGCGTGATCGTGGTGGCGACCCACTCGTTGCGGTTCCTGGACGTCTGCGATCAGGTGCTGCTGCTGGCCCCCGGCGGCAAGGCCGCGTACTGCGGGCCGCCCGGCGATGTCGGTGAGGCGATGGGCTTTGCGGATTGGGCCGACATCTACACCGATCTCGTGGCGGATCCCGATGGGGCGCAACGACGTTACTTGGAACGGAACGGATCGGCCGCCGACGCCGGCGCATCTCCCGCGCCCGTGCGGCGGTTGCCGATCGGGAGGAAAACCCGGACAAGTTTCTGGCGCCAGGTGTCGACGGTCGCACAGCGTCAGATTCAGCTGTTGCTCGGCGACCGGCACTATCTCGCCATTCTCCTGCTGGCGCCGTTCATGGTCGGCCTGCTACCGCTGGCGGTGGGCGGTCACGCCGGCTTCACCAAACCGCCCGCAGGCACATCCGCCCCGTTCGAGCCGCTGCAGCTCGTCGTGCTGCTCAGCTTCGCGGCGATATTGATGGGCCTGACCGTGTCGGTTCGCGGTCTGATCGGCGAGCGGACGATCTACCGTCACGAGCAGGCGGCTGGGCTGTCACCGTCGGCGTACCTGTTGGCCAAGATCTTCGTTTTCGGCGCCGTCGCGGTGATCCAGTCGGCAATTCTGGTGATCGTGGTGACGGCGCCTGGAATCGGAAAACCCGCACCGACGACTGCCGCGGCGCTCGGCAGTCCCCTGCTGGAGTTGTTCGTCGACGTGGCGTTCACGGCTGCGGTGGCGGTGGTTCTCGGCCTTGCCATTTCGGCGGTGTCCCGCAGCGTCAACCAGTACATCGCGCTGCTGGCGGTCGCATGCACGGCCCCACTCGTATTCGCAGGCAGCTTCATCCCGATCACGGGTCGCCCCGTACTGGAGGCGATTGCCGCGTTCACCCCCGCGCGGTGGGGAGTATCGGCCATGGCTTCGACAGTGGACCTGACGAATCTTGTTGCAGGCATCGATGATTCGCACTGGCATCACAGTGCTTCGGTGTGGTTGTTCGACGTGGCGATGCTGGTGGTTCTCGCCCTGCTGCTCGCCGGATTCGTCCGTTGGAGACTTCGAAGGAAGGCCGACGCGTAGCCGCCGCTTACTCGTCCGACCCGACCAAGCGCAACGCGGGCCGCACATTCTGTCGGGGAAGCTGGTCCTGAGGCGCCTGCGTTCTCACGGCTCTGGGTCGACGCAGGTCAGTCGCCACATCCTGGTAGTTCCACGCCAAGTCCCGGGTTTCATGCGTCACGCGGGTAGCAGCCCCGGAAACCGCACCGACAATCCTCCGCAGGTAAAGCACCGTGGCGTGGGCGGCATCATGGGCAGCATCGGTCCCTCGCGTCAACGCGGCATCAACCCTGTGCCCCAGTTCAGCAAGCATCCAACCTCCTCGTCGGCATGTAGGCCATGTACCCGCCATTCTCCCTCGAAAAAGCGTGGAACCGACCGGTTGCGGGTAATCGATCTCCGATCTGGAGGACTGATGAGCGATTACAAGGTCGTAGTTGTCGGCACGGACGGTTCGGAGACATCGCTGCGTGCTGTGGACAAGGCGGCAGCGATCGCCGCGGAGGCCGACGCAAAACTCATCGTGGCCACGGCTTTCCTGCCCGAGGACGAGGGCCGTTCCGGCGAGCCCGATCAGCTCAAGGGCGAGAACTACAGGACCGAGGGCAGTGCGCCGGTGTACGCGATGCTTCGCGACGCCGCCAACCGGGCACGGGCCGCGGGCGCGAAGGACGTCGAAGAACGCGCTATCGCGGGGGCCCCGATCGACGTGCTCGTCGACCTGGTCGGCGACGTCGACGCCGATCTGCTCGTGGTCGGCAACGTCGGCGTCAATTCGATTGCAGGCCGACTGCTCGGTTCGGTGCCCAAGGCGGTGTCTCATCGCGCCAAAACCGAGGTGCTGATCGCGGAGACCGCGGACTGACGTCGAATCACCAATACCGAGCAGCGCCCGAGAACATCTGCGCCAGCGACGACTTCTCGATCTCGATGGGCGCGTTCTGGAGCAGCCGCTGCTGTGGCCATGCCCCGTCGGCCAGCCTGGCGCAATCGGCTTCTACGTAGCCCACACCAGACAACCCGTTGGGCATGCCGACTGCGCGCATGATTCGGATGAGATGCTCGGCAAGAACAGGGCCCACCTCGGCGTGGCCGACATCGCCGACATCGGCGCCGAGATGGCGGGCCGCCTCCATATGGCGCTGCGGGTTGGTGGATGCGGTGAAGCGAAATACCGAGGGAGCGTTGAGGATCACCGACATGCCATGCGGAACGATGGGTTCGGAGCCTGGATAGCCGTCGGGATGAAACTCGCGCACCTGCCCGGCCACCGCGTAGGACATGGCGTGTGGAATGTGCACCCCGGCATTGCCGAACGCGATGCCGGCGAGGGTGGCGGCCCACATCGTCTCCTCGCGTGCTTCGCGGTCTGACGGGTCGTTGACGGCCCGCTCCAGATAGCTGCCGAGCAATCGCATGGCTTCCCGACTACCCAGATCGCTCCAAGGATTCGCGCCCTGACTCAGCGGTCGAACACTCGGCCGATCGGGCGCGCTCCTTCGGACAAACGGCCGCGCTGTGAACGACTCCAGTGCGTGCGACAGCACGTCGAGCCCGGAGCAGGCGACCACTTGCGGGGGCAGCGTGTCGGTGCAGTCGGCGTCGACGAGTGCTTCTGTCGGACGCAGCGCGGCAGAGGCGATGCCGGTCTTGGCCGACATCGACAGTAGGTCGAAGATCGCCATGCCGGTCACCTCGCTGCCGGTGCCCGAGGTCGTCGGGCAGGCGATGTGAGATGTCAACGGGCCCGGCACCGGCGTTCCGTCACCCACGGGAGCATTGACATAGGACAGAAAATCGGCGGGGTGGGTTGCGTACAGGTTGGCTGCCTTGGCGGTGTCGATCACCGAGCCGCCGCCGACCGACACATAGCCATCGGGTCGGGTCTCCGACGCGAAATCCGCTGCCCGCTTGAAGGATTCGTCCGTCGGCTCGACACGGACATCGGTGTATTCGACGACGTCGATGCCCGCCGCGCGCAGGGAGCGGTGCGCCGTGTCGAACACCTCCAGCTTGGCCACCCCGGGATCGGAGAACAACGCCACCCGGGTCATCCCGAGGGCCGAAGCGCGGTCGCCGAGTTCCTGGAGGCAGCCTCGGCCGAAGGTGATCCTGGATGCGTCGACCGTGAAAGCCGTTTCCAGTCCATCACCGGTTGGCTGATAATGACAGCAGCTCATAGAGCCTCCCATTGCCTACAGGTCAGCCTATACCGACGCCGCGTTGGCCATACAGAGAGCCGTAACCATGACAGACGACCAAATCAGCACCCACGCACAGCTTTTCGACCTGACCGGCAAGGCTGCGCTTGTCACCGGCGGCACCAGGGGGATTGGCTTGATGATGGCGCGGGGGCTGCTGCAGGCGGGCGCCCGAGTCGTGATCAGCTCGCGCAAGGCAGACGCCTGCGAAGATGCTCAGCAGCACCTCTCCCAGTTCGGCGACGTGGGGGCCATCCCGGCCGACCTCTCGCAACACGACGAGTGCCTCAGGCTGGCCGACCTGGTCTCCGCCGACTCTGACGGCCTGCACATACTCGTCAACAATGCAGGCGCTACCTGGGGTGAGCCGTTGGAGAGCTTTCCCGACTCGGCGTGGGACAAGGTGCTCGACTTGAACCTGAAGTCGCCGTTCTGGCTAGTTCAGGCGCTGCTACCGGCACTGCGACAGGCGGGTACAGCCGATGATCCCGCCCGCGTGATCAACGTCGGGAGCATCGACGGGATCCACGTCAGCCAGCTGCCCGTCTACTCATACGCCGCAAGCAAGGCAGCTGTGCACCAGCTGACCCGGGTGCTGGCCCGCGAGCTGGGACCGCAACACATCACGGTCAATGCCGTAGCGCCGGGTCCGTTCCGATCGAAGATGATGGCCGCCACGCTCGATGCCTTCGGCGACTCGATCGCGGCATCAGCGCCGCTTCGACGAATCGGCCGCGACGACGATATGGCAGGCATCGCGGTGTTTCTCGCCAGCCGGGCAGGCTCCTATCTCACGGGCGCGATCATCCCCGTCGACGGTGGCATCGCCACCACGGCATCGGGGACGTCGGGCTAGTCGGAACTCACGGCAGTTTGATGGCCGAGATGTACATCTGCACGATCGGCCGATAGAGGTCGACGTCGTCGAGTTGACTGCCCAGCACCACCGAGTCGCTGGTGGCGACGAGGACCTGGGCGAACGTCACCGGCGGGATGAGCAGCGACCCGCCGATCCGGTCGATGCCCCCGACGATGAATTTCGCCAATTCATCGACGACCTCAGACCTTTTCGCGGCAACCCGTTCCCGGGCGTCGGGGTTGCGTAGCAGGTAGAGCGTGAACTCGTGCCCCAGTGCGGCATGCTCGGCTCCGCGGTCGATGCTCAGCTGACGCCAGCGCTGGGCAATGGCGTCGAGTTCGGGCGCCCCCACTTCGGTCGCCGCCGACAGCACTTCGGCGAAATTGTCGAAGTAACGCCGCCAGTATCGATCGCTCACCGCGAGGAAGAGATCCTCCTTGGTGGCGAAGTGCTTGTAGATGGCGCCCTTCGTGTAACCGGCCGCACGCGCGATGTCATCGAGACTTGCTGGCGTGAAACCTTTTTCGGCGAACACCTCCTCGGCGGCGTCCAGCAGCAGAGCACGCGTGCGTTCGAGGCGTCGCTCCCGCGTCCACTGCTCGACCATGCGGTAATTCTGTCACAGAATCTGAGAAGCCCTTCGGATACTCAGATACTGAATGGTATCTTGGCGCCATCCGATGAACCGATAACGCGATTGAGAGTGCCGTGAGCGATCTGTCGAACAAGAAGAAGGTGCCCACCCTCACGCAGTCGCTCGACGTCGCAGCGACGCTCGACGCCGACGCCAAAGCGAAGGTGCGGCCAGTAACGATCTGGGCCGCCATCGGCGGCGCGCTGCTGGTGTTGCAGGTGTACGTATGGATCCGGTGGATCACCGGGCCCTACTTCGAGCGGGTGCCGGGCGGACCCACCGATCCGCCGATGTACATGAAAGCGTTCCTCACGTTCAACGGCATCCTCATGTGCGTCCTCCTGCCGTTCGCAATCTGGTGGTTCATCGTCAGGCCCTGGCGCCGTGAGCGGAGAATCACGCTCGACGGCATGCTGTTGGTGTCGATGGGCCTGATGTTCTTCCAGGACCCGCTGCTCAACTACTTCAACACGTGGTGCACCTACAACACATGGCTGTGGAACCGCGGTTCGTGGTCGTCGGACATTCCTGGCTGGGTGTCGCCCGAGGAACCAGGTCGCCAGGTCGCTGAACCGCTCCTGATCAATGCGCCCGGCTACACAGCAGGCGTACTGGTCATCACGATCTTCGGCTGCTGGGTGATGCGCAAGATCAAGGCGCGCTGGCCCAACATCAGCAACCTTCGGCTGATCATGGTCACCTACGCATTCACCTTCGTGCTCGACTTCGTCATGGAAGCCGGCTTCATGCTGCCGTTCGGGCTCTACACCTACCCAGGTTCGATTCGCTCCGTATCCGTCTTCGCGGGCACGTATCACCAGTGGCCCATCTACGAGGGATTGATGTGGGGCGCTGTGCAGGCCGCACTGTGTTGCCTGCGCTACTTCACCGACGATCGCGGCCGCACCATCGTCGAACGAGGGCTGGACAACGTCCGGGGTGGGTTCGCGAGGCAGCAGTTCACCCGCTTTCTCGCGATCTTCGCCGCTGTCAGCGGATGCTTCTTCTTCTTTTACAACGTCCCCGCACAGTGGATCGCCATGCATGCCGACCCTTGGCCTGATGATCACCTGAAGCGCTCGTACTTCAACGGAGGCATCTGCGGGGACGGCACCGACGTACCGTGCCCCGATCCCTCGCTGCCGATACCCACCAAGCGGTCCGGGTACGTCAACGTCGATGGCCAACTGGTGCTGCCGGAAGGCTCGGGGCTTCCGCAGACAGTGCCATTCCAGAGAGGAAACTGAGGACGCCTTTCGCGCTGCCGCGGCCGACTAAAACGACCTCCTGATGCTGGGCAGTCGCTTAGCATGTCGTGAGTCGCCACGGGCCGTGCGGCGTCTCACGTACAGCGAGGTATCGACTTGCCGAATCAACTCCACCACGTCGTCATGCGCAGCCATTCGGCAAGCACCTTCATCCAGTTCCTGACCGATGTCGTCGGCATGGAGATCCAGACACAGTTCCGTGTGCCCGGCGAGGTGTTGGAGACGACGCTGGGCTGGCCGCCCTCCGACGGCGCGGACCTGACAATGCTCGGCGGCGGCGACGCCGGGCTGGTCGAGGTGATCGACGTCCCCGAACATCTGCGCGAGGCCGCGCCCGAAGGGCTTGCCGCGCTGTCCTTTCTGACCGACGACTACATCAGCGTGCAGGACAAAGCCCGGACGATGGCGAACGATGTCACCGTTCTCTTCGGCGACGTGCCGGGCGTCAACCTGTTCTTCTGCACCATGGGTGGCGTACCGATCGAGTTCATGGGCGGCTACGACGCCGAGAGTGTCCCGGCGACCGTGGCAACGGGCGACACCGCTGAGCCTGCTTCGAAGGATTGACGGTGGACGATGTCGCGGCGTTGCTCGAGATCGAAGCCATCAAGGCGCTGAAAGCGAAGTACTGCCGTCATCTCGATGCCAAGGAGTGGGACGCGTGGCGCGAATTGTTCGATGACGACTTCACCAGTGTGATTGCCGGCGCCGGCGGCAGGCAGACCGTCGGAGCCGATGACTTCGTGGTCTATGTCCGGCGAACCCTCGGTAAATCGTCGCAACCCACCGTGCACCAGGTGTATGCCCCGGAAATCACATTGACCTCCGCGACGACTGCGACAGGCGTGTGGGCGTTCACCGACGTGGTCCGCTTGATTCCGGCTGTGACGCTTCACGGCTACGGCCACTACTACGAAACATACGAGAAGAGCGGAGGACGCTGGCGCATCAAGACTTCGACGGTGACCCGCCTCCGGGAAGACATCACTACCCCACTTCCCCAGAGCATTGCCACGCGGCTGCGGATGGTCGCGGCAAGGCTGGCCCGCCGCACATCGACTGTGTCCTAGTAGAACGAAAGAGGTTGGCATGAGTGCACTCTCGGGGCGACGAGTTCTCGTCACCGGCGCCAGCGGCGTGGTGGCCTACCCGGTCGCCGTCGAGCTGGCCAAGGCCAACGAGGTCTTCGCGGTCGCCCGCTTCTCCGATCCCGAGCAGCGCCGCAGCCTCCAGCGGGCCGGTGCTCACCCGATCTCGTTCGACCTTGCGGATCCCGATCTATCGCCGTTGCCCGAATCGGTTGACGTGGTGATCAACTACGCGGTTCTCCCGCCGACGCACAAGGACGCATATGAAGTGAACGCGGGTGCTACCGGCCGCCTGGCCAGGCGGTATCGGAACTGCGAAGCCTTCGTGCACGGCAGCACCGGATCGCTATACGCGTATCAGGGTGAGAGACCGCTCAGCGAGGACGACCCCTACGGCCTTCATGCCTCGGCCGAGAACTACGCAGCGAGCAAGATAGCGGCGGAATTCCTGGTGAAGCATCTCAGTGAGGATTATCAACTGCCCGCGGTTATCGTTCGCATCTTTTCCTTCTATGGGCCACGGGGTGGCGGCGTCACGCAGCGCATCGACCAGATCATGCGTGGTGAGCCGGTGAGTGTCTATCCGGGCGTGCGCAACGTTCACACGCCCCTCTACCAGGACGACTATGTCGAGAAGACCATCGCGGCGGCGGGCATCGCCAAAGTGGGGGCCGAGGTCGTCAACGTGGGCGGAACCGAGCCGGTGACGACGCAGGAATACTGTCGGATCGCCGGCGAAATGCTCGGCAAAGAACCGGTATTCACCGAGAACAGCAAGGCATGGCCGATCTGGGCTGACTCCACCAAGATGGTTGCACTCCTTGGACCCAACAAGGTCACGGTCCGTGACGGGGTGCGTCTGACGATCGAGTCGGCGCAGAACCGGCTCAACACCTCGCATCACGTCATCGGCGAGCCGGCGAAAGTGTAGGGCGGCCGATGATTACGTTCATTGCCCACTTCACGGTCCCACCCTCGAACGCCGCGGCCTTCGAAGAGCTGCTGACCTATGTCGCCACGATGTCGAATACCGAGTCCGGGGTCGTCTACTACGGTTTCGCCAAAAGTGTCGACGCCGCCGACACCTATTCCGTCGTGGAGGTCTATCAGGATCAGGACGCGGTGGCCGCACATGGGCGGACCGACTGGGTCAACGACTCGGTGCCCAGATTCCTGGGCCTCATCGAGGGCATGCCACAGATCAAGCAGTACGTCAGCCCCGGTGCTGCGGCGGTAGCTTCTCAGTTCGAGGGCCTGACGTAGCCCGAGATATATCAGCGACTGATGCCCCGCTGATACACATCAGCGGTCGGGCCTCAGCCCGGCGATGAACCGTTGCACGCTGTGAGTCAGCGACCGCGGGACGTGGTCGGGGTCCATCAGATCGTTCTCCGCAAGCGGGCTGGCTTCGCCGGACACCGTCTGCTCGGTGAAGGGCCGCAACGTCTTGCCGTCCCCGTGAAGTTTCTCGACCGCCTCGCGTAGCGAGTGCGAGCGTGCCACCGCCTTTTCGAGTTCATCGGCAGGCACGCCAAGGTGTTCGGATACCAATTGATCTCGTACTGCGGTGATTTGGCGACGGAGGCCATTGTTCTGCGAGTGCGCTTCGATCGCGATGTCGCACTCACTGTCGAATCCCATCGACCGGTTGTTGAGGTTCGACGACCCGATCCGCAGCAGGTGATCATCGATCACCATGACTTTGGAATGGACGTAGATCGGTGTGCCTCCGTCGGTCACCGGGTAGTAGATGCCCAGTCGGCCGTGTTCGTCGGCTTCCCACAGCAGATGGATGAGTCGGTGGCGAGCGCCGTCCATCGTCTCCCGCTCCAGCCGATTGCTGCCCCTTCGTGGAAGGACGATGACGACTTCCGGACCGTCGCTCTCGGCCAGCCGAGACGCCAGCGCATCGGCGACCCGTGGCGCTGCCAGATACTGATTCTCCAGATAGATGGTGTGGCGGGCCGCCGCGATGGCGGCGAGGTTGAGCGCCTCCACCTCACGCACTTCGTCGCGCCCTTCCAGTTGAGGCAAGGTGCGCGCGATACCGACATCGACGTCGCGCATTGTCGGTTCCAGCTTGCTCGGCCAGGCCTCGTGCTTGGCGTCGACCGGCGGCAACGGAAGGCCCGTCGCCGTCTCCCACCGCTCGCGAGCTTGTTCACTGAGAGCGCAGGCGGCCTCGCCGTCGACCGCCGCCGCGACTTCGTGACGTGGGCCGTAGCTCCGCCCCACCGTCCGGCGCCCTCGGTTGTCATGCTCGTGCGCGCTGGTGTCCCACCGGTCGACCGTGAGGTCGAGGCCACCGCAGAAAGCGACCGAATCGTCGATCACGGCGATCTTCTGGTGATGCACGGCCCCCATCGGGCGGGCGCCGTCGATGGCGAAGTGCATCCGCTTGCTGCTGAACTGATTGACGAACGACACCGGGGTGAGGCCGAACCAGATGCCGTCGAACGCGGGCAGCAGCCGGAGATTGGACTTCAGCAGATACACCTCGAGATTCGGTCGCTTCCACAACATCCAGTAAAGAAAAGCGCCGAGCTGGTTGGGGCCGGGCAATGTTTTCTCGCCCCGCTCGAACGTCATCCTGGCGTCGAGATCCCAGCCGATCAGTGTGATCCGGTGCCGGGCGCGCAGCATCGCCGTCTTGACATGCTTGAAGTAATCGGCCGCATCGACGATGCATGCGAATCGGTCAGCACGCGCAATTCGCCAGCACGTCTGGCCGGGAATCAGCAGCGCGGACATCCGCTGTGTGTACCCATTCGTCGGCTCCTCGCTACGCCCTTGTCCCCCGGCCGGTGACGATGCGGAAGGCCCGATTGAGTCTGTTACGCATGTACTCTGGCGACTCCTCATCGACGAGGGGGTCGAAGCGACCGTGCCTGTCCAGCACATCCAGATACGTTGCCGCGAGCACGGCGGACCAAAGCTTCAGCCCCGACTGGACGCGCCGATCTGTGGCAGGCGCTCCGAACCGGTCGGCGAGCACACCGGTGAGCATTTCGACCCGTTGAGCGGCGACCTTCTTCTGCAGATCGGGCGACGACGTGATGGCCTTGCCCATGCGGCGCATGCGGTCGAGGCTGACCGGACCGGTGTCGGCGATGATCTCCCCGAGCACCGTCGAGTGTGCCGACATCAGCGCTTCGATCAGCGGTGTCTGCGGGTCGATATCCGCCAGAGCCTTGACCACGGCACCGAGCATCTCCTCGGCGATCGTCAGGATGATTGCCTCTTTGGTTCCGAGGGTGGGCACGACATCGTCGGCCGGGATGCCGGTTACCTCGGCAATCTGCGCTGTCGACGTGGCGTCAAAGCCCTGCTCTGCCAATAGAGTCAACCCCGCATCAACCGCATCCCGACCCGCTTGGACGTCCACGGTCGAAAAATATCATTTCTCCAATGCCGCCACCGGCATTCTGACGTGCATGTATGCAGCGCAGAGCTTTTGCTGACGGTCCGCGCGCTCTTCGGTCAGTGCCGGATCGCGGGCTGTTGCCCGGCAACCGGTTCGTCGGCGCAACCAGGTGCACGACCGATGAAATCGACGGCAGCCGTAATCGCGGGACGATGCCGCAGAATGCGGTAGTGGGCCAGACGTCCGAGCCCGCGGGTGGTCACCAGCTTGGCGCCGGACCAAGCACTGACAATCTCCTCACTCATTGCGTGCGGACTGTCCGGATCGTCGGGGTCGTGCACCACCAGAAGCGGCGGCGGATTGCGGATGCGAGGGGCCACCGCGGAGATGTCGGTGTCGAACAGCGGCATGTTCAGTCGCCTGTCGAGGCGACGACGCAGGCCCGTTTGGATGCGGGGACCGAAGCCGTGTTTTTCGGCAAACAGATCCAG
>Ga0164308_10000134_pt1 | contig 37908 bp, 34 predicted proteins | sample Whisoiple_246_MG_FD_109983 | JGI IMG/M metagenome (GOLD analysis project Ga0164308, IMG submission 109983) | Soil microbial communities amended with fresh organic matter from upstate New York, USA - Whitman soil sample_246_MG | ecosystem: Environmental > Terrestrial > Soil > Unclassified >... | reverse complement strand
TCGAGAGTGATGTCAGCGCCCGCGTCGTTGGCGAGATCGACTCGGGCGAGTGATGCTTTGACCTTACCCCAATTGCGTCGACCGCCAGCCTTGTGATGGGAGATCTGCGCGGGGCAACCGACGGCCTGGGCAATCCCCAGCGTCTCTTCGACCGACTCCAACAGACGATCGCCTTCACTCCTCATGTGAGTCGCGTAGAGTGCGGAAAACTCGGCCAGGGGACGCGCAATTTCGATGATCTCCGCGGTCGTCGCCGCACGGCCGGGGCGATAGATGAGCCCGGTCGACAGGCCCGCGGCTCCCTGCTCGAGGGCTCGGCGCACGTGCGCGCGCATCCGCGCGAGCTCGTCTTTCGTCGGCTCGCGCTCGTCCTCACCCATCACCCGCGAGCGGATGGCGTTGTGGCCGATCAAGCTGACCGCATTCAACGCTGGGCGCGCCGCGGTGAAGGCAGCACGGTATGCGTCCAAGTCGGCGAAGCGCTCGGAAAAACCAGGAAAAAGGCTGGCATTGCTTGGCGGCTGTGCCCCGCCGGAGACCAGCGGAGCGAGACTGAAGCCGCAATTTCCGATCACCACGCTGGTCACGCCCTGCAGCAATTTGAATTCGAGCTTCGGCGTATTCAGAAGGGCCGCGTCGTCGTGCGCGTGCACGTCCACGAAGCCTGGCGCGAGCGCTCGCCCGTGCGCGGCGATCTCCCGCTTGCCGCTCGGCGCGCGACCGATGAACGCGATGCGCTCCCCCTCGATGTGGACATCTGCAACTCGCGGAGCGCTACCGCTGCCGTCGAACAGCAACGCATCACGAATACTGAGGTCGAAAGCCATGTACGAACACCTCTTCGGCGGTCGCGCCGGCTTCCAGGTTAGCTCAGTTGCAGCCTGGCGGGAGCGAGTAGTTTTGCCGGCTCTTGATCACGGTACATTCACTGGTGCAAGACGATTGCTCCGCATTGCACGAATGCGCCCTCTGATCATCGCTGCCCGGACAATTGGCAGGCAAGATCCAGCACACGCCCTTATTCACCGTCGGGATGATGCAGCTGAGCTCCCCCTTGAAGGCGCACAGTCCACCTTTCGCGGTGCAGGCGGCTTCGTCGCTCGAGGTGCAAGTCAGCGTGGTGTCGGCGCCCTTGGCGCATTCACCCGAGCTGATTGGATTGCTGTTTTGCCCGTTGGAATGCAACAAGCATGCGTCGTGATAAGTGATGCCATCACAGCCGCACACGGTGGCTTGTTTGATACCCGAACAGCTCGTGGGGCGCGGCGTGCAATGACCGTCAGCTTGAGCGGTGCAGCTGGGTTTCGCGCAATACTCACTGGCACCGCACGCGCCATTGTCGAGACACGATGCCCCGCCCGCGCCGGCGCTGCCAGCGTTGCCACTGTTCCCTGCGCTGCCGCTATTGCCGGAGTTGCCCGCATTGCCAGCGCTTCCGCCATTGCCGCCGCTGCCGGCACTCTCGCCGCTGCCAGCACTTCCCGCATTGCCTGCACTTCCCGCGGTGAGGCTGCCTGCGTTGCCAGCACTCCCGGCACTACCGCCTCCAACGCCACCAGAACCGGCCTTACCCGCGCCGCCCGCATTGCCTGCTTTGCCTGCGCTGGCGTCACTGCCTGCCGTTCCACCGTTGCCGCCCTTGCCAGAACTGCCGCCGTTCAGCGCACCACCGGCGGCGCCTGCCGCGTGCCCCCCGCTCCCCGCATGACTTCCACCAGCGCCTGCGCTCGAACCGCTCACTCCGCCGTCCGCTTGTGCTCCCGCCTCGCCGCTGCCTCCCCCCTCGTCGCCAGCTCCGTTGCCTGCCCGATTGCCCGTGCCTGCGTGGCCCGCTCCGCGGCCCGCTTGATTGCCCGCCCCCCCGGATACGAATCCTCCACCGCCGGTGCTGAACAGGTTGTCGATATCGTTGCTTCCGCAACTAGTCGCCAGCAGACCGGAAACGAGAGACACCGACAAACCGAGACTCAACCGAGACCGTCTACGCCGCATCACTCGACCTTCGCGTTCAGCAACTCCCACCGCTGACCGAGGTTAACGTGAGGCTTCCAGCCCTGTCAAAGGAAGCGCGAACTTACAGTGGTTTACCTTGTGCCACCCAACTCTCGACGAGTTGAATTTCTTCGGCGGGCAGGGGCGGGAGAGCGAGAGGCATGCCGCGCACAGCGTTTTGCGCTGCCATGCGCGTCTCGTCGTGTCGCGCAAACAACGCTGCCACCAAGCGCGGCGTGCCATCCGGAAGTAGCTCGAACAGGCTCCGCCGCTCGCCCTGTTCATCGACGTAGCCAGCCAGGATCGAAGCATGCGACGAGAAGCTGATCCCGCGCGGCCCGAAGCCGAAGCCGCCGGTGTTGCCGGGACCGCCATCCCCTCCGGCGGATTGCGCGTCGGTGTGGCAATGATGGCAGGTGCGTGAGAACACTCGTCGATTGACTTCTTCGAACGAGACTCGTCGCGACAGGACCGGCAGGCGCACGAACGGTGCGTCTGGCTCGATCGAGAGTGGGGTGTCACGGATATAGGCTGCGATGTCGGCGACTTCGCCGTCAGTCAAATCGAAGTTTGGCATGCGGGTATCCGCTTTGATCGCCCTGGGGTTCGACAAGAAGGCGAGCAGTCGATCCGTGCCAAACCGATCGCGGGTGAAGCGTAGATCCGGGGCGAGCGCGGCGGCACGTGCCATGGCACTCTCACTCGGCACCTCGCTAGTGATGAACTGCGGGACTCCGCTGAATGAATGGCATGCAGCACAACCCTTCCGCTCCATCAGCTCGCGACCACGACGAGGATTGCCTGTGGCGCCGGCTAGTGCGCGGGGCGTCGGGCTACCGGCGGTAAGATAGGCAGCGATGTCCGTCGCTTGCGATCGGTCGAGCGAAAGCCGCGGCATCGTGGGCGTGAGCCTTGGCCGGAGATCGCGCGGGGCGAGCAGGTATTCGACGACCCAACGCTCTTCCAAGCGCGCGCCGAGCGCGATCAACGAAGGGGCCTCGCGCGCACTCACGACATGAGGGCGAAAGCGCGCCAGCGCCGCCGCGCTCACCGGGAACTTGCCGTCGATGATCTGCTCGTGACACGCAAAGCAATTTTTGGACAGCGGCGCAGAAGCAAAGCCGGTCCCCTCGTGACAGCGATTGCACTCGAAGCGTTCGACGAGTTCGCGCCCGCGCGCGGCATCACCCAGCGGCACGGGGGCGAACTCTTGCTGCGTCGGCACCGCGAGAGCAGCGCTGCTCAGGGGCCTTTCGTGCGCCCGCCCGTGCCCGCGCTTCGCGCACGCCCCGACGACCATGGCCATGAGCAGCAGCAGCACGCTTCGAAGCCAATGTCTTGCAGCCACCACGTTCCTCAACTCGCGCGCGGAGCGCTCGAGGCGCAGACCTTGCTCGTCGAAGCCATGCTTTCGCAGCGCTTCATTGCGAGCTTCTGCCCGGCGTCATCCCCCTTTTGCAGGCGCAGCTCGGCCAGCGCTTTGTATCCTTGAGCCGAGCCGATCAGATCGCGCGCCGCCAACGATTCCAAGATCGTACGCGCTTCGTCCTGGCCGCCGTCGAGCTTGGACAGGGCCTCACCGAGTTCGGTCATCAACCCCGGGTCGTCCTTCTTCGCCGCGAGCTCGCGCCGCAGCGCGTCCACGGACCACGCGAGGTTCTTGTCTTGGTCGAGCTTGGTCTTCCCCAACCAATGACCGAGCACGTCTGCAGGCACCTCTTGCTCGAGCGCGAGCCGCCCGCTTTCGCGCGCAATCGCGACCGCCAAGACGCGCTCCGCGCGAATCAGCAACGGGTCTGTTTTGGGTCGTAGCCGCTCGATCTGCGGTATCATGCGCACAACGCTTCCTGCCGCCGCTACGGAGTTGCCTTTGGCCAGCGCTTTTTCGGCCTCAGCGACGCCGCGAATGCGTGGATCGATTTGTACTTCAGGGTACCAATCGCCACCGCAGGCGAGCGAACTCGCCGCAGTGAGCAGACTGACAACGCTCATCGATACTGCCACCATCTGAATACCGCGCTTCGATATGGTCATTTTAGATACTCCGTGTTCCAGGGCTCACAGGCTCCGTTGGGTTTGTCGTTGTGGCCAGGTCGGGTGTGACAACCGCCCTGTCGGGAGCTCGAACAGCAATCCTCGAGCCAAACGAAAATCTCGCGCTGTCACGGCTTTTCACGAACATTCCGCGCTGAAGCCGTGTCCGCGCAACCACGGGCGTGTGTTCCACGTGGCGCGGTGTGCGTGGCCATGTCTCTACGAACAGAATTCGGTATTCGCAGGCGGAAATCCGGACCGCACTCGATGCTGCGTTGGTTCGAGCGCTTTTCGATCTTGGCGCGGGGCGATCCGCAACAAATCGAAATGGCGCCGTGCACGTATGCAAGCATATTAGACAGCCAGATTGCGTCAGACTGCCACACAGCGATTCGACTGCGCTTATGAGTTGACAGGCGATTGCACACTGAATATTCACCCGCCATGGCAAAGAACTCAGTAAACGATCGTATCCGTAGTCGCGTCGAGGCATTCGCCGAGGAGCTCAGCGCTCTGATTCGCGACTCCGCGATGGAAACCGTGCGCGACGCGCTCGGTGGTGGAGCTGCTCCTCGCCGCGCTGGTCGCCCGGGTCGCCCGGCTGCCTCGGCCGCCCCGGTTCGCGGTGGTGGCCGCCGCGAAAAGGGACAAAAGCGCGACCCGGGTGAGATTGAGCGTCTCACTGGGCGACTGCTCGACTACGTCAAGGGCAACGCCGGTCAGCGCATCGAGCAAATTGCTGCAGGCATGGGCACGGTGACCAAAGAGCTCAACCTCCCGGTGAAAAAGCTGATTGCGCAGAAAGCCCTCAAAACCAAGGGCCAGAAACGCGCCACTCAATACTTCGCACGCTGAAACGCGCCGAACCCGCTGGGCCGGACAGACCGCAAGAGTCCGGCTTCGCGCTCGCCCTTCCGAGCACGAAGCACGGGGTCAGAAGCGACCAACCACCCCGAGGCGCCCCAGACCTGCAACGGGCAACACGCTGAATCCGGACGTTCGCGGGCGCGGGCTCGGATACACCAACCAGGTCGTCACCAGGGCAACCGCGCCGACTCCCGCGGTGATGAACCCGACTTGAGACAGATGCGCTGCGCGGTCGTGGTCGTGCAGGGCGGTGGTGAGGTCGGAACAAAGGTCCGCAACGTTTTGGTCCTGCGACGCGCAAGCGGTCGGATTTCCCGGCGCCGCGAGCTCGAGCTGTGCCATTGCCGCGTTGGCGCGATCGGTCGCTGAGCCTCGCGCCACGGCGTAGCCGATGCCAACGCCGAGCCCAGCCACGGTCAGCACTGATTCCCCGATCATCAAGTACAGCTTGACCGATGATGAGGGCTTATTTTCCGTTCGAGGTGCCTCACTGCTGCTCGGATTGACCGACGGAGGTGGATCCGGGGTTGCGTTTGCGTCACTCGGCCCGCCCGGCGGGGCGGCGACCGGCAGTACCGCCGACAACGCAATCCTATCCCCCTCCTTGAGGTTCAGCGCGCGTTCGAAGGGACGCCGCCCAGCCGCCTGCACGCGCACCTGATGAAGACCTGGGTTGAGCGGCAGGCCGAGCGCGAGTTCGCTGGCGGGATACGGTTGCCGATCGACGGTGATCAGCGGCACTTGCACGTCGGCCGGGACCTCCAGGGTCAGACGCGGCAAACGCCGTTGCAAGTCCGAACGCGCTGGGCCCAAGAGCTTTTGCACGTCCGGTGCCTTGACCCCGTGAGCGATGAGCTCTTCGGCTCGATCGTACTCGAGTGCTGCTTCGACCAAGCGCCCGAGCTCCGCTTCGCAACGCGCCAGATGAAAACGCAGGCCCGGCGTGTCCTTCACCGCGATCGCTTGGCGCAGGTTCTGCGCGGCATCCGCCCAGCGCTGGTCGCCTTCCGCGACGAGAGCTTCCTCGAATGCGTGTTTGGCGGCGGAAATTTCTGCCGAGCTTGGCTCTGCTCGCGCGGGCTTGGGCAACGAAAGTGCGGCGCACGCGATCAGTGAAGCCAGCAAAGGTCTGCGGAATATCATGAGAATTTCAAGTTCGGGGCTCGGTGGAAGCGCGCCCTCCGAGGTGGGATAATCGACTTTGTAATTTTGCGCTGTCAAGGAGTCGGACAGGGACTGGTTTCGGTTGCGCGAGAGCATGCAGGCGCGCCGATCAGCCCAAATTTTGCCGTTTGGTAGCGCGCGCCTTACAGGTGGAACGGAGCCGGGGCGTCGTTTCCTTTCGGCTACATGCAAACTGCAGTGGATCCGTATGAGATACGAGTTACAACCGAGACTCCCCACGGTCCGCCGCTCGCTCCGCCCCTGCCGCCAACCTACTGATGCCTGAATTCAAACGCCGCCGCCGCCTTGCGCTTTTGACTCTCATTGGCGCGCTCTGGGTCGCGCCTGCTGGTGCCCGCGAGAGCGGTGAACCGCAGCGCTTCCACGTCGTTTATGCGGGCCAGCGGCTAACCTCGATCGCGAAGCGCTACAACGTCAGCGTCGAGGCGATCCGCACGGCGAACGGCCTTTCGAAGAACGCCCGGCTCAAGCCGGGTGACAAATTGACTATCCCGGGCCTCGACGATCCAGACGGCACTCGGGCACGCACGCTGTATCCGCCGCAGCACCCGAGTGATGCCGTGGTCCCTGCTTCCACCCACAAGGAAAAGGACGACAAGGGTCAAGACAGCGACAGCGACGACGACGGTCCGCGCACCCACAAAGTGTATTCGGGACAGCGCCTGGAATCGATCGCCAAGCGCTATCAGGTCTCGGTCGACGCTTTGTGCGCCGCCAACGGCATCACGCACCGCGCAAAGCTCCGCGCCGGGCAAGTGCTGCTCGTCCCGCGTCCCGGCGATTCGCTTTCGAGCATCGAAGCGAACTTCGCACGGCAGGGTAAGCTCCCCCACCTCGGCGTGGGCAAAGGCTACCTGGATCTGTTCACCTATTCGGGACACTTCCGCGGCTACGCACTCGATAAGAAGGGCGCCGTCACGCCTACCGCGCAAACGGAAGTATCCAAGCTGTTCGGCGCCACCGGCACTCGCCCCGAAACGGATCCCAGGCTAATTCGGCTGTTGGCGAAGGTGAGTGCCCATTTCGGCAGTCGCCCGATCCGGATCGTGAGTGGCTATCGAACACGCTCGTTCTACGAGGACTCTCGACACAAGCTGAGCCGCGCCGTCGACTTCAGTATTCCGGGCATCGACAACGTGACGTTGCGTGATTATCTGCGCACGCTGACCTCGGTGGGCGTTGGCTACTATCCGAATTCTTCGTTCGTGCACCTCGACGTGCGTGACACGAACACGTACTGGGTCGACTACGCGGGCCCGGGCGAAGCGCCGCGCAAGACCAATAGCCGCGATCGCGATCATGATCACGATCAAGAGGCCGAAGGTGATCTGCAGGATCCGGAAGTCTCCGAGGGCGATCGCCCGAGTGAGAGCGCTGCCCCCACGCTGACTGCGCCGGCAACCTCGCCGGCGGCCGCTCCGAGCCTACCGGCTGCACCGGGCTCGACCACGCTCGAGACTCAGAACACGCCCAAGTAGCGCGGCGGCAAGCCCACGCGCGTCTCGGCGCGAAATGCGATCGGCTGCGCAAAGTTGCCGTCAGCATCGACGGCAAAGCGCAGCACGCTACCGCCCGCACGTTTTGCGTCGGTAGCAAAGCACGCGCCGCACGAGACCGCGCAGCGGGCACCGCCCAACGTAAACGGTTCGCCAGCGGACTGGAGCAGTGCATCGACCTGCCCGGAGCTCGCGTCCAAACGGAGCAAGGCGTCCTGCGCCGCCGGTGCGAAAGCGTCGTCGAAGTGACCGAGCGTGCTGAAAAGCAGCTGTCCCGGCGCTGAGTAGGCGATACCAAAACCGAGCACGGCCTGCCCCAGTTCGGCTGCGTCGAAGCGCCGCACGAGCTGCGGAGTACCTTCGATGTCGAGCAGAGCAAGGCCAGAGCCAGCGAGCTTGGGCTGTTTGCTTCGAAGGTCATCACCTGTGCAAGCCACGGCCAAAGTCTTGTCGTCCGGCGACGCGGCAAGCGAGGTGCAACCGCGTAGTCCGTCGAGCACCAGCGTCGACAGCAACGAATCCGTGGCGGGGTCGAGCTCGACCAAACGTGACGCGGTTCCACTCCCGTAGTCGTCCGCGTACGCGGCGAGCAACGCGAAGATTCGGCCCGAGACGTTCAGCAGGCGCGCTGGATGCGCCGAGAATTGCGCGGGCTCACCGGCAAGTGCCTCGGAAAGGTCGATTCGACCCGTGATTGCGGGCACGCTTGGATCGACGATCAGGATGTCGGCGCCGTCGTCCCACGCCTGTCGGCCCGCGTTTGGGTTGGCTTCATAGCGAGCCACATAGGCGCGCCCGGGAGCGAGCGGGAGGTAATCCTGCGGATTGGCTCGAAAGCCCGTTGCCACCGAGAGCTCCGCCGTGACACGCGCGGTCGCCAGCTCGACGAAGCGCAGTACGCCCGCCGGATAGCGATCGATCAGCACGAGGTCATCCCCTTCTTGCAGGCTGGAGGGAGCCACCACGTCGCCGCTGAGCTGAACACCGAAGCCCGACGACGCCGTACTCGAGCTGAGCAGCGATTCGGATAAAACCTGCCCGTCGAAATCGAGCAACGAGACGTTGCTCGATTGATAGTCAGATTCTATGACCACGAGCCCACGCCCGCATGGCCCCGGCTTCACCGAGACCCCGTGGCTGTCCGGTGTGACTCGAGGCGCACCGCACGAGGCGAGCAGCCAGCCGAGCAGTGCGATGCCGAGTGGAGCGCGGATCATGGGCAGGCCGCGTGCACGATCGAGACCGCATCGAGATCGAACGTCCCATTCAACCCGGTCAGGTCCACGCGGTCGGTGATGCGCACGTAGCGTGCCCGAGTCAGACCGAGCTCGCCGAGATCGAATGCGTCGCCTCCCGCAACCTCCGGATCGGTAGGATCGATCTCGTTCGTGTCGCGGTTGGCGTACACGGGGTGCCAACCCGCGCAGTCGCCATAGGGCGCTTCCGTGGCGGTGCACGGGAATGCCTCGAAATGCTCACCATCCTCGCTGACTTCGACGGTCGCCAATTCGGCGAACGGCGCGTCGGAATCACCGCTCACGTAGAACGGGTTCTCGAACACGATGAAGTCTGGGCCCGGACCATCGACGATCGAACTCGGCGCGAAGGAGAGCGTGATCGAGCCACCGTTACCGAGAGTCACGACGTCGAACGAACCGTTGACCGCGCCGGCACCCTTGGGCGCGCCGAGCACGACGTCCGGCAAGTCCGCCTGACCGAAGTCCGGTCCCGGCCCGGCAGTGAACGATTCGACCTGAGTCGCAAAGCGCGACGGACAATCGTGGTCGGTGTTCGACGCGCCGTCAGAACTCGCGGAGCTGCACGCCGAAGAAAGAAGAGCAATCGAAAGAAGGGCGCGAAGCGAGCGCCCGCATGAGCGTACCAATGTGGACTCCCGAGCGAGCTCGCGCTCCGTGGTGGGACGGCGCCGGGGCGACCTCAACGTCACCTCGGCGCGCCGGCAAACTGGTTTTCCGACTTCCCTCTCATCCGCGTGCCACCTTCGCGAGCGTCCGGGGATTCCGGACCCTCACTGGTCTCATTGGCGGCGGATACTCAGGTTACGGCGGCGGCTCCGTGCCGGATTTTCACCGGACTTCCCAAGGTGGACTGTCCACCTCCCCTCGCGGGGCTCTGCAGGCGGCCGTGGCGTAACCCGACCGGCTGGGCCTGGCAAGTCGGACGCCGGCCCGCCCGCTGAGCCGACCGCCGCGCGGGGCTTGGGGGCGGGCATCACCACCTTCGGGCGCGCGCGACCCGCTGATCTGTGCTTTTGTGAACGACGCTTTGGCCGCTAAATTCTGGCTGTGGGTTTTGGCCGTGTCGTTGATGGTCGGAGGCGTCTCGGGTTGTCACGCCCAGCCGCCGCCCGTGGTGGCCCCACCACCCCCTCCACCACCTCCGCCGCCCCCTCCACCCCCGCCGCCCCCTCCGTGTGTTGCGCTGGAAGAGAACTGTACGGCCACCGACACGACGCGCCTCGCGGTCGGTGACCACGGCTCGACCATCGTCCCACCTGTCGGATGGAAATTTGCAAAGCTCAGCGATCGCTCGGTGGCCCTGAGCCCCGAGGGCAAGTCCGTCCTCGCGGCGATTGAAGCCGCGAACAGCGACGAGCCCACGGTCGTTGCGGCCCTGAGTAAGCTCGCGAGCGACTCGGCGATCGAAAAAGTGAAATTCGAAGCGCTGAAGAAGCGCCTCAAGAAGCCGCAGATCACGCTCGACGCCAACGGCTCGAAGGTCGACTTGTGGGAAGTCGGCAAGGCCACCGGCAACGGCGGAAACCCGGAACTCCACGAGCAAGGCCCAGGCACGCTGCTCGTCTTCGTCGTGCACGTCGCGACGGATCGCGTGGTCGTCGGCCTCGGTTTCGTGGTCGTCGCGGAAGCCCAGACGGACGCCGAAAAGATCATGACGGCCGTACAGAGCGTGAGGGCGACGCCATGAGCGCGCCGCTGGTGAACGCTGGCACCATTCTCGCGGGCCGCTGGCAAATTCAGGATTTCATCGGGAGTGGCGAGACCGGCGAAGTGTACGGCGTGCGCGACATGCACAGCACCGGCACGTTCGCGCTCAAGCTATTTTGGCCCAATGCACTCGGTCACTCGGAGCTTTGGTCCGCGGTGCAGCAGACCGCGCGGACCGCTTCGGGCCTCGGCGTGGATGGCGTGGCACGCACCCACGACTTCGGCATCGACGCCAACTCGGGCAGGCCCTTTTACGTTGCGGAACGGGTCGCTTGGTCGTCGCTCGCCGATCGCCTGCGACTCCGCGGTCCACTCACGCCGGCCGAAATGGCGAGCGCATTTTCAGTGTTGGCTCGCGCGCTCGACGCAGCGCACGGCATCGGCCTCGTGCATCGCGATCTCAAACCAGAAAACGTGTTCGTGGCGCCAGAGAACCCGAACTGGGTTCGCATCAGTGATTTTGGGGTCGCCTTACTGCGCGCCGCGTCTCCGCCACCACCGGGCTGGGGCGGAACAGTGGGCTGGGTAGCTCCGGACGCGGCCGATCTCAACGCGCGCTCGACGCCCGCAATGGACGTTTTCGCGCTGGGCCTGCTCACGTTCTTCGCACTCAGCGGCGGGCCCTTGCACCGCGCGGCGCGCGTGAATCCCATCGATCCGAACGCGCTGTGGCAGGAGCTTGGCGCCCCGCTCGACTCCGCGTCGCTCCGCGCGCGCGAACTGGGAGCGTCCATCGACCCCGCGTTCGATCCTTGGTTCCAGCGCGCCGTGTCACCCAATCCGCAGGCGCGCTTCACCTCGGTCGGAGAAATGGCGGGCGCTTTCGAAGCAATCGCTCGCACGCTGATCGCGCCGCAAAGTCCAAACGCGGTAGCGCTGGAAGGGGTCGCTGCAGCGATCGCTCAACCGCTGATTTTTCAGCCGGAATCGCTGCCGTCTCCCGCGACCGCACGCAGCGCGGAGCCAGCCGCCACGCCGCCGACCGTGCAAAGCGCGCAGTACGCGCCTGCCTCGGAAGTCGCGACGCCACCGCTCAAGAAGCGGAACTCGGCGCCTCTTTTCATCGGCGGTGCCGTGATCTGCTTTGGCCTAACGGCTCTCGGCGCCACCGCACTTTATCGCCACCACCAAGCCGCCAACGCAGAAGCGTCCGCCGAGGTCACCTTGCCTGCGACGGCCAGTGTTGCCTCGGCGGCGGTTCTACCGTCCTCGCCGCCGCCTTTGCCTACGGCCAGCGCTGCCCCCGCGCCGACTACGAGCAGCGCGTCCCCTCCTGCAGCTGCAGCCGCTCCCGTTGCCGAAGCCGCGCCCGCTCCCACCCCGACTCCAAGCGTCGCGGCATCGAAGGCCTCGACCACGCCTCCAGCAGTCAAAGCGCCGCTCGTTACACCCGGAGCGACCGCCTCGAAAGCCGCAGGGACGAGCGGGACGAAACCCACAACAGCGGCCAGCGCAACGCCATCCGCGGCCGTTGCCTCGAAGCCCGCCGCGCCGGCCACGACCGCCGCGACCGCAAAGGCGAAGCCGGGTACGCTCTCCGCGCCCAAGAAGAAGTGCGGCAGCGTCTTTTTGCCCTGCAAATGAGCGACGCGCGCGCGGGCTACACGCCTTTGCGATTCACTACTTCTTCGACCAGCGCTCGCGCAGCGGCGTGAGCAGTAGCTCGCCGAAGGCGAACAAGTGGTCGCAGTGCGCAGCCTTGTCCTCACCGGCAAAACCGAGCATGTGAAAGCCTTCACGATCGGCACGCGACGTGCGCGTCATTCCCGGTCGCGGGCCGGGCGCCTCGCTGCGGTCGACGGGCAAGCCTTCGGTGTCGAGCAAGAACTCCGCGGTCTCGGTGGTGCTCGCGTACGGCGTTTGGATCGTCGAATGCGTGATCGCGAACAGCTTCTTACCGGCGATTGCTTCGTCCGCGAACAAGGTGAACGGGGCCATCGAGATCGCGCTCACTTTGCGGAAGCCGACGGGCTCGAAACCGACGTGCATGCCGTCAGCGAGCAACACGGAGTCCACCCGCGCGGCGTCCTTCGCGCGGTCGATGATGTGGAGGATGGCGCCGTAGCCAGCGCTCCAACCGCTCAACGCAACGCGCTTCGGTCGCGCGGCTGTCGGGCACAACTCACGCACTGCGAGTGTCACGCTCTCCAGCATGTGATCGTAGGAATTCGGCATCGAGTACGGGTCTTCGTACGCGCCAGAGCCGATGCCGAGGTTGTAGATGACGAGCGCGCCGTCGATGCCCGAATGCTCGAACGCTCCTTCCATCACCGCGGGGGCGCCGTGGAAGTGAACGAGCAGATCATACGGTTTGGAGACGGTGCGACAACCCGACGCCAAAGAGATCACGCGGGTGCCAGGCGAAACCGAGGCGACCGCACGCTTCGGCGTATCGAGCGCGGCGTCGAAGGGCGCGGGCGGCTCGACCAGCGAGAGGCTGAGTGCATGATCGAGATTGCTGCGTGCCGCGGTCGTGAGACCAGCTTGCAACGCCTCGGGCTTAGCTGGATCCGCCCCCAACCCCGCGCCGACTTTGCCGACGACGAAGAAATATCCGAGGACGAGTGCGGCTAATATCCTCATGCGTGTTTGGTTATACGGTTCGGACTTCGGATGTGTAAAGCGCCAATTGAGCACCTACACCGGCACGAGCTGGCCTTTTTTTCCTGTTAATGCTCCCACATGTCGGGCGCACGGCCCGCGAATTGCTACAAAAACCGCGTTAGGTTTCGTGTTGCACACTCACGGATCGACTCACGGGCACTAAGAGGACACTGGAATGTTGCAGCGATATCGGACCCAAATTGCCGGCGAATTGCGCCACACCGCGCGTTTCCAACTGATCAAGAGTCCTTACGACGGGCAGCCTGTCGCCGAAGTCGGCGAGGCCGATGCTGCTGATCTCGAGCTGGCGATCGACAGCGCACATGTCGCATTCGAGTCGGGACGGCGACCTGCAACGCACGAACGGGCCACGGTTCTCGAGCGCATCGCGCAGATCTTGCGCGAGAAGTCGGGCGAGCTGAGCGAGCTCATCACCCGTGAGAGTGGTAAACCGATCCGCTATGCGCGCGCCGAGGTCGCACGCGCTGCGCTCACCTTCACGCTGGGTGCAGGCGAGAGTCGCAGACTGGGCGGGGAGGTGCTGCCCATCGATCAAATGCCCGGCGGCGAGGGGCGACTGTGCCTTTTCGAACGCGTGCCGCGCGGCCCGATCGCGGCCATCGCCCCGTTCAATTTTCCGATCAATCTCGTAGCGCACAAACTCTCACCCGCGCTCGCCTTGGGCGCGCCGAGCGTACTGAAACCCGCGCAACAGAGCCCGCTCACGGCTCATGCTCTCGGGCAGTGGTTGTTGGAAGCTGGAATGCCGGGAAACCTGCTCAGCGTGCTGCACATGCCGCCGGAAGTCGCCGAAAAGCTGGTGACCGACGAGCGGATGGCGGTGCTCTCGTTCACCGGCAGCGACAGCCTCGGCTTTCGCTTGAAGAGCCTAGCAGGAAAGAAAACCGTATTGCTCGAGCTCGGAGGCAACGCGCCCTGTGTCATCGATCACGGCGTGAACCTCGACGCCATCGTACCGCGCGTCGCCGAGGGCTGCTGGGCCAATGCCGGGCAGGTGTGCATCAAGACCCAACGTGTGTTCGTGCACCGCAGCTTGTTCGCGGACTTCGTAGAGCGATTCGTGAGCTACAGCGAGCGAGTCGCATGCGGCGATCCGTTGCGCGAGGAGACGGTCGTCGGTCCGCTCATCGAGCAGAAGCACGTCACGCGCGTCTTGGATTGGGTGCGCGAGGCGAAGGAGGGCGGAGCTCGCGTGCTCCTCGGCGGGCACGCCGAGGGCCAAGTCGTCTACCCAACGATCCTGACCAACACCTCCGAGAATATGCGCGTCTGCCGCGATGAAGTGTTCGGCCCGGTGACGGTCGTGGAGGCGGTCGATTCGTTCGACGATGCACTGGCCGCCTGCAATCGTTCCCGGTTCGGGCTGCAGGCCGGCATTTTCACGAATGATGTCGGCCGCGCCCTGTCTGCTTTCCGCAGCCTTCGCTACGGCGCGGTGTTGATCAACGAGACGCCCATGCTGCGAGTGGACAACTATCCCTACGGAGGAATGAAAGACTCCGGACTCGGCCGCGAGGGCGTGCGTTTCGCGATGGAAGAGTTCAGCGAACCCAAAGTGCTCATTCTCTCTGCGCCCCCGGCCTGAGTTTCGCAGAAGCGAGACCGCGCTCCCGCCCGAGTGAAAAGTTTTAATTCACTCATTTGTCGTTACACGACCGGCAAAGCTTGACCGCATTTCCGGTGTATGCGACCCAAGGGAAGCCGTGAGTAAGGAGGAATTGGAGCGCGTGAGCGTTCAGGGAACGTCGTCTTCGGTGCCGCCGCAACGCACGAGTGATGCTCCGGCAGTATTGCCATCCATTCCCCCCGTTACCGACGAGATCGATACGGACTGGGGCGACGATGGCTCGAGCGCAGCCGCTCCTGACTGGGTTGCTGACGATTCGAACGAGGTCACGCGAGTCATGCAGCAGCCGCTGCGGGTGCAGTTCACCGCACCGATCGCCGACTCTGAGCGACCGACGTCGCCGACCGCTTCGGTCGCGCCACCGGCCGAGCTCGCCGCCGAGGCGAAAACGACCCCTGCCGCCTCGCCCCAGCCGCCCGAGGCCGAGCCCGCGCGCGATGGCAGCGTGCGGAGCATGCGCCCCCAGGCACCCACGTTGATCGGGTTGCCCCCACCCACTCTGCCCAACGAAGAGCCGCACGATTCCGAGCCACTAGCGGCCGAAAAACGCGATTCCGCACCGCCGCCGATGCCCAGCGCCGCCTTCTCGGAGCCGGTGCGTGCACCATCGGCACCCCCCGCGCCACCCGCGCCGATCGCCGCGCCCTCGGCCCCGCCTTCGCCGATTGCTGGACCGTCCACCCCACCGCCAGCGCCGATTGCCGCGCCGTCCACACCGCCGGCGGCTCCGCCTTCGGCACCGCCACCGCCCATTGCCGCAGCGCCAGCCACGGCGACAGCGCCTTCGTCGCCACCGCCTCGTAGTTCAGCGTCTGCCGCGCCGTCGACGCCAGCCGCTTCGGTTGCACCACCGGCGACTCCGCCAGCCTCGCGACCGTCTACACCACCGCTGAGCAGCTCGGCCCCGGCCCCGCGTGTATTGTCCGCGACTCCTGAACCGGTCGCGTCCGCGACCGGTGGCAATTCGACAGGCTTTGGCCGCTGGCTGGTCGTGCTCGCGGCCGGTCTGGTCGTGGTCAGCGTATTGGGTTACCGCGTGCTCCGCCGGAACCAAGCGGCACTGGCGGAATCCGCTGCCGCGAATTCGCTGACCGAACAAGCTGCGCCGACCACTGCGACTTCAACCGCGACCACTGCCGAGTCAGCCCCGGCGGCGCCGCCTGCGGAGAGTGCTGAGCAAGCTCCGGCAGCCGCTGCTGCTGAGCCGGGATCTTCTGCAGCCGCTCCCGCACCATCGGCATCCGCCGCGGCAGTCGTCGCGAGCGCGTCCAGCCCCGGCGCGTCGACAACAGCGGGCGAGAGTGCGAGCACGGACCTTCACCGAGTGACGATCAAGAGCAAGCCACCCAAAGTGCGCTTCTACCACTTCGGCAAACTCGTTGGGGTCACGCCCTTCGTGCTCGAGTTGAAGCCGGGGGAGCGCCACGCTTACGAGGCGGGCTTGCCCGGCTTCGGCACGCGCAAAGTCGTGATCGACGGTTCAAAGCCAGAAATTCTCATCGGACTTACGCGCGAAAAGCCCTGATCCGTTCTAAGACGGCGGGCCAGGTTGTTCTCCTTGGCACTGGCTGCTACTACGCCGCCAGATTTTGCCATGACTTCATTGGTCGACTCCGTCGAGCGCCGGCGCACCTTCGCCATCATTTCGCATCCTGACGCGGGGAAGACCACGCTCACGGAGAAGCTCTTGCTGTTCGGCGGGGCGATCCAATTGGCAGGCGCGGTCAAGGCTCGCGGCGAGCAGCGGCGCGCGCGGTCGGACTGGATGAAGGTGGAGCGAGAGCGCGGCATCTCCGTCAGCGCCTCGGCGATGACCTTCGACTACGGGAACAACACCTTCAACCTGCTCGATACGCCGGGCCACCAAGACTTCAGCGAAGACACCTATCGCACCCTGACAGCCGTCGACAGCGCGATCATGGTGATCGATGCCGCACGCGGTATCGAAGAGCAAACACTGAAGTTGTTCGAGGTCTGCCGGCTGCGGGACGTGCCGATCATCACCTTCGTCAACAAGCTCGATCGCGAAGGGCGGGACCCATTCGATTTGATGGACGAGATCGAGCAGAAGTTGGCGCTCGACGTCACTCCGGCGAGCTGGCCGATCGGCATGGGCCGAACCTTTTTGGGCTGCTACGATTTGCTCCACGATCAATTGGTGCTGATGGAGCGCGTTCGCGATCGCATCGGCATCGCTGGCGAGCAATGCTCGGGGTTGAACGATCCCAAGTTGGACACGCTGCTCCCTGAAGATGCAGCCAAGAAGCTGCGCGATGAAGTCGAGATGGCGCGCGGCCTGTGCCCGGATTTCAACCTCGAAGCGTACCGCGGCGGCCACATGACCCCGGTATTCTTCGGCAGCGCAATCAGCAACTTCGGCGTGCGAGAGCTGCTACACGGAATCGGCGAACTCGCTCCTTCCCCACGCCCGCAGCCGACGCGCGAGCGCACGATCTCGCCGACCGAAGACAAGGTGACCGGCTTCGTTTTCAAAGTGCAGGCCAACATGGACCCGAAGCATCGCGACCGCGTGGCCTTCGTCCGCTTGTGCTCCGGCCATTTTCGGCGCGGGATGAAGCTCTTGCACACGCGCAGCGACACGCAGCTGGCGGTCCACAACCCGGTGCTGTTCCTCGCTCAAGACCGGGAATTGGCCGAAGAGGCCTTCGCCGGTGACATCATCGGCATCCCGAATCACGGCAAGCTCGGTATCGGGGATGCCTTGACCGAGGGCGAGGATTTGCACTTCAAAGGCATTCCTAGCTTCGCGCCGGAGCTCTTGCAGCGCGTTCGCCCGACCGATCCGATGCGCGCCAAGCACCTCGGTCGCGCGTTGGAGCAGCTCGCGGAAGAAGGCGCCGCGCGCATCTTCAAACCACGCATCGGCGGCAACTGGATCGTCGGGGTGGTCGGCTCTTTGCAGTTCGACGTCTTGGCCGATCGCATCAAATCGGAATACGAGATCCCGGTGGTGTTCGAACCCTCGGGGCTCTACACCGCGCGCTGGGTCGAGTGTGAAGACCAGGCCGTGATGAAGAAATTCTTGAACGGCAACGAAGGCTACATGGCCGACGACCACACGGGCGCGCCCGTGTTTCTGGCCCGGAACTCTTGGCATTTGGAAACGACTGCCAAGGATTGGCCGGGCCTGAAATTTCAAAAGACGAAAGAAGCGTGACTCACTCGCCGGCGATCTTCTTCATCGCCGGATCTTTCAGCAAGTAGCTGGGCGAAAAGATGTACACCGGGGCGTTGGCAGCCGCACTGACCACGGCGTTCATGCCCGAGAGCGAGCCGCTGAGCTCGCAGCGAGTACGCTTCACGTTTTGGCCGCCAGTTGCCGGCACATCCCAGGTCCTCAGCACTTTGTTGGGGCCGAGATCGTCGCAGCTGGCAGGCGCGGGTACCTTGGTCGAAAAAAGCACGATCGACTTGTCGGCGTCCCAATAACGCGCGGTCAGCGCAGTGGTCCCGGCAGCTCGCGTTGCGGTGCAAAAGCGCTCGGCCGCAGCCGGATCGGTGGTCGGCTTCTTGGCTGCCGACGGATCCGGATCGTCACCGTCACACTTCGGGGACACAGAGGCATGATCGGGCGCAGCGCGGTTGTCGGCCGCCCAGGTCACGAAAGTCTTGAGCAGACCTGCGTTCAAGGCAATGCGCTGTGCCTCGGCCGCCTTGGCCGCGGCGTCAGCGCTTTGCTTGGTGGTGATTTCTCGGTCCAAGGTCGCGAGTGCGCCTTGGTCTTCGCAATACTTGTACGAGCGCTCACGCCACTGGCTGGTCAGCGCCAAGTCGGAAGCTGCAACCGATTTACGGGTGCCGTCCAAAGCCTCCTGACACTTGGTCGCGTCCTTCTCGGAGCAGCCAAGGGCCGTGACGACCGCAGTCAGTACCAATAGTTCCCCGAGTCTTTTTCGCATGACGCTGCATGTAAGCCCGCCTCAGGAGATCTTTCAACCGGAATGACTACCGGCCGCGGCCCCTCCATTTCGACGAGCGGCTGAGCTAGCTACCGGAGTCCACCAAGCGGATTTCGTTCAGGTCGGGCGCCTTGTCTCCGTCCTGGTCGGTCCATTCATAGGCGTACCAGGCTTTGTCCTGCTTACTCAGCTCGGGCAAAAGACCGTGGATGACTTGGTACGCACCAGCAACGGTGCCACTCAACCAGAACCCCTGAACATTCAGAATCAACGAACCACTCGCCGGGTCACGCGTGAACTGAACGATGAAGAAATCGTGAGAATCGTGATCACCCGAGATGGGCAGGCTGACAATGGCCTCCTTCGTCCCAGCTCGACGATACGCGGACGTTTCGTTGTCGTAAGTCCAGTAGAGCGGAGTGATCTTTTGCTCTTCTAGGTAGCCTTCCAAGTTCTGGTAAAAAGGCCCTCCGGCCACGACCAGCAACTCGCTGCTATCCGAAACGGGGCGACCGGTGGTGATGTTGAGCGCTTCGACACTATCTTGCTCGGCTTCCGCGAGCGCTGGCTTGGTGGGGCAGGCGTCCCGAAGTGCGGCGCCGATCGCTCGCCCCGGCACTCGATTGCCGTCGCTCGAGTTCTTGTTGGTATCGAGGATGACGGTGACCTTGGCGACGGAGCAAACACCGGCCAGCGTCGTATCATGGCACTCGACACAAGTTTCCGACTCGGCGCCACCGGCTCCGCCTTCGCCGTTGCTGTCGCAAGCGGTACGGCCGCAAAACTGGCCGGAGGCGCAAGCCTTGCCGCAAGCTCCGCAATTCCGACTGTCGACCGTCAGATCGCTGCAACGCTCCGAACAACAGACCATGTCGCTCCGGCAACCCGAGCTCGTGCCCTCTTGCGCGGCACCGCACGCTTCGGTGCACTCGCCACCGCTGCAAATGCGCCCACCAAAACACTCGCTATCGTCGATACAGCGCTTGCAGTTGTGGTCTTTGCCGCACACGCCGCTGGCACAGCTGCGTGTGTCGTCCTTGCAGCCCGGTTCGCAGCGATTTTCGTCGCTGCAATACTCGCCACTCGGGCACTGGTCGTTGCTCGGCAAGCAGTCGACGCAAGTGCCATCATCCAAGCAAAAACCGCTCGCGCATCCGGAGCACTGGCTCGCATGCCCGGTCTCGCCCCCTGCCCCAGCGTCACTCGCCGCTTCGCTAGCCTTACCCGCGGTCCCCAAGCCCGACGTCGACGCGCCGCTCTGACCGTCCTCCGAGTTGGCCGGCGCAGTGGGGCTACCGTTGTCAGACGAGCCGCACGCCGGACTGATGAGAAGTGCGCCGATGATTGCCGCTCGCGTCGCGTATTGTAGTCGAAGCATCGCACAGCGCCGAAGCAAGATTGGCACCAACCCTCGAGGTTAAGAAGAGACCGCGCTAAATGGCCGGAGAGCCGCGTGGCGCGACTCCCGATCTCGTGGCGTTCATGCGCGTGTGAGGCAAGATGTCATGACCGAAGTCGAGGTGTTCGACATTCGGCCGTTGTGGACGATGGTCGCAAGTTTCCTCACCGCAAGAACAAGCACTCACGCGACGAGTCGTACGAAACGGAGCGGACCACGCAGGGCGTTCGCCTTAATCCATGAGCGGTTTCAGCCGTTTGGCGATGGCGGGATCACGTGTCCGACGACGCCGATCACGATGCTCGTTGTGCAGCCAACCCAGCGGAGACCTCGAACATGAAAGCCGCGCTCTCTCCCATCGTATTGATCCTGCAAAGCCAACTGTGGCTCATCGGCTGTGGCTCGACCGCCGACGCGCCGGAAGGCAAAGGCGGCGCAACTTCCGCGAACGCCACCGCTGGGAGTGGCAGCGGCGTAGCTGGACAGCCAGGCGCCGCTGGCGGTGTCGCGATCGATAACCCGCTCACCAACCCCGCGGACGGTCCCCCTGCCGGAAATGGCAGAGACACCAGCGTGCCGACGGAGGCCGCGCTCGAGGATGCCTCGAAGCCAGACCACGTGGTCGGCAACGGCACGAAAGAGAGCTGCACGAGTGCTGCGGTCGTCGCCGCAGTCGCGCAAGGCGGCGTGATCACTTTCGATTGCGGCCCGGATCCAGTCACGATCATGATGGAAGCGACCGCAAAGGTGTTCAACGACAAGCCCAACGTCGTGCTCGATGGTCATGGGCTCGTGACCCTGAGCGGGATGGGGCAACGCCGGATCTTGTATCTGAATACCTGCGATCAAGCTCAGGTGTGGACCAGCGCGCATTGTGACAATCAGGACTCGCCGCACCTCACCGTCCAGAACCTCACCTTCGTGGACGGCAACGCCAAAAACGAAACCAATGAACCCGCGGGCGGAGCCATCTTCGTCAGCGGCGGACGATTCAAGGTGCTCAATTCGCGCTTCTTCAACAATGTCTGCGCCGACGACGGGCCGGACGTCGGCGGCGGCGCGCTGCGCGCATTCCAGCAATTCAACGGGCTACCGGTGTACGTGGTCAACTCGACGTTCGGTGGGGCAGCGGGGCTCGGCAATGTCGGCGCGAACGGAGGCGCCCTGAGTAGCATCGGCGTATCGTGGACCATCATCGACAGCGTGCTCAGCTACAACCGCGCAATCGGCGACGGCGGTAACCCGGCCAAGAGCGGCACTCCGGGCGGCGGAAGCGGCGGAGCCATCTACAATGACGGCAACAAGATGACATTGACGATCCTCGGCTCACGCATCGAGCACAACGAGGTGAACGCTTACGGTTCAGCGGTGTTCTTCGTGTCCAATGATCACTCCGGAAACATCGTGATCGAGGACTCGACGATCACGAACAACGTTGGCGGCTCCTGGTACCCGACGTACCCACAAATCTCGAATCACGACGACACACCGATTGCGGTGAAAAATTCGGTGATCGAGTGAGCCCGGCGCCGCCGGAGCGCGAGCGGCATCGGGACGCTGAAAAATTCCGCTAACTCGGTGGAGTGGGCTTGGCGACGAGGTTAAGCACGAGTTAATAAAGCGCCGAGCAGCGCCCCATCATGGCGCGACACGTGCTAATCCGCGGGCATGAGCACTTATCCGCTGCTTTCGAGCTGGGTTTGCCCGATCCTGTTTTCTTGCTTGGCTGCTACCGCGGCATGTAGTTCGTCGAGCGACGACGCCAATTCCAACGCTGGCGCTTCGAGCGTCGCCGGAGCATCGAACGGCGGAAGTCCAGGCGCGAGTGCCGGCAGCTCGAACGTGGCCGGAGCGGCGGTGGCTGGCAGCGCCGCGGGCGGAGCGCCGGGCCAAGCCGGCGCAGGCGGGGCGGTCGCACAAGCCGGCGCGTCATCAGGCGGCACGAGCGCAGGTGGTTCGGCCGGCGGCAGCGCGGCCGGCAGCAACGCAGGTGGCGCGAGCGGCAGCGCTGGTAGCGCGACCGGAGGCGCGAGCAACGGCGGCAGCGGCAGCGGCGGCGCAAGCACGGGTGCCTTCGCTTTGACGAGCCCCGCTTGGACCGCAATGGCCAATTGCTCCGCGGACGCCAAGACTTCATGCCCGGTATTTCCAAAGGAGAACATCGGCACCAGCATTGGCGGCAGCAACAAATCGCCCGAGCTCGACTGGACCGCGGGACCGAGTGGCACTCAAAGCTACGCCATCGTGCTTCAGGATCTCACCAACATCACCATGGGCAAACCGTTCGTGCACTGGGTGATGTGGAATATCCCTGCAGCGACCCGCATGCTCCCCGCAGGTCTCGAGACGACCGCCATGCCGAGCGTCCCCGCGGGCTCCTCACAAAAGTCCTTTGGCGGCAACGGTTATCAGGGCTCGGGAAAGTGCGGCAACGTCTACGAGTTCGTGCTCTACGCGTTGCCCACGGCGACGTATGCTGGCAGCACCACCAACCAAACGGCGGTGCGCGACGGGCTGGTCGCGACGAACGCGCCGACCGCGACTCTGCGCGCGCGGAGCGGCGCGCCTGGTTGCACCGAGTAAGGCGCGCGCGCCACCCTTGGTCATTTGTTTGACCGAGCGGGTCCATGGCCTGGCCACGTTGTAGGGTGGCCGAATGAAGAAATCCTACGTGGGGCGGCATCGCGCGCGGCGCGAGCACGCCCATCGTTTCCTAGGGTTTGGCCTAGTCACTTGCGGCACGCTGCTGGCCGCCTGCAGCGCCAGCGAACGCAATTTCGGAAACGCTCTCCAAACTGCCGGCGCGGGTGGCGAAAAGGCGCAGGGTGGCGCGGGTGCGACCAAGAATCCGCCTGCCGTGGCGGGAGATGGCGGCCAGCGCGAGTCATCTTCGAGCGTCAATCGAAGCGCGAGCGACGCGGGCGAGGCCGGTAATACAGATGCCTCCGCTGGCGCAAGCGGCACATCGAACGACACCGGACAAGGCGGCGCTGCGGGCAACGCTGGCGCGTCATCCGCTGAAAACGGCGCGGGCCGCGCGAACGCAGGTAGCGCCGGGCGTGCGGGCGGAACGAGCAGTGCGGGCGGCGCGGGCGGCGCGGCCGCCGCGGGCGGCGCGAGCGGTGGGGGCACTACCTCGGGTGGAAGTGCCGGAGCCAACAACTCGAATGCCGGCATTGGCGGCGTTGCTGCGGCCGGTGGAGGCGCAGGGAGCTCGGGCAGCGCGGGCGCGCCCCTGGTCACCTCCCCGAGCTGTACCGGTCTCGACGCAAACTGCGGCGCCCAAGGCACGACCAATTGCTGCTCCGCGCATGCGGTGCCCGGTGGCAACTTCAATCGCTTGAACAATATCACGCCGAGCTACGCGGCAACGGTCAGCGACTTCATTCTCGACGACTACGAAATCACCGTCGGTCGCTTTCGAAAATTCGTCAGCGCGTACAACGCCGCCGGCAAGAAACCGCCGGCTGTGGCTGCAGGCAAGAACCCGAACAACCCGAATGATGCGGGTTGGCTCGAATCATTCAACGCTTCGTTGGTGAGTGACTTGGTCGCTCAAGTTAGCTGCGGGCTGCCCTTCCAAACTTGGACCGACGATGCGGGAGCAAATGAAAGTCGCCCGATCAATTGCTTGTCTTGGTACACGGCCGAGGCGTTTTGTATTTGGGATGGCGGACGCTTGCCGACACTCGCCGAGTGGAGCTACGCCGCAGTCGGCGGCGCGCAGCAGCGTTACTACCCGTGGTCCAGCCCGCCCAACGACATGACCATCAGCGAAAACAACGCGAGCTACGACTGCTTGGGTGACGGCTCGACCGGCTGCGCGCTCACTGATCTTTTGCCCGTCGGTTCCAAGAAAGATGGCCTGGGCCGTTTTCTGCAAGCAGATCTGAGCGGCAACGTCTCGGAGTGGGTGCAAGATTGGTACATCGATAGTCCACCCGCTCCGTGCAAAGACTGTGCAAACTTCGACCCTGGAACCGGCAAGTTCCGCAACATGATGGGCGGCAGCTTCGAGAAGAACGCCTTCAACCAGCAGACCAGCGGCACCTCGAGCACGCAGCCAGTCAACACGATGTACATGGTGGGAGCACGCTGCGCGCGGAACTGAAACAGCCACGTGCGCGAGTGAAGTTTGGGGGTTGGGTTGGCGGGCGCGCCACGGCGGCGTCCGGCGCGTAGCCCGCTGCTCGTCTTCGCGCGCGCGGGTGACCGTCGCGCGCGATGCGCGTCGCTTCGGCCGATTTTGCGTTACGCCACCGGGTATGGCACGCGAGCAATGAAGCGATCATGAGCTCGTGAGGCGACGAGCAGCGCGACGATCGCGCCGAGCAACGCGAGGAACATGTCCCACTGCGCGTCCCACACGTCCCCTTGTGAACCGAGAAACGCGCTCCCCGTATCAGCGGCGACGACTAGCGTCGTCCACCACTCGAGCAGCTCCCAGAACGCAGCGAACGCGAACACGACCGACACGCTCAGAAACGAAAGCCAGCCGCCGCGCACCAACGGGGTCTTGCGCAGCAAGATCTCGCGCGTCATGAACACCGGGAAAACGCCGAGCGCCACGTGACCTACGCGGTCGTAGTGATTACGGGCCAGATGAAAGGTGTCTTTTGCCCAATTGCCCAGCGGCGTGAGCGCATACGTGTAGTAGCCGCCGTAAATCAGAATCAGCACGTGCACGAACACGCCCACGTACACCCAGTGCGAGAGCGGCATCCGGCGATAGGCCAGCCCCAAACACAAAACCATCGCCAAGCCTGGGGTCACTTCCAGAAACCAACTGGCGCGGCCGGCGGGGGGCGACCATAGGGTCGCCACGCAAATCACGACCAGGACACACAGCAGCGTGAGAGGCAGCCGTGCGTGAGCCTTGCGCGCTGCGGCATCGGAAACCGTTGCTGGGGGGATATCGGAGGTCATTTTTGTATCAGCCGTCGAACCAGTGACCAAGGTTATGTTAGGACCCGCCCGAGTCCAAACGTGCGCACCATCGTAGCGATCATCGCCTGTATCGAGCTGTTTCTCGTGGCTTCCCTGGGTTGGGTGGCAGTCGTAATCGTATATCTGCCCACGTTCTGGTTCGACAAGCGCCGCATCTTGAGCGGCCGCACGTTGCGCCGCGTGGCCCAAGCGGCGGTCACGTTTTCACCCGTGTGGCGTTTCCGCATTCATGGTGAAGTTCCGAAGAATCCCGGCAAAGCCGTGTGTGTCAGCAACCATTGCTCGCACACGGACGTGTTTTTGATCTCACACGTGCCCTGGGAGATGAAGTGGCTCGCCAAGCGCTCACTGTTCAATCTGCCGTTCATCGGCTGGAGCATGCGTCTGGTGAAGGACGTGCCGATCGACCGCGCATCGCCGTCGGCCGCAAAAGTCGCGCTCGACAAGTGCGCCGAGTGGTTGGCGAAAGGCGTACCGGTGATGATCTTCCCCGAGGGAACGCGGTCCAAGACCGGCGAGATGCAAGCCTTCAAAGACGGCGCGTTTCGGCTCGCGATCGACACCGGCGCGGACATCCTGCCGATGGCGGTCGCGGGCACGGAGAGCGCGCTCTCCAAGCATGATTGGCGGCCCGGCTACGCACGCGGGATCTTGACCATCGGCAAGCCCATTTCCACCGCCGGCATGACGCCGAGGGACATTCAGCGGCTGAAAGAAGCGACGCGCGCGCAGATCGCCGCGCTGCGCGAGCAGATCTTGCCGCTCGTCACAGCGCGTTGATAGGCGCCTATTTCAGGGCGGCTTCGGGATCGCGCGGTGTACGACCACCGGCGCGGAGACGTCGTCCGCTGCCGCACGTACCACGAACACGGTGCTCTGACCGGGCATCGCGGTGGTGGTGAACGTGCAGGAATCCGTGGGCGCCGAGAACGGCGAGATCACGTTGTTGCCGACCGAGTCGAACGACGCGCGGTTGTAGAGGAACGAGCCGGTGACCACCGTTTGCGCAGAAACGTCGAGCAGCTGCGAGTTGGTGAGGAATTGGTCCATCTCGTAGCTGCCGCCGCTCAGCGCGACGATCACGCCGCCGGCCGCCGCAAAGGAATCGAGCACCGAGTTCATCTGCCAGACGGTACCCACCGTTCCGAGATCGCCGGGCGCCGCGCTGTCCTGCTCGTAGATCAAGAATTCGTCGAACTTGGCGATGCTCAAAATCGCACTGGCGTTCGTGTATTTCGTGAGCGGCGTGATCACGACGCTTCGACCTCGGCTACTCGCGGCGAGGTTGATGTGTTGATCGACCGCTGCGCGTGAGGCCGGCGAGGCGAACTCGGTATAGGCCAAAATGCGCACTTCCTTCGGCTGAGGCAAGAGCACTGCGTTGCCGAGCAGCGTGTTCGCCGAGGAGTTCGTGGCCGGCGTCTGGTAGTTCATGCACGCCACCACCACGTGCCCGTCTTTGGCGCCCACGCACATGCCGCCCTGGCAAATGCCAGATTCGCACACGTTGCCGCAGCTGCCGCAGTTGTTCGCGTCGATGTTGAAGTCCACGCACTTGCCGTTGCATGCTTTGAGTGGGTCTTCGCACACGAGCACGCACTTGTAGCTGCCAACGCCGTCCGGCGAGCAAGTCGGCTTGGTCGCAGGGCACTCCGTGTTGCACGAACCGCACGCCTCCGGAGTGTCGAACTGCGCCGGGACGCACAGGCCATTGCACTCGACGAGCGGCGAGTCGCACGCGCTCTTGCAGGCGTAATTGCCATCCGTATTGGGCGAGCACAGCGGCTTGGATCCCGAGCATTTCACGTCGCAGCTGCCGCATGCATCCGGCGTCGTGTACATGCCCGGGTCGACACATTGCCCGCCGCACGCAACCAGCGGAGGCTGACAACCCGCGACGCACACGTACTCGTCTTGACCGTACGGCGCACAATTGGGTTTCGTGTCGGGGCACTTGGTGTGGCAATCACCGCACGCGGCCGACGTATTGTACGGCGGCGTGCAGCCTGCATCGCCGTCTGGATGCGCGTCCGTCAGGTTGCCCGGGTCGTCGCCGGCCGCTCCGGCATTGCCGCCTGCGCCGGACTCGGCGGCCGTACCACCTTCGCCGCCAGCGTCGTTGCCCGAGCTGCCCCCCCCGCCACCGGCGGGCACGCCTTCGCACAGTGCATCTTCACAGGCGACGCCCGGCTTGCACTTTCGACCGCAGCCGCCGCAGTTGTTCGGGTCGTTCTGCGCGTCGACACACTGGCCATTGCAGTCGATGTGACTCGCCGCGCAGTTGCCGCCGACCACGCCGCTGCTGCCACACGCCGCCGGGAAAGCCAAGCCCAACAGGACGGCCCAAAATCCAAGGCTTTTTGCGCTAATTTTGCTCATTGTGCGCCGCCTTTCTTGCTTGGGGCAGGAGCTGGCTTCGAGCCGTCCGGCGGTGCTGCTTGGTCTGCCGAGTCTTCGGTGTTCGAGGGAGTGAGCTCTTTCATCGGGTTGAGTGAGGGAGCGCCGACCAGCGGCGTGCCGTCCGCCTTGAGTTGGCGAGTGACGGTGAACTCGACGCGGCGGTTGAGCAGCAAGGCATACTCACTCTTCTTGTCGACCAGCGGGCGAGTGGATCCGTAGCCGATCGAACTCAATCGATCCGCAGCGATGCCCTGTTTGATCAAGAACTCCATCACAGCACGCGCGCGGTCCTCACTGAGCTTTTGATTGAAGTTGTCCGGGCCGCGCTCGTCGGCGTGACCTTCTACGGACACATGTAGGTATTCGGGGTGATCGGCGATCAGCTTCGCCAAGCGCATGAGCAAGGGGTAGCTGACTTTGCGAATGATGAAGCTATTGACGTAAAAGTGAACGCGATCGTCGAGCACGATCTTGTCGCCCACGACGCGCACTTGGTCTTCGTCGGGGCAGCCGTCGGTGTCGGCGTAGCCGTTGACCGTCTCCGGTTCGTTCGGACACAAATCGCGAGCGTCCGGAATTCCGTCTTTGTCGTTGTCGGGGTCCGGGCAACCGTCCTCGTCCTCGAAGCTGTCTTTGTCTTCAGCCACGTCCGGGCATTTGTCGGAAATGTCGCTGATCCCGTCCTTGTCGTTGTCTTCGTCGGGGCAGCCATCCGCGTCTTCGAAGCCGTCCTTGTCTTCGGGCACGTCCGGACAATGGTCGACCTTGTCGGCAATGCCGTCCAAGTCGTTGTCTTCCTCGGGGCAACCGTCGTCGTCCCTGAAGCCGTCTTTGTCCTCGGGAACGTCGGGACATTTGTCCACGTCGTCCATGATGCCGTCGTGATCGCGATCGCTGTTCGGGTTGAGGCCCGGACCGAAGTCGTACATCGCGTGCACGCCGATCAAGAGGATGTTCGCGTCCTCCGGACGCACCTCGCTATCCGGTTGAAACACGTGCACCAGGGACAGCATTGGGCCGATCGCCCGCCGTCCCTTGTGATCCAAAAAGTCGTATCCGAGCTGTGCGTCGAGCTTGGCGCGAGTCAGCCCGTTGGTCAGCGTCGCGCCAGCATCGGCAGCAAGCCAAAGACCGGCGGCGCTCGGCGACACCCCGTGGTAGTCGTTGCCGAACGGGCGCACGCGTAGGCCCAGACCGAGCGACGAAGCCGACGCTGCACCACCCCGCTCGAACCGCGGGTCTTCGGGCGGACTGCCCTGGCTAAGCCACAGCGTATCGAGTTCGAGCTGCAACCCGAACACGTTGCCGAACGGTAGCTCGAGCGCGAGCTGTCCAGCTGCGCCCCAGCCGAACTCGTGTCCTTGATAGCCGCTAAAAGCGTGCGTACCCGCCGCAACACCGTGCAGCCGCAGAGGTTCCGCCTGAGCTCCCCGCGCCAGGAGTAAGCCACCGCCAACGCACAAAGCTGAAATGACTCGCCGTAATTGCATCGTGAAAAGGTCCGACCCCCGCAGATACGGCGCCGTCTCAGGATGAGATAAGGCTTAGTCTCAAGACTTCGTGACGTCCCCCCAAGTAACCGTCATTATTGCTAATTTCAGCGAACGGCGAGCAATGGACTCACTTCTTCTTTCGCGAAATCTTCTTCACGCTGGCCCTGGCCTTTTCAAGCTCCTCTTGCGCGACCTCCACGATCGCTTCGGCCACCGCAGCCACCTTCGCTTCCGCGCTCTTGATCGCGGCAACGATGCCCGTCTTGGGCGAAGCTTTCTTACTGGGTTTGGCGGCCTTGCTTGCTTTGGCTGCCTTCTTCACGCTCCTGCCGGCGTCCGTCACTGCCGCGGTGACTTGCTTGACGGCTTTGGTCGCTTTCTTGCTCACCTTCTTTGCGACTTTCGCGACCTTTTTGGCGGCTGACTTGGGGGCGGCTTTCGGTTTGGCTTTCATTGCCGCGATCTTCCGCCAGTTCGCCTGATTTAGGCAAATCCGTAGCGGAACGGTCCGTGCCGACGCGCACTGGCTTCGCCCCCGGGAGGAGATCGGTCCACTCACGATGCCAGTCAGGTTGTGGCAACGTGTCACGCTCTCGGTCTGATTCGCTCATCGGATCCTCGATTTCTGCCTGCTTCGACGCAGGCACTTCGATGGACTGCAACGCCCGTACCACGCGCGCTGCGCGGCCGACTTATTGCGGGCGCTTCACGTCTGGATGCTCGTTGTAGAAGGCATCCAAGCTCTCTTTGGAGATGCGAAGCTCGATCAAACCCTCGCGCAGGATCTTTGCCTGGCAACCGAGGCGTGAGCTCATGCGAACGTCGAAGGCTTTGTCGAGGATGTCCTCTTCGTCTTCCTCGGCGGGCGCGAGCAAATCCGCGCCGGTCTCGACGTACACGTGGCACGTCGAACAGGCACAGACTCCGCCGCAGGCGTCGCCCTCGGGCGCGCCCGACAGCTTGGCCGCCGAAAGCAGCGTCGTGCCCACCGGCACTTCGATCTCGACACCTTGCTCCACAAAACGAACTTTCGTCATCGCGTCGCCCGCTCCCCGTGCTCAGCCAAATGGGCCTCGACGCCCGCGGCGTGAGCCACGCTCTGCTCGACCGTACCCAGATTCTTCCCGGCAATGGCGGCTTGAATCGCACGATTCATGCGACGTCCGGCCCATTCGTGGGTCGCGTCGTCGAGCGCGCTGATGGCGTTCTCGATCACGGACGCTTTGCTCGCGGACGACGCCGCGTGGCGTGCGGCGCTCAACGCTTGCTCGATCCGGGCGCGCTCCGCCTGATCGAGCAAATCCGCATCGGTGTCGAACGCTTTGTCCGTCGCGAGCAAGATGCGCGTGGCTTCCACCTGTGCATCGCGCAAGCGGCGCAACTCGAAATCGCTCTCGCCGTGATCCAGCGCGTCGATCAACATCTGCTCGACCTCGTCGTCGGTCAAACCGTAACTCGGCTTCACCTCCACGCTTTGGCTGATGCCGGTGGTGAGCTCCACCGCTTTGACGCTGAGCAGGTTGTTCTCGTCGACGTGAAAGCTCACTTCGAGCCGCGCGAACCCCGCTGGCAACGGCGGAATCCCGGTCAGCTTGAAACGCGCCAAAGATCGACAATCAGTGGCAATCTCGCGTTCGCCTTGTACGACGTGCAAATCGAAGCCCGTTTGATTGTCGGCGTAGGTCGTGAACGTGGCCTTCGCCCCCGCAGGAATACCGGTATTTCGCGGCAAGATCTTGTCGACGCCCCCGCCCATGGTCTCGATACCGAGCGAAAGTGGCAGCACGTCCAAGAGCAACACCTCGTCGCTCGAACGCGACAACAGGTCGGCTTGAATCGCGGCGCCGTAAGCCACGACCAGCTCCGGATCGATGTCCGAGAGCGGTTCTTTGCCGAACAAATCTTGCACGTACGAGCGCACGCGCGGCACGCGCGTCGAGCCGCCCACCAAAATCACGCCGTTGAGCGCGGCGGCCTCGAGCCCGGCGTCGCGTAGTGCACGGCGACACGCCTTGCCCGTCCGGTCCAAGAGCGGCTGAATCCAGGCATCGAACTCTGCGCGCGTGATCGAAAAGAGCACGTCGCCCCCGCCCTTCTGCGGCAGCTCGATGCTCACCTCGGCAGCGTCGGTCAGCGCGTGCTTCGCGCGACGCGCAGCCTCGAGCGCGATGCTCACCACTTCCGCAGTGCGCGTCTGCGGCGTGGTTGCCCCCATCGCGTTCAGCATGCGTTCCGCGATCTCGCGGTCCATGTCGTCGCCGCCGAGCGCGCTATCGCCGCCCGTGCTCTTGACCTGGAACACGCCTTCATCCAACAACAAAATCGTGACGTCGAAGGTGCCGCCCCCCAAGTCGTACACCGCGAACAAGCCGTTTTCCTGCTTATCCAGGCCGTAGGCGAGCGCGGCCGCGGTGGGCTCGTTGAGCAAACGCAATACCTCGAGGCCCGCGAGGCGCCCCGCATCACGAGTGGCTTGGCGCTGCGCATCGTCGAAGTACGCGGGCACGGTGATCACCGCGCCACCGACATGCATCAACTGGTCGACCGCGCTCTGACGCAAGCTCTTCAATATCTCGGCGCTGACTTCAATCGCGCTCGGAGTCAAATTCCCCAAATCGAAGCGCACCACGGAAGCTTCGCCCGGCACGAACTTGTAAGCGCCCAGGCGTGTCGTCTCGATGTCACCCGCAGCTCGCCCCATGAAACGCTTCACGCTGGAGATGGTCCGTTCCGGCTCGCGTGTCGCGTAGGCTGCGGCGTTGCGCCCCACCAAAACCGAGCCTTCGGCTCCATAGTGCACGACCGACGGCAACAACGCGGAACCGTCGCAGGTCGTCAGGGGCACCGGGCGCCCATCACGCACGTGCGCCACGATCGAATTGGTCGTCCCCAAATCGATGCCAATGGCCTGCGGAGGTGCTTTAGGGTCGAAAATGTCGAGCAGCATGGGGGTTGGCTCGGGATCAGAGCAGATCGTCGGCGATCGAAGCCGCTTCGTCCAAGAAGCGGCGGTAGTAGCGCAACTCGCCAATGCGCTTCAGGATTTCTGTCGAATCGTGGTTCGAGGATGCAAATTCACTGCCGAGGGTAGCCTGTGCCCGCGTCGCTTCCGCCTGGACCTCGGCAATCAGCCGGTCGAGCGCTGCTTGGTCTTTGGTTTGGCGAACCTCGGCCAACGCCTCGCGGCGCTCCAAGACTTCCATCAGCAAAGCAGGTGAAGCGGGGGGTTCTTTGCCTTCGCCGGTTGCAACACCGCGCAGTGCCAGCAACGCCTCCGCGCGGCGCACCGGATCCTTCAAAACCCGGTACGCTTCATTGACTTCGATCGCGCGGCCAAGCGCCATGCGCCGCTCGCCAGCGCCGGCTGCGGCGTGCCGATCCGGATGCAGCGCGCGACTCAAATCCCGGTGACGTTGCTCGAGCACTGCCAGGTCGAGACTGAATGCGGGCTCGACACCCAAGGTCTCGAACGGGTTCACGGTCATTGCCACTATCTCGACCGGGCCGCGACGCCCGACAACGAAACGCCAAACTTGGCGTATGGGCCGACATTGGCCATCGACCGCTGCTCAGCGAACCGTAAAGGAATGACCGCAGCCGCAGCTCGATGCTTCTTGCGGGTTCTTGAACTTGAACCCTTGGAACATCAACGTCTGCTCGTAGTCCAGCACCGAACCCGCCAAATACACGAAGCTCTTCTTATCCACGTAGAAGCGGACGCCGCCCGCTTCGTACACGGTGTCGCGCTCCTTCGGCGGAGTGTCCTCGTACTGGATGACGTAGCTGAAGCCCGAGCATCCGCCGCCTTTGACCCCGAGGCGCACCGCCGCATCCGGAGTGCCGCGCTGCGCGAGCTTCTTCTTCGCAAACTCGACCGCCTTGTCCGAGATGGTGATCTCGCGACGCGACTTGGGAGCTTCAGAAGGAGAAGAAGCGGACACGGGGCTCTCGGTGGATGCGGATGTCATTTCCATGGCGGTATGCGGCGGGTTCGTCACAGGCTGGCGGGTGCGCTCGCGTTGTTCGCGGGCGAATCGACGGCGCTGCCATCGAGGGCGAGGCGCGCCGCGCGCTTGGCTTTGTAATCTTCGATCGCACTCTTGATCGCGTCCTCCGCCAAGACAGAGCAGTGGATTTTCACCGGCGGGAGGCTGAGTTCTTCGGCAATTTGGCTATTCTTGATACCGGCAGCCTCGTCGATATTCTTGCCTTTGATCCACTCGGTGGCGAGCGAAGACGAAGCAATCGCGGAACCGCAGCCGAAGGTCTTGAAGCGCGCGTCTTCGATCACGCCTTCGGGGCTGACCTTGATCTGCAAACGCATCACGTCGCCGCAGGCGGGCGCACCGACGAGACCAGTGCCAACCGACGGATCGTCCTTGTCCAACGTGCCGACGTTGCGCGGGTTTTCGTAGTGATCGAGGAGTTTATCGCTGTAGGCCATGTTCTTGTTCCTTGTTCCTCAATGAGCGGCCCATTGAATCGATTTGATGTCGATGCCTTGTTGGTGCATCTCGTAAAGCGGCGAAAGCTCGCGTAGGCGCTTGACCTTGTCGATCACGAGCTTGGCCACGTAATCGACCTCTTCTTCCGTGTTGAAACGACCGAGGCCGAAGCGAATCGACGAGTGGGCCAGCTCTTCGTCCAAGCCCATCGAACGGAGCACGTAGCTCGGCTCCAAGCTGGCGCTGGTGCAGGCGGAGCCGCTGGAGACAGCCACGTCCTTGATCGCCATCATCAAGCCCTCACCTTCCACGAACGAGAACGAGAGGTTCAAGTTCCCGGGCAGGCGCTTTTCGGGGTGCCCGTTCAGGAACACGGAATCCAGTTCCTTCGTGATGGCGTTGTGCAGGCGGTCGCGGAGGCCACGGATGCGCTCGGCCTCGGCCACGCCCTCCTGCTTGAAGATCGACACGGCTTTGGCGAATCCGACGATGCCCGGCACGTTCAACGTACCCGAACGGTTGCCGCGCTCGTGACCGCCGCCGTCCATCTGCGCAACCAGACGAACGCGCGGCTTCGAGCGACGCACGTACAACGCGCCCACGCCTTTCGGCCCATAGATCTTGTGAGCGGTGAGCGAGGCCAAGTCGACGTTCATGCGGCTGACGTCGAACGGTGTCTTGCCGAACCCTTGCACCGCGTCGCAATGCAGCAACACGCCACGCTTACGCGTGATGGCGCCAATTTCGGCGATGGGCTGAATGGTACCGACCTCGTTGTTCGCGAGCATCACGGAGACCAAGATGGTCTTGTCCGTGATCGCGGCTTCGATATCCGCGGGGTTCACCAGACCATCAGGACCCGCGTTCACGTAAGTGACCGTGTAGCCCTCCTTCTCGAGGCGCTTGCACGAATCGAGCACGGCCTTGTGCTCGATGGTCGTGGTGATGATGTGGTTGCCCTTGCTCTTGTAGTACTCGGCGACGCCCTTGATCGCCAGGTTGTCGCTCTCCGTTGCGCCGGAGGTGAACACGATCTCTTTGCCGGATTCAGCGCCGATGTAGTTGGCGATCGTGTCGCGCGCGTCTTCGACCGCGGCTTCCGCGTGCCAACCGTAGGCGTGGGTGCGGCTGGCCGCGTTCCCAAAATCCTGCGTGAAATACGGCAACATCGCTTCGAGCACGCGCTTGTCGAGCGGCGTCGTTGCGTGGTTGTCCATGTAGATCGGAAACTTGAGCGCCATGTTTTGCGATTCCTTCAATTCACGCGGCTGCCGGCGACCAGCTCGGGGGGATTGGGCTGTTCGGCGTGATGCGCGCAAGTCGTGCACGAGTGAACGCCCCGCGAAGGGGAGACCTCGGACTCACACGCAGTGTGACAAGTAGAGAGAAACTCGAGGCTAGCCACGAGCTCCGATTCGAGCGCTTTCAGCTCTGCGAGCTTGCTGCGCGTTTCGACCAGCTTGGCGAGGTAAACCTCTTGCAAGCGGATCGCCGCAAACTTGGCGGAGGCGGCGTCATTCTGGCCGCGCACCAAGGCTTGGATGTCGGACAAAGACAGCCCCAAGTTCTGCAACTTGATGATCCAACGCACGCGCACGAGTGCGTCTTGGGCAAACAACCGGTAGCGACCCTTGGAGCGCTCGTGCGCACGCACCAAGCCGAGCTCCTCATACAGGTGAATGGCCCGCACGGTTTTGCCGACGGCTTTGGCGAGGTCACCGACGAGCAGCAACTCCCCCTCGTCCTGGCCAGCGCTGCTCACGCACGACGCGGCTGGATTCACCGGGCGCGACGAAGCATCCGGGGAAGATCCCGGCGCGACGACGGCGAGGTGGCGGTGGGAGTTACGGTCGCTCATGGACTACATTGTAACCCTAACCCTAACGTATGCGTCAGGGTTATTGTGTTCGGCTGATATAGTGAGCCGTCACGCCTCTGTCAATAACGTAATAATTATAATAAAATCGATGCATTAGCGATTCAGCCCGGAGTGTGCCCTGAGTAACCGCAAGAACTCTGCGGCCGCACGGGGAGTCGGCAGGCTCTCCGGCCGGCGCCGGACCAGCCACAAATCACGGCGCGGCGTTGGGTCCTTGAGCCTGACCGCAACCAGTCCGGCCGGGCCCGGTTCCGATCGGCGCAGGTAGCCGGCAGGAAGGATCGTGAGGGCGAGCCCTTCGCGGACGACCTCGCACAAAGCTTCCGCGGACGACAGCGTGAGCGCGACCTTCGGCGTGAAGCCGGCGGCGTGACACGCCTCCTGGATGATCTCGCCAGTGAACGTCGCTCCGGGGACGAGCACCAGCGGGCGTGCCGCGAGCGTCGCCAAACGCACGACCTTTCGGCGCGCGAGCGGATCACTCCGACGCACCAGCGCCACGAGCTCCTCGCGACGTAAGAGCTCACGATCCACGTCGCGCAGTGCGAAGCCAGGCGCGCCGGCAACGAAGCCGAGATCCGCCTGACCGCTGGCCACCGCTCGCGCGATCTTTTCCGCCGCAAGCGTGCGCAGCGACAACTCGACCCCGGGGTAGGCTTTCACGAACGCCGACAGAGTCCGTGGCAAGAGGCTGACGCACACGCTCTGTACGGCGCACAGTCGCAGCTGTCCGCGCGCGCCGTGGGTCACGTCCGTCAAGTCGTCTTGTACGGCGGCGAGCGCGGCCAAGGCCTGACGAGCGCGTTCCGCGAGGCGCTGCCCGGCTTCGGTCACGCGCAGCGGCGCGCGCGCCCCCCGTTCCAAGATCCGCACCCCGAGTTCCGTCTCGAGCCGCGTGAGCGCGTGCGAGATCGTCGGTTGCGCGGCGTGCATCCGACGGGCGGCGGCGGTCACGCTGCCGCTGTCGACGCAGGCCAAAAAGTAAGAAAGGTCTCGCAGCTCCATGGCCATACATTCTCTCAGAGAATGATAACCATTGATACGTATCATTAGTCAGAATGACAGGTTCCTGTCAGCTTGCTCGACATGAATAGCCCTTGGAACCCCGTTCTGTACGATGATCGCGCCGCCTTCGTTTCCGAGCTTGCCTCGGATCTGGTGCTCTGGCTGCGCCCGAACGAAGGCGAGAAGATCTTGGATCTCGGTTGCGGTACCGGCACGCTCAGCTCGCAGATCGCACGCCTGGGCGCGCGAGTCACGGGTGTGGATCGCTCGTCGGACATGATCGAGAGCGCTCGCGGAAAATACGCAGGCCTCGTGTTCGACGTCGCCGATGGCCAAGAGCTGAACTACACGGCCGAGTTCGACGCCGTCTTTTCCAACGCGGCGCTGCACTGGATGCCGCGCGCCGCGGACGTCCTGCGCGGTGTCGAGCGTGCGCTCGTTCCCGGCGGACGCTTCGTGGCCGAGTTCGGTGGCGCGGGCTGCGTGCAAACGGTGATCAGCGCCGTCTCCGATATCCTGCGCGAGTGGGGCATCGACCCCACGCCGTACCTCGCCTGGTTCTTCCCAAGTCCAGGCCGCTATGCCGGATTGGTCGAACAAAGCGGGTTGACGATCCGCGAGCTGCGCTACTTCGAACGCCCCACGCCGGTTCCCGGCGAAGCCGGGCTCGCCACCTGGCTGGCGCTGTTTCAAGCCGGCCTGATGCACGATCTCGGGGACCGCTGGGCCGAGCTCTGTCTCCAGGCATCGCACCGCTGTCGCGACGCGCTGTTTCGCGACGGACAATGGTGGCTCGACTACGTGCGACTGCGCGTCGTCGCCACAAAGCCCGTGACTTTCACGAGCCCCGGACCCACACGTCTAGGCTGATTGTTCACCTGCCGCACGCGCGGCGTAACGCGCAGGTGCATGGCTGAGAAACTTACGCGAAATACCGCGCGCGTTAGCAAGGAGCGTCATCCGAGGACGCCGTGACGCAATCTCTGACAGGCCTCCAAGTGATCTCCTTCGAGAGTCGCTTGAAGAACGAAACCACGGCGCTACTCGAAAAGCATGGCGCCCGCGTCCTGGCCGCTCCCGCGCTGAGGGAGGCTCCCCTCAGCGAGATCCCGGAGGCGAAAAGCTTCGCCGAGGCCGTGTGTGAGGGGGCGGTCGATGTGCTCGTGCTACTCACGGGCGTCGGCGCAAGCCTGTTGCTCAAGGCCGCGTGCAACTACCGACCGCGCGCCGAATTGGCGCTCGCGCTCTCGAAGCTGACGCTCGTCTGTCGCGGCCCCAAACCAGCGAACGCGCTCAAACCGTTCGGCCTACGGCCCACCTTCAACGTACCTGAGCCCAACACCTGGCGCGAAGTCGTGCGAAAGCTAGACAGCGAGCGCGCTGTCCTCGGCAAGCGGATCTGGATCCAAGAGTACGGCACCCGCAATGCGGAGCTGCTCCACGCGCTCAGCATGCGCGGAGCCGAAGTGCGCTGCATTCACGTGTACAGCTGGACGCTTCCTGACGACACCGCGCCGCTCAAGGCCGCAATCCTCAAAATCGTCCGCGTGCAAGCGCACGTTGCGCTGTTCACCACCTCTCTCCAAATCGAACACGTGCTCTCGGTCGCACAAGAGCTCGGCATGGCG
>Ga0164308_10000133_pt1 | contig 37960 bp, 29 predicted proteins | sample Whisoiple_246_MG_FD_109983 | JGI IMG/M metagenome (GOLD analysis project Ga0164308, IMG submission 109983) | Soil microbial communities amended with fresh organic matter from upstate New York, USA - Whitman soil sample_246_MG | ecosystem: Environmental > Terrestrial > Soil > Unclassified >... | reverse complement strand
GGCGGGGCCGGCCCGTCGGAGTGCCCGTTCCCGCTGACCCGCGCGAAAGCCGTCGACCGGCCCCGAGGACGAGCGCAGCAGGGCGAGGTACTCGGACGTCTCCGTCGCCACGGCCTCCTCGACGGTCCGGCCGAGACCCCCCATCACCGCAGCCTTCAGGTGCCGGAGGCTGTCGCCCGGGATGTCGGCGAGGGTGCGGGCGAACACGGTGGTCTCCTCACGGAGCCTGTCCCGCGGCACCGCGCGCAGCGCCAGTTTCTTCTCGACGGCCTCGGCGGCCGACATCCACCGGCCGGTCATCAGCAGTTCCATCGCGGGCTGCAGACCCATCTTCCTGACGGTGCGATGGGTGGCCCCGGCTCCCGGCATGTGACCGTACGGGGTGTGTACGTCGCCGATCCGGGCCTCTTCGGCGATCAGTACGAAGTCGCAGGCCACCACCATCTCGAAGCCGCTGGCGCGCGCCTTGGCCTGAACCATGGCGATCGTCGGGACCGGCATGCGCTCCAGGGCGAAGACGACCCCGTTCAGCCGTTCCAGGTAGGCGGCGAACAGATCGGAATCGGGCTCCTCGCCGTCCAGGACCTCGGTGAGGAAACCGAGGTCGCTGCCTATGCAGAAGGCCCTGTCGCCGGCACCGGTGAGCACGAGCACACGACTGGAACCGTCGTCGGCGACGCGGGCGAAGGCGTCCAGCAGTTCGTGGTGCATCTGCTCGGTGGTGGCGTTGAGCCGCTCGGGCCGGTTGAGGGTGACCCAGGCGATCCCGTCGGCGCGGCGCAGCAGAATCGTCTCGTACGCCGGTTCTGGCCCCTCGGCCGTCACCGGGCGAGGTCCGCCGCGAGCGGGACCCCGGTCATCGCTTCACCGCGCGCGGACACGTCCGCCCGGACGAAGACGAGGGCGTAGGCGCGACGTGGTCCGTCGGTGAGGTTCGGCCCGGAGCCGTGCAGGGTGTTGGCGTGGTGGACCAGCGCGCTGCCCGCGGGCACCGGGTACTCCACGGGTTCCCGCTCGCTGCGCGCCTCCACCAGGACCGCGCCCTCCTCCGGGCGGGTGTGTTCCACCCGGCCCCACCGGTGGCTGCCGAGTACGTACTGGACGCAGCCGTTCTCCGGTGTGGCGTCGTCCAGCGCCATCCACACCGTGACCGCCTCGGGCGGGCTGAGGTGCCAGTAGCGGTTGTCCTGGTGCAGGACGAGACGGCTGCGTTCGCCCTTGCCGGCCGGCTTGTAGAAGGAGTGGTCGCGGAACAGGCGCACCGGTCCGCCGAGCAGTGCCTCCACCCGCCGGTACAAATCGGTCCTGCGGACCTGGGCCTCGCACGCCTCGTCGGACCGCCACAGGTTCACCTTCTGCAGCAGAGCAAGGTCGAGCGGTCTGCCCCTGCGCTCCGACAGGTCGCGTACCCCTTCCGCGGGCCGGCCGTCGTCGAAGAAGGCCCGCTCCACGCTCACCCGGAGGTCCGCCACCTGTCCGGGCGTCAGCACGTGGTCCCAGCGGACCACTCCGTCGCGCCGGAAGACCTCGCGCTCGTCCGCCGCCGGGTCCGTCGTGGTCGCCGGCTCCACCGCGCCGGAGGACGAAGGGGAAGCAGTCATGACACTCCTCGGGCAGATGAGGGCCGGGCAGTCACGGGGTACCGGGTGGACCGGCCTGGCCGGCCCGGAGGGCTTCCGCGGGACATCGCACGATGCTGCCACAGGCCCGGTCACCGGCCCATAGGCCGAGACGTCATCGCGGTGATGCGCCCACGGCATGGCTCCCTCCGGCCGGGGCCACTCATGCCGTCGGCGGGTTCCGGTGACCCGCGATTGGCATTGGACGCGGCTCCGAGGTGCGTTGTCCCCTGTACTGCGGCTTGCAAAGCCCCATGTGACCCCCCGTCCATGCGAGCCGTTCCGGGAACCGCTCCCGCCTCCTCGCAGGCGGCAGGCACGGCATCACCATGTTCGCCACCCACGGAGCCGGGTGCACAGGCTGTGCGGGCAGTCGGTCGGTGCCCCCGGGACTGTCCACGCGCAGGAGGCCAGACACGCATGCAGGTTCTACTCGTGAACGCTCGCCGGTCGTCGTACTCCGGGGAATCGATCTCCGCACCGCAACTCGGGCTGCTCTCCCTGGCCGCGACACTCCGGGAAGGCACCTTCCACGACACCAAGGGCACCGACGTCCGGTTCATCGACGACCAGTTGTTCGTCCTGCAGAGGCCGTTGGCCACACCCAACGAGTTCCTCCGCGGCCATCACCCGGACATCGTCGGCATCCAGGTCCTCACCTCCAGCCTGAAGAACGGCATCAAACTCGGTGCCGAGAGCCGTCGCCATCATCCGAACGCGCTCGTCGTCTACGGCGGTGTCGGCGCCACCCCGCTGGCACGCAAGCTCGTCGAGGACGGATCCGCGGACGTGGTGGTCAAGGGTGAGGGTGAGGTCACCTTCTCCCATCTGGTCCACGAGTACGGCAACAACGGCCGCAAGAACCTGCGCAAGGTCCGCGGCATCGTGTTCCGCGACGACGACGGCACGGTGGTCGAGACACCGGCCGCGCCGCAGGTGATGCGTCTCGACAAGCTGCCCAAGCCGGCCAGGGACCTGGCGGACATGCAGCTCTACAACCAGATCTCCCGGGGCAGGTCCGGCAACCTCGTCACCAGCCGCGGCTGTTCGTACGCCTGCGCCTACTGCTACTCCAAGCACCAGTGGGGAGTCGGCCAGCGCCGGCACAGCGCGGACCGGGTGATCGAGGAGATCCGCGAGCTGGTCGAGGTCCATGGGTTCGACCGGATCCGCATCGAGGACGACGACTTCGTCGAGGACGTCCCGCGCATGCAGGAGCTGTGCCGGAGCATCGAGAAGTCCGGTCTGCAGGGCAAGTTCGAGTGGGAGGCCAAGGCCCGTCCGGACCTCATCGACGACGACATGGCGCGTATGCTGCGCGACTCCGGCTGCTTCCGGCTGCTGGTCGGTGTCGAGACCCTCGACTGGTCGCTGCTGAAGCGGCTCGGCCGGCCGGTCAAGGTCGACGTGACCGAACGCGCGCTGAGCTCGCTGAGCAAGGCGGGGATCGGCGTGCAGGCCACCCTGATCCTGGGCATCCCGGGCGAGACCGACGAGGCGATGCGCTCGACCATCACCTGGCTGCAGTCACGGCTCGGTGACAACCGGCACGACATCGTCTCGCCGTGCTTCTTCGTGCCCTTCCACCACGAGGTGGAGAAGGACATGGCCAAGCGGGTCGACTTCACCCTGGAGACCGACGACAGCGACTGCTTCACCGGCCACATCCCGGTGACCTCCAGCGACGCCGCGTCCATCGACGAACTGTGGAAGCTGTACGACGACATGACCCCGACGCGTCGCGACGGCAAGTACAAGCGCATCGCGTACCTGGCCGACCTGAGCACCGTACAGACCCGGCTCGGGCTGCTCGACGGTGGCGCACCGATGACGAAGGAGCCGGCGGCGCTGGTTCCGGAGGTCCAGTGAGTGCGCCGACGGCGGCCCTGGGCACGGAGGTCCTGGACGTCCCGGCCTACGACGGTGCGCGGGCGGTCATGTCGCACCGTCCGGACGTCGTCCGCGACGGTGAGGGCCGGCCGTTGGCGCGGCTCGGCTCCACCGGACGTCTGACGCAGTTCCGGATGGCCGAGGAGGCCGGGCGAGCCGCCCGTCGTCTGCGCGGCATCGACGACGCGGACTGGTTCGGGCTGCTGCGCCGCGCCGCCGACCGTGTCACCACCAAGCTGGACAACGGGGACCTCGACGTGTGGCTGCGCGCGCTGTCCGCGGTGAGCGGCCTGCCGCGCCGGCGTGCCGCCCGCGGTCTGCGCACGGCCGCTCAGGACCTCGCCCGTATGGAGGAGATCCTGGCCGCGCAGGCCCCCGACGGCACGGTCTCGGCCTACCGGACGGGCGGCAGTGGCCTGGGATGGAGCTGGCGTCCTGCCGGCCGGTCGGTGCTGGTGCGTCAGCCGGGCAATTTCCCGACCATCAACATCGAGTGGCTCCAGGCGCTGGCCACACGTCGTCCGGTGCTGCTGAGCACCGCGGCCGCCGACCCCTTCACACCGGTCGTCCTCACCGAGGAGCTGTACGCGGCGGGGCTGCCCGAGCACGGTGTGTCCGTGGTGCACGGGGACGCGCCCGCGCTGCGCAGGCTGGCCGACCAGGTGCTGTGGCCGGGCGAGGACGTGCCCGCCGACCTGCCGGCCGGGAAGGTGAAGACGTACCACTTCGGCCGCAGTCGGGCGGTGATCGGTGACCGGCTCCCGGACGACGCCTGGCCTCGGCTGGCCCGCGAGGCGTTCGCGGGCTGCGGCAGGCTCTGCGTCAACATGAGCTCTCTCGTCGTGCTGGGCGATCCGAGGGAGGCTGCCGAGGCGCTGGCCCACGAGTTCGCGGCGCGTCCGGTCCTGCCGCTGGACGACCCCCGGGCGGCGGTGCCCGCGTTCCCGGACCGGGCGGCGCGGGATTCGCTCGCCTTGCGGATCGAGAGGGAGGTCGCCGCCGGCGCGGTGGACGTCACCGCGGCCGCGACCGGTGTGCCCCTGCGGGTGGAACTCGACGGCCAGGCGTTCCTGAGGCCCACGGTGCTGCTGGTGGATCCGGGATCGCCGCTGTTCGGCACGGAACTCCCCTTCCCCTTCACCGCGGTGGCGCACGTGCCCCGGTCGAAGGCGGTGGCGGCGTGCGCCGGGTCCCTGATCGTGTCCGTGGTCGGCGAGGCCGACGGGCTGGTGCGGGCGCTCGCCGAGGAACCGGGCGTCGACAAGGTCTTCGCCGGTGACCAGTTCGACCGCGGTTACCACCCGTGCGACCCGCACGAGGGCCATCTCGCCGACTTCCTGTTCAAGAAGAAGGCCGTCATCCCGGGCGCCCTCGCGTGACCCGCCCGCACGGCAACGAAGGAGAGGGACCCGTCATGCGATGTCCGAGCGAGTCGAGGCTCCGTCCGATCACCGACGAGGACGTACGCCGCCTCGTCCGCCTGCACTTCGATCCGCAGCACGGCACGCCGTACTGGCTGGAGCGGGACAGGCGGCAGGGCACCGACGCTCTCGGGAAGGTGCACGGTCTCGCCGACGCCGTCGCCCTGATCGGGCTGCTCGACGGCTCCGACCAGATGCACTTCGAGGAGGCCGCGCGCCGGACCCCGCTGGAGAACTTCGTGCCGCGCTCGGTGCTCGCCGAGGGCGGCACGCTGTGGGCGGCGCAGACCGGCGGGACCACGGGGCCGGCCAAGCACGGCACCTGGGGCAGCCGCTACTGGGACGACATCCTCGCCTTCTCGGACGAGTTCCTGGACCTGCACGGTGTCCCGCGCGGGAAGAACTGGCTGTTCGTGGGGCCGATGGGCCCGCACACGACGGGCAGGCTGGTGGTCGCCTTCGCGGAGCGCCGCGGCGGGATGTGCTTCTCCATCGACCTCGACCCGCGGATCGTGAAGATCTTCGGCGAGGAGGGCATGACCGCCGCCTACGACCGCTACGTGGATCACATCTGGGCCCAGATCGCGGAAGTGGCCCGGTCCCAGGACATCGGCGTCCTGTTCTGCACCTCCCGGCTGCTGGAGATGCTGCCGGAACGGCTCGGCACCGAGGCGCTGGCCGGGGTGGAGGCGATCGTCCACGCCGGGACCACCCTGGATCCCGAGACGCACCGCCAGCTGCGGGAGGACTTCTTCCCGGGTGTCCCGGTGGTCGGCATGTACGGCACGTCGACCACCGGCATCAGCTGGCAGAAGCCCTTCGAGGCGGAGGACGAGCACCGTGTGGTGTACGTGCCGTGCCAGCCGCACGTCTCCCTGGACGTCGTCGACGGACAGGGCGACGACGTGCCCTTCGGTGAGGAGGGCCGGGTGCGGGTCTGGCGGCTGACGGACGACGCCCTGCTGCCCGGTTTCTGGGAGCGGGACCGGGCGCGGCGGGTCCGTCCCTACGGGGTCGCGGCCGAACGCTATCCATGGCCGTGGGTGGGAGATCCGTACAGCCCCGAGTTCACCGAGGGACGCCGCGTCGAGGGGGTCTACTGACATGGCCGGATTCATACTGTCCAGCGGTCCGGACGGCAGCATCGACGTCGGGCTCCTCGGCGAGGGCCGGGCGATGGACGTCCTGGTGCGGCGCGACGGCACGGACGTCCTCGTGGTCCAGGGCGACCGGCTGACCGGGGAGGACCCGCCTCAGCACGCGTCACTCGCCGACCTGGCCGCCTGGACCGAGCGTGCCCACAGCCGCTACTGCGCCGTCCTGGTCCGCGAGGGCCGGGCCACCCTGTGGAGCGACGTCGGGGCGACCTGCCCGCTGCACTGGGCGCGTGCCGGCAGGACGCTGCTGGTCGGCACGTCGGCCGGTGCCCTGCTCCCGCGCCTCGGCCGCCCGGTGGTCCTGGGTGACGCCGAACGGTCGCTGCTGCCCGGCGGCCGCTTCGCCGGGGTCACGCCCGTCCCCGCCAACAGCGCGGTGACCCTGGTCGTGGACGCCTACGGCGAGGACCCCGTGTCGGTGCACCGAGTCGCGCACCTGCCCGATCTCGCGACGGTGACGGACGCGGACCAGGCGGTGCGCACCGTCCGGACGGTGCTGGGCGCGTCCGTCGCACGGCTGGCCGCGGGTGCGGACGAGATCGCCGTCTCGCTCAGCGGCGGTGTGGACTCCTCCACGGTCGCGGCGCTGGCGGTGCTGGAGGCGGGCTCGTCGGCGGTGCGCACGTACACCGTGGGCACGCCGTACGGCGACGAGTTCGCCCAGGCGGCCTGGCTGGCGGACCGGCTGGGCACCAAGCACGAGGAGGTGCACTTCGGTCCGGAGCAGCTCGCCGGGATGCTGCCCGGCATGATCCGCGCACTGGAGACCTGGGACCTGCTCACCCTGCAGATCGCCGCACCCGCGTGCTTCCTGCAGGGCCACATCGCCACCGACCGCTCCCAGGTGCTGCTGTCCGGGTACGGAGCGGACCTGCTGTTCGCGGGACTCGGCGGCACCGGAGGCGAGGACGCCGTCGAGGGCGCCGTCGTCGCACAGACCAGGGCGACCGGTCGGAGCAACGAGTTCCACCCCGCGTTCGCCGACGCCCGCCACACCGCCGTACGCCATCCGTACTGGACACGCGAGGTGATGGCCGCCGCCCTCGACATCCGCGGCCGGCTCAAGGTCCGGGACGGGGAGGCGAAGTGGGTGCTGCGCAGCGCCGCCGCCGACGTCCTGCCGGCCGAGGTGGCCTGGCGCCCCAAGCGCGGCATCCACGAAGGCACCGCGATGAGCCACATGTTCGCCGCCGCTCTGGGCAGCGACGACCCCTCCGTCCAGGCCGGGCGGCTGTACGAGATCGCCACCGAGGTCTTCCGGAGCGGAGGGCCCGGGACCGGGCCGGGCGAGGCGGGCCAGGACCGACGTCTGGGAGGCATGGGATGAGGGTTCTGCTGATATGGCCCCGCAACGAACGCGCTCTGCTCAGTGACCGGCTGAGCTGTTGCGAACCGTTGCCGCTCGAATACCTCGGCGGCGCACTGCGCGGGCATCACGACGTGACGATCCACGACCTGCGCCTGGACGCGCCGCTGGCGGACTACGCGGCGACGCACGAACCGCCGGACCTGGTGGGCGTGGCCATCCCCTACACCACCAGCGTCCGGGTGTCCCGTGAGGTGAGCCGTGAGGCCCGCCGCCTGTGGCCGGACGTGCCGATCGTGCTCGGCGGACACCACCCGACGGTCTCGGCGGAGTGGCTCGACGGTTTCGCCGCCGACTGGGTGGTGGCGGGCGAGGGCGGCGCGCCGCTGAACCGGCTGGCCGCCGACCTGGAGGCGGGCCGCACCCCGCAGACGGGGGTGGGGCTCGCGCCGTACGACTCCCGCACCGGCCTGGAGCGCGACCGGCGGCCGCGCCCCGCGGCCCTCAACGATCTGCCGATGCCGGACCGTTCGCTGCTCGCGCACCACCGGCAGGACTACTTCCACTCGATCTACCGGCCGGTGTCCCTGATCCGGTTCACCGCGGGCTGTCCGTACACCTGCAAGTTCTGTTCGCTGTGGCGGATGACGGACAGGCGCTATCTGGTCAAGGACATCGACCGGGTCCTCGCCGAGATCGACGACATCGAGGGCCAGAACCTCTACGTGGTGGACGACGAGGCGTTCATCCAGCCGGCGCGCATGCTGGAACTCGCCGACGCCATCGACAAGGCCGGCTTCCGCAAGCGGTTCCACATGTACATCCGCACCGACACCGCGTTGCGCCGGCCCGACGTCATCGCCCGCTGGGCCGAGATCGGCCTGGACTCGGTACTGGTCGGGGCCGAGTCGATGACCGACGACGAACTGTCCGGCTACCGCAAGGGGACCGACGCCGACCAGACCCGGCGGGCCCTCGACCTCTTCCACACCAACCAGGTGAAGGTGCGGGCGAATTTCATCGTCCAGCCCAACTGGGTCGGCGAGGACTTCGCACGGCTGGGCAGGACGATCGAGGAGCTGCAGGTCGACATGCCGAGCTTCTCCGTGCTGACCCCGCTTCCGGGCACGGACCTCTACGACGAGAGCCGGGACCAGCACATCAGCGACGACCCCGAACTCTTCGACTGCTACCACTCGCTCTTCCCGACGAAGCTGCCGCTGGAGGACTTCTACCACCGGCTGGCCGACCTGCTGGCGGGAGCGAGCGCCCGCCCCGCCCCGGGGGTGGCCTCCGGCCAGGATCCGTCCGTCTTCTACTACTCCGACAACAGCGCCTTCGACGAGATGCTCAGCGGCATCCGCCTCGCCGCCGGACCGGGCCGCGACCGGGAGCCGGAGCGTGTCCCGAGCACCGGATGACACCGCTCTCCTCCCCCGACCGACCCCGGCACGCCGGTGCCGTACCGCAGCCGAGCAGATCCGACCCCGAGGAGCCGTGACCCGAGCATGTCCACCGAATCCTCCCGCCGCCGCAAGGTGTACTTCATCGGCCTCAACGCGGTGCCCTTCCTCCCTCTGGTCGCCGGCCTGCTGCGCACGTACGCGGAACAGGACGAGCGCATCGCGGCGTCCTACGACTTCCAGGAGCCGCTGTTCCTCGTCGCCCCCGTGCAGGAGATGGCGGACGGCATCACCGAGCCGGACGTCCTGGCCCTGTCCTGCTACGTGTGGAACTTCCGCCGCCAGATGAAGGTGGCGAAGATCCTCAAGGAGCGCTATCCGGACATGCTCGTGGTGGCCGGCGGGCCTCACGTGCCCGACCGGGTGGGCGACTTCTTCACGCAGCACCCCTACGTCGACGTCCTGGCCCACGGCGAAGGAGAGGTGGCCTTCCGGGAGCTGCTGTCCGCGCGGCTCCAGGACGCTCCCGTCTACACCGGCGTGCCCGGTGTCACGGTGAACGAGCGGAACGCCCCGGTCGCCGGCCCGCCCGCCAAGCGGCTGCCACGGCGTATCGAGACCCCCAGTCCCTACCTGAACGGGGTGATGGACGGGGCCGTGAAGACCTGCCGGGAGCGCGGGCTGCGTTTCTACGCGCTGTGGGAGACCAATCGTGGCTGCCCGTACTCCTGCGCGTTCTGCGACTGGGGGTCGGCGACGATGAGCGCTCTTCGGATGTTCGAGGAGGAGCGCGTCCAGCACGAGATCGAGTGGTTCGCCCGCAACGACGTGGAGGACCTGTTCATCTGCGACGCCAACTTCGGCATCATGCCGCGCGACCTGGAGATCGCGCACGCGCTGGCGGAGGCACGTACGGAGGCGGGGTCGCCGAAGCAGATCCGGGTCAACTTCGCCAAGAACTCCAACGACCGGGTCTTCGACATCAGCAAGGCCTGGCACGACGCCGATCTGCTGATGGGGACCACGCTGTCCATGCAGAGCACCGACATGGACGTCCTGGAGGCGATCGACCGCAAGAACATCGGCCTCGACAACTACCGCAAGCTGCAGCAGCGGTACGCCGTCGAGAACATCCACACCTACACCGAGCTGATCCTGGGGCTTCCCCTGGAGACCGCCCGCACCTTCCGCGAAGGCATCGGCTCCCTGCTGGAGGCCGGCAACCACGAGGACATCCGGGTCTACGAATTCGGCATCCTGCCCAACGCGCCGATCAACACCCCGGAGAAGATCGCCGGCTACGGCCTTCGTACGGTCCCCAAACGCCTCTACGTCGAACGTCCCGGCACCCCGGACGACGAGGCCGAGACGATGGACATGGTGATGGAGACCAGCGCCATGCCCCGCGACGAATGGGTCGAGTCCTTCGCCTTCGTGCAGGCGGTGCAGTTCCTGCACAACGGCTGTTACACCCGCTACCTGTCGGTCTACCTCCGCCAGGAGCACGGGATCGGCTACACGGCCTTCTACGAGGGGCTGCAGAACCACTTCACGGACAGGCCCACGAGCTTCATCGGCTCCCTCTACCTGCGCATGCGCAGCCTGTACCAGGACTACATCGACATCCCGACCCTGCCGTTGGCCAACCTGGTCGCCAGCCAGCCCGACCTGGCCACCCATCTCGCCCCCTACGGCAGACGACGGGGCTGGACGATCGACAACTGGGGTTGGCTGCGGGTGGCCACGGAGTTCGACCGTTTCCACGACGAACTGGTCGACTACCTCCGCACCCTGGGACTCGACCCCGACCAGGACGCGCGGCTGCGCGACGTCCTGCGCTTCCAGCGTGACGTCATGCTGCGCCCGGACTACGACGCGCAGCACGGCAAGACCGCCGAGTACGACCACGACTGGCCCGGCTACTTCGGCGGCGGCCCGCTGCGCACACAGCGGGTACGGGTGGAGTACACGGATCAGCAGTTCGGTGCGAACGGCCGCTTCCGCCCGGCTCCGGGTGACCTGAAGGCGTTCGCTCTTGCGGCGATCGGGCCGAGTTATCCGGTCTCGCGGATCGGCCACTACCGGCACCGTATCGAGTCTGCCGAGGTGACTCCCCTGGCGGAACCCGCGTTCAGCGAGCAGCTGTGACCGCGGGTCCCGGCGCCGCGGGTTCCGCCGCCCCGCCCCACCGCGCGGCGCTGGCCGTGCTCGCCGGGGCCTGTGGTCTGTTCGCACTGCTCCAGCTCGGTGTCGCGACCCTGCTGCCGCAGATCCAGGAAGCCTTCGGTGTGTCCGGCTCGGAGGCCGCCTGGGTGGTCACGGGACACCTGCTCGTCGGCTGTGTCGCCACCCCTGTCGTGAGCCGGTTCGGCGACCTGTACGGCAGGCGCGCGGTGATGCTCTGCGTCCTGGCCGTGGTCGCGGTGGCATCCGTGGTGTCGGCGCTCACCGGGTCCTTCACCGTGCTGCTCGTCGCGCGCCTGGTGCAGGGCGTGGCCGGCGGCCTCTTCCCTCTGTGCGTCGGCCTGCTGCGGGAGGGATTCCCCCAGAGGTCGCTGTCCGGTCCGTCGGGGCTGCTCTCCGCCTCCTTCGGAACCGGGGGCGGGGTCGGCATCGTGCTGGCGGGCATGTTCGGCGGCGGTCTCCCGGCGGTGCGCTGGCTGTTCGCGGCGGCCGCGCTCCTCGCGGTGGTCCTGCTGGTGGCGGGCGCCTCCGTGCTGCCCGAGACGCCGCGCCGGCCCGCCACCCGCATCGACATCCCCGGGCTGCTGCTCCTCGGTACCGTCAGCACCTGCCTGCTGCTGGCACTGACCCGTTACGGCCAGGAGGGGCTCGGCTCGGTGACCGGCGCTGCTCTGCTGGCGGCCGCTGCGGCGGGCTGCGCCCTCCTGCTCCGGGTGGAGCGCAGGTCCCCGGAGCCGGTGCTGGACATGCGCCTCATGTCCCGCCGGCCCCTCCTCTGCCTGAACCTGGTCAGCCTGCTGACCGGGCTGGTGATGTTCCAGATCGGCGTGCTCGCCCCCGCTCTGGTGGCCGCTCCCCGCGACACGGGGTACGGCCTCGGCGCGGGCGGTGCCGTCCTGACCCTGGTCATGCTGCCCATGCAGCTCGGCGCGCTGTCCGGCGGGCTGCTGTCCGGCTGGCTGCGGGAGTCGGGGAGGCTGACCGCCCGCGCGGTGATGGGGACGAGCACGGCTCTCTTCGCCGCCGGCGCCGTCGTGTTCGCCGTCCTGCCGTCCGGGGCCGGGGGCCTGGCTCTCGGCACGGCCCTGAACGGCCTGGCCACCGGCCTCCTGGGCGGGGCCATGGCGGAACTGCTGGTGCAGGCGTCACCGACCGGGGCGACCGCGGTGACGGTCGGCCTGAACGGCGTGCTGCGCAACCTCGGCGGAGCCTTCGGAGTGCAGGTCAGTTCCATGGTGCTGGCGGTCGCGGGCGGCGCGTCCTCGCACCCCTCGGCCACCGCCTATCACGCGCTGTTCACCGGTTCGGCCGTCCTGGCTCTCGTCGCGGTGGGCGCGGCCGTTGCCTTCCCGCGGTCACCGGCGCCCCGTCAGGATGTTCCGGTACCGCCCGGCCACACCTCCCGCCCGATTCGGCCAACCACCTGAAGGCCGGGTTCCGCGGGGTGCCGCCGATCTACCGTGGGCAGGTTCCACCGGAATCGATGGGCAGGCCCCGTCACGGCGCGCGCGCCGGCCGTGGCAGTGAGGAGAGCCGGATGTTCGACCTTCGCCGTTCGGACGTGGTGCTGCTGCAGGCGGTGGTGGACCACGGGAGTCTGCACGCGGTCGAGCGGGACGGCTGGATGACCCAGTCGTCCGCCAGCCGTCGCCTCGTCAAACTCGAACGCCGGCTGCGCACCGCACTGGTGAGCCGTGGTGCGACCGGTACCGAACCCACCGAGGCAGGGCACGCCCTCCTGCACGTCGGACGGCGGCTGCTGGCCTCGATCGACTTCGCGATAGCCACCACCCACCTCGGTGCCGGCGCGGCGAGCCGGCTGCCCGTGGTGGAGTTCGCCGTGGGATCGGAGTGGGCGTACGGCCTCGACGGACATCTGGCCGGCCGGTTCCCCGACGTGGTGTTCGACATCGTGCCGGACGACAGCCATCGGATCTGGCAGCGCTTCGAGCGGTACGCCGCCGACGCGGCCCTCGGGTGGGAGACGGCGCGCAGACCGATGGCGCGTCGCGGCGACGTCCTGATCCGGACCATTGCCGAGGAGCCCCAGCAGATCGCGCTGCCGTCCGGACACCCCCTCGCCGAGCAGGGCATCCTCGACCTGCGCGGACTCACCGGCGCGGACTGGGTGGCCGTGGTGGGGGGCGACTCCGGTGACGACCAGGGGTGGGCACTCTCCAGGCTCACTCCGGTCCCGTCGGTCAGTTTCACCGTACGTTCGCAGGGAGCGGCCCTCGACCTGGTGCGCCGTGGTTACGGCATCGCGCTGGTCTCCCCCTCGTCACTCGGCGGAAGCCCCGCACGGGGTGTCGTGCTGCGCCCGCTGCGGCAGAAGTTCGTCCGACGGCTACGGCTCGCGGTCGACCCGCTGGCGATACCGGAACCGCTCGCCGAGGACCTGTGTGCCTCGCTGCGGCGGCGGTACGTACTGCGGACGACGGCGCACGGCTCCGTCCCGGCTGTCACTCAGCAGGACCCGGACCGCGGGACTCCCGCCGATCCCGCCGACGCCGGGTGCGCGGTGCCCCCGCCGGTCCTGCTGTCCGAGTTGCACTGGTCCTCGCCGGGTCGCTGCGGCGGCTTCGAACCCGAGCACCTGCACCTGCTCCGGGTGATCGGCCGGACCGGCAGTCTCAATCAGGCGGCGTCGGCACTGCTGGTCACCCAGCCCGCGCTGACCCGGCGTATCCGCCGTCTCGAAGCGAGTTGCGGCCTGCCGCTGGTGCACAGCACGGCCCGCGGGACCTCGCTGTCGGCCACCGCGCGTCGGCTGCTGGCGTGCACGGGCCCGGCCGAGCACCGGCTCGACGCCCTGGCGAACCACCTGCGCCAGAGCGGTCCGGCTGCCGGCATGCCTCCTGCCGAGGGGGCGGCCGGACCGGTGCCCTCTCCGGTCAGGCCCCGGAAGGCGCCGCGCTGAGATGGTCCAGGACTGCCTGGCGCCCGGCCGGCGGCAGCAGGGGAATCAGGGCCCGGGCCGTCTCCCGCGCCGTCCGGTGGTGGACACCGGCCATTCCGAGCTCCCGGGCGGCACGGACGTTCCGTCCGAGGTCGTCCACCATGACGCATTCCTCGAGCCGACGGTCCAGCAGCCGGGCCGTGTGCCGGAAGATCTCCGGTTCCGGCTTGCGCAGCCCCACCTCGCACGAGATCACCACGGTGTCGAACAGCCCCTCCCAGCCACGCCGGTCGTAGGTGTGGCCCCAGGAGTTGGACAGCAGGGCGACCTTCAGCCCCGCGTCGCGCAGGGCACGCAGCAGCCCGACCATGGCCGGCTCGTCGGTGAACGGCGCGAACATCCGCTCCACCAGGCCCTCCGTGACGGGGTGCGAGCCGTCGGAACGCCGGACCAGAGCGGCAAGCGTCCCCTCGAACTCGGACACCGGCAGCTCGCCCCGCTCCACCAGGTGGAACTGCCGCGCCACGGGACCGGGGACAGCCGCCGGTCCGAGGAGCCGCCCCAGCGCGGCGTGGAACTCCGCGGCGTCCACCCCCTCGTCGGCGGCCCACACGGCGATGCCCTCGGCGAAGGACCGGGTGACGACACCGCCCCAGTCGACGACGATCCCCGATATCTCGGCCACGCTCTCCCCCTCGCCTGCGAACGACGGGCCGGCCGGCCCCCGCGGGTACCGCTCCAGGGTGCCCGTCCCTCCCGGCGGACGCAGCCCGCACCGCCCCATCCGTCCTATGCCTTTTGAGGCGTGTGCCGATCCGTCCCCGGGGATGCGTTGCCGTGGTCCGGAGGAGCGGCACATAGTCGACCGGTACGGCATCGTGCGGCAGCAGGCTCACACGTACCGGAGGTGGCACGGATGCGGCTCGGTCGGCCGGTGGAAGACATTGTCCGCGAACTGGACGAGAACGGGTTCGCCCCGCTCGACGATCTCGTCCCCGAATCGGTCCTGGAGGTCATGCGCCGCGGCTGCGACGACCTGATCGGCCGGACCCGGCAGATGCGCCACAGCAGTCAGGGCTGGCAGCTGGAGGCCGAGGGGGACGGCGGCGGCTGGGCGGCCCGCGCGACGGGCAGGGAAGGAATTCCGGGCAAGGTACGGGTGGTGGGTTATGCCCATGAACACTCCCCGGAGATCGCCAAGGTGCCCGGACTGCTCGGCCTGAACGAGAACCTGGTCGAGCCGCTGCACGGTCTGCGCGGCGACTTCTACAACAGCTACCTGTGGGCCAAGCCGTCGGAGGTGGGTTCGGAGAAGCCCTGGCACCAGGACGCGCTCTTCCTCAAGGAGGAGTTCTACGAGGCCTACGAGGACGTCTTCACCATCTGGATCGCCGTGGACGACGCCCGCGAGGACAACGGCTGTCTCCGCTTCCTGCCGGGATCACACCGCGGGAGCGTCCTGCAGGAGCCTCGCGGCATCAACCGTGAGGACCTCTTCGCCTCCCCGCACGAACCGTCCCTGGACATCGAGACGCTGTGGCCCGAGCTGACTCCGGTCACCCTCCCCAGGCGCCCCGGTTCGGCCGTGATCTTCAGTGCGTTCACCGCGCACACCTCCTCCGCCAACGTCACCGAGGACCAGCGGCGTGCCGTCAGTTACGTCTACTCGCTGCCACGCCGCCCCGGCACCACGGGAGCCGGGCGGTGACGGCTGCGGCCCCCGGAGAATCCCTCGGCACGGCCTCACGGGTACACCGGACGCCCGAGCTGCGCCCGCTCGACCCCGCGGTCCACACGGACATCGTCTGGGAACTCGCCCGCGCACGGGACCTGGCGGCCCTGGGCCATGAGGAGACGACACACCGGTGGATCGCGGGGCGGCTCACGGCCCCGGGTGTGGACCCCGCGCGTGACGCCAGGCTGTGCCTGGGGTCCGGTGGCGAGGTGACCGGTGCGGCCTGGGCCGGCCGCACCTCGGGGGTGGCCGGCTGGGTCGTCGAACTGGTGCTGGGACCGCGGGCCACCGCGGCGGACGGGCGAGGGCTGCTCGACTTCGCCGTCGCCCGCTGCCGCGAAGGACTCGGCGCGCCGGACGGCTCGGAGCGCGCGTCGCTGTCCTGCTTCACCTCGGAGGGCGAGCACACCACCCGTGCGGCGCTGCGGGACCACGGCTTCGGTTCGCCCCGGGGCTACGACCGGATGTCGGTCGCACTGGACGGCACGCCTGTGCCCGTACCGGCCGTCCCCGGAGCGGTGGTCCGGCCGCTGCGCGAGGAGGCGGACCTGCGTGCCTTCCACCGCGCGAAGAACCAGGCGTACGCCGCCGAGGAGGCCGGCAAGGAGGAGGACTCCTTCGACGCCTGGTCACGGTGGTACCGGTCCGACCCGGGGGTCGCCCCCGAGCAGTGCGCGCTGCTCGAACTCGACGGCGACGTCGTGGGGTTCGTGAACGTCACCGACCGGATGCTGGAGAGCCGTGGCGTGGCCTACGTGCGGCAGCTGGGCATCGATCCGTCGGTGCGCGGCAGGGGGCTCGGCGCTGTTCTGCTGGGCTGGGCGCTGGACGAGGCACGACGCCGGGGCAGGACCGGAATGGTCCTCACCGTGGACCGTGAGAACGTCCGGGCACGCGCCCTGTACCGGCGGCTCGGCTGGCGGGTGGAGTCCCGCTGGGACGACGTCCGGCGCACCGTCACCCTGCCGCGCGGCGGACATGACTGAGGGTGCCTCCGGACCGGCCCCGCCCGGTTCAGTCCTTTCCGATGATGCGACGCATGCGTGCCTGGGCCTCGCCCGCGCTGAACGCCCTGCGGTGCGACTCCTTGGCCTCGGTCCGTACGCGTTCCAGTCCCTCCACGAACGGCGCGTTCACCCGGGGCCGGGTCCCCTGCACCGCGGCCGGGGTGTAACCGGCGATGGTACGGGCCAGTTCCAGGGCACGGTCCAGTACGTCCTCGGAGGGGCGCACCTCGTGGAGCAGACCGTCCTCGAGCGCCCGGTCGGCCGGCCACTCCTCGCAGGTGAAGAGCATGCGCTGCATGACGGAGGTGCCGACGGTGTAACGCAGCATGAAGCCGCCGAAGTTGCAGGCGATGCCGACCCGGAGCTCCGGCATCACCAGCCGGGCGGTGTCCGCGGCCACGCGGTAGTCGCAGCAGAGGGCGATCTGCAGGCCGATACCGATGGCGTAGCCGTCGATGGCGGCCACCACCGGCTTGGAGATGCCGGCGATCGCCGTGTAGAGGTCGGTGATGTCGTCGATCCAGTCGCTCACCTCGTCCCCTCCGGTGAACGCGGAGACCTCGTTGAAGTCACCGCCCACGCCGAAGGAACGGCCGGACCCGCCGTGGAGGACGACGGACCGGACGGAGGCGTCCTGGTCGAGGTCGTGCATCAGCGCGGTCAGTTCCTGCATCCGGGCACGACTGAACGGATTCTGTTCGTGGGCCCCGGAAAACTCCACGAGAACAACTCCGTCTCCGACGTGCGAGCATCCGACGGATTTCTGATTTTTCTGAGAAGGCTGGATCGGAACCGACATCGGCGACCTCTTTCTCGCTCGTTCGGATTATCTTCGGAACCCGGTCGCCGACGCACACTAGGCGCGTTGCGCAGGCCGGGTCAATGGCCGTTCCGACCAACGGTCACATCACTCGGACATTCCTGACGGAAACACCTTACGACCCCCTCCCGCGGGGAATCGCGAGAGTCGGCGGAGAGCGACGGAAGAGGATTCGAAGGAATGCGTGAAAAAGACCGACAGGTGCCGCTGACCATTGTGCTGGGTACGGGACGCTGCGGGTCGACCATGCTGTCCGACCTGGTGAACGAGCACCCCGGAGCTCTCAGTCTGAGCGAGTTCTTCGCCTGTCTCGATCCGGGTGTCTTCCCTGTCGGCACACTGGACGGCCCGGCCTTCTGGAAACTTCTGGGAACCCCGCGCCTCAAACCGAACGTACTCATGACGCATGGGGTGACGGTGCCGGAATACCGGTATCCGATCGGCTCGGGACGTTATGCGGCCGGAGAGGTGCCCGCCATCAGCCTGATGACTCTTCCGCCCCTCACCGGAGACCCGGACGGGCTGTACGACCGAATACGGGCCGAAGTGATCTCATGGCCTCCGGCACCGGTTTCACATCAGTACCTTCGGCTCTTCTCCTGGTGGGCGTTCTCGTCCGGCCGGGATGTCGTCGTCGAGCGTTCCGGAGCGTCGTTGCGGTTCCTTCCGGAGCTGCTGACACAGTTCCCGGCGGCACGGTTCGTCCACATGTACCGGGACGGGCCGGACTCCGCGATGTCGATGAGCCGACATCCCTTGTTCCGGCTGGGGGTCATGATCGGAGACATGCGCGCGGAACTGGGGGTGGACCCGTACCGGAACCCGGATCCTCGGCACACGGAACTGCTCCCGGCCCGGCTGCGCCCGTTCGCCCCCTACAGCCTGGACGCCGCGGCACTCGCCGGGACCGACATCCCCCTGGTCCGGTTCGGTGACATGTGGTCGCGTGCGACGGGAGCACTCCGGCACCTCGCCGGCCTGCCGGCGGAGCGGTTGCTGCATCTCTCCTACGACGCCGTGATGACCGATCCGGAGCCTCAACTGACCACGTTCGGACACTTCGCCGGTCTCGCCGAGCCGGAGGTGTGGGCCGCGCGGGTCGCGGGAAAGGTCGACCGGAAGCGGGCCGGTGCCGCGTCGCGGCTCTCCGCCGGGCAGGCGGAGGAGCTACGTCTGGCCTGTGTGCCCGGCACCCGGCGTCTCACCGGACTCCTCGACGGGACGGCGGCGGCCGCCCGCTGACGGCGGCCCTCGGCGCACCGCCGACCGGCGTGACGCCCGCGGCCGTGGTCAGCCGGAGCTCACACGCTCGTCGCTCACGGGGCCCCGCCGCACGCCGTCTTGCCCGCCGTGACGGCCACGCCTTACCTTACTTTGAAGTAAGTTTACTTCCCAGTAAGGAGATTGGCCTTGGCTTCCTACCGGACCGTCCTGGTCGGCACCGATGGATCGGAGTCGTCGTTCGCGGCGGTCGCGAGTGCGGCACGCCTCGCTGTCGCCTGTCGGGCCGAGCTCGTGATCGCGTGCGCGTACTCCCCGATGCGTGGGCCGGACCTGGACGTGGCGAAGGACCAGTTGGGAGCCGAGGCGTACCAGGTGGTGGGGTCGGCGCCGGCCGAGGACACCCTGCGCGTGGCGAGAGACAGAGCCCGGGACGAGGGCCTGGAGGACGCTCGATCGGTCGCCGTGGAGGACAGACCCGTCGCGGCCCTGGAGCGCATCGCTCAGGAGTACGCGGCGGATCTGATCGTCGTCGGGAACCGCGGCCTGCGCTCGCTCGCCGGACGGCTCCTCGGCTCGGTGCCTGCGGACATCGCGAGGAAGGCCGGTCTCGACGTGCTGATCGTGCACACCACATGAGCGTGCCGGGGTCGGGGCGGGAGGCGATGGCCGGTCCGGCAGGAAGCGACGAACTGCACCAGGCCATCGAGGAGATGCTGCTCGACGGCCGCCGTCTCTGGACGCGACGGGACATCGCCGAGCGTTCCGGGGTGGCACCTGAGCGCTCGGCACAGATCTGGCGGGCGCTCGGGTTCCCGGTCGCCGATGACGACGCGAGGGTGTTCACCGACGCCGATGTCGACGCGCTGCGTTCGGGCGAGCGGCTCGTCGAGGCGGGGCTCATCACCGAGGAGAGCGCGACGGGGATGGCCCGCGCCCTGGGGCACCATCTCTCCCGGCTGGCCGAATGGCAGATGCAGACTCTGTGGACCTGGCTCAGCCACGACTCGGGCGAAGGGGACAGCGGAGCCGGAGCGGCACTGACGGAGCACGCCGCTCAGCTCCTGCCCGAGATGGAGTCGCTGCAACGGCACGTGTGGCGCCGGCATCTGGCGGCCCACGCCGGGCGGATGCTCGCCGCGGACGGTGCGGACATCCTCACGCGGTCCGCACGAGAGAGCGCGGCGGACACGGTGGAGGGGGCGCAGGATCGAGGCGTCGGGGCGACGTCTCCCGTGGGCGGCGAGACCGGGCCTCCTCACGGCGGCGCCGAGATACGCCACCTGGCGGTGGGCTTCACCGACATGGTGGCCTACACGCGGATGACCCGGGGGCTGGACAGTGCCGAACTCGCCCGTGTCCTGGACCGGTTCGAGAGCGTGGTCGGCGATGTGGTCGCCGAGGGACGGGGCAGGGTGGTGAAGACGATCGGCGACGAGGTGTTCTTCGTGTGCGAGTCGGCGTCCGCGGCCGCCGGTATCGCGTTGGAAGTGACCGCCCGGGCCGAGAGCGACCGGGATGTACCGCACCTGCGGACAGGGCTCGCCCACGGCGCGGTCCTCAGCCGCTTCGGAGACGTGTACGGTGCGGCGGTCAACATCGCGGCGCGACTCACCGCGGTGGCCCGGCCCGGCACGGTGCTCGTCGACACGGCGTTCGCCGGCGAACTGGCGGGCACGACCTCATACACCCTGAAAGTCCTGCGCCCGGTGTCCGTGCGGGGGTACAGCCGGCTGCGCCCCGTTCTCCTGCGGTCCGCCCGCTCCGGAGAACCGTCGGCACCGCGGCGTAGCCGTCGTTGAACGTGTCGCACCAGCCCGTGGTGGTCATGTCGCCCGACGGCACCGGCACACGGTGGCCGATCCAGGCCGGTCGATCCAGGCCGTCGGCCTCCGGGCGGCGTCCCGTGGTCCCCGGCGGGCAGGCGTACGGCGCCGGGTGCGGTGGCTCGCGAGCGGAGCAGCGCCGCGTGCGGGCGGCATCCAGGCGTTCCGGCGCAGCCCGGTGCCGTGGCCGTCGTCGTGCGCCCGCCAGGGACCACGGGCGGTCAGGAGGCCGAGGGTGCGTCCTTGTCGAGGATCCTCACCAGCTGGTCGACGGTGGCGGGCATGTGCAGGTGCAGCAGGGCGAGGTCCAGCCCCTCGTCGCCCAGGACGGTCAGCAGGGCTCGGTCGCCCACGGCCTGGATGAGGACATGGCGTCCGGCGCAACGGGTCGTGACGTCGCGCAGGGTCCCGCCTTCGGCCTCGTGCGCCAGCCGCTGGCCGAGGCTGAGGGTGGCGGCGGAGAGCGCCGCGATGGATTCGGGGTGCACGGTCGCGGCGTCCGCGGCGACCAGAAGGCCGTCGCCGGTCGACAGGACGAGATCGTGCACGCCCATGACCCGTTCCCGCAGAGCGGTCATGATCTCGACGAGAGGGCCGGGGTGCGAGGTGCCGGACATGTAGCTCCTGGTGTGAGGGAAGGGTGCGCCCGGGGAGGGTCAGGGCTCCGGGCTGTCGATCAGGCGGGTGTACACGCGGCGTAGGAGGCCGATGTCGGGCCGGTGGGCGTCGAGGCCGTCCGGGGGGCGGGGCAGGGTGCTGGGGCTGCCGGGGCGGCGCACCGGCAGCGGCGGGGGCGGCCGGTTCCGGCGGTGGCTCCGGAGACGCCGCGCCAGCAGCAGGTTGCGGGCCTTGGCCCGTGTCCGGCGGCGCGCGTTCACGACCGGTCCGCCCCGCCCAGCTGGTGGGCTCCGGGAGTGCGCCGGGGCAGGGTGACCACCGGGGCGGGCTCCGGACTCCGGGTGCCGGACGCCGGGACGCGCGGCGCCGTGCTCGGACGGGCGTCCGTCACGGGCGCGGTCTCCTGGAGGAGTCCGAGGGTGTGCAACCGGGCGAGGTCGAGCATGACCGCGTACGTTCCGCGCCCCAGGGCGAAGGCCAGATCCCGGGGTGTGCGCCGGTCGTTGGCGGCTCGCAGCAGCGTCACGTACCGGGACGGGAGCAGGGACGGGACGGGTTCGGTGGGCTGGACCCGCAGGGCGGCGAGAGCGCTCGCCGGCATCCACTGGCCGTTCAGGGCGGCCAGGCGACGGGTGGTCTCCGCGGCGATCCGCCGAGGGGTGAGCCCTGGACCGCTGACCGGCACCGGAACCGGCCCCGTGACCTCCCAGCCCTGGGGAGCGGCGAGGGCGAGCACGAAGGCGGCGTCGAACACGGCCGCAACGCAGAGGACTTCGAACTCCGTCGCCGTCAGCAGACCGCGGGCCGACAGTTCGTCCGCCAGTCGGCCCTCCTCGTCACGGCAGGCGGCCCGGACCGCGGTCCACGCGGTGTCCGCCACGCGCCCGGACCTGAGAAGTATCGATTCTGCACCGGGTGCACCGGGGGTTTCGATGCTCACGACGAGTCCCTGCCGCACATGTATCCGACCACCGGGTGCGCCAGCGACGAGTACCGTGGCGTCCCGCTCCTGCTCGTACAGGGTGTGGAGCACCGCCGAGACGTTGCGCGGCCCTTCCGCCCGGGTGGTCACGCGGCCTCCCGGGCCGGGAACACGTCGAGGTGACGCAGCACCAGGGCCAGGTTCGCGCGCTCGCGCTCCAGCGCCACCGCCAGCAGCAGCGGATCACCGAAGCCGGGCAGCACGCGCAGCACGAGCTGGTGCCGGGCACCGGTCACCACCACAGTCTCCAACTCTCCCTCTGCACCGGCTGAATGTAGCCGTTCATCGATGAGTACGGCCAACCGGCCGCATTCGTCGACGCCGAGGTTCTGGGGGCCCGCCGCGCCGTAGGACAGCCCGGAGACCGCGTCTACCAGGGAAACACCAGTTACTCCGGGCACCTGAAGCAGGTGGCCCAAAGAGTCTTCAACCGAAGACACTCGTCCCATCCCTCCCTCCTGAGGCTTCACTTTCGGACAGAAAGCACAGTAGTTTAAAGATCAAGCTCGAAACAGAGCTTCTGGATGTTTTTGCGACATGACGCCGATGTATGACATGACGTCGACGCGGCGCGAACGTGACCGAGGAGCAACGCAATGACCGTGGAGACAGCGCTCAAGGAAGCCATGGCGATCGACGGGGCCCTGGGCGTCGCCCTGGTCGACTACGAGAGCGGGATGTCACTGGGGACTCTGGGTGGCGAAGCCGGCCTCGACCTGGAGGTGGCGGCGGCCGGTAACACCGAGGTCGTCCGCGCCAAGATCCGGACGCTGGCGACGCTGGGCATGGAGGACACGATCGAGGACATCCTCATCACCCTCGGCCGGCAGTACCACCTCGTACGCCCCCTCGCGAGCAGCAGCGGCAGCCTCTTCCTCTATCTCGCCCTCGACCGCGGCCGCAGCAACCTCGCCCTGGCCCGGCACAGCCTGAAGCGGATCGAGTCCTCCCTGGACATCTGACCGGTCACGCGGCCGGTCCTCGGTGTTGCGCGGAGGCGGCCGTCGAGCCTCCTGATGCGGTGCGCCCCCACGCCGAAGCGGAGCGCCTGCGCTTCGCAGGCGCTCCGCTTCAGGAGAGGTGTCCGCGGCTCAGCTCAGCGGTTCGATGCGGATGTTGCGGAACCGCACGGCGTTCCCGTGGTCCTGGAGACGGATCGCTCCGGCCGACGGGCTCTCCGGCGCGCCCGCGCCGGTCGGTCCGTCGATCGCGATGTCGTCGTGGACCGTGCGGCCGTTCCACACCACCGTGACGCGCGCGTCGGCGGTCTTCCGCCCGCTGTCGTCGAAGCGGGCCGCACGGAAGGTGACGTCGTAGGTCTGCCAGGTCTCCGGCGCTGTCGCCGCGTTGATGTCCGGTGCCTTCTTCTGGTAGATCGCCCCGGCCTCGTTCGTGTCCGGAGTCGTGTCACCGAACGAGTCGAGGATCTGCAGCTCGTAGCGGTCCTGGAGATAGACGCCGCTGTTGCCGCGGTCCTGACCGGTCACGTCGTCCGGCAGCAGTGGCACCCGGAACTCCATGCGCAGCCTGAAGTCCTGGTAGGCGTCCTTGGTGCGGATGTCGCCGCAGCACACCTCCATGGAACGCTCCGCGGTGAGCGGCCATGCGACACGCCGCCCGTCCGTGTGCTGCCACTGCCCCTGGGAGGCCGTGGTGCCGTCGAAGAGGGAGACGGAAGCACCGTGACGGTGCACGGTGATCAGATCGAGGTTGACATGACCGGTGTCACCGGTGTCGTAACGGTACGAGAGCGTGTTGCTCCCCGCCTTCAGACGGACCCGCTCGGTCTGCGTGGACCAGGTGTCCCACGTTCCGGTGGAGGGCAGTCGCGTCTGCCGGAGCTTCTTTCCGTTGACGTGGAGGGACAGGGACTTGGTGCCCTGGAAGGGGTTCGGCCCGTTGGAGTAACGCAGGTTCACGTCGTAGTCACCGGCCTTGGGCACGGTCACGTCGAAGGTCGTGCCTGTCCGGTTCTCCGTGTTGTAGCGGTCCACGAAGCCGCTTCCCGAATAACCGGGGTGGTCGGTGTGGACACCCGCGGTGCCGGTGAGGCGCGCCTCCTCCGCCTCGTACAGGGTTGCCGGCGGCGGCTGCTTCCCGGGCAGGGCGTTGAGGGTGTACCAGGCTTCCGTGCTCCACAGCGACTCGCCGGAAGTGGAGGCGAAGGGGCGGGGCGAACGCACATGGACGACCCTGTCGGGCTTGAGCCCGTCGAGGCGGAGCCGCACGGTGCGGCTGTCGCCGGAGAGCGTCGCCGAGCGCACCGCCAGCCGCTCCTCGCCGATCTTCGGGCCTCCGTAGTCGGAGGTGGGGGTGTAGCGCCACTGCTCGGCCCGGTAGTGCGAAGCCAGTTCCTCCGCGGTGGCCTCCGACAGCGGTTGGGTGTACTCGAGGTCGAAGCCGCCGGGGACGGCACGCATCTCCTTGATGTCGAAGGTGTTGCCACCGTTCGGCGTGAGCTTCTGCAGGCCGAACTTCAGCTTGCCCTCCTGGCCCCAGTTGCCGTCGGCGCCGAGACCGCCCGTGTATATGGAGCCGTCGGGACCCATGGTGATGCGGTTGACACCGGCTTCGAGCCCCTGCGTGTACCGGAACACGGCGCCCTGGTACTGCCCCTTCACCTTCTCGAGGTAGGCCCGCTGCAGTCCCCCGTAGGTGACGTCGCCGAACAGCATCTGTCCGGCGAACCGGCCCTTGTCCAGATACAGAGGTGTACTGGGGGAGTTGGCGATCTCGTTCTGCGGCAGCCAGAGCACCGGCTGGGTGGGGGTGCGGTCGTCGAAGGCGCCTGACGGCTGGGTGTAGTGGTTGAAGAAGCGGTCCTGCTTGATCTGGACGAGCTTCGACGCGGGCAGCCAGCCGCCCTGGTTGTCGGTGGTGAACAGGGAGCCCTCGGGGCCCCAGCCGATCCCGTTCGGTGTCCGCAGACCGCCCGCGACAGCCTTGATCCTGCCGGTCTTCTTGCTGACCTTGTACGTGGTGCCGCGGCCCTGCGCGGGCTGGGGAGTGGTGGTGGCGCCGCCGTAGTCGATGGCGACGGACAGGTTCACGTAGAAGTAGCCGTCACGGTAGAGGAGCCCGAAGGCGAACTCGTGGAAGTTTCCGCCGTACGGCCAGGTGGCCACCGTGCGGTACTCATCGGTGACGAAGTCCGCGTCTTTGTCGACGAGTTGCGTCAGCTCGTGCTTCTGCGAGACGTAGAGCGAGCCGTCGACGTACTTGATGCCCATCGGCTCGCGGAGTCCCTCGGCGATCTTCTCCACCGTCACCTTGTCGCGGCTGGTCTCGCCGGTGACATTGCCGAGGAGGTACACCTCTCCGGTGGTGGTTTCCGAGCCGCCCCATGTGGACAGTGCCAGACGGCCGTCGGGCAGCCAGTCCATTCCGGTGACCTGCGGCTCGAAACCCTCCGGGCGGAGGTCGGTGAGGTCGAGGTCGGGACGTACGGCGGTGAGCGGGAGGCCGTCACCGGGGGTGTCCGCGCCCGATTCGCACTCCTTGCGGCCCGGTGCCGTGACCCGGACGACCCCGGCGTCGGTGGTCAGCGCCTCGTTGGGGATGGTGCCGAAGTCACCCGCGCCCGGCGGTTTCCACGCGAGCGTCAGCCGCTGATCGCCGCCACGCTCGAAGTAGTCGACACGGAAGGGATGTGATCCCGCCGTGAGTGAGGCGGATCCGTCCTTCGGCTCGGCACCGTGGAGCCCGTCGTGGTCGATGACCTGCTGGTCGTCGATCGTGAGCCGTGAGCCGTCGTCGCTGGTCAGGCGGAAGTCGTACGTACCGTCGGCGGGAACGACGAGGTAACCGGACACCTCGGCCACGAAGTTGTCGGCGTAGCCGCCGAAGTCGTCGACCGTGGACCAGTCGACGGTGGGCATCAGCTTGTCGTGGTTGGGCGTCTGTCCGGGCTTGAGCGTACACAGACCGCTGAGAGGCACCTGGGTGTCGAACACCCGCAGGGTGACGCCCGGCTCCTGGGGCGGTATGTCACCGGGCGCGGCGGTTGCCGTGGGGCCGGCCCAGACACCTCCCGCGAGGAAGCCCCCGACGAGCAGGGTGGCGAGGTGTCTTCGAGCACGTGGGAACAGCCGTGGATGCATCGATCCTCCAGAAACGGGGGCACTCCGGGCGGGCTGAACTGATCTGCTGATGGCGATCGCCTACGGTTGCGCCGCCACGCTAGGGGGCTTCTGCTGGGGAAGTCCATACTTTGTCATCTGTAAGTTCAAAGTTCGGCCGGCCGTGCACGTCACCCGGAGGAACGGGCCGAGTCGGGGCCGCGGCCGCTCGGGGAAGCCGGATTCGGGACGGGCAACCCCCGGTGACGCACCGGGGGTTGCTCCGGGGGCCGGAAGGCTCCGCGGCCTCCACCCCGCTCACCGCCGGTCGGGAACACCGAAGGACGATCTCCTGTTGGCAAGCCCATAGGTCTGACACACCCCGACGTCGGAGGGCTGAGTGCCACACACATCGCGACCGCTGCGCAAGCTGGGTTTCCTGACCATCGGGCTCTACGACGAGGACGACCCGGGCCGTGGCCACGAGTCCACGCTCCGGCTGATCGAGCTGGGTGAGCGGCTGGGCTTCGACAGCGCGTGGGTCCGCCACCGTCATCTGCAGTACGGCATCTCGTCTCCCGTCGCCGTGCTGGCGGCTGCCACGCAGCGCACCCGGCGCATCGAACTCGGCACCGCGGTCACACCGCTCGGCTGGGAGAATCCACTCCGGCTCGCCGAGGACTTCGCCACGGTCGACGTACTGTCCGGCGGACGCCTCAATCCAGGGATCAGCGTCGGCCCTCCGATGTTCTACGACCGGGTGAAGGACGCCCTGTACCCGCAGACCGCGGAGGCCGAGGACTTCGGTTACGGCCGGGTGGAGCGCCTGCTGGACCTCGTGCGTGGCGAACCCGCCACCGCATCCGGAGGCACGGAGGGCTTCGAGGTCTTCTCCGACCGTGTGCAGCCCCACTCACCGGGGCTGCACCGGCGGATGTGGTACGGCGGGGCAAGTCTGCGGTCGGCCCGGTGGGCAGGCGAGCACGGGATGAATCTGCTGACCAGCAGCGTCGTCAAGGCCGAAGGCCCCGGGGACGAGCCTGCCGACTTCGCCGCCGTCCAGCTCGCGCAGATCCGTGCCTTCCGGGCGGCACACCCTGACGGGGAGACGGCCCGCGTCTCCCAGGGGCTGGTCGTCATCCCCACCGACTCGGCGTCACCCGAGCAACGTGCCAGGTACGAACGCTACGCCGAGGAACGGCTGCCCCGCACCGCGGTTCCGCAGGGGCCGGGACGCATGATGTTCGCGCCTGACCTGGTCGGTACCTCGGAGGTGATCGCCGAGCGACTGCGCGCACACGCGGCGTTCCGCGAGGTGGACGAGGTGGCGTTCGCGCTTCCCTTCACGTTCGAGCACCAGGACTACGAGCAGATACTCACCGACATCGCGACGAAGCTGGCCCCGGCGCTGGGTTGGCGGTCCGGCACCTGACTCACGGCGGGTCGGCCTTCGAGGTGGCCGACACGGCGGGTCGGCCTTCGAGGTGGCCGGGGACAGCCGGATTCCACAGGTCTCCCGGGGGAACGCCCCACTTCTCCGGTGCCCTGGCCCACCATGGAGAGATGATCGTCTCGAACGGCAGTGAACGCGCGCCCGCCATCAGCCTCACGAAGGTCATGGAGCGGGCGCCCGACCTGGTGGACCTGTACAAGGCGGCGGGGAGCAGTGTCCGCGCCCACGGACTGGAAGGTGTACGGGCCGCGGTCTATCTGGTGCTCGACCGCTCCGGGTCCATGCGGCCCTACTACCGGGACGGCACCATGCAGCACCTGGCCGAACAGGTGCTGTCGCTGTCGGCGCACCTCGACGACGACGGCGTCGTGCCGGTCGTGTTCTTCTCGACGGACGTCGACGGGTGCACCGACCTGACGCTCGGCCGGCACCGCGGGCTGATGGACAAGCTCCACGCGAACCTGGGCCACATGGGCCGTACGAACTACCACTGGGCGATGGACGAGGTCATCGACCACTACCTCGCCTCGGGCAGTGAGGCGCCGGCGTTGGTCGTCTTCCAGACCGACGGTGGCCCCACCAGCAGACTCGCCGCCGAGCGCTATCTCTGCAAGGCGGCGCGTCTCCCGCTGTTCTGGCAGTTCATCGGCTTCGGCGACCCCGAGGACAACGAGTTCGCGTTCCTCCACAAGCTGGACACCCTCGCGGTGCCGGCCCGCCGGACCGTCGACAACGCCGGCTTCTTCCATGCCGGCCGCACTCCGCGAACCACCGACGACAACCGCGTCTACGACCACCTCCTGCACGAGTTCCCGCAGTGGCTGGACGCCGCCCGGGCCGCCCGAATCCTGGAGTGAAGGGCGGTCGTCCCACTGTGCCGGAACTGGTGCCCCGGGCCCGGGGCAGCAGCTCCGAGACAGTGGGACCAAGCCGCCCGGAACTGCCGCGATGGCACCGATGACATCGACCCCGTCGGCTGCACTCCACGACTGCGCGGGGGCGGGGCGGACCGAGGCCGCCGGACGAACGACCGGGAGAGGCTCACCAGGGGCGCGGCGGAGCCGTGGAGGCGCGCACGGAGAGCGTCGCTTCGACCGCGGACGGCTCGACGGTGACGCCGTCCTGGAGCAGCAGCCGGACCGCGGCCGCGCCGTGACCGAAGAAGTCCTGCCGGACGGCTGTCAGCGGCGGCGTGCAGTACGAGGCCAGCGCGATGTCGTCGACGCTCACGACGGACACGTCCTCGGGCACCGCGCGGCCGCGCTCGCGCAGGGCGCGGATCAGCCCGAACGCCATCTCGTCACAGGCCACGAAGACCGCGGTGACCTCGGGGATCATCGCGATGATCTGCCCCTGCCGGTATCCCGAGCCTGGCGACCAGTCGCCCTCCAGGGCCGGCGGCGCCTCGATCCCGGCGAGCGCCAGGCACTCCTGCCAGCCTTCTCGCCGCTGACGTGCCTCCAGCCATTCGTCCGGCCCGGAGAGATGCCAGATCTGCCGGTGCCCCAGGTCGAGCAGGTGCTGCGTGGCGATCCGTCCTGCCTCCCGCTGGTCGATGCCGATCACCCGGGCTCCGGCGGTCCGCGAGCCGTCCAGGGTGACGGTCGGGATGTCGCGGGTGATGTCCTCCATCTTCCGGGTCACCGAGATGAGCGGCACCGCGATCACCAGACCGTCGACCCCTTGGTCGGCGAGCCTGGCCAGGGCACGCTCCATCCGCCGGGCGTCGAGTGAGGCGATGGTCGCGATGCTGACCGCGTACCCGGCATCGTCGGCGGCCGACTCGACCCCGGCGGTCACCGCCGAGCGCGAGTAGTAGCCGCCGGAGGCGAGCAGCACGAGCCCGACGGTGAGGCTGCGCCCCGAGGACAGGGCCCTGGCAGCGCTGTTGAACCGGTAGCCGACCTGTTCGACGGCGGCCAGCACGCGCCGGCCGGTGTCGGGGTTGACATGTGCCGAGCCACGCAGCGCGCGCGAAACGGTCTGGGCCGACACCCCCGCGACCCGCGCCACGTCGGCCATGCTCGGCTGTCTCGGCCGTGCGACGTCCTCGTTCATGGCGTCCCCTCCCCCGCGGTGATCCGCGGACCCTACCGATCTTGTCGTCATGTCATCGATAACATACCCTCCTGCCGTGACCGATTCGTCCACGACGCAACCCTCCGAGCCGCCGAGCACGACCGCCACGGCCTGCGGCGCCGCGCTCTCCTGGCGCGACGGCCGCCTGTACCGAGGCGGCGTTCCCCACCGCATCCTGTCCGGATCACTGCACTACTTCCGTGTTCATCCCGACCTGTGGCAGGACCGGATACGCCGGATCGCCGACCTCGGACTCAACACGGTCGACACCTATGTCCCCTGGAACTTCCACCAGCTCCACGAGGACCGGTCGCCACGGTTCGACGGCTGGCGGGACCTGGAGCGGTTCATCCGCACGGTGGGCGAGGAGGGCCTCGACGTGGTCGTCCGGCCCGGTCCGTACATCTGCGCGGAGTGGTCCAACGGAGGCCTGCCCAGCTGGCTGACCGCCAAGGACCTCGCCATCCGAAGCTCGGATCCCGCGTTCACCACGGCTGTCGCCCGCTGGTTCGACCACCTGATCCCGCGCCTGGCCACACTGCAGGCGTCCCGGGGCGGTCCGGTCGTCGCAGTCCAGGTGGAGAACGAGTTCGGCAGCTACGGCGACGACCACGCCTACGTCCGCTGGTGCCGGGACGCCCTGGTCGAGCGCGGCATCGGCGAACTGCTGTTCACCGCGGACGGTCCCACCGAACTCATGCTGGACGGCGGCACCCTGCCCGGCACGCTCACCGCCGCCACCCTGGGCTCCAAGCCGGAAGCGGCCCGGCGGCTCCTCGTGAGCCGCCGGCCCGAGGAGCCTTTCCTGGTGGCGGAGTTCTGGAACGGCTGGTTCGACCACTGGGGCGAGCGGCACCACGTCCGAGGGGTGGAGAGCGCGGTCCACACCCTGCGCGGCATCATCGCCGACCACGGCAGCGTCAGCATCTACATGGCACACGGCGGCACCAACTTCGGTCTGTGGGCGGGCGCCAACGAGTCCGACGGCCGTCTCGAACCCGTCGTCACGAGCTACGACTCCGATGCGCCCATCGCCGAGGACGGCCGTCTCACCCCCAAGTTCTTCGCGATGCGCGAAGCACTCGGCGTGCGGGAACCCGTCCGCTCCCCCGCACGGATGCCCACGCTCCCGCCCGCGCACGTCCCGCTGGTCCACCGGGCCGGTCTGCTGGCCGCCCTGCGCGCAGCGTCCACGGGGGCCACGACCGCCCCGCGTCCCGCCTCGTTCGAACAGCTCGGGCTGGACGCCGGCATGGTCCTGCACACCGCCCACCCGCGTATCCCGGCGGGCGAGCACCGGCTGCTGTTCACGGACGTGCGCGACCGGGCCCGGGTCTTCGCGGACGGCATCCTCCTCGGCGTCGTGGACGCCCGGTCACCGGAGCTGCCGGTGACCGGCACCGGCCGGCTCGTACGTCTCGAGGTCCTGGTCGAGAACCTGGGCCGGATCAACTACGGCCCCGGGGTGGGCCGGCACAAGGGCCTGCTCGGTCCGGTCCTGGTCGACCGTCGCATGGTGCAGGGCTGGCAGAGCGCCCCCCTCGCGTTGCAGGAGTGGTCCTCGGCCGAACTATCCGACACCATCGCCGCGGGCTTCGCGGCCTCCTCGGCGGAGACGGCTCCCGCCACGGAGTCCACCGGGTTCGCAGTCGCCGAGGTCCACGTCGGTTCACCTGCGGACACGTTCCTCGCGCTGCCGGGCTCCGGCCACGGCCTCGTCTGGGTCAACGGCTTCCTGCTCGGCCGCCACTGGGACATCGGCCCCCAGGTCACCCTCTACTGTCCGGCACCGCTGCTGCGCGCGGGCTCCAACACCGTGACCGTCCTCGAACTGGAACGACTGGGCGCGGCCCTGGAACTCCGTGACCGCGCGGAGCTGGGCCCCCCGGAGGAGTACGTGGAGGAGTTCGACTGACCTCCGCCCGCGGTGCCTTCAGATGCCACGTCCGCATCAGGGGGGCAGGACGCGTGAGCGGACGTCCCCCGCCGTCGGCCGGCAGCCGTCCGCGTTGTCATACCCGCCTGGCACCATGATCCGTATGAGTGATCCAACCGAGCGTACAGACAATGCAGTTGCCGCCGTTCCGACCTCACCGCAGGAGTGGCGAGACTTTCTGGAGCGCTACGGCGAGAGGTATCTGAAGAGCTGCGCCGACGACGACGAGCTGGTCGATCTGCTGGACGAGGACCAGTTGGACGCGTTCGACCGGGGCGAGCGGGTCTCCGTGTGGCTGGGGGAAGCACCGGCCCGGGAGGAAGCCCTGGTCGCATCCGAGGAGCGGCTCGGGGTGCGGTTCCCTCCGAGCCTGAGGGGGTTCTTCCTGGCGAGCGACGGGTGGGCGCACCTGGACGCCTGGGTCGAAGGCGTCCATCCGTGCGGCCGTGTCGCGTGGATGCGGGACGGCGATGCCGGCATGCGCGTGACCGAGATCTACGAGTCGATACCCGGCAACGAGGACGACGTACAGCTGTTTCGCCGTTCCGTCGAGGTCGCCCGGGGGGAGGACTTCTGGCTGCTCGATCCGACCGACGTCGGACCGGACGGTGAGTGGGCCGCGTACGAGTTCGCTCCGAAGTACGGCAATCCGACGAAGTTCCCCAGCTTCTCGGCGCTGTTCCACTCGGGGTACGACGAGGGCGAGGGCGAGGACGAGGGTGAGGACCTGGCCTGAGTCAGGCCGCCGGACACCACGCCCTCCTCAGGAGGGATGCGTCGTGACAGCCGTGCCGCAGGACTCGATGGCCCTGTCCTGGCGGGTGGCGATACCGCGCCCTCACTCGAAGCGGTTCGAGCACCGGCCCCATGCCGTGCGTGAGGCTTTCACGGGGTGAGGTAGGGGTCAGACGCCATCCGCCGGTAGGCGGCGAGAGCCGCGGGCGACGAGTTGATCTGCCAGTGCCGCTCCTTGTCGACGTCGAACCATACGAGGGCCTTGATGAGGGGGAATTCCTCCTTCAGGCCCGGGACGATGCCCCGTATCCACTCGGCCTTGCTTCCCCCGGTCTCATCGGATCCCGTCTCGCCGATGATGATCGGCTTGCCCTTGACGGCGAGCTCGGCGTAGATGTCCCTGAAGAGGTCGGTGAAGCTCTGCCACGCGAAGTCGGGGTCGGACGTTCCCCAGTTGTATCCGTCGACGCCCGTCCAGTCCACGTAGCGGTCCCCGGGGTAGTAGGACATGGCCGCAGGAGCGTCGGCGCTGTCCGTGACGTTCGGTGCCCAGACCCAGACGACGTTCGAGGCACCTCGGTCGTCGAAGACGTCGTGGATATGACGGTAGGCGGCGACGTACCGCTCGGGGTCGTGCCCGCCCCAGCCCTCTTCCTCGTTCATCTCGGCGGCGAAGTCGAGGAAGAACGGCTTCTCCAGCTCCTTCGCCCCGTCGGCCTGCTTCTCGATGGTCGCGTCCAGCGATCCGTCGATGATGTCGTCGAAGTCGACGTCGAAGGGTTCCCAGTTCACCAGGGGGATCCGGTTGCCGCTGAGATCATCGCGGGTGGCTTCGGAGGCGGACCAGTCGTCGTCCCAGCCGTAGTAGGTGAGGTGGATTCCGGGCGTCGCCCCGATGCGGGCGGCCGTTTCCTCCACGGTGCCGTCACCGTAGTAGTGCCCCAGCAACGCACCCTCGGACGGGACGAGCGGGGCGACGGACGGCGAGGTGGCGGGGGCCTCCTCGCCTGCCGCGGAGCAGGAAGTGGCGAACAGCGCCGCCACCGTGGCCAGGGCCACGCTCGCCAAGCCGGTGCGGGGACGACGCAGGACCGGCTTCGGCGGTTCGGCGCCCTCGCCCACGTGTCGCCGGTCCGTGTCCTGGTCATGACGCCCACGCCGCCGCCTGCCGAACGGGGTCCTACCTGTCATGCTGTCGCTCCTCCACCACGCAACCGACGGTCTCCCGGTTCGGGCCGCACGAGTTGGGCCGCTGGTCCCGGCAAAATGAACGGAGAGCACTGATGACCGGCTACGACGGGACCTTCCAGGGTCCGGTCGGCTGCCGGGCAGAGAAGCGCTCTCCAGGTCAGGAAGCGTAACGGGTCGCACCTGCCCCTCCATGTCGAGGGCGGCGACAGGGCCGTGGACTCCCGGCCCGGCCGGTGGCGGGCGTCTTCCGGCCGACCGGTTCCGGCGTGTGGGCTCGTGCCCACCGGCCGAGGGCGTGGTCGCCGCCACGTCTACGCTCCTGGCATGCAGCGCATCGATGTCACACGGGACGACGGCACATGGGCGGGCCTGTCCTTGGACGTGCGGGACCGTCACCAGCCGGACCTGTGCGTCCACAGTGCCGGACCGCGGTTGCTGGTCTCCCAGCTGTCGCGGCCCGTCCTCCTCGCCGTGGTCGAAGAGCCGCTCCAAGGCGTGCACTTCCGGCGCGCCGACGGATACCGGTCCTTCGTCCCACCGCTGCGCGCCGACACGGCACGCGCCCTGTCGGGCAGCCCGGAGAGGTGGGCTCACCGCTTCGCGCAGTACCTCAGCGACTCTCCGGGCAGTCCGTTGCACGAGGGCCGGTGGCTGCTGACGTGCGAGAGTCCGATCCTGCACGGGCGCCACCCCACCACCTCGCATGCCGAGCACTGGAGCTCGATGCTCGTCGAGGGTGATCCGGACGGATACATCGACTGGTACCTCCACTCCCACTCGTGGGAGGTCCTGCCGCTGCGGCCGATGCCCGGTCCGGGCGACAGCCGCGTCAAGGCGTACCGCAAGCAGGCCCGGGAGGGGACGCTGCCGCCCGTCCTGCTGTGGTGGGTCAGCGGCCTGGACTGTCATCTGATACTGGACGGTCACGCACGACTCGCCGCCGCGATCGCCGAGTCCGTCGAGCCGCCACTGTTGCAGGTGCACCGCACGGCGGCGCGCGACGACCTGGCTGCGGGCATCGAGGACGCCGTCGGCGCCTACGAGTCCGCACTCGCACGCTTCGCCGGGCTCCGCGCCTTCCACGGCCCCACCGTCCCGGACGGCGCCGCCACCACCGGCCCGCCGTTCGCCCGCCTGCTCCACGACCTGCACACCGCACGACAGCCGACCTGGTCCTGGCCCCTGCCAGGAGGGGAGGACCAATGGTGGCGCATCGCTCACGAGGTGACCGTCGGCAACGCCTGGCCTCCTGCCTGAGCACCACCCCGGGACGCGGGGATGTCATGACCCTGGTGAAACACACGCTCCACCCCCACAATGCACATGGGAGCGCTCCCATCCGCGTCGGGAACCGCTCCGCCAGTCGCCTCGCATCCGTCGACGAAAGGCCTTCCCGGTGAACGCCTCACCACCCCCCGCACGGCCCGTGCGCATTCGTCCCCGGCACGGGCGTCGCCCGTTAGGGATGTCAGCCGCCGCCCTCCTCTTCGCCGCGGCGCTGGCGGTGCCCGGCACGGCCGGTGCACAGGAGGCCGAACCCGGCCCCGAGCAGATCTCCAACGGCGACTTCACCGCCGGTACGGCCCCCTGGTGGTGGACGGCGAACGCGCCTTCGGCCGTGTCGGACGGCCGGTTGTGCGCCCAGGTGCCCGCCGGAACCGCCAATGCCTGGGACGTCATCGTCGGCCAGAACGACGTCCCGATCGTCGCCGGCGAGAGCTACGAGCTGTCCTACTCGGCCAGTTCGACCGTCCCCTTGACGGTCCAGACCCGGGTCCAGGAGGCTGCCGAGCCGTACACGACGGTGCTCGCCACAGCGGATCCCGTGGGTGCGGAGACCACACAGGTGACGCGCACGTTCACGGCCTCGGTCGACCTGCCCGCCGCGTCGGTGCAGTTGCAGATCGGCGGCGGCGAGCGGGCGACCACCTTCTGTCTGGACGACGTGTCGCTCCGGGGCGGAGCCGAACCCCCCGTGTACGTACCGGACACCGGGTCGCCCGTCCGCGTCAACCAGGTCGGGTACCTGCCCCACGGCCCCAAGAGCGGCACCGTGGTCACCGATGCCGACGACCCGCTGACCTGGGCGGTGAAGACCTCCGCCGGTACGACGGCCGCCACCGGCAGGACCGTCCCTCAGGGCGAGGACCCCAGCTCACGACAGCGGGTCCACACCTTCGACTTCGGTGACCTCACCACCGCCGGCGACGGCTACACCGTCGAGGTCGACGGCGAGACCAGCGAGCCGTTCTCCATCCGCGGGAACCTGTACGACGGGCTGCGCTCCGACGCGCTGGCGTACTTCTACCACAACCGCAGCGGCACTCCCATCGAGGCGGACCTCGTCGGCGAGAAGTACGCGCGCCCGGCCGGCCACGTGGGCGTCGCGCCCAACAAGGGCGACACTGACGTCCCCTGCCAGCCAGGGGTCTGCGACTACCGGCTCGACGTGTCCGGCGGCTGGTACGACGCGGGCGACCACGGCAAGTACGTGGTCAACGGCGGCATCTCGGTGGCCCAGCTGATGTCCACGTACGAGCGCACCCTGACCGCCCCGAACGCGGAGTCTGCGGAGCTCGGCGACGGCAAGCTCCGCGTGCCGGAACGTGACAACGGGGTACCGGACATCCTGGACGAGGCGCGCTGGGAGATGGATTTCCTGATCAAGATGCAGGTCCCGGCCGGCGAACCGCTGGCGGGGATGGCCCACCACAAGATGCACGACGCCCAGTGGACGGGGCTGCCGATGAAGCCGCATCTGGACCCCCAGCAACGCGAGTTGCACCCGCCTTCGACGGCCGCCACGCTGAACCTCGCAGCCTCGGCCGCCCAGTGCGCCCGGCTCTACGCACCGTTCGACGCGGCCTTCGCGGGCCGCTGCCTGCGGGCCGCCGAGACCGCGTGGGCCGCGGCGAAGCAGCACCCGGACGTGCTCGCCGACCCGAACGACGGCACCGGTGGCGGCGCGTACAGCGACAACGACGTCTCCGACGAGTTCTACTGGGCGGCCGCCGAGCTGTTCACGACGACCGGCAAGGACACCTACCGCCAGGCGGTTCTCTCCTCCCCGCTGCACGGCGACACGGACGCGGCCTTCCCGGCGGGCGGCGGGATCTCATGGGGTTACACGGCAGGACTGGGAGTCCTCACCCTGGCCACCGTGCCGAACGGCCTGACGCAGGCGCAGCTGGGTGAGGTCCGCGCGGTCGTCACCACAGGCGCCGACCGCTACGCCGCGCAGTCCCGCGCGCAGGCCTACGGGCTCCCGTACGCCCCCGAGGACGAGGACTACGTCTGGGGATCCAACAGCCAGGTCCTGAACAACATGATCGTGCTGGCCACGGCCCACGACCTGACCGGCGAAGCCGCGTACCAGGACGCGGTGCTGAGCGGCGCCGACTACCTCCTCGGCCGCAACCCCCTGAACCAGTCGTACGTCACCGGATACGGCGAGCGGGACTCCCACAACCAGCACCACCGCTTCTGGGCACATCAGAACGACTCCGCTCTCCCGAACCCGGCGCCGGGTTCGATCGCGGGCGGGCCCAACCTCACCGCGATCGCTTCGGGCGACCCGGTGGCGGCCCAGAAGCTGAGCGGCTGCGCCCCGGCCATGTGCTACATCGACGACATCGGCTCCTGGGCGACCAACGAGATCACGGTCAACTGGAACGCGCCTCTGGCCTTCATCGCCTCCTACCTGGACGACGCGGGCGAAGGGGCGCGGACCGCTCCGGCCCGGACGTGCAGGGTCTCCTACGCGTCGCACCCGTGGAACAGCGGCTCGACCGTGACCGTCCGCGTCGAGAACACCGGCTCGGAGCCGGTGTCCCCCTGGTCGCTGACCTGGCTGCTGCCCGGTGACCAGCGGATCGGTCACACCTGGAGCGCGGAGCTCGACCAGCACGGCCGCACGGTGAGCGCGAGGCCGCTGTCGTGGAACCGGACCCTGGCTCCGGGGGCGGCGGTCGACTTCGGCTTCAACACCTCGGCCGCGAGCACGGCGCCGGATCCGGGGTCGTTCAAGCTGAACGGCCGGGCCTGCGCGTCGGGCTGATCACGGCACAGGCACCGGACGCGTCCGGGTGCGGCCGTTCCCCACGGGATGCCGCTCCCGGGCGCGGCCGCGTCCGCCCGGCGCCACGACCGGGCGGCGACGCACGCGGCCGGCGTCCGGCCTCGGGTCAGCGCGTGCGTTCGTAGTGGCGGCGCGCTTTTTCACGGTTGCCGCAGACGGCCATCGAGCACCAACGTGCGCGATTGGCGCGGCTGCGGTCGAGGAGGAACAGCCGGCACCCGTCGTTGGCGCAGGGGCGCAGCCGGCCGGGCAGCTGTTCCTCGGTGTCGGCCCAGGCGAGAACCACCTCCGCGGCCAGCCTGGCGTGCGGGGCGGTCCGGAGCAGCCACCTCAGACCGTCCG
>Ga0164308_10000132_pt1 | contig 38231 bp, 28 predicted proteins | sample Whisoiple_246_MG_FD_109983 | JGI IMG/M metagenome (GOLD analysis project Ga0164308, IMG submission 109983) | Soil microbial communities amended with fresh organic matter from upstate New York, USA - Whitman soil sample_246_MG | ecosystem: Environmental > Terrestrial > Soil > Unclassified >... | reverse complement strand
GCACGGAACTCAGTCGAGAAGGGTGTCGGAGCGCTTTCGGCGCTGCTGCTAGCCGCCAGCTGTAACCAGATCCTCGGCAACCAGGCGCCCGGCAGCGACGGAACCGGTGGCATGGGAGGCGGAGGAGCCCCGTCGGATTCTGGAGGCACGTCGACGGGTGGCTCGGGACACAGCGGCGGCACCACGGGGAGTGGTGGAGCAGACGGCGGCTGCGCGAATGGCACCTTCGATCACGACGCGGATGCCGACACGGCGTGCCAGTCGTGGTCCAAGTGCCAGCCGGGGCAGTACATCTTCGAGCAAGGGACGCCGACGAGCGATCGCTCGTGCAAGGCGTGCACGACTGGGACGTTCAGCGACGGACAGAACGCGACCGAGTGCCACGACGTGCGGGACTGCCAGCCGGGTGAATACGTCGAAGAGGCGCCCACCAAGGAAGACGATCGACAGTGCCTGCCGTGCCCTGACGAGGAGTACAGCACTGAAGAGAATGTGGGCGATTGCTCCCCTTGGACCGATTGCGGCCACCCTTGGAAGACCGCCGAGGTGGGGACACCCGTGTCGAACGCCGTGTGTCGCAGCGGCATCCGGCAGTTCGGTACTGCGCTCTACGACGACGTTGCTCGGGCTCAGCGAGACTCGAGTGGCAACGTCTACATGGCGGGGCGCACGGGGGCGGTTGCCGGTCCGAGTGCGGGCGAGCTCGACGTCTACGTGCGCAAGTTCGACGTCGACGGCGAGCTCGTTTGGGAGGACGTGTTTGGCGCGGATGGCGAGGAGGTCGTGAGCGACGTGGCCGTCGATGCGGACGGCAACGTGGCCATCGTCGGCTCCACCCAGGGTACTCTGCCCAACGCCACACCGACCGGCTCCGCCCAGGACGCGTTCGTCGCCAAGTACTCGAGTGACGGCGACTCGCTTTGGACCGTGCAGTTCCGACTTGTCACCGACAGCACCGACAACGTCGCAACTTCCGTCGCGATGGATGGGAACGGCAACATCTACGTGGCAGCAACGACCTCGGGCGGCGCAACGGCGAAGGGGAACTACCTGCGCAAGTACGACAGCGACGGGGGCCCCGTCTGGACCGCCGATCTGACGGTCGACGAGATGGCCTCGGTGGGGTTCACCGATCCCTACGTGACCGTCGACGAGAGCGACCACGCCTATCTGGTTTGGGCCCTAAACAACGGTGGCTACACGGTGAACGTTGCCAAGCACGCGAGCGACGCCCCGGACGAGACGGCGGCGTGGACGGCCCAGTTCAGCGAGTCAAACTTGGCAAACACGACTCCGCTAGGCGTCGCCGCCTTCGGTGGACACGTCTATGTCGCCGGGTTCACGACGGGTGACCTCCAGGGGAGCACTGCCGGCAATCTGGATGCTTACCTCGTGCGGGTCGACGGACAGAACGACGTCCCGTGGATGCGCCAGTTTGGGACGACCACGGACGACGTGGCGCTCGACGTTGCGGTGGACGCGAGCGGCCTCGTCTACGTAGTGGGGAAGACGCTGGGCGATCTCGTGGGCACGAACCCGGGCGGCTACGACGTCGTCCTCAGGCAATACGACGAGACTGGCGACCCGCAGTGGACGCGGCAATGGGGGACCGAGGTCGACGAGCAGCCGGGGTCCGTCGCTCCCGATGGCGCCGGGAATGCCTTCGTCGCGGGGTACACGCTCGGCGATTTGGACGGCAACAATGCCGGCCAGGCCGACTTCTTCGTGATGCTCGTCGACCCGCCCTGAGTAGCGCTTACTTCGCTGCCCGGATCGCCGCGTCGATGGCGCGCGGGGAGAAGCCGATGAGCATGGTGCCGGCGACGTCCAAGATGGGGATGGATGACGAGGGGCCGAGGCCGGAGCGCTGGAGCTTGGCGCGCATCTCGGTGACGGCGGTCGGATCTTCCTCGATGTCCTTTTTGGTGACGTTCATGCCGAGCTTGCGCAGGTAGTCCTCGGCTTGGTGGCAGGGTTTGCACCAATCGGCGCCGTAGACGATGGCGGTCTTGCCGCTGGCCATGACGGGAGGGGCGTCGTCCGACGGGGCGGCCTTTTCGAGGGGTTCCACCTTGGCCTTTCGGAACTTCAGGCCATTGGCTTCCCACTCGGCGCGACCAAGCGGCTTGGCGGTCACGTTGTCGCCGGCCTTGGCTGCACCGAGGTCGGCCACGAACACGTGCGTCGGCGTGCCCGGCGGGCCGCCTTCGCCGACGACGCGCACCAGCTTGCGAGATGGGGCTGGGATTTCGTCCAGCTTCTCGCTCAGCTGGAAGCTGCCGTCGTCCTTGATCCAGGTGTAGAGCACCTTGGAGTCGACCGTGAACGTGAGCGCGGCGGACGGGGCCTCGCTCGGCGCTTCTTCGCTGTTGCCCTGGTCGCCTCGTTTGCAACTAGCGAGCGACAGAGCGAGGGCGAGGCCGAGCGCCAGAAGGGCGAGGAGCCTAAGCAGGGCCGGTACCGGGCGTTTCTTCGCGGCGTCCGCGGATGAGTGCAGAGAGCGCATTCTTGATCGCTTCGCAGAGCGCAAATAGCACGTAGAAGGAGAGCAGCCAGAGCAGCACGAGCTGCGGGCTCAGGGCCAGCCAGACGACGACGCTGCCGGCCAGGCCTGCGAGCACTAGGTACATACTGGCCGAGCCGGGCCGGAGGTCCTTGAACGAGCGAAAGCGCACCGTGGACACCATGAGGAGGCCCACCAGCACGGTGAGAACCGCCAGCGGCACCGTGAAGCGCTGCGCCGACAGGCTGTCGTGCAGGGTGTGATTGGCCAGGATGACGGAAATCAGAACACCGGAGGCGGGCGGCGAGGGCAGGCCGACGATGTACTTGCCCGGCGCGACGGGCGCGCCCGAGTCAGAGGTGGTGAGCACGTTGAAGCGAGCGAGACGGATGGCTGCGCAGGCTACGTACGAGAACGCAGCGAGGAGCCCCGCCAGGCCGAGCCGGTGCAGGACCCATTGATACATCAGCAAGGCCGGAGCGACGCCGAAGCTGATCACGTCGGCCAAGGAGTCGAGCTGCAGACCGAAGGCGCTTTGGGTCTTGGTCAGGCGGGCGACGCGCCCGTCGAGCAGGTCGAAGAACATGGCGAAGATGAGCAGCATGGCTGCTCGGTAGAACTCGCCTGGCCCGGCCTCGGGACTGGCCATCAGGCGAATCGCACTGAAGCCGCAGAAGACGGCCGCCAGCGTCATGGCGTTGGGCAGGACGAAGAGGGTCTTGCTCAGGTCCACCCGGCGGGGCCGGCGGATCCGCGGACGCAGCCGGCGGCCGGGCCTCGTGCTCGGGCGGCGTGGGGGAACGCTGGGGTCGGGCTCTTGTCCGCTCATTTCAGTTGAGTCGGAACGCGAGGCGGCGCTCTCGTTCCCCATTCGACCGTCCACACCCGGAAACGTATGCGGACCGGCATGTCACGTCAATTTTGGCCCCCACAGCCGTAGAACTCTAGGATGACGGTCGCATGACCCGCTTTTTGTTCCCTTCGCTGGGCTCCTCGCTAGGGCGCGCTGGGCGGTCCTCGGCCCGGGCGCTGGCCGAAAAGCGGCCGCTTGGCCCGGTGCTCGTCCTGGCAATGGCCGTTTCGGGCTGCCTGCCGACGAAGGCGCCCCTCGACACCCCCCTGAACGGCGAGCCTTCGGAGGTCGAGATCCTCCGGGCCGACAACGCCGAGCTCTCCCGCCGGGTGCACGAATTGCGCGCCGAGAAGGCCGAGTTGAAGCGCCGCGTCGCCCTGCTCGAGCTCGAGGTGGAGGGGCCCAAGGCGGGGGACGGGCAGGGGGAGCCCACCGAGGTCTCCGTGGCGGCAGCGCCGGCGAGACCAGAGGACGACGGCCCCGCCGCCGGTGCTCGGATCGACGAAGCGCCGGCTGGGAGCACCCGCCCGGGCTCGCAGGAGTCCGTCCTGCTCTCGGGTTCCGCCGAGGCGACCGACTTCGATCTCGGTCGAGCAGCGCTCGAGGCGGGCTCGTACCAGAGTGCCGATGTGACCCTCACCCGCTTTTTGACCCAGAATCCGCGGCACCCGTTCGCCGACGACGCCTTGGTGCTGCGCGGGCGGGCACGCGTTGGCCGCCGTCAGCTCGATGCCGCGGAGCGCGACTTTCGCCTCGTCACCGACCGCTACCCAGAGGAGCTGGTCGCTCCTGAAGCGTGGCTCGAGCTCGTGCGTCTGCTCGAGGCGCGGGGCGACGCTCCCGGAGCGCGCGCTGCCTCCCAGGCCTTGCTCGCCCGCTATCCCGACTCGGCCGCCGCCTCGCTCGTTCCCGAGGAGTTTCTAGAATGAAGCCCACTTTCCGTCGCATCGTGCCCCTGACCGTCCTTCTGGCGAGCGGCGTCTCCGCCCAGGAGGTGACCGAAGGCTCGCTCGAGCAAGGGACCGGCTCCGCCGCGAAAGGTGGCTCCGAACCGACCGACTATCCGCCGTCGGTCGTCACCTTCCGTCCCGGCGCCGACGAGGACATCAACGCCTACCTCCCCTCGAGCTCGCGTCCGAGCGTGAACGGTTCCGCTGATGGCTTCGACCTGAATCAACGTTCCGCCGGTGGCACGATGGTCCTCAAGGGCGGCAGTGGTGCCGACGAGGATAGCTACGACGGCTTCGGCGCCGAAGGCTTGGATGCCGAAGGTCGCGTCGTCGTGCGTAGCCAGCAGAAACCGGTGCCGGAGTTCCACGTCGTCAAGAAGGGCGACACCCTGTGGGACATCTCGCAGAACTACTACGAAAATCCCCGCGAGTGGCCGCGCCTCTGGAGCATGAATCCGCAGCTGGAGAATCCGCACTGGATCTACCCGGGCGACCAGCTGCGCACGGCGGCAGCCGGTCCAGCCAAGCCCGCGACTGGCGGGGCAACGGAGGACAATTCGGCTGGTGGCGGCGGCTTCGTCGGCCGTGAGCGCTCGGTGCCCAGTGGCACGATCTTCCTGCGCGATCAGGGTTACATCGGCGATCCGGACCGTGACGTCTGGGGTGAGCTCGTGGGCGCGAAGGAAGAGGTGATGATGCTGTCCAAGGGCGACACCGTCTACCTCACCATGAACGATGGCGTCGACGTGCGCATCGGCCAGCGGCTCAACGTCTTCAAGGAAGTTCGGTCACCCAAGCGTGTGCCAGGCGCACGCAAGCCGCCGGGCGAACTGGTCAAGATCTACGGCACGGTGCGCATCGACGCCTGGGATCCCGACAAACTGATCGCGCGCGGAGTTTTGATCGAGTCGCTCGACGTGGTCGAGCGCGGATCCAAGGTTGGCCCAGTGGGTCGCCGATTCGACGTCGTTCCGCCGAAATCGGCTGTTGTGGACCTCGAAGCCCGCATTCTCACCAGCATCTACCCTCACATCTATTTCGCCCAGTACCAGGTGGTGTTCATCGACAAGGGCAGTGACGACGGCCTCGTGCCAGGCAACCGCCTGCGCGCAGTGCGGCACGGCGACACGTGGCGTCACGAGCTGCGAGCTGGCGCCAAGCACGCGCGCACGCGCGTCCCGCTCGACGATCCAAGTGATGCACCCAAAGAGACCACACCGCTGCACGGCGACGACGAATCCTTCCCCGACGAGATCGTGGGCGAGGTGATGGTGCTGCGTACGGAAGAATACAGCTCCATCTGCATCGTGGTGGAGTCGGCGCGACCCTTGCTCGGTGGCGAGAAGCTGGTGGCCGTCTCCGGCTACTGAAGGCGCGCCCGGCACCCACGGTGGCTCGCTTGGGCCGTTCTGGTAGAGTCACCCGGACGTCATGGAGACGCTGGCCACCATTGGATTTTCCCTGGCCGTGGTCGCGTATTCCATTGCGAGCACGCTCTACTTTCTGGGTCTGACCGCGCGTGGGACCAGCCAGGCCGGTCGTCCGGCAGCAGTGGCGCTCGGGGTCGGCGGGCTCTGCCATGGCCTGCACATCGTGGCCGCCTCGCTCGTCACCGGGGTATCCCCCATCGAGAACATTCAGTTTGCGCTGAGCGCGACGGGCCTGGTCACCGTGGCGGCTTTCCTCGTGGTCGGGCGTGGGCGTCGGCTGGATGCACTCGGCGCACTGGTCGCGCCGCTGGCTTTGTCGTTCTTGGTCGCGACCGAGTTCGTCGGCCCCACCGTCCTTCAAGCCAATATCTCGCGCGTGCTCTTGGCCCTGCACATCACTTCGAGCTTGCTCGGGTTTGGCGTGGTGATGTTGGCGGGGGCGGCGTCGGGCTTTTACCTCTTCGTCGAGAAACGCCTGAAGGACAAACGCCTGTCGGCGATGGGCCGTCTACCGAGTCTGGAGCTGCTCGATTCGGTGGGGCATCGCCTGCTCTTGCTCGGGTTTCCTCTCTTGACCTTCACCGTGGTCACGGGTGGCATGTTCTTCGCGCAGCTCGAGCATGCGAGCGGCGCCTCGCTGACGCGGGTTCTGCTTGGCTACGCCACCTGGGCACTCGTGGCCGGCGTGCTCTTGGTGCGCGCTCTCTGGGGTTGGCGCGGTCGGCGCAGCGCCTACGGCACGCTGGCGGGCGTCATGTGCCTGGGCCTGATCCTCCTGGTCTATGTGCTTCGGCCCCTGCTCGGGGGGCCGGTGTGATCCAGCTTTTTGGCGTTTCGCACAAAAGCGCGCCCATCGAAGTGCGCGAGCGCATCGCCAAGGGCGAGGAGCGCGCTGCCGAGCTGGCGGCCGGCTTGGTTTCGGGCGGTTACGCGAGCGAGGCGTTCGTGGTCTCGACCTGTAACCGCGTCGAGGTCATCGTCGCAGCTCCTCCCGGGAACGATCCACAGCGCACTGCGGCGGCTTGCTTGGACGCGCTGTGTGCCGGGGACCGGGCGCTCGACCGCTACGTCTACGCTCACCGCGACCAGGCGGCATTGCGGCATCTGACCCGGGTGGCGGCCTCTCTCGATTCGATGGTGGTCGGCGAGCCGCAGATCCTCGGACAGATCAAGCAAGGCTTCGACTGGGCGCGTACGCGCGGCACCGTGGGTGCGGAGCTGCATCAGGTGTTTTCGCGGGTGGTGCGGGGGGCCCGGCGCATCCGGACCGAGACGGGCATCGGCGCCGGGCAGGTCAGCGTGCCCGCCATTGCGATTCAGCTGGCGAGCCAGGTGTTCGGCGACCTGTCGGGCCACGTGGTGCTCCTGGTTGGGTCGGGCGAGATGGGACAAGCCGTGGCGCGCCTTCTGCGCGACGGTGGCGCAAAGCTCTTGGTCGCTGGTCGCAGCCTGGAGCGCGTGAGCGAGGTCACGGGGACGCTCGGCGGCACGCCGCATCTGCTTTCGGACCTGCCGGCCTTGCTCAAGGTGGCCGACGTCATCGTTTCCAGCACCAGCGCTCAGGACTACGTGCTTTCCCGTGAGCTTTTGGATCGCGCGCGTCGTCAGCGTCGCGGACGGCACCTGCTCGCCATCGACCTGGCGGTGCCGCGTGACATCGAGCCGAGCGCCGGCGAGCTCGACGGGGTCTTCCTCTACAACATCGACGACCTGGCGAGCGTCGCGGCCCAGTCGCAGGCCTCGCGCCGGGTCGAGGCGGAGCGAGCCGAAAAGCTGGTGGACGAGGTGGTGTCGGGCTGGGAGCGCGCTCAAACGTCGCGCCAGGCCACCCCCACCATCAAGGCCTTGCGTGCGCGCATCGGTGCGGTCCTGCAAACGGAGCTCGACAAGAGCCTGCGCGGCCGCTTGCGCGGGCTCGACGAAGGGCAGCGGGCTGCTCTGGGCGCGATGCTCGACGCGGCCACGAATCGCCTTTTGCATCCGCCGACGGCGCGCTTGCGCGAGCTCGGTGGCGAAGGGGATAGTGAAACGCTCGAACAGTACGCGACGATCCTGAGCGAGCTGTTCGAGCTCACCGGGACCGAAGGCGGGAGCTCGTCCCCCAGCCACGCGCCCGCTCCCCGCCCGCTCGATGGGCGCTCCTCGCCCGCACCTGCCGACGAGGCCGCTTGCGCCGAGGTCGGGACTTCGCAAGGCTAAAAGCCTCATGCCCAAGGTGGTCGTCGCAACCCGGCGCAGCGAGCTGGCGCTGGCTCAGTGTCGGATGTTCGTTCGCGCCTTGGTGTCCAAGCATCCGGACCTCCAGGTCGAGGAGCTCCACGTCGTGACGACCGGGGATCGCATCGTCGATCGACCGCTCAGTGAAATCGGCGGCAAGGGCTTGTTCCTGAAGGAAATCGAGGAGGCGTTGCTCGCTGGGCAGGCGGACTTCGCCGTGCATTCGCTGAAGGACGTGCCGCCGGAGATTCACCCTGACCTGATCATTGGCTGCGTGCCCGTGCGCGAAGATCCGCGGGACGTCTTGGTGTCCCGCGGCGGTGTTTCGCTCGCCGACTTGCCCCAGGGCGCGACCTTGGGGACGTCGTCCTTGCGGCGTGCGCTCGAGCTCGGCCGCGCGCGGTCGGACCTGCGTTTCGTGCCGCTCAGGGGCAACGTTGGCACCCGCATCCGCAAAGTTCGGGACGGCGAGGTCGATGCCACCATCCTGGCCCGGGCCGGCCTCGTGCGCCTCGGCCTCGAGGGCGAAGCGAGCGAGATCTTGGAGCCCGAGGTGTGCTTGCCGGCTGCAGGTCAGGGCAGCTTGGCCATCGAGCTGCGCAAGAGTGACGGCGCTCTGGCGGAGCGGTTGCGCGCGCTCGAGGACCCGGAGGCAGCCGTGCTTGCCCGCGCCGAACGGGCGGTCCTGGCCGTCGTCGAAGGGGATTGCAAGACGCCGGTGGCCGCGCTGGCCGAGCGTCGCGGGTCGGTCCTCTACCTGCGGGCCGTCCTGGCCGATCCGGATGGGACGCGTCCGCGGCGGGACGAGGCGGCCGCCGAGTGGGCCTTCGATGGCGAGCGGGCCGCGGCCCTGGGGCGCGAGCTCGGTCTGCGACTGAAGAACGCCTGAAATTTTCGCGCCGCGGCCCACCTCACTGTGCGCCATTCGCGGACCGCGAGGTCTTTGATATGGTCCGCGCCATGCTCACTGTCCGCACCCTCCGATCCAGCTTGTTTCTCTCGGCTGCGCTCACCCTTTCAGCAGCAATGGCCCTTGGGACCGTCGGTTGCGGCGGCAACAAGGAGCCGAAGACCGTCGCCGATCTCAACATCCAGGCGGCTTCCATGCCCGAGGGCGGCGAGTGGCGGGGCGTCTACTACAACCAGCTCTACGGCATGCTCCACCTGACCGAGAGTGGCGGTGCCGTGCAGGGCGCGTGGCGCACCGAGGCCGGTGACAAGTGGGGCGAGATGTACGGTGAGGCCGAGGGTGACCTCTTCACCTATGAGTGGACCGAGCACAAGATCGGCATCGTTGGGCCCAACGCGACCAGCACCGGCCATGGCTTTTTCAAGTACACCATCCCCACGCCGGGTGAGCCGCACGTGATCAAGGGCCAGTGGGGTCTCGGCGAGGTCGAGGTCGGTCACACCTGGGATGCCCTGAAGCAGATCAACCAGGAGCCGGATCCCAAGAGCGTTCGGCCCAACGAGTTCGAGAGCAAGTCCGGCGTCGAAGGCTTCGACGGCAACCGCAGCGACACTGGCGTCGAGGCCCAGAAGGGCAAGGACGATGCCGCCGAGGGTGAGGACGCCGGCGAGGGCGACGAATCCAAGGAAAAAGACGAGAAGAAGAAGAAGTAATTTCGCCTTCTCGCTCCGTAGGCTACGTCCGCCGGGCTCATGCCTGGCGACGCAGCCCCTGGTCTACAATTCGAGGAACCTCCCATTTTCGAGCGCGGGTCGCCGGGACGGACGGCCGTGTCCCTCGATCCGCTCGACGTGCCCGACGTCGACGTTGGTGCCGTACTCGGTAGCCTCAAGCGCCGTGAGCCCGCCGCCTTGCCCGAGGTGAGCGAGCCCGAGGTCGTGCGCCACTACGTGCGCCTGAGTCAGTGGAACTTCTCCATCGACACGCAGTTCTTCCCGCTCGGCTCGTGCACCATGAAGCACAACCCGAAGGTCAACGAATGGGCGGGCCGCCTGCCCGAGTTCGCGCAAGTTCACCCGCTGGCGCCGGACCACTTGGCACAGGGCAGCCTCGAAATCATGTTCCGCCTGCAAGAGCTGTTGGCCGTCATCGTCGGGCTACCCCACGTGAGCCTGCAGCCGGCGGCGGGCGCGCAGGGCGAGTTCACGGGGCTATTGATGATGCAGGCGCTGCACCGCTCCCGCGGCCGCAGCCCCAAGAAGATCTTCATCCCCGAGAGCGCCCACGGCACGAATCCGGCGTCCTGCGCACTCTCCGGCTTCGAGGCAGTGCCGTTCCCGGCGGGGCCGGCCGGCATCGTCGAGGCCGCGACCGTGGCCGCGGCCGTGGAGGCCGCTGGCGACGACGTGGCCGGCCTGATGATCACCAACCCGAACACGCTGGGCCTGTTCGAGAGCGACCTCCCTCAGATCGCCAAGATCATTCACGACAAGGGTGGCCTGGTGTACGGCGACGGCGCCAACCTGAACGCCATCTTGGGCAAGGTCCGGCCCGGCGACATCGGGGTCGACATCATGCAGTTCAACCTGCACAAGACGTTCACGACGCCGCACGGCGGCGGCGGACCTGGGTCGGGTCCGGTCGCCTTCACGGCGGAACTCGAACCGTTCCAGCCGGGTCCGGTGCCGCGACGGACGGACAGCGGCTACGTGCTCGACGGCAATCGACCGCACAGCATCGGCCGGGTGCGTTCCTTCCAGGGCAACTTCGGCATGATGGTGCGCGCCTACACCTACATCCGGGAGCTCGGCGCCGCCGGTCTTTCGGCCGTCAGCGAGCTAGCCGTGCTGAATTCCGCCTACCTCGCCGCACGCGTGAAGGACCTCTTACCGCTTGGCTTCGACACGCCTTCCCTGCATGAAGCCGTTTTCTCCGACCGCGTGCTGGAGAAGGCCACTGGCATCAAGACGCTCGACGTCGCCAAGCGGCTGATTGACTACGGCTTCCACCCGCCCACCGTGTACTTCCCCTTGGTGGTGCGCGGCGCGCTCATGGTCGAACCGACCGAAACGGAGACCCGGCAGACGATCGACGCGTTCGTGGCGGCGATCGAGTGCATCGTCAAAGAAGCAGAAGCCACGCCGGAGCTCCTGCGGGAAGCACCGCATCTGCCGCGCGTACATCGGCTCGATGAAGCGCGAGCTGCTCGCAAGCCGTCCTTGCGCTGGCGTGCCGCTGGTTCTGGCGGCAGCAGTTCGCCCAGCGCGTAGTGCCTTTTGCTGCGCACGTCGCTCCACGGTGCTCAATGTGCCGTGGAAGCGCTTGAAAGCGCTTGAAAGCCCTGACCGAAGGCGGCTTTCTTCGCCAGAAACTTGCGGCCTTGCCGCCGAGGACGCAGCTTAATGGGTAGCGTGGCCGAAGTCCTTCGTGGACGAGGCGCACGCCGAACCGACGTGAATCCACGAGCACCGGAGTCGAGTCAGGCGGCCCAGCTAGCTCGGGCAGTGCCCCGACGAGGCACCCCCTGGGCGCCGGTGCTGCTCACTCTCGCGCTCCTGGGCTGCGCGGACTCGCGACCAGAGGTGCTGTCTGGCGTCTCGCTCGGCGCACCGATCCTCGAATCCACCACGCTCTTGTTCAAGAGCTTGATGGAGGAGCCGGAAGTGCGCGTACCCGCGCCGCCGAGTGGTCCTGGCGGCTACGACGACCACGAGCAGCTCCAAGCGGAGGCCGACGCATGTCGTGAACGCCTGCGCGAAACGGAGCTCGGTCAGGTCCTGCCGGGCGATCCGCGCTTCGAACAGCACCGGGCGGCCATTTTGGCCCGTGGCAAGGCGGAGCCGATCCTCTTTTTGAATGCGCCACAGTTCACGGGCGAGGTCAGCCCCGGCATGCGCGCCCATCGCAAGCGGCTCGAACGCCCATTTTTGCAGCGCGACACGGTGATGGGCATCTTGCGCCACTTCGACGGCATCCTGCCCGAGCTTCGGCAGCTCCTCTTGCGGGACGGCTATTTCTACATCGATGACGCTGCCGCTGCACACGAGCTGACGACCCGCGTCGGTGTGGAGGACTTGTTTCGTGAGCCGCGCGTCATGCTGCTCCGCGGTTCGCACGAGATGACGCTCGAGCGCAAGGACGGCGTCTACTACCACCTCGACGGACCCATGAAGGGCGAGCGTGCGCGGCTCTTGCTCCTCGACCGCGTGTGGCTGCCTGGGGAAGAGCTTGGCCCGGTGCTGCACGTGGACGTGCGACCCTTGGCGGCCCTGCTTGGCTTCGAGCAGATGCGCATCGACCATCTGGGGGAGCGCGAAATCGTGGCGGAGCTCCTGTTCGAGAAGGAGTGGGTGCCGTCACTCCTGTCCGTCGACGGCACGTCGCTGAAGCTCGAATGCATGCTGGTCGAGCCCCAGGATGCGAGCCGGGTCGGCCGGGCGCGCGACCGTGCATTTCGGCGGGCAGTCGCTGTCGCTGCCCTGCGTCGTGCCGTCGTGGATCAGGTGAAGATGGGCCTGCCGTTCGACGAGCCCAGGCACGAGATCGGTCAGCAGGATGGCAAGCTGCGCGAGCGCTGGCTCGACGCCTACCTCGGCGGACGAAACAAGTACCGCTTCAACGATGACGACTACGGTGTCTTCGACGAGCTCGGTCGGCCCATGTCACCGCAGGTGTGCATCGACTTCGTCACCGAGTCGCTGGAACGCGCCAGCGGCATGCATTTCCAGCCCAAAGGGCAGCCGCCCATGAAGGTCGTCGGTAGCGTGAATTTCGACGAGCTCCTGGGCAATCGGCGTCGACAGGAGCTCGCGATGAGGGAATTCGCGCGCGAGCACCCAGACATGATGCGCCTCTACGATTACCCGCAGAAGCAGCGCATTCCGTACGAAAAGATCAACCGCTTCTTCGCCTTCCTCGAGAGCGAGAAGGACCATCTGCGCGCGGGTGACGTGATCATCATTCGTGGTCGCGCCGCTTGGGACCGCTACGAGGACATCCACACGCACACCTTCTTCATCTACGAGACTGACCCGGTCAGCGGCATGCCGGTCCTTTTGGCTGGCAACTCCGGCAAGCCTCGCCTGGTGACTTGGGACGGAGAGATGATCCGCGCTCCCAAGCGCAGCCTGCAGCACAGAATCGAGCTCAACTCGGACTGGCTCTACGACCATCTGGTGAGTCAGGTGCCCGGCGACGCCGAATCGCTTGCCCCGCCGCTCATCGTGGCCGAGGATTGAGACCGGTAGCTATCATGACCAGTCTGCCTTACGGCCGCTTTCGGGCCGTGCCGTCGCCGGAACTCCTCGAGTTCATCGAACGAACGTTCGTTTTGCCGGCTCCGGAGAGTGCCCGCGACCGGGTGCGCCAGGAGGCGCTCGACGAGCTGACCGCCGCCGAGCTCGAGCTCCTGCCGGGCGACCAAGTCGTGTCACGCGCCGGCGAGCAGGTGTTCGTGCAGGTCCAGCTACCCGTGGGCAGAACCCAAGAGGCGACATTCACGTTCGAGAAAGCGCCAGGCGTCGTCGTCCGCATCGAACGTCCTGGCCCCGACGTGCTCGTTGCCTTTCAGCTCGGCAAGCCCGCGATCGAGTTCCGACGCAGCGTGAACCGGTAGCGTGCAAGCCTGCAGTCAGCCCGCGGCAGCTGCTTTTGGCCACGCCAAGACGAGTACACCCGTGCCCACGAGCAGGATGCCGAGCCACTCGCGCACTGTGGGGCGTTCGCCGAGCGTTGCGTAGGCGAACACGGCGACCAGGACGACACTGAGCTTGTCGATGGGAGCGACCTGGGAGGCATTCCCCAGCTGCAGCGCGCGAAAATAGCAAACCCAGGACGCGCCGGTGGCGAGGGCCGAAAAGGTGAGGAACAGGAGCGTCCGGTTCGGCAACTCCAGCGGGCTCTTCCACTTCCCCGTGAGTGCGACGAATGCGGCCAGCACCACCAGAATCACCGCGGTGCGCACGAGCGTGGCTAGGTCGGAGTCGACGCCCCGGATGCCGACCTTGGCGAAGATGGCAGTGAGGGCCGCAAAAACGGCGGACAAGAGCGCCCACAGGGTCCAGGTCGGGAGGGTCATGCCGCCCAGTCTACCTGGACCCGTGGGTCCTGCCTCGTCGAGCTCACGGACAAGTGACGGCGCGCGTCAGCTTGGTGTCGCAACCGGTGCCGGCAATCGGCGCCGTGCCGTCGGGGCATTTGGCTGCGGCCACCCAGTCGAGCGCAAGCGGCCCGACGTTGGCGTCGAAGTACGCGCACTCGAGGTTGGCTCCAGTGAACTGGGTATTGTACGTGGGGTGAAACCCAGCGCCGCGGAAGTCGGCGTTGTAGAGGTTCGCGCCGTTGAACTTCACTTGGTAGATCGCGGAGCTCTGATAGGGCTGAAGGAGGGTACCGGTGAAGTCGGCGTTCGTCAGGTTGGCACCAGTGAAGTTGCTGCCGCCGGAGCTCTCGGCCAGGTCGGCCAGGCTGAAGTCTGCACCGACGAGCGACGAACCGCTGAAGTTCACGTTGTAGGCAAAGGCCGAAGTGAAGTCCGCGCCGTCCATGTCGGCGTTGCTCATGTTCGCGTTGCCGATGGCTGCTTCGACGAAGTTGATGTTCTCCGCCTCCACTCCAGTGAACACGGCACTCTGCGCGGAGGCACTGAAGAAGATGGCGTTGGTCAGGTTGGCGTCATCGAAGCGCGTGTACTGGGCCGTGCTGTCGCTGAAGTTGGTGCCCGACAGGTCCAGCCCGACGAGCCATAGAGAGGTGAGCGTCACCTGCATGCACAAAGCATTCGGCGTGAGCGGGCACGGAGCACCCGGTTCCACCTGACCTTCGCCGCCGCCGTCGACCGGAGCGCCGTTGGTGAAGGTCACGGGCACCGAGCCGTCGCAGGTCAGGGTGTAGGAGCCGTCGCCGTTGTCGGCGACCGAGCAGGTGTCGCCGTCCGCGCCGTTGGAGCCATTCGAACCATTGGTGCCGTTCGTGCCATTCGTCCCGTTCGTGACGAGGACCGGGGTGCTGCCGGGGCAGGACAGGATGTAGCCGCCCGTCGTGCTGGTGACGGTGCAGTTGGCGGCGTTGGTGCCGTTCGTCCCGTTGGTGCCGTTCGTCCCGTTGGTGCCGTCCGCCCCGTCCTTGATGATGACCGGATTGCTGCCGGGGCAGGACAGGACGTAGTCCTCGCCCGAGGGAGTGACGGTGCAGTTGGCGGCGTTGGTGCCGTCAGCGCCATCCTGACCATCCTCGCCGTCGGCGAAGGTCACCTCGCTGCCGTTGCCGCAGTCCATGGTGTAGGTGCCGTCCAGGTTGTCCGTCACCGTGCAGGACTCACCGTCGACGCCGTTGGTGCCGTTCTGGATGGTGACGGGGTCGCTCCCCGGGCAATCGAGCTGGTAGCCGTCCGAAAGCTCGGTGAGCGTGCAGGGAGTGGCAATGCCCTCGGTCGAGAGGACCACCGCATCGGAGCCCGGGCAGCTGAGGGAAATGGTGTCATCCTGGTTGTCGACCAAGGTGCAGGGGTCGCCGTCCGTGCCGTTGGTCCCATTCGTCCCGTTGGTGCCGTCCTCTCCTGGCGCGCCGTCTTCGCCCTGTGCGCCATCCGCACCGCTGCGCAGGATGACCGGATCCGAGCCGGGGCAGGTGAGAGTGTATGACTCGTCATCGTTGGCATGGACCGAGCAGGATTCCCCGTCCTCCCCGTTTTCGACCACGATCGGATCGGAACCGGGGCACTCGAGCACGTACTGGCCGGGCTTTTGTTCCTTCGCCGTACAGGCGCGATCGGCGTTGCTACTGCGCACGACGACAGGATCGCTGTTCTCGCAGTTGAGAACGACGGTCCCGTCTTCGGCCGACGTTGCGGTGCAGGAGTCGTCGGCGGTACCGGGTGCGGTGCCGCACCCAGCTAGAAGCAAAAGAACCACAGGAAAGGGAAGGAGACGTGAGGTCATAGGCCCCCACGGTAGCAGGATTCGGCCGGCCGACCGCCCTCACTCTTAACTCACGAACGGGAGTTGGGTGTGAGCGGCTGCACCTGCGTGCCACACCTCAACACAGGCCATCGGCGAACGGCGCTTCGCGGGCCGGGCGGGGGCCGGGGCATCCGATTCTCGGAGCTGCGGGCCCGAAGGCGTGACGCTCCCGTTGCGTTGGGGACGGGAGTTTGTCCGTCTGGGTCCAAGTTTGCACCGAGGTCGAACGAACCTTCTCGCGAGTCTGGGCGCGTGATTCGGTGGGCGCACCTCTCACCCCGGAGCACCCCATGTCCGCATTCAAGGTCGCCGATCGCCGTCGTTTTCTTCAGGGTCTCGCCGCTTCCATCGGAGCGCTGTCGACCATGCCCTTGCTCCAGGGGTGCGCCCCGGCTTCCTTCCAGCACGGTGTAGCCAGTGGCGACCCAGGGCTCGACCGCGTGATCATCTGGACACGCGCGACGCCCGCCTTCGAAGCCCCGGTGCTCGTGTGCTGGGAAGTGTCGGAGAAGTCGAACTTCAAGAAGGTCGTAGCCCAGGGCAAGACGCTCACCGACAATACGGTCGACTACACGGTGAAGATCGACGTCACTGGGCTCAAGCCTGGCAAGAAGTACTACTACCGCTTCCTCGCGGATGGCGCGACGGGTCCGATTGGCCAGACGCGCACGCTGCCCAAAGGCCACGTGGAGTCCGTGCGGTTCGCCGTCTTCTCGTGCTCGAACTTCCCGGCCGGGTACTTCCACGTCTATCGGCTCGCCGCGGAGCAGGCCGAGGAGATCGATTTTGCCCTGCATCTCGGCGACTACATCTACGAGTACGACAAGGACGGCTACGCCTCCGAGCAGGCCGAAGCGCTCGGCCGCGTGGTGGATCCCGAGCACGAGATCATCTCCCTCGACGACTACCGGCGTCGCTACGCCCGCTACCACGAGGACGCGGACCTGCGCTTTGTGCATCAACAGTTGCCTTTCATCGTGGTCTGGGACGACCACGAGGTGGCGAACGATGCCTGGAAGGAGGGTGCCGAGAATCACGACCCGACGAGCGAAGGCGATTTCGGTGTGCGCAAGCAGAATGCGATTCAGGCCTACTACGAGTGGATGCCCATTCGGGAGACGCCGCCCACGCCGAAGGAGCAGATCTACCGCACGCTGCCGTTCGGCGATCTTTTGAGCCTGCACATGCTCGACACCCGGCTCATCGGTCGCGATGAGCAGCTCGACTACGCAGATTTCTTCCTGGCAGACGGCAGCTTCGACGCGCCGGCTTTCGCGACCGCTCTCGGCTCGCCAACACGCACCATCCTCGGCTCCGCGCAAGCGAACTGGCTCGGGAGCGCGCTATCTGCCTCCAAGGCCACTTGGCAGGTGCTCGGTCAACAGGTCTTGATGGCCAAGCTCTATCTGCCGGTCCCACTCATCTTGCAGCAGATCGACCTCGCAACCTATCAGGCGCTCGTCGTCAAAGCGCAGACCAACCCGGCGTCGCTCACACCCGCGGAGCTCGCCATCGTGACGGCACCGTCGGTGCCGCTGAATCTGGACGCCTGGGACGGTTATCCCGCGGCGCGCGAGCAGGTCTTGGCCACGGCGGCAGCGCTCGACAAGAACCTGATTTCCCTAGCGGGCGACACGCACAACGCCTGGGCGAGTAACCTCGATACGTTGGCCGGAACTCAGGCCGGCGTCGAGTTTGCGACGCCGTCGATTTCGTCCCCGGGCTTCGAGGAATACCTGGCGAGCATTCCGCCGGACGCGCTGGCTGGCGCGCTGGTCGCCTTCATCGGCACGCTGAAGTACACGAACACCCAGCATCGCGGCTACCTGCACCTCACGCTGACGCACACGGAAGCGACGGCGCGCTTCCAGTTCATCGACACGGTCAAGTCCGAGGACTACGCGGTGCTCCCCGAACGGAACAAGCTCCTGAAGGTGCTGCCTAGCGCGAGCGGACGTCGGGTCGTGCCTGTCTGACAGCTGCGCCTTTCGCGTGTGGGGCTGTCAGGTGGCCTGCTTGCGCACCGCGAAGTAGAGGCCCACGCCGACGGCGCAGAGCACGCCCGCGGTGATCGGCATGGCGCGGACGGCGCCGCGGGTTCCGACGTCTGCCAGGAACCCCGTCAGCGATAGCGCCACGCCGTTCATGGCCTTGACGACGAAGTTGAACACACCGAAGTAAACGGCGGTCGCCTTGTGCTCGTCCTCCTGCGCGCAGCGGGCGATGGCCTCGCCTTCGAGGCCGAGCACCACCGCGGCGCCTGGTCCGGCTGCCGCAAAGACGAGCATGGCCGTGGTCATTGGACTGCCGATCACCCCCTGGCCGAGCAGGCCTGCTCCGGCGTAGGCGATGCCCACGGCCAAGGTGGCCACGAGCGTGGCCTTCTCCCAGCCGAGCCGTTTGGCAAAGCGAGGGACGAAGGCGAAGGAGAGCATGGAGCCGACCAGGAATGGTCCGAGCAGTTTGGCCACATCGGCCTTCGTCCCCTCCAGTAGTCCGGTTGCGATGAATGGCGCGGCCGACGTCATCATCGTAAACGACATTTGCGAGCCGACGTAGAGCAGGATCAGCGCCAGGAAGCGGCGGTTCTTGAGAGAGGCGGCCAGCATGTCGCGTAGGGGCACCTGAGCCGTCGCGGGCGCGGCGCTGGCCCTCGCCGTCGGGGCCGCGAAGTAGGGCAGTGCCATCAGCGCGGTTCCGAGCAGTCCGAAAATGATGGCGCCGGCCAAAAATCCGAGCTTTTGGATCAAGATGGGGCTGAGGACGAAGCCGAAGCCGGTCGCCAAGAGCACGCCGGCTCCGAGCATGTTCGAGAGGCGCGTGCGGACGGCATCCTGTCCTTGCGCGTAGTCTTCGACGAGCGCCCAGTACGGGATGGCGTAGAGGGTGTAGCCGACGAAGAAGACGAGCATCCCGGCCGTGAGCAGCAACCAGCGTAGGACGGGCGCCATGTCGCCGGTCGGCGCGAAGATGAGTGCGAGGCCGACAGCAGGCACTGCGAAGAAGAACCAGATCAGCGTGCGCCGCTCGCGCCCCCGGCGCACCCATGCATCGCCGAACGCGCCGGCCACGGGGTCTGCGACGGCATCGAAGACCCGGAAGCCCAAGAAGACCATGCCGACCACGCTCGCCGAGAAGAGCGCTCCGCCAGCCGTGTCTTGCCCCTTGCAGAAGAAGACGAGCCACTGGAAGAAGTAGCGGGCCACCAGCATCACGCCGAGCTGGCCGGCACCGTAGAGAAGGTATTTCGAGCCAGGCATGATCTGCCTCGCCTCCTAGCCCGAACCCCTGCGGTCCAAAAGCGGGGCGCTCGAAGGGGCGGCGCCGCCTGCGCTACGCCGTCGGCGTCTCGCGGCACTACGCCGTCGGCATCTCGCGGCACTACGCCGTCGGCGTCTCTCGGCGGAGCACGGGGGCGGGCAACTCACCTTCGTCCGTGGGCTCCGGTTCCCAGGCCGGGAACGGATCCGCCAGCTGCGCCCAGCCGATGGGACCGAGGCGCATCTCGAGTGGGTCGATCAGGCACGCGTCCAGGCGAGCGCGGATGGCGGGCTCGTCGACTTGCTGGCCGATGACGACGATCTCCTGGCGGCGGTCACCGAACGGGCCGCGGAACTCGGCCAAGATGGACGCCCGCAGCGTGTCGTCGTTGGGCCAGAGCTCGCGCGGCACCGTACTCCACCAGCGACCAGCACTTTGCTGGCTGCACGAGCGCCCCGCCTGCGACCACAGGCCGGACTCGTTCATGCGGGTGGCGAGCCAGAAGAGCCCCTTGCTGCGCAGGACGCCCGGCCAGGCTTCCTGCAGATAGTTCCACAGGCGCTCCGGGTGGAACGGCCGACGCGCTCGGTACACGAAGCTCTTGATGTCGAGCTCGGCGTGTGTCCGTGCCTTGGACTCGATGGCGGGCTTGCGCTCGAAGGCCAAGATTGCTGCCTCCTCGACTGCCTCGGCGAGCTCGTCATCGTCCTGAATTTCGCCTTCGCGCTCGTACAGCCGGGTGTCGAGCAGCTCGTCGACGTTGACGTGCCCGAACATGGTCGTGACGATGCGGGCCTCGGGATTCAAGCACGAGAGCAGGTGCACCAGGCGTTCGAGCTCGACGGGGCTGACCAGGTCGGCCTTGTTGACGATGATCTGGTTGGCAAACTCGACCTGCTCGGCGAGCAAATCGGCCACGGTGCGGTTGTCTTGGCTGTCGATCGCCAGGCCTGCCCGAACGAGGTCGTGCCCGCGCTCCCAGTCGCGCAAGAAATTGAAAGCGTCCACGACCGTGACCATCGAGTCGACGCCTGCGAACTCCGACAGCAGCTGGCCGTCGATCTCTTCTTCGTCGAAGGCCATGGCAATCGGCAGTGGCTCGGCCACGCCCGTGGCTTCCACCACTAGGGCGTCGAAGCGCCCGAGCCGGGCCAAGCGCACGACCTCTTGGGCGAATTCCTCGCGCAAGTTGCAGCAGATGCAGCCGTTGTGCAGCTCGACCACGCCGCCCGCCAAGAGGCGCGCGCCATCCGCGCCGAGCCGAGTCCGGCCTGCCTTCAGCTGCTGCGCGTCGACGTTCACTTCTGCCAGGTCGTTGACCAGGACGGCGAGCCGTCGACCTCCGGCGTGGCGAAGGAGGTGGTTGACCAGGGTGCTCTTGCCGGCTCCGAGAAACCCCGAGAGCACCGTCACTGCGAGTGCTGGCATCAAAGGCGCGTTCCGATATTTACGAAACTGAGAGAACCCTACCACGCTCGATCGTAGCACTCAAATCGAAATGTGCGCGGAGAAGAGCGTTACTCGAGTGAGAAGGTGCCTGCTCGAAAAACATATCGACGCGGGCGCATCGTGGTCCAAGGTAGGAGCAAAGGTTCGAGGCCTCCCGCAGTGGTCGTATCTTCGGGGAATGGATACGATTGTTCGGTCCAGCCGATCGTCCGCAAGGGCCTGAGCTCGATCGCCACGCCGCGCCCATTCGGCACGAAGAGCGCCGAGCCGAGCACGCGCTTGCCCTTGGAGGCGCGGCCAGTTTCGGCTGCAAAAATGCGGGCCAAGGCGCCGTCTTGCACCTTGTACACGAAGAGCGCTTGGCGCTCGACCTCGTCGCCGCCGAGCTGCTTGCTCGCCTGAGCGCGGAGGATGGCATGCACGATGATGACCGCCTTGCCGTCGCCCACCAGATCCCGTGTGGTCACGGACAGAATGTCCTTCGATTCTTTCACGCCGATGGTGAGGTACGTGTAGGTCTGGCCCTCGCGAAATCCGGGGCCGAACACCACCAGGTCCCGGTCGTGCACCAAAACGCGTTCGGTGCGGCTATCCTCGACCACGTCCGTCACCAGATCGAAACGAGGCTTGTGCGCGCCGACGCCGCGATCTTTGCGATAGAGCGCATAGACGCGGTCGAGCATTTCGGATGCCGTGGGTGGCCTGGGTGGCGGTGGCGCTAGGGCCGCTACGGCGGCGGTCGTCTTACCTGTGCTGTGTCCTGCCGGCGCCACGCGGGGCTTGCCCGTCTTTTCCTCGACCTGGGCCAGGCCGGCTCCCTTCCACTGGAAGGTGCGGGACTCCACGGACTCCCACGGCAAGAGTGCGGGGTGAATGCCGCCGCCGATGGTCGGCTCTTGGAACGTGCCGGGATCGAAGCCAGCTTGCTTGCCCTGCGCGATGCGGATCTTCGCAGAGGCGCCAGTGCCACTGATCTTCACGTCGTTCTGCACGGACCCGTCGGGCGTGGCCAGCGTGACCTCGTGCGCGAAGACCAAGAGCGGTGCACCGTCGCTCCCGATGGTGAGCACGGTGAGCACTTCCCGATACGAGTCGTCCGGACCGATGCGCTTCTGCAGGACGATCTCCGCCTTGCCGTCGCCGCTGAAGTCGACGAGCTCCAGGCGCCGAATCCGGTCGGCCGAACCGACGTCGAGCTCGTTATAGTAGAACTGCTTTCCGTCCTTGTAGCCGGAGCCGACGATGGTGAGGAAATGGCCGAAGACGGCCACGCGTTCGATCTGCCCGTCGCCCGCGATGTCGCCGAAGGCCTCGCGTGCCGGACGAAAGCCGAGCTGTTTGGGTTCGAGCAGTGCCTGCGCCAGACCCGTTTCGGGCTCGAGCGTCAGCGGGGGCATGCTGGTGCCGGTCTCCGTCGAGGTGCTGTAGGTGGCGCGTACGCTGCCGGGGCTCTGCGCGTCCTGGTAGACGAGGCGGCCGCGCAGCCCAACCCGCACTTTGGCCGTGCCGGGAAGCGCGGACCAGGGCAGCTTGGCCTCGACGATGAGGGTCTTGCCGCTCGGGGCCTCCACGGCTTCGGCCTGGCTCACCGACTTGCCATCGACCTTGACGATCGCGGGCAGCTTGCCCGGATCACCGGGGTAGACGCTGATGGTGTGGGCGCTCGAGCCCTTGCCAGTGGCATTGGGAACGATGACCTCGAGCATCAGGCGGTCTTCCGCCTGTCCGCCGCTTTGGGTCCGCGCGATCTTGGAGTCTTCGACGGACGCAGCGAGATACAGGAACTCCTTGTCGTATCCGACCAGCGCTTCGCCGCCGATCTTCGCCTTGCCCTTCAGCTTGGCAAAGCCGCCCGGCCAGTCGTGCAGCATGCCGTCGATGCGGATCTTCTTGCCGTCCATCGGCTCGGCCGACAGGTACTCCTCGGCGTGGGCCGGCGCGGCGTGACCGAGCGCCACGAGACAGGCGAACAGAGAGAGGATTCGGGTGAGTCGGGCGTGCGGCATGGCGGTGGCGGGGTCCGGGGCGCGCAGACGCTAGCAGCTGGGGTTTCCAGGCCAACCGGAGGCGTTCTCAGGCGGATTCGCGCCAGGTTGACCGAGCCGCGGCCGCGAAGTAATCCCACTCATGTTTGAGCAAGACCTCCGCGAGTGCCTCACTTTCGATGATGTCCTGCTGGTGCCGGCGGCAAGCGACGTCCTCCCGAGCGAAGTCGACGTTGCTTCCCGGCTAACGCGCGGGATACGCCTCAACACCCCTCTGGTCAGCGCTGCCATGGACAGCGTCACCGAGGCGCGCCTGGCCATCACCATGGCGCGCGAAGGGGGCCTGGGGATCATTCACAAGAACCTGTCCATTGCCGACCAGGCCCGCGAGGTCGAGGCGGTAAAGCGCGCCGAAAGTGGCGTCATCCTGAACCCGGTCACCGTGGAGCCCGAGCAATCGCTCAGGGACGTCTTGTCGGTGATGCGGCGCAACAACATCAGCGGCGTGCCCGTCGTTTCCGGCAACCGCCCGCTCGGCATTCTGACTTCGCGCGACATCCGCTTCGAGAACAACCTCGACCAGCCCGTGTCGGCTTTGATGACCAAGAACCTGGTCACCTGCTCGGTCGACACCAAGTCGGAGGAAGCGCGCGCGCTCCTGCACAAGCACCGCATCGAGAAGCTGCTCGTGGTCGAGAAGGGCGAGCTCGTCGGCCTCATCACCATCAAGGATTTGCTCCAGGCCGAGCGGAACCCCTTGGCCAGCAAGGACGACCGTGGGCGTCTCTTGGTCGGGGCCGCCGTCGGACCGGTGCGCGACCGCGACGAACGGGCCGAGGCCCTCGTGGCCGCCGGCGTCGATGTCATCTGCATCGACACTGCGCACGGCCACCACAAGGCCGTGGCCGATGCGGTGCGTGCTTTGCGCAAGAGGTTCCCCAAGCTGCAGATCATCGCAGGCAACGTCGCCACGGCAGAAGCGACGAAAGTGCTCATCGACGCGGGTGCCGACGCCGTCAAAGTGGGCATCGGCCCAGGCAGCATCTGCACGACGCGCGTCGTGGCGGGCGTGGGCGTGCCCCAGATCACTGCCATCGCCGATTGCGCCAAGGAAGGCGACAAGCACAACATCCCCGTCATCGGCGACGGCGGCATCAAGTACTCGGGCGAAGTGGCCAAGGCGATTGCAGCCGGGGCTTCGACCGTGATGATGGGCTCCATGTTCGCCGGCACCGACGAAGCACCGGGAGAGATCGTGCTGTTCCAGGGCCGCAGCTACAAGGTGTACCGCGGCATGGGCTCGATCGGCGCGATGAAGCAGGGCAGCCGCGATCGCTACGGTCAGGCCGGCACGGCGGACGAAAAGCTCGTGCCCGAAGGCATCGAAGGGCGCGTGCCGCACCGCGGCAAGCTTGCCAAGATCATCGCGCAGGTCGTCGGCGGTTTGCGTTCGGCCATGGGTTACACCGGCTCACGCGACGTCGAAGCGTTGCGCAAGAACACCAAGTTCATCAGGATGACCGGCCAGGGCCTGCGTGAGAGCCACGTCCACGACGTGATCATCACGGAGGAGTCGCCGAACTATCATCTTTGAGGCGGCGTCGGCCCAGCGACGGGCTCAAAAAAGCGAGCGCCAGGGCAGCAAGGGTATACTGCCCGACGCGCACCAGAAGCGGGATGGCGACGGCCAGGGACGAGAGCGGCTCGAGGCCGAGCGCGCCGGCGAACAGGGAGAACGACCCTTCGACGGCGCCGAGCTGCCCAGGGATCGCCTCGCCCACGGTGCCACCGACGACTTGGATGCCAACGGCCAAGAGGACGCGCGTTGGTAGGACCGGCAGGCCCACCGCCAAAAAGACGAGGGCGAACACGGCGACCTCGGTGACGCGAGCGGCCACCGCCCAGCCGAGCGCGCTCAGGTAGCGTCGGCTGGGGAACGTGGTGGCTTCGTCGAAAGCGACTGCGCGCGCCGCGAAGCGGGGAAACCAGCGTCCGACTCTTTGACCGAGCGTGGCCTTCCGAAGCAAGAGAAAGAGAATGCAGCCCAAGAGCGCGCTACCGCCAGCGTGAATGGCGAAGACCCAGGTGAGCGGAGCTCGGGCGCCTAGGGCGGCGGCACCGACCAGTGCGCAGGGGCCGATCAAGATGGCCGTGGCCCACAGGGCGGGAACCTGAAAGGCCGCTGAAGCAGCGAGCGTCCGGGTCCCCCCCACGTACTTGGCATACGCGGTGACACGTACGGTTTCCGCCCCCGCCCGTCCCGCCGGCAGGAGCACGTTGGCCACGAAGGCCGCCAGTGTCGTGCGCAGGAAGACCGCGGTCGGAATGAGCCGGCGCTCGGGACCGAGCAGCACGCGCTGGCCGAGCGCCTCGAAGAGATAGTACGCAGCGTTGCAGAGGACGAGGTAGGGCAGGTAACCGAGGCCTGCTCGCGCCGTCTCCAAGACCTTCTCGGGTCCCGCTTGGTAAATCACCCAAGCGAGCAGGAGCACGCCGAGCAGTAACAGGAGGAACCGGATTCGCTGCTGCCCTTCCGGCGTCACTCGGGCTCCCGCGCCAGTGGCGCGCAGAGGTTCGGGACCCCGCGTCCGGAAACGTCGAACGGACTGCGCGTGTACTCCTGGTGCTTCATGATCGACTCGAGCTGCGACCACATGGAGCGATAGCCGGGTCGCGGGTCCACGTGTTTGAAGACGAGACCCTGCAGGCGCATGGCTTGGCTGAGCAGACGAGTCACCCAGCGTGGCCAGTGCTTCGCGGACAAGTAGACGAAGCCTCGCCAGCCCTCGAGGGTGAGCAAGGGGCCTTTGGTGGTGGATCCGCCGCCCACGTGAACCACGCTGGCGGGCAAGATCTCGAGCCCCAGGCCCGCCTTGTGGGCGCGGCGGCACCAGTCGAACTCCTCATTGTAGAGGAAGAACGCTTCGTCGAAGGCGCCAACCTGCTCGAAGCGCTCGCGGGTGGTCATCAGGCAGGCAGCGCTCAGCACCGGTGCGAGCGTTGGCTTCTTGATGTCGCGCCAGGTCGGCCAATACCAAAAGCCGAAGAGCGACTGCCGCGTGCCGTCCTCGTTCCTGAGCATGGGCGCAACCGCCCCCACGTCCCTTCTCTGCTCCAGGCGCTCGAGCATCAGAACGACGGCGTCCCGAGTCGGGTAGGCATCCGAGTTCAAGAACAACAAGAAGCGCCGCGTGGACAGCTCGACGCCGCGATTCGTGGCGTAAGCCCAGCCGTGGTTTCGCTCGACGTGGAGGCGAACCTCCGGATGCTCTTGCGCCACCATGGTCGCCGAGTCGTCGCTCGAGGCGCCATCGATGACGATCACCTCGGCACCTGGCAAGGCGTCCCGCACCGCCGTGAGACATCGGGTCAGGTGATGTCGGGCGTTGTAGCTCGGGATGATGATGCTGAGGTCTGAGAAGCTCGTCATGAGAGTGGCGAGGGTGGGCCAGTACAGGCTTGCACCATCCTGGCAGGGTGCTTCACCGAACGTCTAATCTCCTGGCGACAAACCGAGGCCTTTCCAGGTGGCCGGGCAGTGACACTGCAAGGAAGTCGGGCTCCGCCTCCACTCAGGACGGAAATCCCGAAAAACGCCCCGAGGCGCCCACGCTCCGACGACCGGTGGCCCCAGAGCGCGCGGCGGGCGTTTCACGGACGTCGATGGTGCGCAGCGGCACTCCACGCGCGCCGCGTGGGAGTGCAGCGAGATGCAGGGCGTCGAAAGTGCGAAGGAGTGATGCCTCGGCGATCTCGGCGGCCCCGCTGCAGGTCACCTCATCGAGCTCAACGATGTGCGTTCGTCCGGAGTCACACTCGAAGGACGTGGTTGCTCCGCCCTCGACCCAGGTGTGCCTGGCGAGGATCCAATCTTCGTCGGACGGGAGGTGCTCCTCCGCCCGGTCGCTATCGCCCTGCGCGACGGAGCCCCGGAGGAGAGCAGTGGCGTCGACGTCGAGGCTCACGCTGACCGATCCGCCGACGCGGCATGGGCCCGATTGGATGTCTCGAGCGCGCGAGTCCACCTTTCGTCCATCCGCGTTGGGAGCCGCGGGACTCCGGGCAGCGGGCGGAGGGGGAACTTGGGCCCCTCCTAGCTGTTTTTCCCTGGCGCGACGCAGGCTTCGCGGGCGCTGCGCCGTCCTTGACAGCCCCCGGTCGGCTTGCCAGGTTCCGCCGCGGAGAGATGTCCGAGTGGCCGATGGTACCTGATTCGAAATCAGGTGTGGGTTAACAGCCCACCGTGGGTTCGAATCCCACTCTCTCCGCAGGTCTTCGAGTGGTCGCGGGATCGCTGGCCGGCGATGAAGCGAACAAGGAGCTCCGAAGACTGGAACGTGTGACAGAAACCTCGCCGACCGCGGCGAGGCCCAGGAGAGGTGACCGAGTGGCCGAAGGTGCATGATTGGAAATCATGTGTACGGGCAACCGTACCGGGGGTTCGAATCCCCCCCTCTCCGCGAAGACGAATCGAAGGTGCCGCCCCCCCACCGGGGCGGCCCACGTCATCCCCCTGCTCGCGGGGTACGCCGGTTTCGATCCACGCCGTGCGGATTTTGACCGGAGCAGCGGCGAGCGCGACCACAGTCACCGACACATCATTGGCGCGCATGGAACGCTCGCGCTCCGACGATGTGCGCCTGCAGAGCGCTCGTCGCCCCGCTCTCGATCTGTGCTTCAAATTTCCGTCGGACTAGGGAGATCAGGCACCTCTGTGCCGCACCAGCCAAAGCAGGCATGAATTGTATGGCGACGCCGTGCCCCGGGTTGCCGCGGTGATTCATGACTTCACACTTGCAAGGTCATCCCACGGCGGCTCTGGAGACTCGAGCACGAACGCAGCCAAATTTAGCCGCGATCGATAGATCGGGCTGGAACGAAACTTCTACGCGAGGCGCTGCCACGTGTTAACGAAATGCTCATGGTCATGATGCGGGGACCTCACAGGATCACTTCGGCGTGCGCGCTCTTGGTGGCGGCGGCTGCAGCGGCGTGTGGCGGCGGCCCCGTGGATTCGGGACCCGCGGGCAGCGGCGGCGGCCCCGGCGCGGGCGGCGGCGGCTCTGGCGTTGGCGGCTCGGTGGTGGGCACCGGCGGTGGGGCGACCCAGGTCGTCACACTGCCCGGTGGGCTCTCGCTCAATGGACAGCCGACGTACTATCGCGTCATTCGGCTCTCCCACGTGCAGTGGGAAAATAGCGTGCGGGACGTGCTCCAGCTCCCCGCCGCGCCTGGCCTCTCCAGCGGCTTCATTGCGGATGCGCTGGCTGGAAAGTTTTCGAACAACGAACGCGCCCTCTATGTCTCCGACACGCTGTGGTCCGACTACCAGCGGGCCGCGGAGGAGGTCGCCGAGCTGGTCGCGACGGATGCGTCCGCGCTGGCCAAGTTGGGCGATGCGGACGACCAGGCGGGGCTCATCGAGGCCGTGGGCGAGCGGGCGTTCCGCCGCACCCTGACGACCGACGAGGTAGCAGACTACAGCGCGCTCTGGGATCAAGGAGCCACCTTCTACGCCAGCGGCGACGACTTCGCCGACGGCGCGCGGGTTTTCATCGAGGCGCTTCTGCAGTCGCCGAACTTCTTGTATCAGGTCGAGCTGTCCGACCCCGGCCGGCTCAGCGGCGCCGAGCTGGCCACGAAGATCTCCTACCTGCTGCGCGACACGACACCGAGCGAAGCGCTGCTGGCGCAGGCGGCAGCCGGCGACCTCGATACGGATGAGGGACTAGCCGAGGTCGTCTCCGAGATGCTCGACGAGGACGGCGCCGTGCTCGCCATGGAGAAGTTCCATCGCGAGCTATTCGGGCTCGACCGCTATGGTTCCATCGCCAAGAGCAAGGCGACCTTTCCCGAATACGACGAGTCGCTCAACCAAGTCTTCTTCGACGCGGACGTGAAGTTTTTCTCTCGCGTGTATGCCGAGGACTTCGGTTTTCGTGAGATCCTGCTGTCCGACGTGGCCTTCGTGAACGGCGCGACCGCGGGATTCTACGGCCTGGACGCACAGGGGACGGCGCTGACGCAGGTGACCCTGGACGGCAGCCGCCCCGGCTTCCCCACTCGACTCGGGTTCTTGGCGTATAATGGCCTGTTGAGCGATCCCGACCCGATTCATCGCGGCGTCGACATCAACAATCGCCTGTTGTGTGCTCGTCTCGAGCCGCCGGCCGGAGAAATCCCACCGCTGCCAGCGCCGATCGCAGGGCAATCCAATCGTGAGCGCGTCGAGGCACACACCGGCGAAGGTATTTGTGCCAACTGCCACGCGGCCTTCATCAATCCGCCCGGCTTCTCACTGGAAGGCTTCGACGCCATCGGTCAAGCCCGAACCATGGACGCCGATAGGCCGGTCGACACCACCGGTACCTTCACCATGGCCGATGGGGCCGTCACCTTCCAGAGCTACACCGATCTGGCGCCGCAACTGGCCGAAAGTGCCGTGGCTCACTCCTGTTATGTGGCCAACCTGACCGAATTCGCATTGGCTCGCGACCTCGGCTCGTCCGACGTGACGCTGCTCACCGAGCTACAAAATCAAAGCCAATCTGCCAACGCTTCGGTGAAAGCCATGCTGCTCGCCATGCTCCAGAGTCCAGACTTCACGAATGTGAGCGCCGCACAACCATGAACTACTCGAAGACAGCCGTGAATCGTCGCGCGTTCCTGTATGCCGCCGGCACTGCCGGTGTGGCGCTGCCGTTTCTCGAGGGCATGCCCTCTCGATCCGCCTTCGCTCAGACCTCGCAGAAACCAGGCTTCGCGTTCTTCATCTGCACGGCTGGTGGAGTCGTGCAGAAGTGGCAGAGCGAGCCCGAGCGCTTCTGGCCGACGACGGCCGGGCCGCTGACGACCGCGAGCATGAACGAGTTTGCGGCCGAGCGTTGTACCGGCCTACTTGCCGACCACGCCGAGCGCCTCCTCATCATCCAGGGCATCGACTACCCAGCCGGGCTCAGCGGCTGCGGACATGCCCAGGGTCTGGCGCAATGTCTGACCGCGCGGCCCTCGACGGGCAGCGGCAACAATGCGACGTCGACGGGCCCGTCCATCGACACGGTGCTCGCCGACGCGCTCAACCCCGAGGGTGTCGGACCGCTCGCTGTCTACTCGGGTTTGAAGCTGGGGTTCATCAACGAGAAGCTCTCGTTCTCGGCGGCCGGACAGGTGCGTTCGGCCGAGAGCAACCCGTACAACGTCTACCAGCGCCTCACCGGCCTGCTCGATCCCGGAACGGGCGAGCCGACGCCGGTGGGCGACCAGCTCGCCGCGCGCCGCAACAGCGTCAACGATCTCATTCGCGATCAGATCAACGATCTGAGGTCCAGCTCCAAGCTCAGTGTGGCCGATCGCGATCGGCTGGACCTCCACTTCACGTCGATCCGTGACGTGGAGAACAGCATGCAGGCAATGGCACTGTCTTGTAGCGAAAATTCCATCGACCTGTCGGCGATCGAGGCGATGAACTCTGGGCAGGCGTTCAAACAGAACGGGGTCGTCGAAGACGTGGCCAAGCTCCACATGGATCTGGTGGGACTGACCTTCGCCTGCAACGCCAACCGCGTCGCGACACTTCAGGTCGGAGACGGCACCGATGCCACGCGCTACACCGTGGATGGCGAGCTGTTCGAGAACTTTCATCACATCAGTCATCGCATCGACAGCGATGGCACGAGCGGCGCCGCCATTCCCAACGCGGTCGAGCGGCACGCGGCGATCGACCGCATCCGCATGGAAACCTTCAAGCACCTCTTGGATCGCTGGGCCGAGTTCGACACGCCCGACGGTCCGCTGCTCGACGTGGGCTTTGCCATGTGGACCAGCCACATCTCGGTCGGCCCGTCCCATAGCCAGGAGAACCTGCCGATCATCATCGCCGGCAATCCGGGGGGCTACCTCAAGTCGGGCAACTACATCGAGGTCGATCACGTGAAGAACTCGCTCCTCTACAACACCCTGGCCACGGCGGTCGGCGTGCCGACCGAGGACTTCGGCTCGGGGGGCACGGGCCTCCTCGCCGAGATGATCGCCTGAGGTTTTTCGAGATCTTTCGCGTGCCCTGCACGTCGGACGCAGGGTGACCCCTGCCCACCTCCTTTCGTCCCAGCCTGGAAGCAGCCACGATCCGCCCATGGGCGAAGGGCGAAGGGCGAGGTCGCGCGTCGGGTTGACCTTCTGTTTGGCTGTGGCCCTGTTGGTTGGCTGCCGCAACCAGCCCGATCGAGGTGCGGCGGCTACTGACTCCATCAAGGTCCTGCGGGTGCAGAGCCCGAGCGACGACCGGTCGGGTGCCGAACACTGCAATGAGCGTGGCGCGGAATGCAGGCCGCTCGCACCCGGTCAGGCGATCCCCCGGAGCGGCATCGTGCGCACCTTCGCCGGGTCGGCCGTCAGCCTGGACTTGGGCCATGGTCGGCGTCTCGATCTCGGTCCGCTCAGCGAAACGAAGCTGTCGACGCACGCGGCCGAGCTCACGCGGGGCGACGTCGGGGTCACCGGCAGCCCGCTGATCCAAAAGGAGTCGGCCTTCGATTTCGTGGTGGGTCGGCGCAGCTTTCAGCTCGATGGCGCGAGCGGGGCGCTGGCAGCGCTGTCCGTGGCGGGGAATACGACCGAGCTGACGCTCCGACGGGGCAAGCTGCGCGGCACCGATCTGGATGGTTTGAGCTCGGGCCAGACCGTGCGCCTCACCGAGAGCGGGGCCTTTCACACCTCGGCCGCCGGCGGCGAGCTCGCACCACTGCCCTACGTGGGCACGCGGCGGCGGGACTTCGGCGAGCTCTGGCCGGGAATCGCGAGCAAGGAGAGCCGCGGGCTCGGAACGATGAGCGCCCGGGTGCCCAATACCGAGCAGGTGCTGAGCGGCGTCCGCCTGCTCGGGCACCGGGTCGAGGTGACCATCGTCGATGGCCTGGCGAGGACGGAGGTCGTCGAGGAGTTCGAGAATCAGACCGAGCAGATTCTGGAAGGGCGCTTCCGATTTCCCGTGCCGGGAGATGCTGCGGTGTCGCGGCTCGGGCTGTGGGTCGGTGACGAGCTCGTCGAAGGAGAAGTGGTCGAAGCCAAGCGTGCCCGCTCGATCTACGAGAGCATCGTCGACCGGCCCGTGCCACGCGACCCGGCCCTGCTCGAGTGGGTCACGGCTGGCGAGATGTCGCTCAAGGTCTTCCCCATCCTGCCGAAGAAGACTCGGCGCGTGCTGCTCGGCTACGATCAGCTGCTCACTTCGGAAGGGGGGCACCTGCGCTACAGCTATCCGCTGTCCTTGGGCGAAGGCCGAGAAAATGCCATCCGCGAGCTGTCCATCGCCGTGCACGTGCTCGATACCGAGGATCAGATCGAGAGTATCCGAGTGCCGTCGCATGACGCACGGATTGGGAGAGAAGGTGCTTGGCGCTCGGCGTATTTTGCGGCCCGCGACGTGACGGCGGGTCAGGACTTCGTGCTCTTGGCGGAGCGGCGCCGTCCTACTTTTGCCCAGGTTGCGCTGGATATGCCGGGCTGGACCGAGCCTCCTCCACCGCCGCTCCTCGCAGCGGCTCCGCGCGCGAGCCAACCAGTCCAGGCGGCGGGCAGCGGTCACTTCGCGCTCCGTGCCAGCGTCGACTTGGCCAGAGGCGTGGAGAGACCCAAGCCGGTGCGCGCCGACCGCGCTCTCGTCCTCGACGTCAGCTACAGTCAGTCAGCGGAGACGATCCGCGCCCAGGCGGCGCTCGCTCTGGCGATCATCAGCGAGCTCGAACCCGAGGAAGGCGTCGTCATCTTGGCCTGTGACAGCGCCTGTGCGGTCCATGCGTCGCCGCCAGGACCGCTCGAGCCGCGTCTCGATCTCGTCCGGCGCTTTCTCGGTGGTCTAGCCCCTGGCGGCGCGTCCGACCTGGCCGGCGCGCTGGTGGCGGGGACGGTCGAGCTCGGGCGCCTGGGTGCACTTTCGGGCGGGAAAGTGCGCCAATTGGTGCTGCTCAGCGATGGGCAGGCCAGCGCAGGGGAGCTGTCTCCACAGGCGATCGCGCGCGTGGTGAGCCGACATCTGGCTCCGCTGTCCATCGATCTGCGGCTGGTTGGGGTGGGACGAAAGATCGATAGCGATCAGCTGACGAATCTGGCCCTCGAGCTCGATGCAGCCGTCGACTACCTGCCGACAGCGGTGGACCTCGAGCAGCGCCTGTTCGAAATCGCAATCGGCCTACGGCAGCCGGTGGTGCGCTCGCTGGAGGTCGCCTTGCCGAGCGGGTTCGTGCCGACTCGAGGGTCTCGTTTGCCTGCGCAACGGCTCGGCCAGGAGCTCATCATCACAGGTGACGTTCGAGAGCTGTCGGGGGGATCGCTCGAGCTTTCGGGGCGGCTCGATGGTCGAGACTATCGGCTCGTGGCGGAGCTAGACGTCTCGAAGGGTGGCAGGGCCAAAAACCCCTTCGTTGCTGCGCTATGTGCACGCGAGCAGATTCGGCGCTTGCTCTCGGAACCGGAGTCGCGCGAGCAGAAGGCCGAGATCGTGCGCCTGTCCGTGACGTACCGCGCGATGAGCCCGTACACGTCCTTCTTGGTGCTCGAGAACGACGACATGTTCCAGAGCTTCGGCATTCAGCGCAGCCAGCGAGACAACGAGCCAAGTAGGTTCTCCGCCTTCGACATGCCCGCCGAGCAGCCGATGTCGCTCTTGGACGAGGGGCCAGCGAAAGGGGATGAGCGCAAGCTGGAGCAGGCTGAGCTGGAAAAGGCGGTGGCCACTCCCTCGGCTAGCGCGGCGGCGCCGAGCCCGCCCCCCGCCCCCAAGGCCAAGAAGGCCCTCGGCTCCGGTGGCGCGGCCGAGGCGAATCGCTCGCGCGACTCCGACCCGATGGGGGGCCTCAGCGCTGACTACGGGGATCCCCTGAGCGATGGCTGGCCCGGCGCCTACGCGCGCTCCGGAAGACCCTGGGTTCGTCCAACTCCACGCGCCCACCTGGCCTACAGTGCGGCCGACGATGCCTGGCGCAGCTGGGCGGCCGTCGAGCTCGAGAACCTCCGCGTTCTGCTCGAAAGGTCCCCGGAGAGTCGCTCTCGCCTCGAGGAGTTCGTGCGCCGCCATCTCGCCCAGGGCCGCTTCGTCGAAGCCGCCCAGGTGGCGCGGCGCTTCCTCGAGCTCGACCCCGACTACCTCGTCGCCCAAGATCTCTTGGCCCAGGCGGCCGTCGTTTCCGGGGACCACGAGCTGGCCCGCCGCATGCTGGACGTGCAGGTGGAGACCAACCCGAAGAGTGTGGCTCTACACGGCCAGGCGGCGCGCGCCTTCGACAATGCTGGCGATGGCGTGCGCGCGTGCGCCCACCAGCGCACGTTGGCCGAGCTCGCGCCAGGGGACGCCGAGTCTCAGGAGCGAGCGCGCGATTGTTGGAATGCGCTCTTGGGCGCCAGCTCGCCCCTCACCGCGCGGGCCAACACCGCGCCGGCCAAACCCGCGAAGGCTGAGGTGCCGCAGCTCCGCGTCGTGGTGACCTGCGACTCGGGGGCGCCTGCCGCCGATTGTCCCGCGCCGGTGATCGTTGGCCCTGACGGTCACGTCACCTCACCGTGGACGCCAGGAATCGCCGACAGCACGGTGTCGAGCGTCGCTTTGCAGAAGCTCCGCACCGGCAGCTACTTCGTCCTGCTCCTGGGTGGCGCGCCTGGGGTGCGCGGACGCGTGAAGCTCGAGGGCCGCCACGAGACGACCACGTTTGCATTCGTCGCCGGAGGGCTGCGCACGCTCGCCCGAGCCGAGGTCGTCTTTTACTAGCGGGAGCCCGCAGCCTGTCACCTCTAGCCTGCCTCACCAAGCGTTTGCAAGTGGCGGAGGCAGTGTTGGTAGGGGGTTGGTAAGGGGCTCGTCCGGGCTGACTGCAAAGAGCGCGGCTCCGATTCCGCACAATCTGTGCGAGTTCCGTGGTGCCGAGTTGCCTCCGGTAGTCAGCCGTTCGTGCGCGCGGACGTGAGCACTTCGTGTGAGCCGCTCTGGTAGGCGTCGGAGGAGCTTTGGAAGTGAAAAGGAAGCGATCCGGGGTTCGCGTCGGACTGACTACGACAGAATCGCCCTATTGCTTTCAGTGTACGACATCAGCGATAAGGCGAACGTGCGAACAATATTCTCATCGGTTGATCGCTGGGTGGCCGTGGTCGCCAGCGTGGGCTTCGCCCTCTGTGGATGGGGCTGCGATGCAGTGCTGACGGACGGCATGACGTCCGTCGACACCGCCGCGCAGGCTTCCGGGGTCTCTGACCGCACGCAGGATCCGCAGACGACTGCCGCTTCGCCCATGGCCGAGCCACGCGGAGTGCAGTTCCAAATCGGGAAATGGCTGAATGAAGCGGGCACCGAGCGAGCCATGGTCTCGGGCGGGTTCGACTTCGTGGAGGTCGCGTTCTCGGGGCCGGTGCCATCCCTCGACAGCGATTTGACGGGCCTGGAAGCGACCGTCTCGGTCGACCTGCGCAGCCTGAACACGGGTTCGACCATCCGGGACGAGAACATCCGCGTTTCGTACTTCGAAACGGAGGACTACCCGTGGGCCAAGGTGGTGTTCAGGAATTTCCGTCTGGTTGGACCGAGCGTGAGCTTCAGCGGGGGCCAGCTCATCCAAGGAGATGCAACGCTCGAGCTCCACGGCAGCTCCCAGATCACCAACAACGTCTCGCTCGAAGTGCTCGAGTCCGACGTCGACTACCGGGTGCGGACCACGTCACCCATCGTCGTGCGGGTCGACGTCGACATGCCGGTTCCGGCGCTGCTCACGCTGTGTGAGCACGTCGGCATCGACTCCTATTCATCGGTGACCGTCGACGTCGTGGTGCCCAAACCGGCCGCCGCGCCGACGGAATGACGTTCCTGTCGCGTCCGAGGGCGTGATAGCGTCACCGCCCATGAGGGTGAGGATGCAAAAGGTGTGGGTTCTGGGCTTGGGCGCAGCTCTGGGCGCCTGTTCGAGTGGCAACGCAGCGGATCAGATCGGCGTGGCGTCGATCTGCGAGGTCGACGACGACTGTCCCGAGGTGCTCATCGACGGCGAGTCGACGCAGCTCCAGTGCATCACCGACTTCAGTGGGGGCTACTGCTCCATCCAGGGGTGTGACAGCGCGGCGGATTGTCCCGACGGAGCGACCTGCGTGGCGCACACGGATGGCGAAAACTATTGCTTTCGCGAGTGCGCGGACAAATCGGAGTGCAACGCCAATCGCCCAGCAGACGAGGAAGCCAACTGCTCGGCGAACTTCGACTACGCCGATCCCACCGACGATGAGGCGGGCTTGAAGGCCTGCATTCCGCCGTCATCGGGCTGATTCTGGGCTGCCGTCCGGTATCGAGTGGACGATGAGTCGGGGACGCGCTAAGAATGGCAGCGCTGCCATGGCTCAGAGAACCTTACTTCAGAATTCAATCTACCTTGCAATCCTCGCGGCTGCCTGTGGCGGCGGTGGGGGCCTCGTGACGGGCGGTGGCGACCCGGTGGATTCCGCCCCGGCCAGTGGTGGGCAGGGTTCAGGCGGTGCCGCGGTCGGCACCGGTGGCGCGGCGATGTGCGAGACGTTCCAGCCCGGTGGGATGGGCGGCGAAGGAGCACCCACGGGCAGCGTGGTGGAGCGCTACGGACATTTGCGCGTCGAGGGAACGCACTTGGTCAGCGCCGCGGGAGACCCCGTGCAGTTGCGCGGCGTGAGCAGCATGTGGCTCAACTGGGAAAACGATGGCTACGCAACGAGCCTGCCGGCGCTGCAGTTCATGCGCGACAACTGGGGCATGCAGATCTTCCGGGCCGCCATGGGCGTCGATGCGGACGGCGGCTACGCGACGACCGGTAAGACCAAGATGGTCGGGCAGGTGAGCAAGATCGTCGAGAACGCCGAAAAGCTCGGCATCTACGTGATCGTCGACTTCCACACACACCACGGCGAGGACTACCAGGCCCAAGCCATCGAGTTTTTCACCGATATCTCGGCGCGCTACGGACACCTGCCGAACCTGATCTTGGAGCCGTACAACGAGCCCTTGGCGTTGAACTGGGGGACGACGCTCAAGCCCTATCACGAGGCAGTGCTCGCCGCGATTCGCGCCGCCGACCCGGACGGGATCCCGAACGTGGCGATCTTGGGGACCCCCAACTGGTGTCAGGATGTCGATGACGTCATCGGCGCTCAGGTGAGTGACCCGCAGGTCATGTACACGCTGCATTTCTACTCGTGCAGCCATGGCTCGACCCTGCTGAACAAGGCCAAAGCGGCCTATACAGCCGGCGTTCCGATTTTCGTCACCGAATGGGGCGCCACGAATGCCGACGGCGGGGTCAACGGCACGCCGGTTTGCGGCACGCCGCAGGCGGACCTCTGGCTCGACTGGATGGACCAGGAGAAGATCGGTTGGGCCGCGTGGAAGCTCGACAACTGCGCCTATGAGCTCGATCAGAACGGGGCCGAGGACACGAGCTGCCTGCTCAACGTGGATGCCAGCGTCAATGGCGGCTGGACCGATGCCGACCTCAATGGTCACGCCCCTTACGTGATCAGTCGGATGGGCTGCCGCTAACCGTCAGCGTGAACAGCGCGACGAAGGCGCTCACCACCAGCGTCGCGGCTTTCTGCACCACGGGTAATCCGTGCCAGTCGGGCGCATGGAGCAAGGCTTCTCGCGCGTACTCGGCCAGGTTCCACAGGGCGAGCGCGAGGCCAGCGCCGCCGACCAGCGGAAGCGTCCGATGCAGGCGGCCGCTCCAGACGATCACGAGTGCGAGCGCGACGAGCCCGAACGGAGCACCGAGCAAGATGGCCCAATCATGGACTGCGGCTGGGAGCCGTCCAGTGCCGGCGGCGACCAGGATGAGGGCGATGCGTCCACCCCAGCCGCCCGTTTGGAGCAGCGCCCCCTGGCCTGGGCCGAGGTTCAGGCGGGTGCGAGCGAGGGCGAAGAACGGTCCGAGTCCGAGCGCGAGTGCGAGGAGCGATAGGCGCGCGGCCCAAGCGCCCGCCTCGTTGGGCAGGCCGTTGTGGGCCATGGGGCGCAAGAGGTCGCACCAGAAGTTCGTCCAGCCGAAGCCCTTGGTGCTTGGGTCCCAGTAGGTGCCGCCCGGGTACGAAAAGGCCGAGAAAACGCCCAGGGCCAAGTACGATAGGAGCCCGATGAGGGCTGCCCAGGCTCGTCCCGTGGTGGAGGAGGAGGCGTCCAAGGCAGAGCTCGATACTCCAACCTGGGCCCCGAGAACAGCGCGTCCCGGTCGTGCGCTACTTGACGACGTCCACGCGCGGCTCGCACAAGAAATTCACGTCGATGGTGGAGCTGTCGCTCGCTTGGACGTTCGAGCAGGCCTCGCTGCAGAGCTCGATTGCCTTCGGCAGGACCGGGTCGTCGAAATGCCAGCCGACCGTCTCGGTGCAATCTTCGTCGTAGGGCAAAGCGGAGGTGACGCCTTGGGAGGTGACGGCGACGTCGATCTTGTCGGCCTCGAAACTGCCCCCCTGCGGGTGAGGCGGGATGAGCAGCGTGCAGGAGACCGTGGCGGAGCGAATGGACTCGACGGCAGCTTGGAAGGCCGTTTCCGTGGCGCCGACATCGCTGGTGTCGATGAGGAATGCCGCACCCGTTCCGCCGGCCTCGGCCAGCTCGTTCAAAGCCGAGAGCGTCGCCGGCGGCGTGCACGGGGTGTCACCGCCGCCGGGGCCGGAATCGCACTCGCCCCAGTCGTCCCAGTCTTCGGGCAAGGTCCCCGG